>Ga0306920_100008629_pt1 | contig 13533 bp, 15 predicted proteins | sample flu12Cox44000170_FD_204666 | JGI IMG/M metagenome (GOLD analysis project Ga0306920, IMG submission 204666) | Lab enrichment of tropical soil microbial communities from Luquillo Experimental Forest, Puerto Rico - flux4day.12C.oxic.44.000.170 (v2)... | ecosystem: Environmental > Terrestrial >... | reverse complement strand
CCGTATCCCTGGTCCCAGAATCCTCGCTGCCGGACGCAAACTGATCACGCGAGGTTCATACCTTCAGAACCTCAATCCCGCCCTGGCCGACGCAATCCTCCAGCAGGAATTCCTGTTATTGGACGGCGGGACCGACCAGGCACGACACGCAGTCCGCCAGAATGTTTTCCAGAACGTTGATGTGATCAAGGTGACGGTTGAGGAGAATCTCACAGTCGCTGAGCTTACGGCGGTGGTTGAGGAAGCGCACCGTCAGCACCTCAAGGTTGCCGCACACGCAGTCGATACCGCCAGCATACAAACCGCCATCGATGCCGGCGCAGACTCTATCGAGCACGGCGACGAGGCAACCGACAAACAAGTGATGCAGATGCGTGCCAAAGGCATCTTCTTCGATCTGACCCCAACTTTTTATGGCGGCGGCTATCTGAAGATCGCGGAGCCCACCATCGTTATATCACCCGCCGCTCGCGCTGAAAGGGTCCGCTCGGCGGCGCGCCGCAAAGAACGCTATGATCAGTTGATCCAGCGAGTGCTGAAGTCCGGCGTGAAATTCGCCAGCGGGTCGGACTGGAGCTGGTTTTATCCGGGAAAGACACGCGGACAAGCCAGCGCCGCCGTCTTCGTCAACTTGCACAAGGCTGGCATGCCGGCGCTTGATGTGATTCGTGCTGTCACTGTCAACGCGGCCGAAATGCTGGGCTGGAGCGACCGCATCGGCACGATCGAGGCCGGGAAATTCGCGGATCTGGTTGCCGTTTCCGGCGACCCGGTTGCTGATATTGGCGAGCTGGAACGCGTCCGATTCGTGATGAAGGGCGGCCAAGTGGTGCGAAATGAGCTTTCGTCGCACTGATGCACGTACGAAGCCACGGTCCCGCAAGCTCTGTCCGTGCCAAGCCTTAATCAGGACCTGGAGGGGAAACCCCCTCTGACCGCTGCAGCCTTGGCAGCCATGTCTACCGGATCACGAGAAGCGTATTTCATCGATCTCAAGCGGGAACGGACCGGAGGCAGGATCTGACCAAGTTGCTGCGTCGGGACATGCAACTCGAGCGCGCCTTCGTCGCTCGCGGCGGACTCCTGATGGCCGGATCCGACCCGGTCGGCCTGTTTGGGTCGGTCCCGGGATTCGCCGATCACCGTGAAATCGAGCTGCTGGTGGAGGCGGGATTTTACCCCCGTGCAAGCCATTCGAGTCGCGACTCTGAACGGTGCTATCTTTCTCGGCCGTCAAAATTAGATCGGCTCGATCTCAATCGGCAAGAACGCAGACCTTGTCGTCGTCAAAGGCGATCCATCCGCGCGGATCGGGGACATCGAAAATGTTCAGCTCGTGTTCAAGGACGGCGTCGGCTACGACCCCAATAAATTGCTCGATTCCGTGCAAGGTCATTATGAGGAATACTGAGTGATTCCAACTCTTGAAGCTGAGTAGAGTACGGGCAGCTCGTGGGATCCAAGTGGTAGTCGTCGGTGCTCCCCTACTCCTCACTCGCCGCTCATAGGTCTGACGTATCGCTACCAGGCGCTGGTGCGCCGGTTGAGCCTGCTCACGCCAGGCGTAGGTCTCAGCAATCTCGTAGGCCCAGCCCTCGGCCGAGCTCTCGCCACTTCGTCATCGAGCAGCTCCAACGGAGGGTGAGGTTGGGCACCAAACTGCCAACCGGATCACGTGGGCAACTCCCCTCCAGCCTGCTCTCGAACGATGTACTCCGCATACCAGTCTGCCCAGTTTGCATCGCGCTGGCCGGTCCGCTTTTCGTGCTCACCATGCGCGGCCTCCGCACGTCGCAGCGCGCCCGCGAGCTCGGTCGGCGACGTAAATTTGGTCACATCTGCATTCACGCGCCCAGGCAATCTCACCGTGACCTCCTGTACCAACCAACTGTTGCCATCGGGATCTGCGAATGAGACGAACGAGGCATAACTTGCGCGCGCGGGATCTGGTCCGCTGAGACGACCTGTGGGTCCGCCACGGTGAAACACTTCGCTTACCTCGACACCGCGCGCGATCAGTTCGGAGCGCGCTGCCTCGATGTCTGAGACGACGAGGTAAATGCTTTGCGTGCAGCCCGCCGCGCTTCGAGTAAGTCCCGTTCCGAACTGGATCGAGCACGACGAGCCCGGTGGCGTGAACTGCACGAGCCGAAACGTGCCCCTGGCGATATCGGCGTCGAGCCTCCAACCCAACCCACCGTAAAAGCGCTTAGCGCGCTCGACGTCCGAGACCGGAATAACGACGACCTCGAGCTTCATATCCATGTCACATTCCTTAGAGTTCGGCGCCGTGAGGTTCCGGCATGATGTCCGCTTTTTAGGCCGGGACGCGACCTGAGGTGCCCCTTGCTACGTATACATTTCGAGGGGTGTCTTTGTGTCTGTCGTCTGCCCCACCTCGATCAGATAGCCGTCGGGATCGCGTATATAGCAGCGCAGTTCTGATGGGTGCACCTTGGGTTCAGTAACGAACACGGCGCCACGGGCGCGGCATCGTTGGTAGAAGCGCTTGATATCCGTCACGCGCAGGTTCAAGAACAGGGTCAGTTCATCAAAATGCCTCGGTGCCGTCGCGATCACCTCCGGTTTGTCGTCCGTTGGACCTCCTCCTACGTTGATCGTGAGCCAAACGTTCCCCAGACGTAGCAATGTGGGCTCGTCCACCAGCAGTACTTCAGCGCCTAGCACGTCGCGATAGAAAGCCGTTGACCGTGCGATGTCAGCAACAATCAGTGTAACGGTGACGACGTACTCAAGACCGGTTCGATACGTGTGGCGGCTGGCACGGTGAACTCCTGCGATCATGATGTACGCGGATCGCCGCCTCGTTGTTCGTAAGAGACGGGCCTCCGCAGAGCACCGCTTCATCGCATGGGCGAATTGCGTATGATCGACTTGATCCAAGTCTCCGCCTACCACATGGCTATGTCCACGCGCATGGCCTCGTCGAATGTCAGCTCAGCTGAACTCGGCAATCGTATTCGCACGTTGACACAGGACGAGCGGCACGAGCGGGCGACCGCGGCTGCGCACACGGGACGCCGGAACGGCCGAGCTCCCGTCCCTGCTGGATAGCCCATGAGTCGTGATCCGCTTTTTGTGTCTTCCGCCATCGCCTGGCGCCAGTCACCCTCTGACCAGCGACTGGAGACTCATCCGCAGGGTACACCATCAACTCTGGCCAAAGCGGTGTCGCGTCTGGAAGCCGATCTCGGCGTGCGCCTATTTCACCGCACGACACGCCGGGTCGCACTAACCGACGACGGCGAACGGCTGTTCGACCGCTGCCGCCGCGTGCTCGCCGAGCTCGAGCTGCTGCAAGAGGAGGCTTCGGGCACTCGTCAGGCAATAGACGAACACGGGAGTCTCCTCCGGTCGTCTGTATTGGGAAAGTAAGCTGCAGTTCTTCGCCCCCAAGGGCGTCTCCATCCCGGTTGGCGTGAGCGTCTTTCCTGACGAGCTCTACGAGGCGCCCCAGTCGTGGGCGGAGCGTGCATATCCGAAACTCATCCATTACAACAGGCTCGACAACGGCGGCCACTTTGCGGCGTCGGAGCAGCCGCAACTCTTATCAGCAGAGATTCGTGCGACCTTCAGATCAATCCGCTAACCCGTCGCCGATCGGCCTGCCCATGCCCATGGGGCAGACGGGAATGTCGATTGTCCTGAAGTGTCCGGTGCGCACCGACCTGCAATGAAACAGCCATCAAGAAACAGACTGAGGAGGACCTGACGATGAACGGAAAAAGCATGCTGATCGTTGCCACCATGGTGCTCGTGCTCGCGGTTGTGAGCGGTGTGGCCATTTCCGCGCAGGATAAGTACACACTGAAATTACCGGGTGGACTCGCCGTCTCTGACTTCAAGGGCTACGATTCTTAGGCAATCCCACGATAATTGCGGCCTACAAGTCCGGTATTCCGGGAAACGGTAAGCCGTTCCCCGACGGCTCCAGGATCGCAAAGGTCCAGTGGAAACCGAAGAAGAGCACTGAAGCCCCGTTTGTCGTAGACGTGCCGGACACTTTGGCAGACCTTTTCCTCATGGAGAAGGACAGCAAGAGATTTCCGCAGACCGGTGGGTGGGGATACGCCCAATTTGACTATGACCCTGCGTCGGCCACTTTCACGCCCGACAAAGCTGGCACCCCCAATTGCGGGCAGGTGTGCCATGTGGCAGTGAAGGCAAAGGATTACGTCTTCCACCCGTACCAGATGCGGTGAGACCTTGTAGCCATGGAGTGCATTAGCGACGGCCTCACAGGGAACCGCACATCGACGGGAGCGAGACCGTGCACTTAATATGCACATGCACCGGCCGACCGATGTGGTTACGATGAGGAGCAGCACAGGGTGTGCGAAGGCGAGAGGCCCAGATGCCAGCGTATCCGCTGAATCGAAACCGGCCGGCGCCGCCGCTGGTCGCCCAACTCACGGCCCTTCTGCTCGCCCTCTCAACCGGCTGCGTCTCGACACCGGGGATCGATACTTCCGCGATGTCGTTTTCACGCGAGCCACTTGTCGGCAAGGTCGTGTGGAACGATCTCGTCACTCAGGACCTGGATGTTGCGCGTCGCTTCTACGGCGAGCTTTTCGGCTGGACATTCGAGCAATCGACTGCGCCAGACGGTCAGCCATATCTGCTCGCGCGCTCCGGCCGCATCTTTGTGGCGGGAATGGTGGCGGTCAACTCGCCTTCCAAGGAGGTCGTACTCTCGCGGTGGCTGCCTTACATGTCCGTCAGCGACGTGGACGCGTCGGTTGCCACGGCAACGGCGGGCGGTGCGACAGTCCTCGCGGGGGCCCGCGACGTGAACCTGGGAAGGGTGGCGGTGATCGAGGACAAAGAGGGCGCCGTCCTCGGGCTCGCGCGAAGCCGTATCGGAGATCCGGATGACACCACCACAGCGCCGGGCCCCGGGCGCGTCGTCTGGACAGAACTCCTCGCGAATGATCCTGCTTCCGCGAGCCAGTTCTATCACACGGTAATAGGGGTGACCGCGCATACCATCGAGCGACACGGCGGTCCGTACACGTTGCTCTCAGAACGGGGGACCGATCGGGCGGGCATCCTGAAGAACCCTTCGGACGATGCGGCGCCAGTGTGGTTGACCTACTTCGGTGTGGAGGATCCGGTGTCGGCCGCTGCGCGCGTCGAGGCGCTCGGTGGCAAGGTCATCTTGCCGCCCTCACCACAGCTGCGCGATGGGACCATGGCAGTCGTTACCGATCCGACGGGAGCGTTGTTCGCCTTGCAAAAGGTAAGCTCGTAAAACCGGGAGTGATGCCATGCGCAGAGTCGTCCGAGTTGCAGGGATGCTTGTACTGGTAGTCTCGATGCTTTCGGCGAATGGATGCAGCGGGCCTGTCGGTGTAGGGATGAGTGTTGGCGTACCGGTCGGCACCCACGGTTACATGAGCGTTGGCGCGAGCAGGTGGCGCTAAGGGCTTTCGCGGGACAGCACCCCAAGTGCACTGGGCTCCGCCGACGATCGGCTGGATGTGGCGTCATCGGCTCGCTGCGGTCAGGGAACGGCACGCGCGTTGCTCCAACCGCTGCGCACGCGGCGGCTCAACTTGAATGGGCTATCACCACCGTCGTGCACGCGCTGTCAGATTTGGCGAGAGTGCGCCCCTCGGCAAGCGTGATCTGCAACGGCCGGCGCTCGCCACGAATGATCGGGCAATACGGGTCCGGCTGATCGAGCTGGTCGAGCAGACGCCTACGGCCGGCGCATCCACCGCGGCAGGAAGCAAGATAGTCACAGGTCGAACAGGCCTTCGGTACCGACCTGGCAGCGACGAAGGCGTCCTCGGTCAGGATCTCCTCGCCGAGATCGAGCAGCAGATCAACGGGCGCACCCGCGCCCGGCCAGTAGACGCAGGGCTGAACGGTCGCGCGCGGCGTAACGCGGATCGTGGCGACGCCGCAGCCGCCCTGGCGTGGCGGCAGTCCGGCCATGGCGCGCACCAGGGGCTCTCCGATGGCGAGCACGTCGGTCCGGTCGAACAGAAGCTGAAAGCCGCTCCAGTACTGCTCGTACGACAGGGCGAAGCGATCCGAGCGCACCGCCTGGTAGACGTTGAGGCGCAGAGGCGCATCGTACTTCGCGGCGATGGCGGCGATATCGGCGAGCCGATCGAAATTGCTGCGCATCATCACGGCGACGAAGGTCACCGGCAGGCCGAGCGCGCGGCAGCGGCCTGCCTGTTCGTGAATGAGTGCCCAATTGCCGGCGCCGCGCTGGGCATCCTGCTCAGCTTCATTCGGGTAGTCGATCGAGAATTCGAGCTCGTGAAAGGCTCTGAGATCCTCATCCGCCAGGATCCGCACGGAGTGTCCGTTCGAGGTCATGGTCAGCTTGAGCGGCATCTTCCTCAGATAGGCGAGGATCGCCGCGAAATCCGGGTGAAGGCCGTTCTCACCAGTTCCGAGATTGACCGAGCGCAGCGGCACGCTCTCGACGACGCGGCGCACCTGCTCAAGATCAAGCCGATCGGTGCGCGTCGGATCGCGATAGCAGAAGGCGCAGGCGAGATTACACTCATTGGTGAGCCCCAGCCCTAAAGCGAAGGAGCTCCCCCCCACTGCCTCCTTGTTTGTCGCAGCGTGTGACGTCATCCTACAAGCCCGCCAACACCAGAATTATCGCATATGACTCGGGCGGTAACGATAACAAGCGATCCTGAGCCAGACCAGCAACCGCATCGTTGGGACGGCTACGTTGCGGTGTACGAGGATGTGTTCGAACCGCTTACGCAGAGCTTTTCATCGGCCGCAATAGAGGCTCTCGCCCCGGAGCCGCAATCGCGCGTGCTCGATTCCGCAGCCGGGGCCGGAGGCGCGGCCTTGGAGCTCGCCCGACGCGGCCACAGAGTCACCGCCATCGACGCGTCGTCGGCGATGGTGGAGCGAACGAAGGAGCGGGCGTCCGCCATGGGGCTCACGATCGAGGCGCTGGCCATGGACGGCCAGAACCTCACGTTTCCAGATGCGCGCTTCGACGCCGCGCTGTCCGTTCTTGGCGTCATCCTGTTTCCCGATGCCGTCCGCGGATTGTCCGAGCTGCGGCGCGTCGTCAGACCTGGCGGGCGTATCGCGCTCGTCACCTGGACGGCGCCCGAAGCCTATGAGCTCGTTGGCGAACTTCGCGCCGCGGCGCTCTCCGTACTCGGAAGCCTTCCGGCCCGACCCCTGCCCGCGCAGCTGCGCTTCAGAGAGAAGGAGGCGTTCCAGGCGCTGTTCGCGGCCGCCGGCTTGCCGACAGTCGAGATCTCCGAAGTCACGGGCGAGCTCGTGGCGCCATCGCCTGCGTGGCTCGCCGAGCGCCTCGCCTTTGCTCCTGGGATGGCGGCGCTCCTGGAGGGGTTCGGAGGAGCCAGGGCTGAGGTGATCGCAGCCTTTCGCAAGCGCCTCGAAACGCTGCGAGGCGCGGAGCGCATTTCACTTGCAGCGCGCGCCTATGTGGGCTCGGTTACGGTGGCGCACGCGTGAGATTCTGTTCCATCTAACAATGCTGCCAATCAGGGAGGCTGGTACGATGTTCCGCAAATTACTTCGCGCCGGAGCGCTGGTGACGATGCTCGTCAGCGCTTCCGCCAACGCACAACCAAACACCTTCGTGTTCACGGCCATCCCGGATCAGGACGAGACGCGGCTCGTCGAGCGCTTCAGTCGCTTCGCCAAATATCTCGAGGGTAGGCTCGGCGTTCCCGTCAAATATGTGCCTGTGAAGACCTATCCGGCAGCGGTCACCGCCTTCATCAACAACGATGTCCAGCTCGCGTGGTTTGGCGGCTTCACCGGGGTCCAGGCCCGCCACGCCGTTCCCGGCTCCGAAGCAATCGCCCAGGGGGCGGAGGATGTCAACTTCAAGAGCTACTTCATCGCCAACAGCGAAACCGGCCTGAAGTTCTCCAAGGATTTCCCGGCCTCCATCGAGGGGAAGACGCTTCTCTTCGGCTCGCGCTCGTCCACCTCCGGGCGGGTGATGCCCGAATACTTCATCCGCAAACATTTCGCCGGCAAACAACCCGACCAGATCTTCAGCCGAGTCGGCTTCTCGGGCGACCATTCGCGGACGCTTCAACTTGTGCAATCGGCCGCCTATCAGGTCGGCGTCATGGACTATACGGTCTACGAGGTCGAGAAGAAGGCCGGACGGGTCGACGAGAGCCGCGTGTCGGTGATCTGGGAAAGCCCGACATTCCCGGATTATCAGTTCACGATCCGCGGCGATGTCGACAAGCAGTTCGGCTCGGGCTTCAAGGACAAGGTGAGGCGGGCCATTGTAAGCCTCGCCGATCCGGAGATCCTCGGTTACTTCGCGCGCAGCAAATTCATCCCGGCGTCGAACGCCGAGTACGCACCGATCGAGGAAGTCGCCGCCGCGACCAAGCTCGACTGAAAGTGATGCCGAGATGGCTGTCGCCATCGCGCTCGATAACGTCACTGCGGGCTACCACGGCATACCCGTCCTGCATGACATCACGCTCTCGATCGAGCCCGGAGAGCGGGTGGCGATCATCGGACGCTCGGGCGCCGGCAAATCGACGCTCCTCAATACCATATACCGTCGTTATCCGGAGCACGCGGCCCTGATCCCGCAGGCGAGCGCGCTCGTCGCCAACCTGAGCGTGTTTCACAACGTGTTCATGGGTTGCCTCGACCGTCATTCCACACTGTACAACCTGCGTACACTCGTTTGGCCCGCGGCAGCCGAGATCGCGTCAGTCGCGCGAGTGCTCGAATCAGTCGGACTCGAAGAGAAGCTCTTTGCCAAGGCAGGCGAGCTCTCCGGCGGGCAGCAACAGCGAACCTCGGTCGCGCGCGCCATGCTCAACGGACGGCCGATCGTCCTGGGCGATGAGCCCGTGTCGGCCCTCGACCGCGTGCAAGGCGGCGGTGTCTTGCGTGTCCTGTGCCAGCGCCACGAGACCAAGATCTTCGCCATGCACGACATTCGACTGGCCCTCGAGCACTCCGACAGGATCATCCTGCTGGAAGGCGGGCGCATCATCCTCGACGAGCCATCGCGCCATCTCAGCTACCAGCGCCTCCTGCCTCATTTCGAGGGGGAGCTGCAGTGAGGAAAGCCCGCTTCCTTCCGGGTTTGACCTACGGCTCGGCGACCCAAATTTTCCTGCTGGCCGCCATCGTCGCACTGCCGTTTGCCGATCTTTCCATCAGCGCGGTCCACCCCGGCGCCGAGTTCAGGCGCCTTCTCGCCGGGATCCTGTCTCCGAGCTTCTCGGCCATCGAGCTCTGGAGCGTCGTATGGACGGTGGCCTTCGCCGTGCTCGGGGTAGTGGCCGGCGGCACCGCAGGGCTGGTCCTGGCGCTCTTCTTTGATCGTTCCCGTCTCGTGCGTCTCACGGCGGCCTCTCTGCGCTCCGTGCACGAGCTCTTCTGGGCCCTCTTCCTCATGCAGATCACGGGACTTTCGCCGGCGACGGGGATCCTTGCCATCGCTCTCCCCTACGCCGGCATTTTCGCAAAGGTGTTCGCGGAAATCATCGAGGAAGCGGACAGGTCAGCTGAGAATGTCCTGCCACATCGCACAGCGGCGGTAGCGCGCTTCGCTTTTGCTCGACTCCCGGTTGTTGCGCAGCAGCTCAAGACCTACACGCTCTACCGGCTCGAGTGCGCCATGCGCTCGACGCTCGTGCTCGGTTTCGTGGGCTTGCCGACCATCGGCTTCCACCTCGAATCGTATTTCAAGGAAGCGCATTACGCGGAGGCGACCGCGTTGCTCCTTTGCTTCTACGTGCTCATCGGCACGCGCCGGCTCTGGGCCCGCCCTTGGACAGTGCCGCTGCTTGCGATCGCGAGCCTCTTCGTGTTGCCCGAAGCCACGGGAAACGGCTCCACGTGGAGCAACATGGCGCGCTTTTTTGGCCACGACATTGTCCCAGTGCCCTTACGCTCGGGCAGTCTGTGGCACGGGGAGACCTGGACGGCGTTCGGCTCCTGGGTGTGGCGGATCACGGTGCAGCAAATCGGGCCAGGCACGGTCGAGACGCTGATCCTCGCGCAGATCGCGCTCCTCGCGGCTGGCGCCCTCGCGCTCCTCCTTTACCCGATCGTGTCGCGGCGTTTTCTCGGACAGGTCGGCCACTATCTCGGCCGAGCGCTGCTGGTCGTCGTGCGCTCGACTCCCGAATACATGCTGGCCTATCTCTTGTTGCAGTTGATGGGTCCCTCCATGCTGCCCGCTATCATCGCCCTTTCGCTGCACAATGGCGCTATCGTCGGCTATCTACTCGGCCGGCGGGCGGACCAGCTCGATCTGCGCGTCGATGCGCCCAAGGGAGCCAACCTCTACTTCTACCAGACGACGCCCACGCTCTACGGTCAATTCCTCGCCTACATGCTCTATCGCTGGGAACTGATCCTCAGAGAGAGCGCCATTTTCGGCATCCTGGGCATCAAGACCCTCGGCTACTATGTCGACGCCGCGGTCTCGGAGCTCAGAATCGACACGGCGACGCTACTCCTCGTCGGTGTTGCTGCGCTCTCCATGTCGGTCGATGCGTTGTCCCGCCACCTGCGACGCCGGCTGAGGATCGAGGCCTTACCCATCCGTCTCTCAGCCGATCACCAAGCCAACTCGGCACGATCTAACGGGGCTTACGCAGGTGCGGCGCATGCGCAGCAACCGGTTGCGTGACTGCCGACGTCTGGGCTACAAGGCGTCGATGCCGGGTGGACCCGCGCGCATCTCGCCGATGATGCTGGCGGAACAATAGCCCGCGTCGCGAATCGTTCGGAGAAGAGCGTCCGCCCGCTCGGGTGCGCAGCCGACGAGGAGGCCTCCCGAGGTCTGCGGGTCGGTCAGAAGCTGGCGTCGCCACAGCGGGCAATCCGGCGCAAGAGCCACCGCCGCACCGTAGCTCTCCCAGTTTCGTCCCGAGGCGCCGGTGACGAAGCCCTGCTGAGCGAGCTCGATCGCTCTTGGAAGCAGCGGAATGGCCTCGCTCCTCAGTACGAAGCGGAGGCCGGAACCGCGCGCCATGCCGAGTGCGTGCCCAAGCACACCGAACCCGGTCACGTCCGTCATCGCGTGGACGCCCGAGTCCTTGGCGAGCTCGGCGCCGATCTGATTGAGCGTCGTCATGGTCGCGAGCATGTCCGCATAGTCGGCAGGCGAGAGTGCTTCCTTCTTGAAGGCCGCGGAATAGATCCCGACTCCGACCGGCTTGGTCAGGATCATGACGTCCCCCGCCTTGGCATCGCAGTTGCGGCGCAGTTCGGAGGGTGTGCAGATACCATTCACCGCGAGCCCGTAGATGGGCTCGGGTGTGTCGATGGAGTGCCCGCCCGCGACCGGGATGCCGGCGGCCAGGCATACCTCGCGCCCACCGTCGAGGATCTCCCGAACTCTCTCCGGCGCGATCTTGCCGAGCGGCATCCCGAGGATAGCGAGTGCGAAAATCGGCCTGCCACCCATGGCATAGATATCGGAGATGGCGTTGGTTGCCGCGATCCGCCCGAAATCACGCGGGTCGTCCACCATGGGCATAAAGAAGTCGGTCGTCGAGATGAGGCAGGTGCGCTCGTCAACCTGCCACACGGCCGCATCGTCGCCCGTCTCGGTGCCGACCAGGAGCTGCTTGAAGGACGGCGTGACGTCCATATTACTGAGGAGCGTGGAGAGAACGGCTGGCGAGAGCTTGCAACCGCAGCCGCCACCATGAGCCATGCTGCTCAGTCGAACGTTATCTGGAGACATGATTGCTTGCGCTCCCAGGCGCTCTGATCGGTACCAGCTCGAGCGGGGCCTTTCCGTCGAACGCACGCAGCGCGAACGCCGCTCGCCTTGATAATACAACATCTTGCTGTGACATCAGCGTCGGTGGTTAAGGAAAGCTCCATGACATCTGCAAAGAAGGGTACGCAGAACTCCCCCAAGAGCACTACGGCGACCACAAAGAGGCGCGCGGCATTTGCTGACGACGAACGAGTCGCGACGAGGGCGCGCCTCAAAAGCGACGAACGCGAGACGCAGCCGCCGCGTGATGATCAGCGCGACAGTTCCTCGACCGGCAGCGCTTTCCGCCCGCGCCGGCGCAGGCTTCCGGCGAGACTCATGACGCTGTTGTTCTTGACTCCCATGAGCACCGGGCCGTCGGGCATCGGGGCTGGCAACTAGTCCGCCAGCCCCATAACAGACGCTAGGGCGACATTCAGTCGCGCAATGTCGTCGTCATCCAGGTGGCCAGTTTTTCTGCCGATTCGCGCGCGGCGAATTGTGACTGGCTTGTCAGCCATTACGTGCGATCGGCTCGAGGCCCATTTCGCGTGCTGGGTTCAACCACAACACGAAAGTCCGGAGCGTCGTCGCCATCAGGTGTCATCTGACAAACCACAACGGATGCATGCTGCGGCGGAAGGGCGTCGGTCTGCACTATCACCGCTGGCCATGGTTTGCCGTAATCACCGCTAGCGGCAACGGTAACGACATCGCCACGCTGCATCGGTCATCGAGCAACCCGTCGGCGAACCGCCTTGGATCTGGCGTCCGGCACAACCAACCGCAGCTCGCGCAACCCGCGCTGGCGCCGTCGCTCACGCATCGCCTTCATTCGCTCGGCTGCTTGTGCCCCGCTGAGAAGCTCCTCCGTAACGCGGTGCACCGTAACGCGTTACAAACCCGAGCTACAAGTGGAATCACAGGCGGCCGGGACACAGGCTATAAGGTCTTTCAGTCGGGGGCAATCCCCGGCGGGAACCGTCTTACCGCGCCGATGGATGCGGCTCACCGCCAGTGTTACTTTCTTATCCATTCGCTCTGGTCTTTCATAACGCAAGGATAGCGGGCAAACGTTTTAGTCTGCGTCGTGAAAGCGCACGATCGCAACGCCGAACACACTTACCTGCCCCGTGTTGAAATCTTGCGTGATGCGCGCAGGGAAAAACCTGCCGGGACTCGTGGGGGTTGGACAGTCGTTAATGACAGCGGCGAACTTGCCGGTGCCCTTGCAGATACAGAATTCGCCGTAGCCGAGCCAGTAGCCGCCCGGCGGGTTGGATATCACGCTGGCGAAAGTTGGTACCGCGTGGGCGCGGTACTGCCCGCTGATTGAATCACCAGAATCACCGCCGCCGGGTAATGGTCCGGTCAGCGTCGCGCCTGTAAATGTCGCAATGCCCTGGTCGATAGTTCCATCGGCCTGCACGCAGTGAGACTGCTCGTCGTGGATCGGGCCGAGGAGATTGGTCTGGCCAGCCCCCGCGATGAGCACTTTGACCGGACAGCCAGTATCGGAGGGTTGCAGGACAGCCTGAGTGATCGCCTGCACAGAGTAGCTGAGTTTCACGGCATCCGCACGCTCCGGCTCACCTGACACCGCTCCGGTTATCGGGAGGCACCCCGCAGCGAGGACACCCAAAAGCGTTCTAGCTCCGGTCGATGTGCCAATTCCGGTCGTTTCGATATCGCATCGCATGTTGATTACCTCTTGTCGTCGACGTCGGTCTTACCCGAGTCGAAACGCAACGATGTTTCGCCTCGCTAGTGGCTTGTTTCGCCCC
>Ga0306920_100008627_pt1 | contig 13535 bp, 12 predicted proteins | sample flu12Cox44000170_FD_204666 | JGI IMG/M metagenome (GOLD analysis project Ga0306920, IMG submission 204666) | Lab enrichment of tropical soil microbial communities from Luquillo Experimental Forest, Puerto Rico - flux4day.12C.oxic.44.000.170 (v2)... | ecosystem: Environmental > Terrestrial >... | reverse complement strand
TCCACCACCTACTAAATTCTGGAGCCGATGAGCGGAATTGAACCGCTGACCCCGTCCTTACCAAGGACGTGCTCTACCAACTGAGCTACATCGGCCCCCGAAGAACAGTGACGAGTCGCTAGTGACGAGTGAAACAGCCAAAATCGCGTTCGAGCTGCCAGCTTGCTCATCACTGGTTACTCGTCACCGGCCACTGCCTTTTGGAGCGGGAGACGGGAATCGAACCCGCGACCAACAGCTTGGAAGGCTGTGACTCTACCACTGAGTTACTCCCGCCCTGACAGCAGTGACTAGTGCTTGTTGGCGAGTGACGGGCTTGCAATCCGAAACAGCCGCGCCTCCCGCACCTCGCTTGTCACTCGTCACTAGCCACTGTCTTTGTGGTGGACAGGGGAGGATTCGAACCTCCGTAGACCGCATGGGCCGGCAGATTTACAGTCTGCTGCTTTTGACCGCTCAGCCACCTGTCCGAATCCGGTCTTCACAGACAGGACGGAGGGTGCGTGCCGCCTACCACGCAACGCCCTTCGCTTGGGTCAGGGACTCTAATCCGCCGTTGGCGCGGGGCACATCATCACCCGCACAGGTTTATGTACGAAGCTTGAATTGTCCGGTTCCCGTACTCGGTCCAGGCCTCCCTCGCCGAAAGCCGAGTCCACGGCTGCGCTCGTCTCATCTGGAGCTGGCGAAGGGACTCGAACCCCCGACCCTCTGATTACAAATCAGATGCTCTACCAGCTGAGCTACGCCAGCCGTCGAAAACAATTTATTATATCTTTAAGGAAAGATAATTGCAAGGGGTCAAATTGTGAAAATTTTCCCCCTGCCGAGCGGCAGTCCGACGATGGTCGAACCTGTTCCCTCGTGGTAATCCGGAGGTCGCGAAGCGCATGCGCTGCAGTGAAACTCGCTCATACCCAAGACTGCTGTTACCTTCCGTGTCCCAAGCTTCACTTTGTACGTGTAAGCGCCCGCCCTGATCGAAACCGCCTACGGAAGTCGCTCCATCGACGCTGCCGTGCTGTCGAAGTCTCCTGTCAATTTGAAGTTCAGGCCGTGGTTCATGAGAAACGAACCGCTCACGACTTCCTGCTTCTCTACCAGTTTGTCGTCAATCGCCCTGAGGCGGTAGAGAGCGTTTCCGTCCAGGCCCCGAAGGTAGACGGTAGGCGCGCGACGCAGGTACTGCTGGGAGTGGAGGAAGGCGAACACGACGGCCTGCGCGCCGTCCAGCGCGACGTACTCGTTGGCGGTCAGGTTTCCCTCACGCGGCGAAGAGAGCCGGTAAAGATTTCCCTCCTGCACGGTCTTGCGGACGCTTTTGTAGTAGGCCACCATTCTTGTGGCCACTGCGAAGTCTTCCTCCGACCACCTGTTGAGATCTGACCCGATGCCCAGCGACCCCTGCATGGCGACAAGAAATCGGAACTTGAGCGGAGTGGTGCGGCCGTTCTGGTTGGGAACATCGGTGACCCAGTCCATCATGACTTTCGGCGCGTAGGCGAAGCTGAAGCCTTCCTGAATGCGGAGCCGGTCGAAGGCCTCGGTGTTGTCCGAGGTCCACACTTCGTTGACGCGCTCGAGAATGCCCAGGTCGACGCGCCCGCCGCCTCCGGAGCAGGATTCGATCTCGAGAGACGGGTGCCTGGCACGGAGCCGGTCGATGATCTCGTAGACATGGTTCACGTACTTCACCCAGATCTCTTTCTGCTCGACCACCGACACCTCCGGCCAGCCGGGCTCGGAGAAATGACGGTTCATGTCCCATTTGATGAACTTGATGTTGTTCTCCGTGAGCATCTTATCGAGCGCGGCGAAAATGTACTCCTTCACATCATCGCGAGCCAAGTTCAGAATCAACTGGTTTCTTGACTCGCTGCGCGGGCGTCCTGGGAAATTCATTACCCAGTCGGGATGGCTGCGGTACAGGTCGCTGTCAGGGTTCACCATCTCGGGCTCGAACCACAAGCCGAAATTCATGCCCAGGCCGTTGACGTAGCTGATGAGCGGCGTCAAGCCGTTGTGAAACTTCTGCAGGTTCACGTGCCAGTCACCGAGACCTGCGCGGTCGTTATCGCGTTGGCCAAACCAGCCATCGTCCATCACGAACAGTTCCACGCCGATGCGGGCGGCCTTCTCGGCCAGAGTCTCTTGCCCCGGCTCATTCACATTGAACTCCGTCGCTTCCCAGGAGTTGTAGAGTACGGGCCGGAGGCGCGGATTGGCGCGGTCAGGGAGGATCTCGTCTCGTTCGAGCCGATGCATCAGCCGGGAAGCCTCGCCGAATCCCTGGCCGCTGAAGCCCCCATAGTAAGGCGGAGTCATCAGGCTATCGCCGGGCTTCAAGCGGTAGGCAAAGTCGAAGTCGTTGTAGCCGCCCACAACACGCACCTGCTGGCCGGGTGTTTCTTCTACTGCCAGCTTCCAGTTGCCGCTCCAACCGAGTGCCCCGAACCACACGCGGCCATCATGCTCATCAGCCTCGCCTTGGTAGTCGAGCGCGAACCACGGGTTCAACTGGTGGCTCGTATTGCCGCGCCGGCTCTCCAGCACCACTTTGCCTTGGTGAATGGGTTCACGAATTAGTTGCGTTTCACCCGCCCAGCGGCCCGCCAGGTAGCTGAGCCGATAGCCGTCGCCTTGCGGCACGTGCCACACGCCGGACTGCGCGCTCTCGACGGTTACCGCCTGCGGCGTACGGTTCTCAATGACCGCCTGCTTGCGGATGATGTCTTCCCTGGGAAAGACCCGGTACGACAGGTTCACGAACAGGTCATAGCGAATATCCTTCAGACGGATCGTAAGCTCGTCCCCGTGGTTTTCGTAGGAAACGTATTTCAGAACGAGGTCGCGCACACCATCGGCCAGCGTCACTTTCAGGCATGGCTCGTTGTATTGCTTACCGCCCCAGCCCGGGTATTCGATGGCTGTCATGGTCTCGCTGGAATCGAAGGACGCGTGCTCCGGGCCGGAATGGGCGGCCGTTAAGTCCCGGTCGTGGGTGATCTTTGCTCCCCAGTAGACTTGTTGGAGTTCATTCAGTTCATTTACACCCGCTATGTAGGACGTGCGTTCCGTTTCGAGAACCCAGAGCTTGAGGTCGGGGAGATAGCGAACGGGCGAACCCACCGTCCCCTGTGCTGCATTGGCGAGTGGTACGCAAAGAATCATCCAGAGAGCCGCCAGAAGATTTCGAACCATGCTATTCCGGCCAACGCCGTGGGAGTGCAGATGGTTCATACTCAAGATTGTTTCAGAAACTCGCGGATCTTTTCGAAATCCTCCCGAAGGATTTTCTCCTCGCGCGGGTTGCGCAGGACGTATGCCGGGTGCACCGTGGCCACAGCTTTGGCACCTCCGTAGTCGTAGAAGCGTCCTCTGATCTTCAGCATGCCTTCTTTGAGACCCAGCACAGTGCGCGCCGCAGGCGCTCCCAGGCAACAAATCAGGCGGGGCTGAATCGCTTCAAGCTGACGAAACAGGAAGGGGGAGCAGGCGTCGACTTCGTCCTTTTCGGGCGTGCGGTTACCGGCTGGGCGGCATTTGACCACGTTGCAGATGTAGACATCTTCGCGCTTGATTCCCACCGATTCCAGCATGCGATTCAGGAGTTTGCCCGCCCGGCCTACAAAGGGCAGCCCTTGCTCGTCTTCATCCGCGCCCGGTCCTTCCCCGATCAGAACTAACTCGGCATGCGGATGGCCCTGGCCAAACACGATGTGCTTGCGCCCCTTGGACAGCTTGCAGCGCTGGCAGTCCCCCAGGTCTGCGCGGACCTCGTCAAGGGTCTCGTGGCCCCGCACCACCGCTGGGGCCTCAAACAAACTGAGATTTTGGGGCTTCGATTTTAGATTTTGCACTGGCGCTGGTGAGGTATTAAAGCTGAATCCTTGGGGTGCGGGTTCGGCACTTGGAGTTCGCATTTGGAGTTTCGAAAACGTGCCGGGTTCCCGACGGTAGAAGTCCTCGATGCCGAGTTCGCGGAAGAACTCAAGCCAGGCACCGATCTCCTCCTTGAGACGGTCATCCATACGCGTAGGTGCCAGGTGTCAGGAGCTCGCGCGGTGTGCCGCATCATCTCCATACTCCTAACACCTAAGCTAAACGGAAAAAGGCTCCGACGATGCCATCCCGAGTGTTACATGGGCCTTCGGCCCACCAAGATAGATGAAAGTCACGCCGGGTCTGTCATTCCGATCCCGCAGCCGCGGGAGAAATCTGCTTCTTATGTTCTTCTCGCAAAAGCAGATTCCTCGTCGCTGCGCTCCTCGGAATGACAGAACGGTTGGATGACTTTCGACGGAGCGCAACGAGGATCTGCTTTTGTTTGCTTTCACCGAGAAACAGCAGATGCTTCGCTGCGCTCAGCATGACAGGTAATCTCTTCCATCAGCCTGCTAAACTGGGCCTGACACCCAACGCCTTCCTCAGTTCGACGACCTCATCCAGCAGTCGGTGGGCCACATCCAGCTTGCTCATCCTCTCAAGTGGCTTACGGCGGCCGTCGGCAAACAGAATGGTTACAATATTCGTGTCGGTCTCGAACCCCGCGCCCTCCTGGGTTACATCATTAGCTATTACGAGGTCTAGGCGTTTCGATAGCAATTTGGCGGCAGCATTTTCGACCAGATGGTCGGTCTCGGCCGCGAACCCGACTACGATCTGCTCCGGGCGGCGGCGCCCGGCGATTTCCGAAAGGATGTCGCGCGTAGGCTCCAGTCTTAAAGTGAGCGGGCCCTGCTGCTTTTTGATCTTTCCCGGCCGGACTTCCGTCGGTCGGAAGTCGGCGACTGCGGCTGCCATGAGGACCACGCTTGTTTCGCTAAGATGGTTTTGGACTTTCTCCGCCATCTCTTCAGCGGTGCGGACCCGTTCGACGACCACTCCGCAGGGAGCTTCGAGGGAGGTCGGTCCGGTCACCAGAAGGACGCGTGCGCCTCGCCGCCGACAAGCCTCGGCGAGAGCATAACCCATCTTGCCCGAGGAGCGATTGCCGAGATAGCGCACGGCGTCCAGAGGCTCCTCAGTTCTCCCGGCAGTGACCAGTACGGTTTCACCCTGGAGATCTTCGCGAAAGCCAAGGGTCTCGAGGATGACTCTGGCAATCGACTCAACCGACGCCAAGCGACCGGAACCCGTCATCCCGCAGGCGAGATAACCCTCATCCGGATCGATCACCTGCGCGCCGCGCCGACGTAATGTCTGCAGGTTCTGTTGGGTGGCGGTATTTTCCCACATGTTCACATTCATAGCAGGGGCTACAATGAGGGGCACCGTGCTGGCGAGGACGAGCGTAGTCAGGAAGTCGTCCGCGATCCCGTGGGCGATCCTGGCAATGATGTCGGCTGTTGCCGGCGCAATCACCAAGGCGTCAATGGACTGGGCCACGGCGATGTGCTCGATGGCGCTCTCCAGGTTCGGCTCCCCTCCTCCGAACAACTCGGTGATGACCTTCCGGCCGGAAAGTGCCGCGAAGGTGAGTGGCGTGACGAACTCGCGCGCGCTACGGGTCATCACCACCTGGACTTCCACGCCTTTGTCCTGCAGCAGTCGCACCAGTTCGGCGGCCTTGTAAGCCGCGACCCCACCGGTAACTCCGAGTGCCACTCTCATAAGAATCCAGGCTTTTCTTGACACCTACTTCTTTCTCGTCGACCCACCGTCGTCATCTGCGGGCGGCTGTTGAACCTCAAAGGGCACCAAGCCGGCGCCGAGCTCCAACTGTGCAACTTTGGTTGCTTTCCTGGACGGAGCCTGAACCAAAGGCCTAGCACCGGACTGCAATTGCCGGGCCCGCTTGGCCGCGACCAAAATAAGGCGAAACTTACTGTCCACACCTTGCGGTACGTCCATTCGATCTACCCTCCAAAAGTCCTGCAAATATCCTCAACCAGCCCCCGCTGGTTCTGCTGCCGAAACCGGGCAGCCTGAACGATAGTCTTTGCCGCCTGAACAGCCGACGGGATCCTGTCATTCACAATCAGGTAGTCATACCCGGACCAGTGCCTCATCTCCTTCCGAGCCATCGCCAACCGGCTTGCGATCACCTCGGCGGGATCTGAGTGCCGGCGGGAGAGGCGCCGTGCCAGTTCAGGAAAAGAAGGTGGCAGCAAGAAAATACTCAGCGCTTCGGGCAGGCGGCGACGTACCTGGGCGTGCCCTTGTACGTCTATGTCGAGGACGACGTCTTTCCCACCTTCCAGAGCATGGTGTAACTGCTTCCACGTGGTACCGTAAAGGTGGCCGTACACCTTGGCCCATTCCACGAAATCTCCGGCGGCGACCATGCGTTTGAAGCGCGCCGCGCTGGTGAAGAAGTACTCTCGTCCATTCTGTTCTCCTGAGCGGGGCGGCCGGGTGGTATGGGAAACGGCAAAACCCAAGCCGGCGACCGACGCCACCATTCGTTTTACCACGGTGGACTTTCCCGTCCCGGAAGGGGCCGAAATCACGATAATGTTGCCGGCCCTCGGCCAGGTTCCCGGGCCGCGCGCCCTGCTCAAGCGTCTCATTCAATGTTCTGCGCCTGTTCGCGCAGCTTTTCGATCTCCGTCTTCATCTCGATCGCCTGGCGAGCGATCTGAAGGCCGACCTCGGGAACGTCGCCGGTCTTGGAGAGCAGAGTGTTCGCCTCCCGATTCATCTCCTGCAGCAGGAAGTCAAGTTTTTTGCCTACCTCCGAGCTCTCCTGAAGGAGGCACTGGGCCTGCTCCACATGGCTCCGGAAGCGCGTCACTTCCTCCGCGATGTCAGCGCGCGCAGCCAGGAAAACTGCCTCCTGCGCCAAGCGGGAGGCGTCCACGTCGATGTTGCCCAGCATGTCGCGCACGCGCTTCTCCAGCCGCCGTTGGAACGCCGGACTCATGCTCTGTGCCAGTCCACCGATGCTCTTCACCAGCCGTTCGAGCTTCTCCAATCGGGCGCATAGGTCGCGCTCCAACGCCGCCCCTTCTCCTGCCCGCATTTCATTTAGACGCGCCAGAGCCTGGCTGGCTACACGCTCCATAGCCCGCTCGAGACGCTCCAACCCGAGCGGGGAGACGTCCAGGGTGTTTCCTGCCACCACGCCGGGAATCCTGAGCAGCGCCACGGGATCCGGCTCCGCGACCATCCCGAACTCATTGCGTAATTGCCGGCATGCGGAGGCGTAAGCCTCTAGCAGTCTGCGGTCCAGGTGGAGTTCGCACGAGGTAGTCCATTCCAAAGTGACGGTGACGTCCACGTGGCCCCGTGCAATTTGATCCTTCACCAGCCGACGTAGGTGCGGCTCCAACGGTTCCAGGGCGCCAGGCATCCGCACTTGCAGGTCGAGGAAGCGGTGGTTGGTGCTCTTCAGGTTCACGGAAAGCGAGAAATCCGCTTCTTCGCTTCGGACGCTGCTATACCCTGTCATGCTTCGAATCATTCTCAGAACAGAAGTGGCTAGTGCCCAGTGGCTAGACTAGTCACTCACCACTAGCCACTGATGCTCCTAAGGTTCGGCATCCACAAACTGGAGATCGTGGAGCCGCTGATAGATGCCTCCCCGGTTCACCAGGTCCTCGTGGGTCCCCATTTCCGAAACTGTCCCCCGATCGAGAACCACAATGCGGTCGGCGCGACGGACGGTGGAAAGCCGGTGCGCGATCACCAAAACAGTCCGGCCGACCATCAGGTTGCTTAAAGCCCTTTGAACCAGCAACTCCGACTCGGTGTCTAGCTCGGAGGTTGCCTCGTCCAGTATGAGCAAGGGGGGGTTCTTCAACAGGGCCCGGGCAATAGCGATGCGCTGGCGCTGGCCGCCGGAGAGCCGCTGTCCTCGCTCGCCGATGATGCTCTGGTAGCCCTGCCGCATGTCCATGATGAAGTCGTGCGCCAAAGCGGCCCGGGCCGCTTCCTCCACTCGCTCCTCGCTCTGCGATTTTTGGCCATAGCAGATGTTATTAAACACGGTATCATGAAAAAGGATCGTCTCCTGGGTCACCATCCCGATCTGCGCCCGAAGCGAGCTTAACTGTAGGTCGCGGAGGTCGTGACCATCGATCAAAATGCGTCCCCGGGTGACGTCGAAGAACCTCGGAATCAAGTTGGCTAGGGTGCTCTTACCGGCGCCACTTGAACCAACGATCGCCACCACTTCGCCCTTCCGGATGCGCAAGTTCACGTTACGCAATAGCGGTACCCCGCCTTCGTATTCGAAATCGACACTGTCGAAGACGATGCCATGTTGGAAGGGGGGCAAATGGGTCGCCTCGGGCTTCTCCGCGACTTCGGAACGGACGTCCAGATAGCGGAAGACCTGTTCGGAAGCCCCCATGGCCTGCTGGAAGGCGTTGTTCACGCCCGTCAGCCGCTTGATGGGTTCATACATCTTGATGAGCGCATAGAGGAAAGCGAAGAAGCCGCCGGTGGTCTGGCCATTATGGGCGATTTCGTTGCGCGCGTACAGCAATAATCCTGCAATCACCACCGCGCCCAGTGTCTCCATCAGTGGGGACGTCATCGCGTGCGCCCGCACCCACCTGAGGTTCACCTTCAAAAGCCGCCGTGTGGCCGCCTTAAACCTGGTCGTCTCGAAGCGTTCCATACCGAAAGCTTTCACAATGCGGACGCCGCTAAACGTTTCCTGCAGGATGTGGTTGAGCTCGGCCATCTTGTCCTGGCTGAAACGGCTCGAGACCCGGATGTAGCGTCCAATCGTAGAGGATGGAAAAACAATGAACGGTATCAGGAGAAGGGAAGCCAGCGCCAGCCGCCAATCGAGATAGAACACCACTGCCAGAAGGCCGACGAGCGTGAAGCTCTCCTTCAGCATGTCAGCGGAGACCTGCGACACGGCATTTTGAACCTTTTCGATGTCGCTGGTCACCGCCGACATCAGCTTACCGGTGGGGTTCCGGGTGAAGAAAGCCAAGCCCTGTCCGATGATGCGGGCGTAAAGCAGATTCCGCAGGTCCCTCACGACTGACTGGCCTACGTAATTAACGAAATAAGTGGCAAAGAACTCTGCTAACCCCTTAATGAGGGTCACTCCGATGATGGCCACGGCCACCACCGTCCACACATTATGCAGGTGGCGCGGAAGGAAGTTCTGTAAGAAGACACCGCGTCCGCTGAGGGGGAGCTTAAACAGCAGAACAGGGCCAGCGTTGCTACCCGGCGCCAGCACGCCGTCCACGATGGGTCTGATCAGCAGGGCGGTCAGCGCTTCGCAGGCTCCCACCACCGCCATTAGTAGAAAGGCAGCTAGGAAACGTAGCGTGTAAGGCCTTACAAAAGTGAGCAGCCGTTGAACCTGTGCCATCTCGGAATCCCACTCGGGAAAAAACGAACCACGGACCCCTAGACCTGACGCGGGAACCTGAGTCGAATAACGAAGCTACAGCCCAACATCGAAGCCCTTCAACCCGCGCCTCGGCGGCGTCCGAACCTACGCCGCACAGCCCCGACACGGCAGGACGCTTCAGGGCCCGCCTCTACTGATGAGACTATGTTATGTTCTGGAGCAATGATCCGTCAAGCGAATGTGGCCGCCGAAGTTCGCTCGCGCCCATCAACTCCGATCAAGTGCCTATTTATAAGCAAGATAGTCGCGAGAGCGAATTTCCTAACCGTTGTTGACCAAGCTATCAGAATAAGGAATAAGTCCGCCGCATTGTTGTTCCGAGTTCCCGCAGCACGAATCTCGTAAGTGCTCTATTTTCAGTACGTGTGAACTACCCTGAAGCCTTCCCAATATCGCGATGGAAAACTCGGGTCTTATAACCCTCGCCATTAAGATTCCGGGCGATTCGCTCCGCTAACGCCACAGACCGATGGCGGCCGCCGGTACAGCCAACGGCGATGGTGAGGTAGCTTTTGCCTTCTCGAACATAGTTGGGTAGAAGGAAGAACAGAAACTCGGTGATGCGCCGCATAAACTCATGGGTCTGTGGGTGGGATTCAACAAAACGTTGCACGGCGCGGTCTCGGCCGGTCTTGCCCTTCAACCGCGGCTGAAAGTTAGGATTGGGGAGGAAGCGGACGTCAAAAACCAAGTCTGAGTCCGTAGGCACGCCAAAGCGGAATCCGAAAGACACAACGGAGATCAGCATCATGCGTCGCTTCTCCAGACCTCCAAAACGAGAATGGATGAGGTCACGCAGTTCGTGCACATTCATCCGCGTCGTCGAGACGACCGCATCGGCAAGCTGCCGCATGGGCTTCAGTAGCTCCCGCTCCAAACGGATCCCTTCGCGAACCGGTAGGTCGGCTCCGAGAGGGTGCGGGCGGCGCGTCTCCTCGAAGCGCCGGATCAGCGCTTCGTCCGAGGCCTCCATGAAAAGCAGGTTGGGTTTGGGATGGCGTTCCGCCAGATGCTGGTAAACCGCTGGGAGCTGGCTGAGGGCTTCGCCTCCACGGATGTCGGCAACAACGGCCGCCCGCTCAGTATCGCCACCCCTCTCACAAAGCTCGACAAACCTGGGGATGAGATCGACGGGCAGATTGTCAATGCAATAGAAGCCGAGATCCTCGAAAGCCTTGAGGGCTGAAGCCTTGCCAGAACCGCTTAGCCCGGTGATGAGCACGAGTTGTCGGAACGCCTTGTGGGGGCGGGCAGTCTTCATACGGCAGGTGTCGGGTGCTAGGTGTCCTGGGCGTGACCTGTGGAATTTGGGTTTCAGTTCGGTGTTAGGGGCTTGAGACCCGGCGGCTAACACCCAACCCCTGACACCTAGACCTCACACCGAACACCCGCTACGACTCCGGCTCGACGAGCGCGAGATTTCCGTCCGGACGCCGGTAGATGATGTTCACCCGTTCCGTCTCCAGGTTGCGAAACACCACCAGTCCGCTCTTCGACTCGTCTAAGGACTCAATCGCTTCTTCGACTGCCTGAGGCTTGATTGGCATCCTTTCAGTCTCCAGGACCCGGTGCTCCTCGTGGTCCACACGCTCCGCCCCCAGAATATTGAGGAGGATTGCGGAAGTCGGTTTGGGCCGTCGCTTGCGGGTGCGGCGCCTCTCCAGCAACCGGACGGCCTGCCGTTCGAGCTTATCCAGTGCGCTGTTAACGGAGCTTCGCGCGTCGGCCGTTTCGCCCACACCAACCAGGGTATGGTCGCGAAATTTCAGCGTGATTTCAACAATGCGAAGATGTCTTTCAGCGGTTAAGATTACGTGAACCGAGTATCGGTCACGCAAAAGGCGTGTGAGTTTTCCGAGACGCTCTTCTGTGTGCTGTCGCAGGTCCGCACTGACTTCCATCTGCCGACCGGTATAGTCGATCTGCATGTTGCACCTCCGAGATTTCGAGGGGAGGCATAGGAGTGGGTTTCAGTCTCTCTTCCGGCGCTGGTGTGTGCTAGGAATCCGCATATCCTCACGGTACTTGGCCACCGTCCGGCGAGTTACAAGAATACCCTTCTCGCGCAGGTGTTGGGTGATCTGTTCATCCGTCAGAGGCTTGGCCGAATCCTCCTCCTCAATCATTTTACTGACGATTCGTTTCAGGTTGATCAGAGAGGTGGATCCTCCCGAGGGTCCCTGAACCGCCTCAGAGAAGAAATATCGAAGCTCGTAAACGCCTTGCGGTGTGTACGCATACTTGTTGGCCACGGCCCGGCTCACGGTAGAGGGGTGAACGCCGACTTCGTGCGCTACATCCTTGATCATCATCGGGCGCAGATAGTCAAGGCCTTTGTCCAGAAACTCCGTCTGCCGGCGGATAATGGCCTCACAGACGCGGAGGATGGTCTGCTTGCGCTGTTCAATGTTCTTGAGGAGCTGCATAGCAGAGTTAAACCGCTCCCTGACATAGGAGCGCACGTCCCGGCTCGTACCGCTTTGCTCGAGCAGCCGACGATACTGATGGCTCAGCCGCAACTGCGGTACCCCCTCCTCATTCATGAGCACCTGATACCGGTCATCCATTTTTACAATGGCAACGTCCGGCTCGATCAGGCGGGGCTGTGTGTTGTTGTAACGCTGGCCGGGGCGAGGATCCAGGCTGCGGATCATCTGTACACAGCGCTCAACGGCTTTCAGGGGACGGTCAAGCGCGCGGGCAATTTCCTTGTACTGTCTGTTCTGTAATTCCTTCAGATGTTCAGAGACAATCTGAACGGCGAGCGTCTCAGACGGCGCCAGAGTGCCCAACTGAATCAGGATGCATTCGCGCACGTCCCGTGCCGCCACCCCTAACGGATCAAACTCCTGAACCAGCTTAAGTGCCTCCGCAACGTCCTCCAACCGGTGGCTTCCTGTTTGGGCGATTTCTTCCAGAGTGGCGGTTAGATACCCGTCCTCGTTCAGATTTCCGATGATGGAGGTGGCGGCTTCTTCGATCGCGGCCGAACAAACCGATAAACTCAATTGCCACTCCAGGTGATCGGCCAGTGAAGCCGGTTTGGAAAGGAAATTCTCAAAGGAAGGCTTCTCGATAACCTCAGCGGCGGGAGATTTGTAGCCGGGGTCGAGGTAGTCACTGAAGTACGACCCGTAATCCACCTCGTCAAAGGGATCGTGATTATTCTCTGAGTGCGTTTCAGGACCATTGGCCGGGGCGATAGCCTTCTCCGCCTCGGTCTTCTGCTGGACTTCCTCCAGGGAAGGAACCACTTCGGAGATCTCCTCCAGCACGGGGTTGGCAACCATCTCCTGGTTGATCATTTCGCGCAGCTCAAGCTTGTTCAGCGCCAAGACCGTCACCATCTGGACAAGCCCAGGCGTCAAGATCTGCTTTTGCGCAATCTTGAGGTTGAGTGCGATTCTGGGTTGCGGTTCACTCATTAGATTGCCAGCCGGAAATTGTCCCCCAAGTAAATCCTTTTGACCTCCGCGTCGTTCCCCAACTCCTCCGGTGTTCCGGCCCGGAATATTTGTCCTCTGTTGATGATATAGGCCTTATCGGTCACCTGCAAGGTTTCACGCACGTTGTGGTCGGTTAGCAGCACTCCGATCCCGGCGGCCCGGAGCTGCAGAATGATCTTCTGGATGTCGAGTACGGTGAGCGGGTCAATGCCCGAGAAAGGTTCGTCCAGAAGGACGAACGAGGGGGAAATAACCAATGATCGTGCGATCTCAACTCGTCGTCGTTCCCCCCCCGACAGCATGTACCCATAGCTGCGCCGCACTTGCTGGAGGCCTAACTCTTCCACCACCTCCTCGAGGCGCTCCCGCCGCTGGTGAGCCGACAAAGGCAACGTCTCCAGTACAGCCATAACATTCTCTTCCACCGTGAGTTTGCGGAAAATGGAGGGCTCCTGGGGAAGATAGCTAATGCCATTCCGCGCCCGGTCGTACATAGGAAAGCTGGAGATGTCAACCCCGTCCAGGAGGATCTGGCCTGCCTCCGGGCTCACCAAACCCACAATAATGTAGAAGGTGGTAGTCTTTCCCGCTCCGTTGGGCCCAAGCAACCCCACCACCTCTCCCTGAGCAATTCTTAGACTAATGCCATCGACGATCTTGCGTCCCTTGTAAGACTTGGTGAGATCAACCGTGGAGAGAATCTGCATGCCGCTTTACCGCGCGAAGTGTCGCTTGGTGAGAGTCGACGATTCATCACCCCCGTC
>Ga0306920_100008626_pt1 | contig 13535 bp, 9 predicted proteins | sample flu12Cox44000170_FD_204666 | JGI IMG/M metagenome (GOLD analysis project Ga0306920, IMG submission 204666) | Lab enrichment of tropical soil microbial communities from Luquillo Experimental Forest, Puerto Rico - flux4day.12C.oxic.44.000.170 (v2)... | ecosystem: Environmental > Terrestrial >... | reverse complement strand
CGCGATCGAATTTATCGTCGGGAAGTTGCCGCCGGGCACGACAAAGACCTCGATCTGGGGCCGGTCGATCCGCGCGAAGGCGTTGCGCGCATTCTCCGGGCCGAGCTGGCCGATCGCATAGGAATCGGTGGCGCCGAAGCCTTCGAGGGCGACGGCCTCGAGCCCGTGTTTCGCCGCGAAGTAATGCCCGGCGCGCTGGTTGACCTCGTCCGAGTAGGGCGAGACGATCGCGATACGCCGGGCGCCAAGCGCCCGCACCGCGCGGCCGACCGCCTGCGCCGAGGTGATGGCCGGAACCCCGGCGCCCGCACTCATCCGCCGGGTCGTGATCTCGTCGTAGTCGTCGGCGAACAGGCTCGCCGAGGTCTGCGCCAGGATTACCAGCTCGACCCGGGCGGTCCCGAGTAGCCGCGATTGGTAGTCGACATCCTCATCGCGGCTCGGCTGGAAGGTGCGGCCGGGGGCGCTCGTCATCAGCCGCCCGACATGCGCCTGGTGGGTCGCCGGTAACAGCCGGCACTCGATCTCGACCGTCGTGTTCGTCGAAGGGATCAAAACGCCGAAATGCCGGGTCATGCTGAGCCTCCCCGCTAATGCGATGAGCCATCCTAGCCGACCGTGGCCATGCCAAATACAGCGAAAATCGCGATTTTCGCCCCGAAGCGCCCGATTCCTCGTCAAAAATAACGCCGCAGATCAACGGGTTAAATTTGAAATTCGCTACGCGGGCCGAACAATGGAATTTTTTCGCCGAACAACGAATTTTTCTCGCCCTAACAATGGAATAACAATGGAAAACGATGTGAGTAGCCCGACGCGCCGCGCCGTATTGATGTCGGCGCTTGCCTCGGCAGCGATCCGACCGGGAGGGGCGCTGGCGGCGGACGAGCCGCCGGCAGCGGCGCCGAGCGTGCTGCAGCTGATATCGCGCACGATTGAGGTCAACGCCAAACCGGCCTCGGTTTATGGCATCCACCAGCTCGACGGCATCGCCGGCATTACGACCCATGTCGGCGACCGGTTTCGCGTGCGTGTCGAGAACCAGATTGGCAAGCCGAGCCTTGTCCACTGGCACGGCCTCGCCCCGCCCTGGCAGCAGGACGGAGTGCCAAGCATTTCGGGACCGCCGATTCCGGCCGGCGGAAGCGCGGATTATGACTTTCCGCTGGCCTATGGCGGCACCTTCTGGATGCACTCGCACGAAGGCCTTCAGGAGCAGCAATTGCTGCTGGCGCCACTCGTAATTCGCGACCAGCGCGACCGGCCCGACGAGCAGGAAATCGTGCTGATGCTCGATGATTTCAGCTTTACGCCGCCCGAGGAGATTTTTGCCGACCTCAAAAAAGGCAGCATCATGCCGCGAATGGCCGGAGGCGGCATCAAGGGCATGGCCGGAATGGCGCGGAGTGAGGCCTCGGAGAGGCGGGACCTCAACGACGTGAGCTATGACGCCTTTCTCGCCAACGACCGCACCTTGGCCGACCCCGAAGTGGTCAAGGTCGAGCCGGGCGGGCGGGTGCTGCTGCGAGTCATCAACGGTTCGGCGATGTCGGCCTACCATTTCGATCTCGGCCGGCTCGACGGCCGGCTGATCGCGGTCGACGGAACCTTCGTGGTCCCGGTGACCGGCCGGCGATTTCCGATCAACGCCGCGCAGCGGCTCGATATCGTGCTGACTATCCCACGCGAGGCGGCGTCTTATCCGCTGCTCGCGACGGTCGAAGGCGAGCGCAACCGCACAGGGATCGTGCTTGCCGCCGGCAACTCGCACATCGCCCACATTCCCGCGCAGGCGGCAAATGCGGCGGCGCCGATTACGATGGAACTGGAGAAGCGATTGCGCGCGGCCCAGCCGCTCGAGCCGCGCAAGCCCGACCGCGTCCACAACATCGACCTGACCGGCGACATGTCGAAATACATCTGGTCGATCAATGGCATCGCCTGGAGCCCGGAGGTGCCCCCGCTGCCGGTCGCCAAAGGGGAAAGGGTGGCGCTGGTCATGACTAACATGACCGGCATGCCGCATCCGATGCATTTGCACGGGCACCGGTTCCAGGTCGTCGAGATCGCCGGAATGCGCCTGGCGGGCGCAGTGCGCGACACCGTCCGCGTGCCGCCCGGACAGCGCGTGATCGTCGTGTTCGACGCCGACAATCCCGGAACCTGGGCTTTTCACTGCCATATGCTGTACCACCAGGCAGCGGGCATGTTTACGACCATTCGCTACGTCTGAAGCGGCCGGCACAGGAGGCTCGATGAGTGATGAACTCGACGACTGGCTCGACGCTAATACCGTGCTGCTCGGCATCACCGTGGCAGCCGAATGGCGCGACACCGTCCGATTGCACCTCGGCATCACGCGCGGCATGGCGCAGCGCGTATCGGAGTTTCCGCTGCCGGATGAAGCCGATCCCGCGCCGGTGTTCCACGCATGACCGATTTTGCCTGGGCATCCGCCGGCACGATCGCCGATGCCGTCAACCGTGGCGAGGCCAGCGCGATCGACGTGGTCGATCAGGCCCTGCGACGCATTGACCGCCGCAATCCGGTGTTGAACGCGTTCACCGCCGTCACGGCCGACCGCGCCCGTGTGCGTGTCGCAAAGAAGCCCGTCGGGCCACTCGCCGGAGTGCCGTTCGCGGTAAAGAACCTGATCGATATCGCCAGACTGCCGACGTTGGCAGGTTCGAAGATCAACCGCGAGCGTCCACCAGCAAGCGCGGACGCGACGCTGGTTGCCCGACTTGAAGCCGGCGCTGTTCTGGTCGGCGCGCTGAACATGGGCGAATTCGCCTACGACTTCACCGGCGAGAACAGCCACTACGGCCCGTCGCGCAACCCGCACGACCCGGCACGCATGACCGGCGGTTCGTCGGGCGGATCCGCCGGCGCAGTTGCTGGCGGCCTGGTGCCGATCGCACTCGGCTCGGACACCAACGGCTCGATCCGTGTCCCATCGTCGTTCTGCGGCATTTTTGGCCTGAAGCCCACCTTCGGCCGCCTATCACGCGCCGGCAGCTTCCCATTCGTCGCTAGCCTCGATCATCTCGGCGCCTTCGCCCGCAGCACGATCGACCTGGCGCTTGCCTATGATGCAATGACGGGGCCCGATCCACTGGATCCGGCCTGCAGCGATCGTATCGACCCACCCATCATTCCGAGGCTGCACACAGGGATCGACGGCTTGCGCATTGCTGCGGCCGGCGGTTACTTCAGAACCGGAGCCGGGCCGGAAGCACTGACCGCGCTGGATAATGTCGCCCGAGCGCTCGGCGCCACTCGACAGATCGAGATCCCCGAAGCCGCGCGTGCACGCGAAGCGGCCTACATCATCACCGCATCTGAAGCCGGTGCGCTGCATCTGCAGCGTCTGCGCACGCGACCTCGAGACTTCGAGCCCGACGTGCGTGACCGGCTGATCGCCGGCGCCATGGTGCCGGCCCCGTGGGTGGTACAAGCGCAGAAATTCCGCCGCTGGTACCGCGATAGCGTGCTGCGCCTGTTCGAAGAGGTAGATGCGTTCCTCGCACCCGCGACACCCTGTGTCGCACCGCCAGTTGGGCAGAAGACATTCGTGCTCGACGGGCAGCAAGTGCTGCTGCGGCCGAACATCGGCATCTACACCCAGCCGATCTCGTTCATCGGTCTGCCGGTCGTCGCGGTGCCGGTGCCGCAAGCCGACAGTATGCCGACCGCCGTGCAGATCATCACCGCTCCCTGGCGCGAAGACGTGGCGTTGCGCGTCGCGTATTCTCTGGAGGCGCGTGGCGTCGCGCGTGCACCGCAACCGCCGGAGTAGCAATTTCCAGTCCGCTCCGACCATCAGAAGACAACATGCCGAGCCCGACGAAGGGCGACTGTGAGATAGGTTACGGCTAGCTCCCGCGGGGTTGGGCGCCCCTCGCTGATGCGCTCAGAAACTGGTGGCGGCGATGCGACGGCAATGATCGAGAGCCGCGCCAATAAGATTGTCGCTCGCTTCCGGTGTACGGAACGCGGAATGGGCGGACAGGGTGACGTTTTCCAACGTGGTCAAGACGTGGCCTGCCGGCAGGGGCTCGGTGGCGAAGACATCTAGGCCGGCATGGCGGATATGGCCCGAGCGCAGCGCCTCGATCATTGCCTGCTCGTCGACCAGCGCGCCGCGCGCCGTGTTCACCAGGATGACGCCCGGCTTCATCGCGGCAATGCGCTCGCGCGACAGGAGGCCTCTTGTCTCGTCGGTCAGCAGCAGGTGCAGTGAGACCACGTCGCTTTGGGTGAGTACTTGTTCGAGCGACACGAATTCGACGCTCGGATACGTTCGCGGGCTGCGGTTCCACGCGACCAGCTTCATGCCGGAGCCGAGGGCGATGCGGGCGACCTCGGCTGCGACACCACCAAAACCGACAAGCCCCAACGTCTTGCCAGTTAGCTGGACGCCTTCGATGCCCAGCCATTGGCCGGCGCGCATCCCGCGGTCCATGCGCGCGAAGCCTTTGACCGACGCCCACATCAGCGCGATGGCGCACTCGGCCACAGCGGTGTCGCCGTAGCCCTTGATGATGTGAACGGTGATGCCGCGCCCGGCGAGCTCTTCCGGGTTCATGTAGCTCCGTGCCCCTGTGCCAAGGAAAACGACGTGCTTGAGGCCTCGGCACTCAGCGGCGAGTAGCGTTGGCAAAGGGGTGTGGTCGATTATGGCGATGTCGGCATCGCCGAGGACCGCCGGGAGCTCTTCCGGGGTAACATCGGGGTCGCGATTGATGGCGACAGGCAGATCTCCCTCGCGCCGCACCTTTTCGGTGATCGCGGCGAGGGCGTCGTTGGCGTCGATGAAAACAGCCCGCAATGCTCCCTCCCCTTACGGTCAATCTGGCAACCGGCATTGACGTGTCAACCAATCTAAAGCGGTCGAGCTTCGCTCCATCCCGTTTTGAAGCTGATACCTTAGCGACGACGCTGGTGAGGTCTTGAATAGCTGCTAACCTACCGCTCCTCCTATCCGTCACGCCCTTCTTAGTCGGGCGGAGGGCCGAATGGAAATCGATCCAGCAATACTCGCACCCACGTGCTGAATTTGTAAGAATAGTGTCCACCGGTCGGGAAATTTATTTCGACGAAATCAGAGCCTCACGCGGCTGGCCGGGGTCTGCGTCTCGACCCAAATCGAGCCGTCGTCTGCGAAAACGCCCCCGATTGACGTTGTACGTGACGTGAAAGCCTTTCACCCAGCCTGGTCGAACCGGCGCATCCCACGAACCGGCGAGGCGTGCCATCCGCGAACGTTGGCGGTAGGAGCCGTCGAATAGGAACAAGCCCTCCTTGTTCTGAGATGCGATGGTATCGCGCAGGCGGCTTGACAATCGGCGCGTGTGTTCCCTTTATGTTCTGAAGACTGAAAACACCATAATAACAAACTGTCTTTGTTTAATTCAAAAACCGTGCGAGGTGAACTGGCTGGATGGAAACGACCGCCGCTATCCTCCATGCGGACCTGGACGCTTTCTACGCCTCGGTCGAGCAGCTTCTCGACCCGTCATTGCGTGGCAGGCCGATCGCCGTTGGCGGCGGGGTCGTGCTTGCCGCTTCGTACGAAGCCAAGGCCTTCGGGGTGCGCAGCGGGATGCCGGGACGGCGGGCGCGCGAGCTCTGCCCGCAACTCACGTTTGTCAGTGGCCATTTCAAGGACTACCAACGGCTGGGCGACGCCGCGATCAGGGTGTTGGGTGATTTCACGCCGCTCGTCGAGCGGATTTCCATCGACGAAGCTTTTGCCGACGTCGCGGGCTCCATCCATCTGTTTGGCCCGGCGGCCGAAATTGCGAAAGCGATTCGACGGCGCGTGCGGGCGGAGCTGGGTCTCCCGATCTCGGTCGGAGTGGCGCGCACCAAGCACCTCGCGAAGATCGCCTCGCAAGTGGCCAAGCCCGACGGGCTGGTGGTCGTCGATCCCGAGACCGAGCTCGATTTCCTTCACGATCTGCCAGTCGAGCTGATGTGGGGAGTGGGCCCGGTCACTAAAGCGCGGTTGGCCGAGACCGGCGTGCTCACTATTGGGCAGCTGGCGAGGCTCCCGCGAGGCTCGCTGGAGCCGCTGCTCGGCGATGCGCTGGGGCAGAAATTGGGGGCGCTGGCGTGGAACCGTGACCTGCGGGAAATCAAGACGCATCGTCGCGCCCGATCGGCCGGAGCGCAATCGGCGCTCGGCAAGAAGCCCGCTGCAGCGAGTGTTTTTCGCCCCACCTTGCGCCATCTTGCGGACCGGGTTGGAAGCCGGCTCCGGGCCAAATCCCGGCTCGGCCGGACTGTGTCGGTGCGCGTGCGGTTCGCTGATCTCCGCTCGGTCACTCGCTCCGTCACGCTGCCCGCGCCGATCTCGGCGACGGCAACCCTGGCCGAGATCGCCGAAGAGCTGGTGCGTCGTGTCCTGGCAGATCACCCTGACGAGCAGACCATCTCGCTACTGGCGATCTCAGTCTCGAATCTGGAGGACCACTCGGCAGTGCAGCTCGAATTCCCGCTTGGACTCGCAGACGAGGGGCGACGCCCCGGCGCCAAAAAGGTATTGCGCGTTGGGTGGTCGATCGCGCTGTCGACCGGGTCCGCGACCGCTTCGGATGGGAGGCGATCGGCTACGCGTCGGTTGCATTGGGAGCTTTCCGCTCGGTTCCCGACGCGTTCCGCGAGCTCGCCGAAACGGATCTATGACCGTCGCCGTGAACGGAGGGCGAGTTGGCAACAATGCGAGCCATTCAGCTGGCACCGCCCAATGGGCCTTGAGCGCCGTCCAGTGCGGGCTCGCGCCTCGCGGGACCATGCTCATGACCGGCGTGCGCCCGAAGATCGAGCTCTATCTGCTCCGACGCGTCGCCGAGGCCTACGACCGGATGATGGGCAGCGATGCGCGCTTTCGCGTCGCGCTGACGAGCGGCAATTGATCTCGATCCGACCGATTGCATTGTGATCGATGCGGCAAGAATCTGCGTAGTCGGCTCGGGTCATCGATCGATCCTGACAGTTGTCGTACTTTGCAGCAGACAGCTGCCGGGGTAAAACTGCCCGACACCCCATGGAGGACACGCCATGATGATCGATATGCACGCCCACTGGAGACCCGCCGAAATAGCCGACGCGATGCGCGCCCGAACCAAAGAACCGCGGATTCTGCGCAACCAGGACGGCGTCGAGGTGCTGAAGTCCGGACGAATGGGCGAAGAGCCGCTCGCCAAGGCCTTTGATGACGTTGATTTCCACCTCGCGCGGATGGACCGCCAGGGAGTGGAGACGAGCGTGCTGTCCCTCCTCGGCTCGTTCTGCTGGATCGAGTCGCAGGTGCCGGAGGAGTCGGGTCCGCTCTGCCGAACCGTCAATGACGGGCTTTCCGCGATCTGCCAGAAGCATCCTGGCCGCTTCGCCGCCTATGCGGCTCTGCCCCTTCGGGACATTTCCGCCGCTGCCGCCGAATTCGAACGGGCGCTCGGGCTGCCGGGCATGATCGGCGCCCAGGTGCCGGGTAATTATTTCCTGACGCGCAAAGACGCCGAGGCGATGCGTCCGCTGTTGGACGTCGCAAACCGCCACCACGCGGCGCTCTTTATCCATAACGGTCCGCGCCCGGGCGACGCTTACCCAAAGGTCTCCGGCGACACGGACAACGCGCGCCGCCGCAACGGCACGCTCGACATGCAGGCGAGCCTCTCCTCGGTGATGATGACATTGTGTCTGACCGATTGCCTCGCGGCCTACCCCAACGCCGTGATCCAGGTTCACAATTTGGGCGGTAACATTCCCTACGAGGTCGAGCGTATGGACCAGCGCTGCCTGCTCGACACGCCGGAGGAGGAGCTGCCGTCGTCGCGCTTCCGCAAGGCGAAGGTCTATGTGGACTGTAACTCGTTTGGCGCCCGCTCGATCGAGGCGGCCGTGAGACTCTACGGCGCCGAACGAATCGTGTGCGGCACCGACGGCACCGAGTTCGGCTGCGACTGGACCAGAAAGGCGCTCGCGGAAGCGGAGATCGGCGAGGAAGCGCTCGAGCAGATCCTGCATCGCAATGCCGCTGAGATGCTCGCCCGCGTCAGAACTGCGCAGCGCGAGAAAGCGGCCGCCTGATCCTCGGGCACTGCGAGGGTTTGATGGCACGGGCCCGGGCAGCTGACGACTTCGGGCTGATCCGTGCCCGCATGGAGGAGTTACGGCGGGAGACGATACCCCCGCAACCCGCTCCAACAACCGGCACCAAGATCGCGGTTAATCGTGGCCCGTGCGCTTGTGGCATGGCTCTCTTCCCCGACGAGTGCGACGGATCGTGCAAGATGTTGTGAAGAACTCCGGGTTGCCGTTTGACGTGAGCGGAGCGGTCCGCTGAGCGCTTAGCATAACCCGCCGAGCTCCGGCGTCAGATCGGTCACGGTCCGTCGCATTGGCTTATGAGATTCTGTTTCGGTCTACGACCCTAGAGCGCACTGGCGCGCGCTCTAGGTGATATGCCCCGCAGCATTGGGCGCCAGGTGCATGGGCATCGGGGAGACCCGAATGATGAAGACGATCGTGATTGGTGCCGGCGTGATGGGCGCCTCGGTGGCGTATCGGCTAGCGCAGGCGGGTGCCGCTGTTACGGTGCTGGAAGCGTCGCGCGTCGGCGGCGGCACCTCCGGCACCAGCTTCGCCTGGACCAACGCGAACAAAAAGCCGCCGAAGCCCTATCACGATTTAAATGTCGCCGGCATGCGGGCGCATGCCGCGCTGGCCGAGGAGTTTGGCGCCACGCCATGGTGGCACGGCGGCGGGAGTTTGGAATGGGAAGCCGAACCCGATCGCCAGGCGCAGCGTGAAAAAATCGAGCAACTGCAAGCTTGGGGCTACGCCGCGGAGTGGATCACGCGGCGCGAGGTGCAGGAATTGGAGCCCGACATCGATCCGGCGACGATCGGCGATGCGCCGGTGGCGTTCTTCCCGGAAGAAGGTTGGCTCGATCCGGTCGTCTACGCGCATGCCATGCTCTCCGCCGCACGGCGTCGCCATGGCACGAAAGTCATCTGCGGCGCCCGGGTTGTGGATCTGATCATGACCGGTGATCGAGTGACTGGCGTCCGCATCGCCGACGGCACGGAATACGAGGCCGACGCGGTCGTGAACTGCGCGGGTAGATGGACCAACGAGGCAACCCGAGACGCCGGTCTGCACCTGCCGCTCGCACCGACTGTGGGGTTCCTGGTATTCACGCCCCCTGTCGCCGCCAGCTTAAGCCGCGTGGTCCGCACCACGACAATCGACGCGCGCCCTGATGGCGCGGGGCGGCTGATGCTGCATTGGAACTCGACCGACGCGACAGTGAGCTTCGACACCAGGCTTAGCCCGTCGATGCCGGAGGCGTGCGATCTGGTGCGGCGCGCCCGGCAATTAATGCTTCGATCGGCGGGGTGGAGCCGGAGGCGGTGCGCATCGCGATCCGGCCGATCCCTCGCGACAATTTCTCTGCGATTGGACCGATACCGCGGACTTCCGGCTACTATATCGCCATCACCCATAGCGGCGTGACGATGTCGCCTTTTCTTGGCGCAGCGGTGGCTGACGAAATCGTAGGTGGGCGGCAGAGGGCTGAGCTTGCCGATTTCCGGCCGGCTCGTTTCTTCAACTGACCTCGGGACACTGATCTGAGGAGGTTGCGATGCCTCGACCCGAACGCATCGACCGACGCGGGACGGCACTGATCGCCTACGATGTTTGCCGACGCGCGCTAGCTCCGTCGGATCCAGCACGAAGGGCCGCGATGCGCCCGGTGCTCGACGCTTGGGTGCGGATGATCGCGGCGGCTCGGGGCGCGGGCATACCGGTGATCTACACGACGCCGGTCAGCCGCGCCGATGGCGCCGACGTCGTCATGCTGCCGACCGACCTTTCGGCGGAGACCGGCGTGCCGCCGCTCACCAATGCCATTGAAGGTTCGACAGAGGCGGGCTTCCCCGACGATATCGCGCCGCAGCCCGAGGATTATGTTTGCCTCAAGCGGCGACCGAGCGCATTCTACGGGACGGGTGTCGCCGAGCTCCTCCACATGCTGCGGCGCGACACGATCATCATCGGCGGCGGCGCCACCAATCGCGGCGTCGAGACGACCGTCCGCGAGGCCTTCAACCTCGACCTCGCGTCTGTCGTAGTGCGCGAATGCTGCTGGAGCAGCGACGCGGCGGCCCACTCTTACAGCCTGGACAAGGCGATGAAAATGTACGCGCGCATCCGAAGCCTTGACCAAGTCGTGGCGATGCTGCGGGATTGAGGGCACCACATGATTTGTACAAAGATGCACCCGAAAGGGAGGGACGCATGAAGATCGGAAAGAGGCTGCCAGTACTCATAGCCGCCGCGGCGTTGTTGGCCGGGGCGGGGGTAGCAACCCGGGCGCAAGCGCAGAATGATGCCGGCGCAATCAAAGTCGGTGCAAAGGACATCGGCGGTGTTGTCTCCAGCCCGCAGGGCCGCGAGGCTGGTGTCTGGGTCATCGCCGAGACCACCGAGTTGCCGACGCAATTCAGGCGCATCGTCGTGACGGACGACCAGGGCCGCTATCTGGTGCCGGACTTGCCGCAGGCCGATTACAATGTCTGGGTGCGCGGCTACGGTCTGATCGACTCTCCGAAGATGCGCGCAAAGCCGGGCCAGCGACTCGATCTCGCAGCCGCGCCGGCGCCGAGTCCCGCAGATGCGGCGCATTTCTACCCGGCGATCTATTGGTATTCGCTTCTGACGATCCCGGACAAGAACGAGTTCGGCGGTGAGAACGGCATTCCCGCCAACGTCACGCAACAGGACTGGCTGACGATCATCAAGAACCGAGCGTGTGTCGGCTGCCACCAGCTCGGCCAGGAATCGACGCGCACGATCCCCGACGCCTTTTCGGATCAGAAGACCAGCGAAGATGCCTGGATGCGACGCGTCCAGTCGGGCCAGTCGGCGCCCTTTATGGTCAACCCGCTCGCCGGACAACTGGGCGGGGCACCGTTCAAGTATTTTGCTGATTGGACCGACCGCATCGCCAAGGGCGAACTGCCGCACGCGCATCCGCCGCGACCGCAGGGGCTAGAGCGCAACCTCGTTATAACCGAGTGGGATTGGGGCCGCCCAGACAAGTACCTCCACGATCTGATTTCTACCGACAAGCGCAACCCCACAGTCAACGCCAACGGCAAGGAGTTCGGCTCGCCGGAATACTCGACCGACGAATTGCCGATCCTCGATCCGCAGACCAACACCGTCACCGTCTTCCACGCCCCTGTGCGCGATCCCGCGATGCCATTGTCGCTTGGCACCGGGCACGCCGCGACGGAAAAGCCGGCGATGCCGTCTGCCTATTGGGGCGACCGGCAGATCTGGGATACACGGGTCAACAATCACAACATGATGCTCGACCGAAAGGGCCGGGTGTGGCTGACCGCCGCAGTGCGCGGTCGCGATAATCCCGCCTTCTGCAAGGAGGGCTCCGACCATCCCTCAGCCAAATTGTTTCCGCTGAAGGAAAGCAGCCGCCAGCTGGCGATGCTCGACCCCAAGACAATGAAGTACACCTTCATCGACACCTGCTTCGGCACCCACCACCTGCAATTCGGCTTTGACAAGGACGACACGTTGTGGACGAGCGGCGGTGGTCCGGTCGTCGGCTGGCTCGACACCAAGGTGTTCGACGAGACCGGGGACGCCGCGAAGGCGCAAGGCTGGACGGCGCTGGTGCTCGACACCAACGGCAATGGCAAGCGCGACGCCTATGTCGAGCCGAACCAGGCGGTCGATCCGCAGAAGGACAAGCGGCTTGAAGGCGGCGTCTACGCGATCATGCCGAGCCCGGTCGATGGCTCGGTATGGGGCACGACATTCAGCATGAAAGGGACGATCGTGCGGCTCGATCCCGGCCCGAACCCGCCCGCGACGACGCTCTCCGAGGTCTACAACGTTCCGCTACCGGGCTTTGCGCCACGCGGCGGCGACATCGACAGCAAGGGTGTGGTGTGGGTATCGCTCGGCAGCGGGCATCTCGGCAGCTTCGACCGGAAGAAGTGCAAGGGGCCGCTGAGCGGGCCCAAAGCCACCGGCGACCAGTGCCCGGAGGGCTGGACCCTCTACCAATACCCGGGGCCGGGTTTTGCCGGCATCGGCGACAACAGTGCGGAGGCTAGCTATTACACATGGGTCGATCAGCACAATACACTGGGGCTCGGGAACGACGTCCCAATCTCGACCGGCAACGAAAACGACGCGCTGCTAGCGCTGGTGGACGGGAAATGGGTGGTGCTGCGCGTCCCCTACCCGCTGAGCTTTTATGCCAAGGGTATGGACGGCCGCATCGACGACCCCAATGCGGGCTGGAAGGGGCGTGGGGTGTGGACGACGAGCGGCGACCGCGCACCATGGCTGAAGGAAGGCGGCAAGGGCACGGTGCCGGTCGCCTTCCACTTCCAGTTCCGCCCTGACCCGCTCGCCGATTGACTGCACGCGCCGCCGGATTCCCGTTTCGAACGGAAAAGACCATTGGGAAGAATTCGACCGGGTCCGCGAAGACAAAGGTTATTCACGCCGGCCTTTTGCTCGCCGATCCGGATATACCGCCCAAGTCGGAGCAGAGCATTCTAATCGAAGGCGAGCGGATCAAAGCGGTGTCGGACGGTTTCATCGATCCGCCTGCGGGCGGCGAGGTCATCGACCTCCGCAAGAAATTCGTCCTTCCCGGTCTCATCGATTGCCATGTGCACCTGACGTCGCAGCTCGACCGGGAATACCGATTGCGTAGGGTCGAAGATTCCGATCCCAAGGTCGGCTTGAATGCGGCGCACCACGCGGCCGTCACATTGGCCGCCGGCTTCACTACCGTGCGCGACGTCGGCGCCTCCGGTAATCCCGATATTATTTTCGCATTGCGGGCAGCCGTTGCCGAGCGGAAGGTCGCGGGACCGCGAATTCTTTGCGTCGGCGCCATTCTCTCGCCCACCGGCGGTCATGGCCAAACCTACGGCTATCGCCATGACGTTTGCGCCTGCGTGCAATCAACTTCGGGAATTTGCGACGGCGTTGACGAATGTCGCCGCGCCGCGCGCCGCCAGGTCAGCCATGGCGCGGATGCGATCAAGTTCGTTGCGACCGGTGGCGTGCTGTCCAACATCAAGGCCGGACTCGACCAGCAATTCACCGACGACGAAATCCGCTCGATTATCGAAACGGCCCACCGCTTGGGCCGGCGCGTTGCCGCACATGCGCATGGCGCGGCCGGGATCAATGCGGCGCTCGAAGCCGGGGTCGATTCAATCGAGCATGGAAGCTTCCTCGATGCCCGATCGCTCGAGCTGTTCATCGCCAAAGGCGCTTTCCACGTGCCTACGATTATTGCCGGCGTCACGGTTTTGGAGATGGCGCAGCGCGACGGCATGTTGACGGCGCCGCAAATCGAAAAGGCGATGATCGTCGGCGTCAAGATCAAGGAGGCCCTCGCCCGGTCACACAAGGCCGGTGTGACGATCGCGTTCGGCACAGACATGGGGGTGGGGCCTCACGGACAGAACGCACGC
>Ga0306920_100008624_pt1 | contig 13536 bp, 13 predicted proteins | sample flu12Cox44000170_FD_204666 | JGI IMG/M metagenome (GOLD analysis project Ga0306920, IMG submission 204666) | Lab enrichment of tropical soil microbial communities from Luquillo Experimental Forest, Puerto Rico - flux4day.12C.oxic.44.000.170 (v2)... | ecosystem: Environmental > Terrestrial >... | reverse complement strand
GCAGTCTCGGCTATCGCGCATTACGCTCGAATGATTCTCGGGCGAGCGCAAGACGGAGCGCCGCTTCGTTGTCATCGCGCAAGATGTGAACCTTCATCGCGTTTCGAGCGCGAGCACGCCGCGTTTCTGCGCGCGCGGGATCGAGGTGTGGCTTTGGAGATGCGCGCAATCGCCGGAAGCATGCTGAGGCTTGCCGAAAGCACCGCTGCGCACTCGCTGGCGTTAGCGTATCGCACTGAGACCAACGTGCGCCTCGGCAAGCGAAACGAGGCCATCGAGCAGTTAAGCAGACTCTCGTTAAGTACGCGGCTCTTGTGCCACGCCGAGCTAGCGCTGCTCTCCGGCGACATGGCCGGTGCACGGGCGAATGCACAGGAGGCGTTGCGAGCGGCCAGCGCGGATCGAGAGCGCTTTCGCTGCCTGGTGCTGCTCTCGCAAGCCGCCGCTTTCAGCTCCGTCGGTTGCCGGTTGCCCGACGTGCGACGCCTTCCCCTATGCTCGTGGGAGCGAGCAGCGATCGAAACTGCGCAGGCTCGGTTTCTCGTGGATCAACGAAAGTGGGAGGCTGCGGAGAAGCTTGCGCGGTCGGCGCTTCGCCGAGCCGAGTTGTTGGGCTACCAAGAACCTGCAGCTCGCTCGGCCGCCGTACTGCACGCAATCTCAGCTGCACATGGAGATAAGTCCGCTGCGTTGCGGTGGCGAGCACGGGCAGTACAATTTCTGCTGCCTACGCAAGACCGAATCGCGGCGAGCGGGCTCTTTCTCGGTAATGCCTATGGGCAGTGGTGGCAAATGGATGATTTGCTGAACGCCGCTCTCTACGAGCGGCTGCGCGTCGTCGTCCCGCAAATGCATGCCGAATCGGCCCGCCAGCGCGACGCCGTGTGCGCGCTGTTGGCAGCCATACTCGATTCGGCAGCGATGGTTTGCGGCGACTCAGCGGAGCTTGCGCGTGCGATTTTGCTAGTCGTACGCAGCGACTCCGCGCTGGCCCACTACGCGGAGAAGAGTCGCGAGGCGATTTGTGAGATGCTTGCACTGGCAGTCACCGCCTTGACCGGACTTCCGTGGAATGACGCTTTCGAGCGCATTCGTGAGATACTCGACGCGAGAATGATGGAGCTTCGCCCGGGAATGCAGCGCGAGATCGCCGTCTGATCGGTCCGCCGTCACAAACCTCCTCCCAGAATCATTTGATAGTTAATGATGAACGGGAGGCTGGACCCGCAGAGAGCTCCGACACTTGCGCCGATCTACGCGTTTGGCTCGTTCCGATTCGATTCCGCACGGGGAGTGCTCTCGCACGGGAACACCGCCGTCCCATTGCCCGAGCGGTTGGCGCAGTTGCTGGTCCTGCTGATTCACGCTAACGGCACGGTAATCGACAAGGACACGATCGCGGCGCGCGTCTGGCCGGAGACCGCCGTCAGCGACGGCAACTTATCGCAGCACATGTATATGCTGCGTCAGTTGCTCGACGAGCGCGCTAGGGACCGCGCGTACATCGTTACGGTCCGCGGCAGAGGTTACCGTTTCGTCGCTCCGGTCAGCGTCGTTGCGCCCGCCATGGCGCCGGATATGGAGAGCTTGAACGAGGAGGTTGCAGACCGGCTGCTGATCGGCGAACCGCAAGCCTTCGTCCACTACTGCCGCGGCGCATATCTTTTGGAGAAGCGAACGGCGAGCGCGCTTGCGGCTGCGGCCGAACAGTTCGAGGCGGCGCTGCGTATCAGTCCCGATCACGTTCCGACGCTGATCGGGCTGGCGCGGTCGCATGCGTTGATGGCCGAATACTGGTACGCTCCAGGCTCCTACACGTTTCCAAAGGCTAAGGCAGCGATCGTACGCGCGCTGGAGATCGATCCGTCGTCCGCGGAAGCCCGTGCGACGCTTGGTAACATTTTGCTCTTTTGCGATTGGAACTGGAGCGAAGCCGAACGCGAAATCGAAACGGCGATCCGGTTGAATCCAAAGTCGACTTCCGTGTGCGTCAACGCCTCTTGGTTCTATATGTGCAAAGGTTCCAGCGAGGAACGACTGCGCAGGATGCAGCGCGCGCTGCTCGTCGATGCCTCGTCGCCGGTCTTGCAACTCTTCCTCGCGCGCGTCTTTCTCCACACCGGCGAGTACCAGCGTGCGATCGATGGCTTCTCGAATCTAATCGAAAGCGGCCCGGACTTCTCGATCGCTCGGCGTCATCGAGCGCAGGCGTTGATCTTGACCGGGCATCCGGAAGAGGCGCTGGCCGACCTGCTGTTGCTGCCGCAAGACCGGGCGGAAGACATCGCGATGCGCCTCCCACTGCTTGGCCGCGCATATGCGGACTGCGGCGAGATAGAACGGGCTGAAACGATCTACCAGGCGTTGCTCGAGATGGCTCGCACCGAATATGTCGTCGGCTTCAACCTTGCCACGATTGCGGTTGGACTAGGGCGGCTGGAGGAGGCATTACACCACTTGGAACGCGGTCTTGAAAAGCGCGAGCCCGCGATGTTGATGTTGCGCAGTCTCTCGTGGTTTCGTCCGATCGCGCAACGCGCACGCTTCAAGGCGCTACTCCACGCGCTCTGGCCTCGATACGAGGCGCTGCCGCCGCCGATGAACTACCCCCGAACAGCGACCGGATAGACCGCCGGGCTGCGCAGACCGTCGGCGTCGACGCTCCGTACCCCAAGGATGAAGTCGTCCTTGGAAACCGGAACTGTAGCGTCGGTAACATCGCCGACGTTACGTGCGTGCTCCCACCGCGAAGCGTCGCTCGAGCGCCAAACGATTTCGTAAGCGACCGCGCCGGCCGCTCGATTCCAGTGCAATGTCGAATCGTAACCAAGATGCCGCAGCGGCATCTGTACTCCGGTCGGGGGCGGTGGTCCAAGCGCGAGCGTCGCCAACGCCGCAACGTTGGCCTGCGTTACACGCTGCAGGTATTGCGCGTCGATATATTGCGGCAGGTCGCCATATTGAACTCCATTTTGCAAGCGTACGTCCTGATGCTGATGCGTGAAGTTCTCGTGCGGTTCTACAAATCGGATCGCAGCCGAATACCCAACGGACTGAAACGATTCTTGATCGCCTCCGCGCATGAACCGGTCGGCGCGAAAAATCTGACGCACCGAAAAGCCCGGTACGTACGCCGGAACGATCTCCGCGATGAAACGCGAAAGCTCGCGCGAGGGCGAGTCGTTTTCCGATCCGACGAGGTTTATGCGCGCTAGTTCTGCTCGCGCGGGGAGCGCTTCGCTGAAGACGCGAACGACGTCGGGCTCGGTCTGTCCGTCACCGCCGACCGAGTTGCCGATGATATCATCGTTGAGGACTGCTAGCACCGGCACTTGGCGGTGGGCGAGCTCGTGCGCGTAGTGGTCGGACCCCCACAGCCCGAGCTCTTCACCGTCGAAACACGCAAAGACGATCGTGCCGCGAAAGCGTGTGGCTGCCATAACTCGGGCCGCTTCGAGAACCGCAGCGACGCTCGACCCGTTGTCGTCCGCTCCCGGTGCTACACCTACGCCGTCGGTGCAATGTCCGTCGCAGTCGTCGAAATGGCTCGACATAACGTAGACGCGTCCCGGATCCGTGCCGCGCAGCGTTGCGATTACGCTCGACTCCAGCACGGCGCGAGGAGTCTTGGACGTTTTAGCCTGAAGGTAAGTGTCGAGTGCGACGCTCATGCGCCCGTTCGTATTGGCGGCGATCGCCGAGAGCTGCGCGGCAATCCAATCGCGCGCACCGAAGACGCCGTGGTTGCGGTTCGAGCTCGTTTCAGAAAAATCGTTGCGCGTACCAAACGCGACGAGGCGGTCGACGGTCGTTTTTAGCCTCGCAGCCTGCACCGCATTCACCATGGTCGAGATCGGCGCGAAGGGCGCCATTACGGGGAGCGGCTGATCGGGTTCCAGTCCCAAGAGTACGAGCGCGCCCAAGATGAAAGCGCACCCGGAGATACACAAGTGACGTGGCACGTCCATGCCACGACCTGTTTACGATGCGGTTTCTAGTGTCCCGTCTCGAACTCCCGAGACGGGACACCAGCGTCCTGGAGCCTTATACGGCAAGCCGCTGCTTCAGGGCGCCATTTCCCGGCCGGTTGCGCCGGTAACGCCCGAGCTTAACCGCCGTTCCGGAGCCGGGTTCGCTGATCACTTCGATAAAGTCGGTGCAACGCTGCATGATTGCAAAGCCGCGGCCCGCTTCGGCGAAGACGCTCGGCAAAGGAACTGGGCCGTGCGGAGGCGCGAACCCGCGTCCGCGATCGGTAACCGTCACGACGACCGAATCGCCATTGACGGAAGCGCGAACCTCGATCGCCTCGGCGGTTTGGGCATGCTGAATTGCATTTGCGATCGCCTCGCCAAGCGCAAACATCAAGGCCTCGGCGTCGAGAGCTTCCAGGCTATTACTGCCCGCAAATTTAGTAAACTCGGCGCGGGCCGTCGCCGCAAAGCGAGGCTGCGGAGGTATGCTCAACTTGAGAATGCGCATCTTTGCGACCTTGCACATTCTTCCGCAGCCGTAGGACTCTAAAACCAAACCGCTTGCTTGTTAGGTAGCTAAGCAAACGTTCTAGCCGCGACCGCGTAGGTCGCGCGCGTCACCGCGTGAATTGCGGCATAAGCGGCCGGATAATCGTACGCGTCGCGGGTCATGATCGTCAAAATGAAGGGCGAGTCGCCGAACGGCTCGACGATCGCAATGTCATTGCGGGTTCCATCGAGCTCTCCCGTCTTGTTCGCCACCGACGTGCCGTGCGGCAGCGCTGCCGGAATGCCGTCGCGATCGGTTTGACCGAGCATGATCGCGATCATGATGCGGCAGTGACTGGCGGAAACGATCGTCCTAAAGCTTTCACGCGCCCCGAGCTCGATCAGATAAAGAAGGCGGGCCATATCGGCCGGTGTCGAGACATTGTCGTGGTGGTGCACGATCGCGCCGTAGTCTATAAACTTGCGCCCCAGCCGGGTCTGCGTCATGCCGGCACGCTCCGCGACCCGGTTGATCGCGCGGGTCCCGAAGTGCGCGATGAGCAGATTTGCAGCGGTATTGTCGCTCACTTGAATCATCGGAGGGATGAGCTCGCGCACGGTGAACCGCCTGCCGTCCTCGACGTCATTCATGAAGTCGGACCCGCCGATGAGATCTCCGCGATGAAAGGTAACCTTTTGCGACAACGTTCCCGGCGCGATCTCTTCGGTTGCATAGGCGGTCGTCATGATCACTACTTTGATTGTTGATGCCGTCGGAAAGCGTTCGAATGCGCCGTACGCCGCCAACGGCGGCCCTGGAGCCAACGTCTGCGCGTAGACGCCGATTTTTCCCGGCAAAGCGCGCGCGATCGTGTGCACCCGTTCGGTCAGCGACGCCGCTGCGAGCTCGTGTGGCGCCAAGAGCAGCGCACCCCCGGCACTTAAGAACGCGATGCGCTTCACGAACCGGTTCCTTGATAATGACGCAGCCCTACGAGCCAGAACGCATACGCTGCCGCCAACCAGGCCAAACCGATCGCCGGGGTCAGCAAGCCGACCGCGGGATTGAGATGCAGCCCGGTGTCGGTTTTTTGCAAGAAGTACGTCGCGGGAAAGTAGTTCATGAACGCAAACGGGAGAACGAACGTAAGCACGACCCTGACCCCGCGCGTATATATGCTGATCGGATAGCGCGTGAAGTCCTGTTCGAGCGACATGACGACCCAACGCAGCGTGTCGACGCGGACGAACCAAAACGATACCGTCGCTACGGCCAACGAGATGCCGAGATCGATCAATGCTCCACCGATGACGATCAGCGGCACGAACAGCAAGAAGATCCAATCGACCCGAACGTGCACGGCGGCAGTTGCAACGGCAAGTGTAGCCGCGCCCAGAACCAAACCATCGGGCACGATCTGCTGTGGTACGGTGAGCACTTGAAAGAGCGTATCGAGCGGTCGGACGAGGAAACGATCGAAGCGGCCTTCGCGGACGTAGTCGGGCACGCTCACGACCGTGAAGAAGAGCGTGTTATGGAGCTCGTGGCCGCACATCCAAAGCGCGTAAAGGAAGAAGACCTCCCGAAAGCTCCAACCGTTCATCGATGGGAACTGCCGCATCGTTACGTAGAGGGCAGCCAACGCCACGCCGTGATAGAAGATCGTGAACGCGAACCACAGGACGAAGTTCGCACGGTACTCGAGCAGCGTGAGAAAATTGACGCGCCAATATTGAAGGTAAGCTTGCAGCATCCGAGGGTGACCTAGTAGTGAAGCGTTTCGGTAGACCGGCGACGCTCCCCGTTCGGCAGCCGTTTCGCCTCGACCTCACCGTCGATGCGCTGCGCCGGCTTGCCAGCAACGTCGTCGACGTCGTCGGCACCGATGGAACCTATTATCGCGCGCTCGGCGATGCGACGAGCACCGAGCTCGTGGCGATTCGAGCGGCAGAGAGCGGTCGCGCGATCGAAGTACGGACGACCGGTAGCCGGCCCGAACGTTGGTATCCGGCTGTGTCGCGCGTACTTGGCACCGCTGCCGATCTCTCCGAGTGGTACGCACGCAGCCGTCGCATCGCTTGGTTGCGCCCGATCGCGCGCAGACTGCGCGGACTCAAGCCTCCGCGCTATCCGACGCTATGGGAAGCTTGCGCGCACGCGATCCTCTTTCAGCAAATTTCGATTCATGCTGCCGCCGCAATCATGCGCCGCGTGGTCGAGAGCTTGGGCGAGCCGTTCGCCGTCGGCGAGCTTCTGTGCTTCTCGTTTCCGAATGCGCAGCGCTGGCTCGAGGCGAGTGATGCGGAACTTCGTGCAGCAGGGCTCTCGCGCAATAAGCTCGCTCACGTTCGCTCGGTTGCGCGAGCGTTCGTCGAAGGAACGATCGACGAGCGCGAGCTCGAAAAGCTCTCGACCGGGGAAGCATTCGAACGACTCTGCGCGATTCGCGGCATCGGGCCGTGGAGCGCGTCGGTCGTGCTGCTGCGCGGGCTAGGACGGCTCGACGTCTTTCCTCCGCGCGACTCCGGCGCGGCGCGCAGTCTCGCGCTGCTCTCGGGGGAGCCGCACGTCGATCAGGCCGACCTGTTCGAACGACTCGGTCCGGCACGCGGCATGCTCTACTATCACTTGTTGCTCGGACGATTGCGCAACCTTGTTCCGAACTGAGCGTGTCGCAAGCGCCATGGCGACTTTCAGCGAGGAAGCCTGCGAGCACATCGAACGCGCGGGCGATCCGGCACCGAAGACGCCGCGAGGCTGTGAGGAGTGCCTTGCGATGGGCGATACGTGGCTGCACCTGCGGCTCTGTTTAGAGTGTGGGCACGTCGGCTGTTGCGACTCGTCGAAGAACAAGCACGCGACGCGGCACCACCGGGCAACACGCCATCCGGTGGTCCGCTCGTTTCAGCCGGGCGAACACTGGCGCTGGTGCTATGTCGACGAACTATTCGTGCAGTAGTCGGGTTCGCTAACCGCCTTGGATGACGACGCGATTCGATGCGGCGCGCCAGACGATGGAAGAGGCGACAGCGAAAAACGCGAGCCACATCACCTGCGCTGCGATGCTCGGGATCCACTCCGACTGTGGAATCACGCCGACATAGATCAATAGCGGCGTCGAGTAGATTGCGGCAAAGGGCAGCGCAAAGACGATGCGTCCAAAGATGCCGGGGAATAGCGTAAGCGGAATGATCTGCCCGGAGAGAAGATCTGAGGCCCACCGCACGATCAGTTGCGCCGCGAAGGTCTCGAGCGTCCAAAAGGCGATGCTGTTCATCAAGAAGTTCAGGAAGAAGTTGACGGCATAGCCGATCGCAAACGCGACGAGGAAGGCGGCGAACGTGGCCGGCGGCGGGACGTCGATATGCACGAGCAAGAGCGCGCAGAGTAGCGACGGAACGACCAAGAGCGCGTGAAGGAGCGTCTGTCCGAGCCCGTCGCTGAAGAAGTAGAGGGGTACGCTGATCGGCTTCATCAAGTCGGTGGCGATCGTTCCTTCCCGAATCTTTTCGCGAATCAGCCGCGTTCCATCGACTTCCAGGATGAGCGACATCAGCATCGCGATCGTCGCGTACGTGATCATGCTGTGAAGCGGGAGATTCAAGGGTGCGGCATTCTGCGCGTAGAGCGCCGTCCAGAGCGACCGTAAAATATAGACGCGGAGAACGAGCGAGCCGATTTCGGTAAGAACTTCCATCCGATACGTCGCCTCGCGCGCGAACGCTTTCTTCGCGAACTCGAGATAGGGCTGCACTTCGTTTCCTAGCGGTCTTTTTGTCGTTTGACCGCCTGCTGGCGACGATGCTCCATCTCTTCGAGCTCGAGCATCATGACGTCGACGACCTTATCGACCTCGGTGGCCTGCGTCGGCGGCGGCTCTTCGCCCGGGCGCCGTGGCGCCGGTTTCGTGGTGCGGTGCTCGTCGATGGTCGAATCCACCGCGTGCACCTTGCGCAAGAATTTCGAATACGTTTCGGCGGCGCGTGCGCGTACCTCGTCGCCAGGTTCCAGGTTGAAGACGTCGGCGTAAAAGTTCATCTTTGCGTGGATCTCGGGCGCCTTTTCAGGCGGGTAAATCGTTGCCGGGTTGCCGAAGGCGATATGCTGCATCGGCAGGCTCTCACCGGCGCGCAGGCGAGACTTCACATGGACGATGCCATTGAGCGCGACGCCGCTGCCGCGCTCGAGGGTGGCGCCGTTGAAAATCTTCGCGCCGCTGGCAACGAAGCAGCCGTCGCCGATCGTCGCACCGACGACGTAGGCGTTCGGGCCGATGATACAGCGGCTGCCGACCTCCAGCGGAAAGGCGAGCGCGCTGCCGCCGCTGGCTTTGAGCACGGCGTTCTCCATGATCACGCATTGCTCGCCGATAGTCACCGGCGCGCCCTCGGCGGTGATGACGGCACCGTGCAGGACGGCGCAGCCGGCGCCGATCGTGACGTCCCCGCTGACGGTCGCGCCGGCCGCGACGTAGGTGCTGGAATGGATTTTCGGCCGTTTCGTACCGCTGGAAACGATCATGACGCGTTCTCCTCCGATTACCGTTGGTATCCTTCAACGTAGATACGGCGAATGATCGATTCGAGATCGGGCTCCTCCAAACTAACGTCTTCGACGCTGTATCGTTCACTCGCTTGCCGCACCAACAAATCGGCCCGCTGCAGGTTGCGATCGAACCGAAATCGCGCGGTCGAATCCTCGGAGGCGATTAACTGCGCACCGTCGAGCTCGGGACGCTCGACGGGCCCGCTGAACCGCACGACAAGGGTGCGGAAGCGTCCGTACTCGGTTTTGATCCGCTCGATGTCGCCGTCGTAGATCAGCGTCCCGTGATCGATGAGGATGATGCGGCGGCAAAGACGCTCGACGTCGGCGAGGTCGTGGGTCGTCAGCACGATCGTCGTTTGACGCTCCGAGTTGATGCGCGCGATAAACTCGCGGATTGCTTGCTTCGCGACGACGTCGAGCCCAATCGTCGGCTCATCCAGATAGACGATTCGCGGACTGTGCAGCAGCGCTGCGGCGAAGTCTCCGCGCATGCGCTGGCCCAATGAGAGCTGCCGCACCGGCGTTCGCATGAAATCGTCCATTTCGAGAATCTCGACGAACTCGCGCAAGTTTCGACGGTATTGATCGTGTGGTACTCCGTAGATTGCGCGAAGCAGCTCGAACGATTCGACCAGCGGAAGGTCCCAATAGAGCTGGCTGCGCTGGCCGAAAACAACCCCGATATTGCGCGCATTCTCTTTACGATTTTTCCAGGGTACCAGCCCCGCAACCCGAACCACTCCCGAGGTTGGTACCAAAATTCCGGTCAGCATCTTGATCGTAGTGGATTTGCCGGCGCCGTTCGGACCGATGTAACCGACAAGCTCTCCCGGCTCGAGCGCAAAGGTTACGTCGTCGACCGCTACGCGCTCTTCGTACTCGCGCGAGAAAATCGAGCGCAACGCGCCCAGCGGGCCCGGGATGCGCTTCGGGGTGCGAAAGATCTTGCGTAAGGCGTTTGTCTCGACGATCGGCGGGACACCGCGATTCGGCATTGCGTACTCTTAGGAACCTCTGATCAATCCAATGCATTGGTCGCAGCGATCAGTTTCGCCGCAGATCGAGGCGCGCCCGAGGGCGCAACAACGACCTGCGGCGAAAATTCCGCTGCCCGAAGGGTTTGGCCGCAAAGCCGCCATCTGCGGTGTCGAAGGCTCGGTCACAGACTGCTCCGAGTATTCTCCCTCGCCTTCGCCTTGCATCCGGCGGCTTTGCGGCTCAAACGATCGGTACATTTGATTGATCAGAGGTTCCTCATTCCGTGGTAGTAACGATCTCCAACGAGTACGGTTCCGGCGGGCTTGCGATCGCGAAGCGGGTTGCGGACGTACTCGGTTACGAGTACGTGGACCAGCAGCTCCCCGTGGTGGTTGCGAAGCGATTGCGCATCCCGCCCGAAGCCGTTGACGCAAGCGAGGACGCGCAACGGTCGCTCGGCGAGCTGCTGCTCACCAGTCTGGAGCGGGCGACGCCCGAACTCGCTCAGGCGTCGGCTACCGAGCCATTCGACGAAGAGTTGTTCCGCGCGGTTCAAGATGCCGTGCGCGAGTATGCGGCGCGCGGCAGTGCCGTGATCGTTGGCCGAGGCGCCTCAGCGATCTTAGGTGCGCGAGCCGACGTCGTCCGCGTCTTCCTGTACGCGCCGCGAAACTGGCGAGTCGTCCGCGTCGCGCAGGCGTCGGGCATACGACAACAGCTGGCCGAATCCGAAGTCGATCGCGTCGATCGAGCGCGAGCCGCGTACATGCGCGAGCGCTATGGCGTGACGTTCGGCGACGCGCACCAATACGATCTGTGCATCGACACCTCGCGGCAGGACGAGGTGCAAACCGCGGCGCTGATCGTGTCCGCGGTTCGGGTACGGCGGTGATTGCAGAAGAGGTAGAACCCGTCGCGCAACGCGCCTCGATTTTCGCGGCGCTGCGCTATCGCGACTTTCGCCTACTTTGGCTGGGATTGCTCATTTCAAACCTCGGAACGTGGATGCAATTCACCGCGATGGGTTTCTTCGTGGCGCGTATGGCTGATTCGCCGCATCGGGCTGCGCTCGACCTGGGCATCCTCGGCGCGGCTCGCGCGATTCCCGTCCTGCTCCTCTCGCCGCTAGCCGGGGTTGTCGCCGATCGACTGCCACGGCGCCGCGTGCTCTTTGTGACGAACACCACGATGGCGCTTGCCGCGTTCGGCCTTGCGCTGCTGGCGACCGCGCATCGACTCGATCTCTTTAATCTCGTCCTCCTGTCGGCACTAAGTTCGGCGGCCATGGGATTTGATTCTCCGACGCGTCAAAGCTGGGTGCCATTGCTGGTCGAGCGTGAGTATGTCGGCAATGCCGTCGGCCTCAACTCGGTTGCCTTCAATGCGCCCGCCGTGATCGGTCCGGCCCTCGCCGGGTTGCTGATCGTTTGGATCGGCGTTGCGGGAGCGTTCTTTTTCAATGCAGCCGCGACGCTGGCAGTGGTGCTTGCAGTAATTCTGATGGCCCCCTCTCCACCCTCGACAACGCGGCGCGAACCGATGCTGCGGGCGATGAGTCAGGGCGTTGCATTCATCGTGCGCCATCCCGCTCTATCTTGGATAGTGCTCGCACAGTTCGTTACCGCGGTCTTGACGCGCCCATACAGCCAGCTGATTCCCGCACTCGCGGTCAACGACTTGCACGCCGGCGCTCGCGGACTCGGCTGGGCTGTCTCGGCGATCGGCATCGGAGGGTTCGGCGGCGCGCTCGTCACGGCGTACTTTGCGCAACGCGAGCCGCGCTCGCAGCTCTGGGTGCAATCTGCACTGGTCATGTCGGTCGGCGTCTTTGCTCTCGCCTTCGTTCCGACGCTTGCAGCCGCGCTAGGAGTCCTCTTCGTGATCGGTGTCGGTACGCTGGCCTCACTCGGCGCAACCAACACGCTCATCCAAGTGCTGTCGCCCGACGACGTGCGCGGGCGCGCTCTCTCGGTATACACGATGATTGCCATCGGCGTCGTTCCGTTGGGCGCGTTAGTCGACGGTGCGATCGCCGCGGCGATCGGGCTGCGTCCGACTTTCGCGCTGGCCGGCGCACTCTGCACCCTAATGTTTCTTGCGATTTGGCTCTTCCGCCCAGCCGTGCGCAAAGTATAGTTTTTGAGCTGATTTTCCGTCAGGCCTAGGCGCCCAGAACCGAAGTGTACTACGGTACGTGAGGTTCTCGGCAACAACGGCATGACGAAAATCAGCCAAAAAAAGCGAGTCGCGGTGTTCGCGACTCGCTAATACTCCGCCGGCTTTCACCGACGGAGTTGTTGTGACGGCGGTTACGCCTTCTTGCGGCGTACTCTCCTGCGAACTGCCTTGCGGACCGCTTTCTTGCGAATCGCCTTGCGGGCGATCTTACGGCGAACCGCCTTGCGGGCGATTTTACGGCGAACCGCCTTGCGGGCGATTTTACGACGAACCGCTTTTCGCACTAGCTTGCGGCGTGCTCGCTTACGCACCGCCTTGCGAACTAAGGCCTTACGTACCAGCTTGCGACGAACTCGCTTACGCACCGCCTTGCGAACCAACGCCACAGCGACCGCCTTTTTCACGGCCGCTTTGCGGGCTCTCTTTCGAATTGCCATCGTTGGTAGGAGTCATCCTTTCTCTGGCCGGCAATCGACCAGGGGTGTTGCCTACCTTATACAGTATTAGGCGCGCGAATGCAAGTTTTCGCCGATGACGGCGCGCGCATCGACGCAAGCATGGATGGACGCCAAGGATCGAACGCGGTCGTCTTGATCCACGGATTTCCACTTGCGCGTGCGATTTGGGATGCGCAACGCGCTGCGCTTGCAGCCTCATCGTTTGTGATTTGTCCGGACTTGCGCGGCGCCGGCGCGTCGAGCGTTCCGGAGGGTCCTTACCTGATGGAAACGCTTGCGGCGGACATTGCAGCGTTGCTCGACGCGTTCGCGATCGAGCGTGCTACACTCGTCGGGCACTCGATGGGAGGCTACGTTGCGTTGGCATTCGCGCGCATGTTTATCGAGCGTGTAGCGCGTCTCGCGCTGATTTCAAGCCGGCTTGCCGCGGATACGCCCGAACAGGCGGCGGCACGCCGCACGCTCGCAACGCGTGTAGAGCGCGAGCGCAATATCGAACCCGTCGTCCAAGCCTATTTGCCTCGGCTCTTCGCTCCACAGACGACAGCGCAGCGCCGCGAGGTTGTCGAACGCGCATACGCGATCGCTCGCCGAAACGATGCGCTGGGAGCGGCTGCCACGCTGCGCGGCATGGCGCTGCGCGCATCCTCTGAAGACATTGCGGGCGATCTCGACGTGCCGGCGCTCGTCCTGGCCGGCGCCTGCGACCAGATCGTTCCGATCGAGGAATTCCACGCGATGGCTGAGCGGTTTCCGCAAGGCGAGCTTGCCGTCTGCGACTCCAGCGGCCATCTACCGATGTTAGAACAGCCCGAGTGCGTGAACGCTATACTCGTGCCTTGGCTATCGCGGGGAGGGTCAGGCCATCCTTAACGAGTTGGAAGGTTGGAACGCTTGCGGAACAGATTGT
>Ga0306920_100008623_pt1 | contig 13536 bp, 8 predicted proteins | sample flu12Cox44000170_FD_204666 | JGI IMG/M metagenome (GOLD analysis project Ga0306920, IMG submission 204666) | Lab enrichment of tropical soil microbial communities from Luquillo Experimental Forest, Puerto Rico - flux4day.12C.oxic.44.000.170 (v2)... | ecosystem: Environmental > Terrestrial >... | reverse complement strand
TGGCGCGTCCCATTGCGGTCGCGGCGGTCGCTGCCGAACTCGGGCTCTCGGCGCGGCAACTCGAGCGGTTGTGCCGCCAACATGTCGGTATGGGCCCCGCTTCGCTCTATCGCCGTTTGCGTATGCGCTACGCGAATTGGCTCATCGAGAACACCGATCGTTCGGTCACCGACATCGCCAACGAGGCAGGTTTCGCCGACTGCGCACACTTCTCGCGCCAGTTCAAGGACGCCTATGGACTCTCGCCGACCAGCCGCCGCCTGCAGCCGCAGCGCGCGGCCAACGGCGATCATGCGCGCGCCCGGGTCTTCGAGTAATCATCACGACGCATCTGCAGCAATTCACACCAAATCTGCGCCGCGGTATCCGATGACGTGGGCTCGGGCGGGGGCGTACGAGCGGCCTGACGTGTATATTCAATCGCAAGGCCGGGTCGTCATATCCAATCGGCTGATCACAGGTATGCCTGCACGGCAGTAATACCGGTTTTGGGGGAGGCAACGGATGAAATCGAAGATCTCATACGCGGTTGCGGCCATCCTCGGAGGAGCATCGGTCGCGGCCCCGGCGCAAGAGCAGGCGGCTAGCACCACTGAAACGACCAGCGAGGGGATCACGGAAGTCATCGTCACGGCGCAGCGCCGTACCGAGAAGATGCAGGACGTGCCGATTTCCATGCAGGCGCTCACCGGTCAGGCGCTGCAGCAACTCAATGTGCAGACCTTCGACGATTATCTGAAGTATCTGCCGAACATCACCTCGGCGAGCAACGGGCCAGGGCAGAACGAAGTCTTCATGCGCGGCCTGAGTGCGGGCTCCCAGGCGAGCCAGGGAAGCGGCTCGACCGGTCTCTGGCCGAACGTCGCCATCTATCTGGATAACCAGTCCGGTCAATTGCCGAATCGCAACCTCGATGTCTATGCCGCCGACATCGACCGTATCGAGGTGCTGGCCGGCCCCCAGGGTACGTTGTTCGGCGCCGGCGCCGAAGCTGGCGTGATCCGTTACATCACCAACGCGCCGAAGCTCGATCGCACCGAGGGGAATGTCACGGCCACCTATGGCGTCACCGCCGGTGGCGATCCCAACACCGCGGTGAACGCAGTTCTCAACCTGCCGCTGATCGAAGGCAAGATGGCCGCGCGCGCGGTGATCTACAACGACCGCCGCGGCGGCTACATCGACAACGTCCCGGCCACCTTCACGCGCAAGAATACCGACCTCGGCATGGTTTTCGCGTACTACCCTGCCGACGCCCTGGGACACTGCCCGGACGGCCTCGCGAACAATGGCTACTGCGTGCCACCGGGCAGCCCGCAGCTCAACAACTATCTCATCGCGAAGAGCAACATCAACCCTGTGACCTATCAGGGCGTACGGGCCGAGCTGCTATACAAGTTCAGCGACGACTGGGATCTGCTCATCACTCAGTCCTATCAGGACATGCACTCGCAGGGCGTGTTCTACCAGCAGCCCTTTGCCTCCGATGGCGCGCCGCTGGGGCAGCTCCAGGTCACGCTCTTCAACAACACCTATAACAAGGACAAGTTCGAGAGCACGGCGTGGACCGTGAACGGCAAGTTCGGCGATATCCGCGCCGTGTATACCGGCGGGTACCTGGTGCGGCATGTCGACCAGACCGGGGACTACACCAACTACGCGCGTGGTGTCTATGCCGACTACTATCAGTGCTACGGTCCGAGCTCCTACAGCACCGTGCCGCTGACCACCTCCAAGTGCTACTCGCCGAGCGCCGCGTGGCACAACGCCGAGCAAAACCAGCATTTCCAGAACGAGCTGCGCTTCAGCACCCCGGATGACTGGCGCCTGCGCGGAATCCTCGGTGCCTTCTGGGAACAAAACAAGCTCTACGACCAGACGGCCTGGATGTACAAGGAGCTGCCACCCTGCACTTCGAGTGGTACCGGTGGCGCGGACCCGGGCAACACCGGATGTCTGTCGAACGTCGGCACCATCCCCGGCACCACCGTCAAGAATCCCGGTGTGCAGAGCGATCACACCTCCTTCTACCAGGACCAGGTGCGCGAGGTGAAGCAGCTCGCCTTCTTCACCTCGCTGGACTTTGACATCATTCCAAAGACGCTGACGATCACCGGCGGCATACGCTGGTTCCGCTTCGATAACTCGATGCAGGGCAGCGTGCTCTCCAGTTTCGGTTGTTTCCAGCAAGGGCTGAACGGTGAAATTGCCACCGGCTCGACGAATGGCTGCTACATCGCCAACTCTCCGAACCCGTACCCGGCGCCGTCCTTTGGCTCTACGTATTACAGCTACAATCTCAACTACGACGGCCTCAGCAACACCGAGACCGGCACCCGCAGCCGCGGGAATCTCACCTGGCATGTCACGCCGGATGTCATGGTGTACTACACCTACTCGCAGGGTTTTCGCCCCGGTGGGTTCAACCAGAATGGCAATGCGCCGAAAGCCTACATTTCGCTCGTGAATGGCGGCGGACCGCCGAATGCGGCGCAGTACTTCATTCCCCGCTCGTATACTTCGGATAATCTCACGAACAACGAGATCGGCTGGAAGACGGAGTTCTTCAACCACCGGCTGCTGTGGAACGGCGCGGTGTACAAGGAGAACTGGAACAACGTGCAGATCGAGTTCTTCAATCCCGGGGTAGTCGGCAACCTCTTCTACGACACCAACGGTCAGAACTTCGAGATCAAGGGTGTCGAGACGCAGCTGGTGGCCCAGCTCTTCGAGGGATTCACGCTGCAGGGCGCCGCCGCCTGGAACAGCAGCGAGCAGACGAACTCACCCGCACTGCTCGTCAACAATCCCGCCGCCCCCGGCTACGGCAAGCCGATCACCAATGCCTGCAACCTGTTCCTGGTCGTTTGCCAGCCCGTGCAGAATCCCTTCGGCAGCGTCGGCTCCCCGAGCGCCGATGCGCCGCCGGTGCAATTCAACATACATGCGCGCTACGAGTGGCACATGGCGGGTTACGTTCCTTTCATTCAGGCGGGCGTGTTTCACACCGCTCATTACTTCACGCAGGCCGGTGCGAATCCGACCTACCACCTGGGTGGAACGGTGAGTACCTCGAGGGGCCGGTTCGAGAACCCGGCGTACACCACTTACGATGCGGCGATCGGGGTCTCGAAGGATGCCTGGCGGTTCACGGTCTCCTGCGAGAACCTTACCAATTCGAACGCCAGCACCTTCATCAGCTCGCAGCAGTTCATCACCGCGCAGACGCCGCTCCGCCCGAGGGTCATCAGCGGTACGTTCGGCTATAGCTTCTGAGGGAGCGCGGTCCCGGGCTCGGGACGTAGGCGCCGCTGCACAGGCGCGCTATCGTGGCGTGCCTGGGACTAGCTGACGTCATGGCCGCAGCGCTGGAAGCAGATATTGCACCGATCCGCGAGCTGGTGAAGCAGCGCCGGTTCGCAGACGCATTGCAGGCGCTCGATGCGTTCGCACCCGCCCACGCCGACCATTGCGAGCTCCTCTACCTGCGGGCCGTGTCGCAGCGTATGCGCGGGGACACCACGGCGGCACTCGCCACGCTTGCCACGCTCGAGCGGCTGCATCCCCGCTTCAGCCGCCTCTACCAGGAGCGCGGTTACTGTTATGTCGCGCTGAAACGCGCGCCGGAAGCGATCGAGGCCTTCCGGCGCGGGGTCATTGTCAATCCCGCGCTCCCCGCCAGTTGGCACATGCTCGAGGGTCTGTACCGCATGAGCGGTCAGGCCACGGAGGCAGCGCAGGCGGCCGGGCACAGCGCCACTCTCAAGAAGTTGCCGGTGGCGGTGGTGACGGCGACGGCGCTCTTCTACGACGGCGAGCTCGCCGAGTCCGAGCAGATCGTGCGCGATTTCCTGCTGAAGCACGGGCACCACGTCGAGGCCATGCGCCTGCTCGCCCGCATCGGCCTGGAGCACGACGTGCTGGACGATGCGCAACTGCTGCTCGAGGCGGTGCTCGATCTCGAGCCCGAGTACCAGGCGGCGCGTTTCGAGTATGCGCAGACCCTCGCGCGGCGGCATCTTTACCTCGAAGCCCAGGCGCAGGTGGAGAAGCTCCTCGCGGTCGATGCTTCCAACCGGGACTACCGCACGTTGCACGCCATGACCTTTGTCGGGCTCGGGCAGCACGAACGCGCCATGGAGCTCTACCGCGCGCTGCTGCCCGGTGCCGTGAACCCCGCCGAGCTGCATCTCTCCATCGCACATTCCTTGAAGACCCTCGGCCGGCAGACGCCTGCAATTGCCGAATACCACGCTGCCGCTGCGGCGCGTGAGGGGTTCGGCGATGCCTGGTGGAGTCTCGCCAACCTCAAGACCTACCGATTCACCGCTGCGGAGCTCGAGCAGATGCGCACCGCGGAAGCGGCAGCGACCACCGGCACGGTCGACCGCTTTCACCTGTGCTTCGCGCTCGGCAAGGCGCTCGAGGATCGCGAGCAATACGCTCCTTCCTTCGAGTACTACGCTCGTGGTAATGCGCTCAAGCACGCCGCGAGCCGCTATCGCCCGGAGGTCATCGAGCTCAATACCCGCCTGCAGAGCGAGATCTGTACTACCGAGCTGTTCGCGCACCACGAGGGCTCCGGCGCGCAGGCGCCGGATCCGATATTCATCGTGGGCCTGCCCCGCTCCGGATCGACGCTGATCGAACAGATCCTCGCCTCGCACAGCAGGGTCGAGGGCACGCACGAGCTCGTCGACATCACGCGTATGGTGGTCGAGCTGCAAGGCCGCGACTGGCAGCTGGAGAATCCGCGCTACCCCGGTGTGCTCGCGCAGATGGGCGCTGCCGACTTCCGTCGACTCGGTGAGAAATACCTGCGGGACACGCGCAGCTACCGCAGCGGCAAGACGCACTTCATCGACAAGATGCCGAACAACTTCCGGCACATCGGGCTCATCCACCTGATCCTGCCGAATGCGAAAATCATCGATGCGCGGCGCGAGCCGATGGCCTGCTGCTTCGGCAACTTGAAGCAGCTCTTTGCGCACGGCCAGGAGTTCACCTACGCCATCGAGGACATCGCCCGCTACTACCGGACCTACCTCGAGCTCATGCGCCATTGGGATGCAGCGCTGCCGGGACGGGTGCTGCGCGTGCAGTACGAGGACGTGGTGGCCGATCTCGAAGCTAACGTCCGGCGGCTGCTCGACTATTGCGGGCTCGAGTTCGAGCGCTCCTGCGTCGAGTTCTACCGGACCGAGCGCAGTGTGCGCACCGCGAGCTCCGAGCAGGTGCGGCAGCCGATCTACCGCGAGGCGCTCGAGCAGTGGCGTCACTACGAGCCGTGGCTCGGCCCGCTGCGCGAGGCCCTCGGTGACGCGGCTACGCGCTACCGGGACTAGCCGTCGCGTCGCTGAGCCGGCGCACACTCTCCGGGCGATGACCGAGGGTGAGCGCGCTGCATAGCATCGTGAGCACGCAGCAGGCCACCATCGTGCCAAACACCCCGCTCCAACCCCAGCGATCCGCTATCCAGCCGACACCGGTACCGGCGAAGGCCGAGCCGAATGTGTAACCGAAGAGGCCGGTAAAGCCCGCAGCGGTGCCGGCCGCCTTTTTGGGCACGAGGTCGAGAGCTTGCAGACCGATGGCCATGATCGGCCCGTAGATCAGGAAACCGACGGCAGTGAGCGCCGCGTAGTCGATCCACAGCGGTCCCTTGGCATTGAGCCAGTACACCACTACCGCAATGATGGTCAGTCCCATGAAGAGGATTGTTGCCGGCGCACGCTGGGTCTTGAACCACTTATCGGAGATCCACCCGCAGGCGATGGTGCCGGGAATCGCCGCCACTTCGTACAGAATCCAGCCAATGCTCGACTCCTTGAACGAGTAGCCCTTGGCAGTCTCGAAGTAGGTGGGTATCCAGTTCTCGACCCCATAGCGGACGAAGTAGCAAAACACGTTGGCCGTAGCGATCGCCCACAGATAGCGGTTGGGCAACACGTAACGGAACACGATGGCGCGGAAGGTGAGCGTCTGTTCTGCAGCGTCGCTGTAGCCCGCCGGATAGTCGTCCCGGTACTGTTCCACAGGCGGCAGGCCGCGCGATTGTGGCGTGTCCAGCAGCAGGAAATACACGGCGATGGCTACGGCCGCGGCGATCGCGGCATTGAAATAGAATTTTGCGTGCCAGTCATGAAACAGCCACACGCCGATGAACGCCAGGCCCGAGATCAGGAAGCCGCCGATGTTGTGCGCGGTATTCCATGTCGAGACCCACAGGCCGCGCTCGCGTGTGCTGAACCAGTGCACCATGGTCTTGCCGCAGGGCGGCCAGCCCATGCCCTGCACCCAGCCATTGAGAATCTGCACGACGGCGATCGACGCGAGCGATGCGTACAGCACCGGCAGCAGGCCGAACGCCGCCATGATGGCGCTCGACAGCAGTAGTCCCAGCGGCAGGAAGTATTTGGGGTTGCTGCGGTCCGAGACCGAGCCCATGAGGAACTTCGACACGCCGTAGGCGATCGACAGGCCCGTCAGCGCACTGCCAAGCGCGGTCTTGCTGTACTGCGGATACTCCCGGAGGATGTCGGGAATCGCGAGCGCGAGGTTATTGCGGACCAGATAGTACGCCGCATAACCGGCGAAGATCCCGATGAACACCTGCCGACGCAGGCGCCGATAGGTGGGATCCACCCGATCGGGAGGCAGTGCGGGAGCAAACGCCGCAGGTTTGAGCCAGCCAATCACATTCAGCGCTGCCGGCTCTGCCAGTCGGAGGCAGTGTAGTACGGTACCGCGGCGCGGGGCAGGAGCGGTGTGCCACGAATGTGATCGGCGGCCTTCTCGGCCAGCATGATGGTGGGGGCGTTGAGATTCCCGGTCGTGATGGACGGCATGATGGAGGAATCCACCACCCGCAGTGCCTCGAGGCCGATCACCCGGGTCTGGCTGTCGACCACCGCCATCGGGTCTGAGGTGCTGCCCATCTTACAGGTGCAGCTCGGATGAAAGGCGCTCTCGGCCTTGGCGCGGATGAACGCATCGATCTCCTCGTCGGTGCCCACCTGCTCGCCGGGCTGTATCTCACGTGCGCGGTATCGATCGAAGGCCGGCTGGGCGAAGATCTCGCGCGTGAGGCGCACGCAGGCGCGCATCTCGGCCCAGTCCTCTTCACGCGACATGTAATTGAAGAAGATGATCGGCTTATCCGTCGGCGCCGCCGATCGCAGCCGCACCCATCCGGCGCTGCGCGAGCGCATGGGCCCGACGTGCGCCTGAAAGCCGTGTTCCTGTGCGAGTGAAGACCCGTCGTAATTCACCGCCAGCGGCAGGAAGTGGAACTGGATATCCGGATAACGCACACCGGCACGGCTGCGGATGAAGCCTCCGGTCTCGAAATGGTTGCTCGCGCCGAGTCCGCCGCGCGTCAGGAGCCAGCGCACCCCGATGAGTCCCCGGCGCCAGAGCGACATGTACTTGTAGAGCGTGATCGGCTCGCGGCTCGCGATCTGGAAGTAGAACTCGACGTGGTCCTGGAGGTTCTCGCCCACCCCGGGCAGATCATGCACCACCGGTATGCCGAGGGCCGTGAGCTCGGCTCGTGGGCCGACACCAGAAAGCTTCAGCAGCTGCGGTGAGGCGATCGCGCCGGCACACACGATCACCTCCCGGCGCACCCGCACCTCCTGTGCGTTGCCATCGCGCTGGTAGCGGACTCCGACCGCGCGCCGTCCGGCGAACTGCACCGCGGTCGCGAGCGCACGCGTGCGCACCGCGAGATTGGGCCGACGCATGGCCGGACGCAGGTAGCCGTTGGCAGTGCTGCAGCGCCTGCCGTGCCCGACAGTCATGTCCATGCGCGCGAAGCCTTCCTGCTGGAAGCCGTTCATGTCGGCGCTGAACAGGTAGCCGGCCTCACGGCCGGCCGCGAGCCATGCGTCATGGAGGGGATTGGTCAACAAGCCCTTGCGCGTGCAGAGCTTGCCCTCGACACCACGGTACTCATCGGGCTCGCCCGCGTACGCCTCCGCACGGCGAAAGTACGGCAGCACGTCCTGGTAGCCCCAGCCGGCCGCACCTTGCGATTCCCAGCGCTCGAAATCGAGGGCGTTGCCGCGCACGTACACGAGGCCATTGATGGAGGAAGAGCCGCCGAGCACTTTGCCACGGGGAGTATGCAGCCGGCGATTGTTCAGATTTGGCTCGGGCTCGGTGTAGTAGCGCCAGTCGAAGCGTGCCATGTTGAGTGGAATGTTCAGCGCGCTCGGCATCTGGATCCAGATCGAGCGGTCCGAGCCGCCATACTCGAGGAGCAGCACGCTGTCCTGTCCGCTCTCGCTGAGACGGTCCGCGAGCACGCAGCCCGCGGAGCCCGCACCGACGATCACGTAGTCGAAGGTCTCGGCTGTCACGATGCAGGTACGGTGCAGTTAAACGATCGAGGCGCGCTGCCGTTAGTACGGCGCCTCGACGTCGGCCATCGCGACGTACACGCTCTTCAGCTGCGTGTAGTGCTCGAGCGCCGCGCGACCGTTCTCGCGCCCGAGCCCTGAGAGCTTCACCCCGCCGAAGGGCAGCTCGATCGGCGTCACATTGTAGTGATTGATCCAGCAGGTCCCTGCCTCGAGTTGCGCGATCACGCGATGGGCGCGGGTGAGGTCGTTGGTGAAAACCCCCGCCGCCAGGCCGAACTCGGTCGCGTTGGCCCGGTCGAGGACCTCTGCTTCGCTCTCGAACTCCAGCACCGACATCACCGGGCCGAAGATCTCCTGTCGCACGATGTCCATATCGTCATGACAGGCATCGAAGATGGTCGGGGCGACGAAGCAGCCGCGCCCGAGCGTCCCCTGGGTGAGCCGCGCTCCACCGCTGATCAGCCGCGCCCCCTGGGCACGTCCCCGGGCAATCAGGCCAAGCACCTTGTGCATGTGCTCCGCGGAGATGAGCGCACCGACCTGTGTGTCGGGATCGAGTGGGTCCCCTACTTTCATCGCCGCGGTGCGTGCACGCAGCCGCTCGATGAATTCGGCGCGCACGCTGCGGTGCACGAAGACGCGCGTACCGTTCGAGCACACTTCTCCGGCGGAGTAGAAGTTCCCGAGCAGCGCTCCGGACACCGCGTTATCGAGATGAGCATCGCCGAACACGATGAGCGGGGACTTGCCTCCGAGCTCGAGGGTCACCTGCTTGAGTGTGGCGGCCGCATCCGCCATCACCGCCTTGCCCGTCGACACCTCGCCGGTGAGCGAGATCTTGCGAATGGCGGGGTGCCGCGTCAGGAGCTGTCCGGTCTGCGCATATCCCTGCACGACCTGGAACACCCCTTCCGGCAGGCCGGCTTCGCGATAGATCTCGCCGAGCTTCACCGCGGTGAGCGGTGTGAGCTCGGCGGGCTTGAAGATCATGGCATTGCCGCAGGCAAGCGCAGGGGCAGATTTCCAACAGGCGATCTGCAGCGGATAGTTCCAGGCGCCGATGCCCGCAACGACGCCGAGCGGCTCGCGGCGCGTGTAGCCGAACGCCTTCGGCCCGAGATCGAGGTGCTCGCCGGCGAGCCCGGCGGCAACTCCCGCGTAGTACTCGAGGCACTCCGCTCCCGAGAGGACATCGACCGCGCGTGTCTCCTGAATGGGTTTGCCGGTGTTGCGCGTTTCGAGCTCGGCGAGCTCATCGTTACGCTCGCGCAGCAGCCGCGCCGCACGCTGCAGCACGCGGCCGCGTTCGGCAGCCGTCCTGCCGGCCCAGGCTTTCTGTGCGGCGCGCGCCTTGGCGACCGCGGCGTCCACTTGCGCCGCACCGTCCACGCGCAGCACCGCGAGCTCCTCGCCGGTCGCCGGGTTGATCACCCTGATCGATTCATGAGCACGCGCTGGACGGCCCGCCACGCCGCCCGCGGCGGGCGCAAGGTCCGTAGTCTCTGCGCGCGTGAGCTCGCGCAGATGGCCATCGACGAATGCGGTCAGCAGCGCACGTGCGCTCTCGCTGTCGGCTTCCTGCCACTCGGAAAGCGCGGCGCGCAGCCACACTCCATCGATCATGGCGGAGATCATCGCGGCGAGACTGCGCGCCGCTTCTCCCGGAATCATCCGGCGCAGGTCACTGCGCAGGTTGGACAACATGCGCCGCTGATATGCGGTCTGCACGCGCCGCAGGCCCTCGTTATGCAACACCTGGCCCCAGAAGGCGAGCCAGGCGGTACCGGTGCGCTTATCGAAATTTTCCGGCCCGAGATTGGCATCAATCACCGCCTGCACACGGGCACGCGGCGTGCGCCCGAGCGCAAGGCGCTGCCGAGCCCATGTCGCGACCTCGCGCGCGAGTTTGCGAAAGGCGGCCTCCAGCAGCCCATCCTTGTCGCCGAAGTAATGCGCGACGAGCCCCGGCGAAACCCCGGCGCGGCCGGCGATCTCCCCGAGAGTCGTGCCGACGAAGCCCACTTCGGCGAGACTGTCGATGGTGACCTCGATCAGCTGCACACGGCGCGCGTCCTCGGCCTCGTCGCGGGGAATGCCATTACGGTGCGCAGAATGTCTGATGGTTGATTGCGTATTCAACGGTGTCCTCCGGACCCGTTCGGGGCGTCAATCTCCGCCGCCCCTGGCTTAGTTGAGCTGGATAATCTATTCTTTGTTTCTCAAGGGGTTGCCAACTTTATTAGAGGCGTACAAACGATCATTAAACGCCTATTCAATGCACCGGCCGGATCATGAATTGCGTGACTTGCCAGGTCAAGCGCACACATCTCTCAGCCCACCTCGGATACCACACCGAGATTACCGTACTGTCGGCGGCGGTCAGCTGCGCGTCAATGAAGAACCGCGACATCGGTGTGTTCCCGATCTGACGGCACGAAGCACAACTTTTCGCAGAGGACAAACGGCGTGCTCAAGAACAAGGCTACCGGACCGACCGACAGCGGCATGGAGCATTTCGGCTACAAGGAATCGCTCGCGCGCAGCATCGGCGCGTTCGGCAGCTTCGCCGCCGGCGTCAGTTACATCTCCATACTCACCGGCACCTTCCAGCTGTTCTACTTCGGCTTCGGAACCGCAGGTCCTGCCTACCTGTGGTCCTGGCCCATGGTGCTCGTCGGTCAGCTGGCGGTCGCGCTGTGCTTCATGGAGCTCGCCGCCAAATATCCGGTCGCCGGATCGGTCTATAACTGGTCGAAGTTGCTGGGCAGCCGCATCGTGGGTTGGTCGTCCGGCTGGCTGATGCTCACGGCGTCCATCGTTACCCTGTCTGCCGTGGTACTGGCGCTGCAACTGAACCTGCCGCGGCTGTGGAGCGGCTTCCAGGTCTTCGGCGATGGCACTGGCACCTACGATTTCGCCACGAACGCGGTGATCCTCGGCACGGTCCTCATCCTGTTCACCACCATCGTCAATGCGCTCGGCGTGCGGTGGATAGCGCTGATCAATAGCGCCGGCGTCTTCGTCGAGCTGATCGCAGCCTGCCTCATCGCCATCTTCCTGGCGCTCAACATCCGCCGAGGTCCGGCCGTCTTCTTCTCCACCAACGGCTACGGCGGTGGCAGCGGCTGGGGCTTTCTGAGCAGTTTCCTGGTGGCCTCACTGGCCTCCGGCTATGTCATGTACGGCTTCGATACCGCCAGCTCGCTCGGTGAAGAGACGCTGGAGCCTCGGCGCACTGCTCCGCGGGCCATTCTGCGCGCCATCCTGGCCTCGTTCGTCATCGGGGGTGCCATCCTGGTATTCGCGGTCATGGCGGCACCCAACCTCGCCGATGCGAAGATCGGCAGCAGCAGCGGCGGCCTGCAATACATCGTCGAGCAAGTGATGTGGGGCCCGCTCGGCAAGATTTTCCTGGTGTGCATCGTGGTTGCGGTGACCGTGTGCTCGCTCGCCGTGCATACCGCGGCTATCCGCTTGACCTTCGCCATGGCGCGCGACAATGCGCTGCCGTTCGGCGAGAAGCTCGCGCGGGTGAACTCGAGGACGCAGACACCCATCGTTCCTGCCGTCGTGATCGGCGTGATCGCCGAGCTGATCCTGGTGCTCAACATTGGCCAGCCGAAGATTTTCACGGTGCTGACCTCGATCGCGGTCATCATGATCTACCTGGCGTACCTGATGGTGACCGGGCCGCTGCTGAAGAAACGCCTGGACGGGCAATGGCCCCCCGCCGATCTCGCCGCGGGCGGCTACTTCACCATGGGCAGGTGGGGAATGTTCGTCAATGTCCTCGCAGTGCTGTGGGGCGCGGGGATGGCGCTCAACCTGGCCTGGCCGCGCGAAGCCGTCTACGGTGCACCCTGGTACAACACCTGGGGCGCGTTCGTGTACATCGCGGTGATTCTCGGAGCGGGCCTCGCGTGGTACGCCCTGAAAGGCTGGCGCCATATCGGCACGCTGGCGTCGCACACGCTCAGCCAGAATGTTGAGTCACTGCAGGCGGAAGTCTGACGCAATATCCGCAGCCGGGTGGGCGAGATCTTGCTGGCGGCCACGGCTGCTTTGGAGTTAGCATCGCGGCGCGATTTGCGCCGCGATTATGCACATGAGGGTTGCTGCGCCGTCGCAGCATTCCTACCCAACGGAAATCACAGGGGAGCATCGCAATGAAGTGTCCATCGATCGGTGTCGGACTCGCCGCAAGCGCACTGTTGATCTGCAGCTCAGGAGCGATCGCGCAATCGGCCGAGGGAAGCGGCGCGTCCAAACAGAACCTGGCGGATGAAATCAAGATGCTGCGCAAGGACGTGCGCGCGGAGAAATCCAAGATCATGGGCGCCGCCCTGGGCCTCGACGCCGACCAGGCAAAGAAGTTCTGGCCGATATACAAGGACTACGACAAGCAGCTCACCAAGCTCAACGACGTACGCCTGGGCAATATCACCGCCTACGCCCAGAACTACAACAACATGACTGACAACAAGGCGGACGAGCTCGTCAATGGCGCGATCTCCTACCACAAGAAGCGCATCGATCTGTTGGCCGGCACCTATGACAAGGTCCGCGCCGCACTGGGTGCACCGCTCGCTGCCCGTTTCGTGCAGGTGGAGAGTCAGCTGCTCAACCTCATCGATCTGCAGATTTCGTCCAACCTGCCGTTGATCTGGGGTCCGGAGAAGACCAGCACCAAGTAATAACGGCCGCGTGAGTCTCGGTGCGCGTCCCGCCGGCCCGCAAGCCGGTGCCGGCGGGCGCGCCGGCCGCGCATCAGCGGGGCTCGAACTTACACAGTGGGCGGCTGCCTTGTGGGCGGCCAGTCAGTCGGCGGCTACTCCGTGATGACGCGGTCGGCCCACTCGATCAATGAGACGAAGATGGTCGGATTTCCGAACTTGGCGCCCCATTGGGTGAGATCGGCCTCCGTGATCCCGCGCGCGCGCGAGCAGGCACCGCAGGCGTAGATCTGGATCTTGTTGGCGGAGGCTTTGGTGAGCGCTTCGGCCAGTGGCGGCCACCCTACCGGCACGACCGCGTGAGCGACGGATGAACGCATCAGCGACACCGCCTCACCGAGCAGGAAAATCTGCACGCTGTGCCCGGCCTCGGCGAGCGCATTACCGTGTAGAAATGCAAACGCGGCTTTGGTCGGATCGTCCGAGCCCCAGGCGCT
>Ga0306920_100008622_pt1 | contig 13536 bp, 13 predicted proteins | sample flu12Cox44000170_FD_204666 | JGI IMG/M metagenome (GOLD analysis project Ga0306920, IMG submission 204666) | Lab enrichment of tropical soil microbial communities from Luquillo Experimental Forest, Puerto Rico - flux4day.12C.oxic.44.000.170 (v2)... | ecosystem: Environmental > Terrestrial >... | reverse complement strand
GGTCGGGCGCCTGGACGACTGGCTGAAAGTGCTCGCGGAAAAAGAAAACATAACCATCGAGCCAGGGCATCTTGAATGGGCAGGCGTAGCGGTGTTTAAGAAAACCTATAAGATTTTCGAAGAGCGCGGCTATCGCGTTCGGCTGCTCTCAGCCGCTTTTCGCAATCACATGCATTGGAGCGAATTTATCGGCGGAAATGTCGTGATTTCGCCACCTCATGCTTGGCAGGTACGATTCAACGCGAGCGATGTGGTAGTCCGTCCCAGAATTGACGAGCCGGTTGATACCCGCATCGTGAATGAGTTGAGTAAGAAGTTTTCAGATTTCAGACGCGCCAGTGAACTCGGCGGACTTTCTATCGAGCAGTTCGACTCGTTTGGCGCTACGCGGCGGACGCTTCGCCAGTTTATAACCGCGTGCCATGATCTCGACGGCGTTGTGCGGGACATCCTGATCCCCAATCCCGACGTGGCTTGAGTGAGCCTACGCGTTCGGCAGGAAACCACCGGCGCGCATCAGGTCAACTGCCTCATGGCGGGTTTCGGCTTCGACCTGCTTCATGATTCGATGGATGTGGTTCTTGACGGTGAACTCAGACAGGCTCAGGCTAGCCGCGATTTCCTTATTCGTCATCCCCTTCGCGACTAACGACATCAGCTGGCGCTGGCGAAAAGTCAGGCTGGCTTTCAGGCAAGCTTCCTGGTCAGCCAGCACCGGTTTCTGACTGAGCTCTCGAGCGACATACTGGAATAGGCTCCTACAGAGCTTGCCGGGGCAGACTGCCTCCCCCTGGACCACGCCCCGCACAGCGGAAATAATGTCTTCTGACGATGCGTCGTTCAGCAGGTATCCTGAAACGCCCAGTTTCACAGCCTCGAGAAAATTCTCCGGATCTTCATCCATGCCAAAGAGGACGATTTTTAGTTCCGGGAGGCGCTGGAACAGGTCCTGGAGACCATCGCCAACGCAAAACGGAGTTATCGAGTCAAGGAGCAAGACGTCGCACGGGGTTGCGGTAAGGAAATCCAGATCCAATTCCGACTGGTGACTCTTCCCGGCAACCGAAATTCCTGCGCGTTTCTGGAAGAGCCGTACCAGGGCCTCGCGTAACAATCGGTTTTGAACAAAAAGGTGGACGGAAATTGCGGAACGCGATTTCTCTCGAATGCTTGGTGGCATCTCATCCTCAGAGATCTAGCGATCCCTCCAAAAAATTTTGTTGCTGGGCCTGATCGACCGCACCGGGAGCCACGACTCTCCCAGGGGCGTTAGAGTACGTGTATTCTCCTTTGTAAGCGGGCTAGTGTCAATAGTGGGAGCTACGGTACCGTAGAAATATTGGCTAGACCGTATATGCCTCCGGCGTATCGTAATTGCCCAATATCGCAATTTGCCGGTCGACTTCGCGGTGCGCGCAGGTCCACGGCTCTAGGGAGAGGCCGTAAAGGCTTCTCGAACGACTCCTGCTTCGCCTCGTTCGCGGGCGAGATACTGGTCGTATATCCAACGATAGGTCTTTTCGAGGCCGGTGCGAAGCGTTGTATTAGGCTCCCAATGCAGATATTTTTTGATCAGAGTGTTATCGCTATTGCGGCCATTGACGCCTTTCGGTGCGCTGAGATCGTAGTTGCGCTTCAGTTTGATCCCCGCAAACTCCTCAGCAAGATCGACCAATTGGTTGATCGTGACGGCCTCACTCGAGCCTAGATTGATGGGCTCCGCAAGTTCGGAGTCCATTATGAGATCGATGCCTTTTAGGCAGTCGTCGATATACATAAAACTGCGCGTCTGAACCCCGCTGCCCCAAATTTCGATTTCGTGCCTGCCCTTTACCTTCGCCTCGATTACCTTTCGGCAGATCGCCGCGGGAGCCTTTTCGCGACCGCCGTACCACGTACCCCAGGGACCATAGACATTGTGAAAACGCGCTACCCGCGTCCTGAGGCCATAGTCCTCGCGAAAATGGCGGCACATGCGCTCGGAGAATAGTTTCTCCCATCCGTAACCGTCCTCGGCCATCGCGGGATACGCGTCTTCTTCCTTAAGCGACGGGGCCTCGAATGTCTTTTGCTTGTCGGCGTTGTAAACGCAGGCGCTAGAGGAATAGAAATAGCGACCTACGCCAAATTTCAGCGCTGCCTGCAACATGTGGGTGTTGATCAGGACGGAGAGCATGCAAAGAGCCTTGTTGTGCTCAATGAACCCCATGCCTCCCATGTTCGCGGCGAGATTATAAATCTCGTGCGCGCCCTTGGCGGCAATTTCGCAATTTTCCCTAAGGTTGAGATCCAGCGAAAGGTTTTCAACATCGTTGAAGCGCTGGTACCAATCGCCTAACGGCTTCCCGTCGATAGCGCGGATGTTTTTCAGGCCCCGCGCCCGAAGCGCCGAAACAAGATTTCCCCCAATGAATCCACCTGCCCCCGTTACAACAATTAGTTTCGCTGTGTCGTGTGACATCATTCTCTATTTCGTCTCCTCAAGATTATTCCCTAAAACCGTGCGAGAGAACAACCGGCTATGCCCGGAGAGCTAAAGTAAGGGCCGCCCTCAAAAATAAAGGCAGGCATATGACCGCGCCTGCCCTCTAATCCAAGAGTGAGTTATCGCGCATCAGCTGAGCATCTCTACACCTTGCGAGGCTGGGACTTTTCTTGCATAGGGCGCAAGACGCTCACCTGAGAAGGCCCGGGCCAGGCTTCTTGCGCTTTTTGGTAGGTCTCCATGGTGCCCACATCGATCAAGAACTCCTGAACCTCATACGCCGCCATCCGGCCTACGAGTTTGGGTAAAACGTGAAATCCCAGATCCACTGGGCTCAAATCCGGAATCAAATCTACGATCGCCGGTTTCGCCAACATCAGCCCCGAGAAAGCCAATCGGCTAACGGGAGCTTTGGGCTTTTCTACAAAGTCGCGGACAATGTCGCACTCATCCACTTGAACGATACCGCATCTTGTGGGATCCGCCACTTCATAGACGCCCAGGGTAGCTAATTGATCTTTGCGATTGTGAAATGCAAGCATGTGGTCGAGATTTGTGGACGTCAAAACATCGGCATAAAAAATCCAGAAAGCAGTCTCCCTTTTTATCCAATCCCGATTTGCGAGAATGGTTCCGGCGCTGCCGAGCAGACTCGTTTCCTCAAAAACCGTGACCTTCAAACCGTCACTGTGGCGCTCGATGAATCTGCGCACCACGTCGGCATGAGCGTGAAGGTTGATCAAGACCTCGTCGATGCCATATTCGCGGCACAAGGTGAACCAGATCTGTAGCATCGGTGTGCCCTGAACGGGGAGAAGGCACTTCGGGGTGCTGTCGGTGAGGGGGCGAAGGCGCGAGCCGACGCCAGCTGCGAGCAAAAATGCTTTCATGGGAATCGTTAATCCGCCGACTTCGAATTAGCCTTGCACTATTCCGAACGCTTTGCCGGCCCATGTGCTTTCTGGTTTATCTTGTTGGCAACCGGGACAAATGTCCAATGCGTTCCACCGTTTTGATCACTGTCGATGAAAGGATCATTTGCCACGACCTGGGCCCCTTGAAAGTCGAAATCGAACCCCATTTCGCGAGCACCCAAGGGGACAAGTGCGTCGCGCACTCTTTGCTGATGCTCCGGCGAGCAAAAGATGAGAAGGAATCCGCCGCCTCCCGCGCCGGTGATCTTTCCACCCAAAGCGCCGTTCTGCAGGGCAGCTTCATACATATCGTTGATTCGATCGTTGGTGATTTTCGATGACAGCCTTTTCTTGATTTCCCAGCCCTCGTGGAGCAGTGACCCAAAGTCCCGTAGCTCACCTGTAAGGAGTGCCGCTCTCATGGGCTCGACCAGTTTCCTGATCTCGTGCAGGTATTCGACGGTTCCACTGTCGGATTTGCGTGCTGATCTCTCCTGTTCCTCAAGAATCGTCCAGGAATGGTGGGATGCGCCCGTAAAGAACAAGAGCAGGCTAGACTGCAATTCCCGCACGAGGTCGGCCTCCAAGCGCAACGGGTCGACGTGAGCTGTACCGTCGCAGTGGAAGGCAATCATATTCAAACCGCCAAATGCGGAGGCGTACTCGTCTTGTTTGCCTACCGGGCGGCCAAGAACATTCCGCGCGATGTGAAAGGCTCTCTCGGCGAGTTCATATTTTGAAAGAGAAATGTGGCTGTACGTCGCGAGCATCTTTGTAAGATTTACACAAACGCTTGCTGAGGAGCCAAGGCCTGTTCCCGGAGGAATTTCAGAGGCGAGAAAAAGATTCACAGAAACATCACAAGCTGCTTCTTTGAGCACGGCAAGCGGAATTTCAAGTGCGTTCCCTCGGATGTCCATCCGGGCGATATCTTGCCAGGTCTCGACCGTGCGGAGGTCCGCTGAGATAATTTGGATTTTCCCGTCTCCTCTTTTCTCGAGCACTGTATAGAAATATTTGTTGATCGCGGCGCTCAGAACAGCACCTTCGAACCTCTCGTAGTACGAAGGAAGATCAGTCCCTCCGCCCGCGAAACTAATTCGCACAGGGCTACGAACGATCAGCATCGACAACCTCACGGCTCACGTAGTCGTGCGCCACGGTCCGAACATTCCTCGTCTGGGGAACGGGACGCTCCTGGGCCAATCCTCGGAATATCAAAGTCCATACTGTTTGCAAGATCAAGCTGAGGTCGAGGAGCGGAGACCAGTTAAAAATATACTGCAAGTCAAAATTGGCTTTGTCTTCCGAAGAGTGCTGGTCACGAAGTCCGTGTACCTGTGCAAGACCAGTCACTCCGCCGCGAACCTTCAACCGCTGTCGTTGCCACTCGGAGTAGTGCTTCAATCGCTCGGCCCCTTCGGGCCGTGGACCGACAAGAGACATCTCGCCCCGCAATACGTTCCACAGTTGCGGCAATTCGGTCAGGCTCCACCTGACGAAGAGTCGCTCATAACGTTCCGGACTGGCGGAGTAACGGTCAACGTTTAGGCGCAGCATCCCGAACGGAATCCCATCTTTCCCGCAGCGTAATTCGGTCCTAAAGGCCTTTCCCTTTTTGCTATAGACAAAGGCGGCCGCAAACACCAGCAGCGGCGAAACCAATAGCAGTATTCCCGCGCTCAACACCACGTCCATTGCCCGCTTCAGGGCAAAGCCTATCGGGGAAGGATTTGGTTCCTGCAAGGAGAGTAGTGGGAGTCCATCGATCTCCATCATTTCTGTCTTGGACACATCCAGGTCATACCATTGTGGAACCAAAAACACCTGAATCGAGGCCTTACGGCACTCAGCAATCAGCTTTCGAACCTCTGCGCGGTCAGGCTGAGCCATCGCAATGATGAGCCTGTGCACGTTCTCTTGCGCCAGGAGCTCCAAGACCTGAAGTGTCTTGATGGGGGCGCGGGGCGTTGAATGCGAACTCGCGAATCCATTCGAGGTCTCAGATTCACCCGGAACCAGAAATCCGACAACCTGAAAAGGGAGTTCGGGATGCGATGCTATCTTGTTGGCGAGTTCCTTTGCGACCGGTCCATTGCCTAGGATCACGCAACGATGATCGGTTACATTCCGAAGCTCTGAAGTGACGAGATAACGAACCAGACAGCGAACACCAACTACTCCCAGGCCAAAGACCGGCGCGAAATAAAGTAGCACAAGCCTGGAATAGTTATGCTGTGTCAGGAACGCAAGGGCTAACACAACGACCATTAACAGCGAAACCGCAACGATTGTTTTCGAGAGAATGGCGGGAAAGAGCCAGCCGCCCTTGAAGCCGTCGAGACTCATCTCAAAATAGAGAAGGGTCCACGTCGGAACGACGGTAAAGATCAGAAGATAGTATGTCCGAGAGTGCTCGCTGAAACTCATTCCGTTTGTGGCTCCGGCATAGCGCAACCCAATTGCAAGCGCCAGCGCGCCCAGCACCCAGAGCAGATCTGCGGACAGAATCCAGTATCGAATTTTCCCGATTTTCATATTAGTCAGAAAGGACTTTCGTGGTCCTTGGAGTTCTGCGACGAGTTTTCAGCGGAATTGCGATGGCGCGAGATTTTACTTCTACGTTCAGCCGCCGCGCACGGTCTTCCTGTTGGATTTAATCGGGGGCCGAAGCCGCCATCGTCCGACGCGAAAGGCGACTGTGAACAATCCGGAAAATCGAATGGGCCATCGCCAGATGTATGTCTTCGATAATCTGCATATTATTGGAGGGGACAACCGCGCAGATGTCGCACAAGGCCTTCATTTGACCGCCTTCAAACCCCGAAATGCCCACAGTCGTCGCCCCGCTTTCTCGCGCCACCTGTAAAGCGTTCAGCACGTTCTTGGAGTTTCCACTTCCGCTTATCGCGAAGGCGATGTCTTGCGCCCGCACGAAATTCCTCAATTGCTCGGAGAAGACGTCCTCATAACTTGCATCGTTTGCCCACGCCGTCAAAGTAGGTAAGTTGTCGGTTAGAGCCAGCACCCGCAACCTCTTGCCTCCGTTGCAGTAAGCGGTACCTTTCCCTAAATCACAAGCCAAGTGCGACGCTAGCGCAGCACTGCCCCCATTTCCGAAAGTGTATACGGTCCGCTGCGACTCGAACGCCCCAACTAGGATCCCCGCGATCCCGTCGATGGCGTCGTGCGGGATAAGAGCGACTACACGTTGCAGCTCCTTGAAATACTGCCTTGCGTCCTGCATCTCAAACGCATTGCTCATTGAGGCCTCCGAAAATTAGACACCAGGCGGGATCTCGTTTTCATTCGTTCGCCCTTGAATTACATACATCTATTTGCTTACCTTTACTGGTGTTACTCGCTGTGTGAACCCTCGGAGCAGACCTCCTATCCGACGGAGGCCTTCTCGGAAAATGCTTTGTGTTCCCTGGCCTTCAAGTACCCTTGGAGGGCGACGTCGATAGGCTGCATTATATCCAACCCAAGCGACTGAAGGTGTCGGTTTTCCAAAACGGAACGTCGTGGCCTCGGCGCCAAGGCCGTCATGGTGCGCCACGACACAGGAGTGACGGTCACATTCATTCCCGCGAATTCAAAAATCTTCTTTGCGAACTGATACCAAGAATAGTCGCCATGATCACTAGCGTGGTATGTACCGTAGTGGTCCGTCTGCATTAGAGCGAGCGTTTGTCGCACAAGATTTTGCGTCGAAGTCTGCGCCATGCGGAGGTCGTCCACGACTTTAACGCTTCCGTCTTGCTTCCCCAAACGCAGCATGGTCTCCACGAAATTTCCACGCTTAACGCGACTTCCATTGAGTCCGTACAACCCGGAAGTTCGGACAATGAAATGACGCGGCAACACGGCACGCAGCAGTTGTTCACCTGCGACCTTTGAAGCACCAAAAACGCTGATCGGGGTCGGGGTATCTTCCTCAACGTACGGGCGCTCCAGTTCTCCGTCGAAGACATAATCGGAACTGAAGTGCACTACGGTCGCGCCGATATCCTTGGCGGCCAGCCCAAGATCGCGAACTGCAATTGCATTAACCGCAAAACTAAGGTCGGGATTAGTTTCACATTCGTCGACCGGGTGATGAACGGAGCAGTTAACGATGACGTCGGGTTGGTGTTCGACAAGTTTGTCGCGCAGAGTGGCCTTTTCGGTGATGTCGAGTTCCTTACGGGTAAGGGCGATTGGATCTACGTCGTTCTCCCGAAGAGCCTGCACGAGATCCGAACCGACCTGCCCGTTACCCCCGAGTATGACGATTCTCACGCGACGGCGCTCCGCTGCTTCGAGGCGGCGTCTCTCAGTTCCCGAAGTTGCTCACAATTGAGTTGAAACAAGGACTGGGCGTAGCCAGCCTTGGTTCTCGTCTCTTCGAGCAGATCCAGCCACCGAATGTTGTGAAATACGGGATCATTCGGGTCATGAAATGCTCCGCCCCGGATCTTTTGAACCAAATCCTCGACGGTTTGCTCCACGGTTACCTTTGGAACAAAGCCTAAACGTTGGGCAATTTTCTGGCCCGAGGCTTGGCAGCTCCGCAAGTTTCGGTAGTCGTACTCGGGCCGAAGGTCGCAAGGAATGCCCATTTGCTCCAGTTTGTTTCGCACGCGCAGGGCCAGTTCGGAAATGCGGAAGTTTCCGTTGGTTATGTTGAAGATTTCTCCACTGACTTTCTCCTTTGGAACTTCGAGCAGCAGCTTATAAGCGGCAGCGGCGTCCTGGATGCTTAGCAAGGGCCTCCACATCTCGCCGCCGTTGTGCAGAGTCAGTTGGCCTTTCTGAAGTGCGTTCAGAGTGAAAGCATTCACGACCAAGTCGAAGCGCATTCTTGGCGAGTAACCATATACCGATCCTTTGCGTACCACGATAGGAGTAAAGCTATCATCCGCCATCGCGAGAATCTTTTTCTCCGCTTCGCGTTTGGTGATCGAATAGATGCGAAACGGTTCGACCGGAGAATCCTCAGTGTGAAGGATGTCCTTCTCGGGATGCCCAACGCCGACGTCGTAAATTGAGCCCGAAGAGGCTTGGACGAAGCGGCGGACACCTTTCTTTTTGGCAAGAGCCGCCAGTTCAACAGCCGCTTTAAGATTGATTTCCTGATTCGCTTCGGGGCGATACTCGGCTGCCGGCTCTGTCGAAAGGCCAGCCAGATTTATTATCGCTGACACACCATCAAGAAGGCCGGCCGGAACATTGCAGATATCGCCTTCGATTACTTCAATGGCATTCCGATAGTTCTCGAGACCCGCTTCTCCATAAAACATAATGTCGAAGACGCGGACCTGATAACCTGCCTGGATTAGGGTCGGCACCAACTCACAGCCGATGTAACCTGCCCCGCCGGTAACTAGAATGCGAGAACCCGCGTGATTGCCTGTCATGCCTCTCCCCCCTAGGAAATGAGAATCAAATGCTCTGTAGCAGGAATTGCAACATCCTAGCCGCCCGAACAATGCGCCACGGAATACTGAAAGCAATCGGACGCAGGCGATTTTATCCACTCTGCGAGTGGAATGGCTTTTCGGTCGCGCTCGGAGATCTGTGGGTCGGAGATCGGCCATTTTATCCCAATTTGCGGATCATCAAATCGAATCGCGACGTCCGTTTGAGAGTTGTATAGGCCAGTGGTCTTGTATTGAACTTCCGCCCAATCCGAGAGCACGCAAAACCCTCTAGCAAAGCTCGCAGGCGCCCACATCCATTTCTTGTTGGTAGCGGAGAGTTCTGTGCCCCACCATTTTCCCAGGGTTGGTGAGCCTTTGCGAACGTCCACCGCGACGAGAAAGGCATTCCCGTACGTAACCCTCATTAGCTTTCCCATGGGCGGGTCGTATTGAAAATGCAGGCCGCGCAAAACGCCTTGTTTGGAGCGTGAGTGATTGTCCTGAACAAAATCTGTGGGAAGACCCAGCGCTTTGAATTGATCCGCGCGATATGTCTCCATAAAAAATCCACGTTCGTCTTCAAACACTTCTGGAGCGACGATCACAATTTCACCAAGTTGCCGCGACTCCACTCGGATCTGCACAAATCTCCTCCAGCCAGGCTAGGAACTGCGACTGTTTCTCGATTCCCCTATGAGTAGCTGCCTGCATAACTTCTGCTCCCACTCCCACGCGCCGGCCAAGATGTTCTCGAGAGCAGAGTGTTTCGGAGTCCAACCCAATTCACCTATGAGTTTTTGTGGACTGGCGCAAAGGACAGGAGGATCACCCGGCCGCCGCGGCCCGATTCGAGTCCGAATGGGCCGGCCGGTCACGGCCCCAGCCAGTTCACAAACCTGCTTCACCGAGTGACTCGTTCCGGTGCCGATGTTATAGGCGCAGAACACCGGTCTATTCATTTTCTGCATCGCCAGTAAGTGGGCCTCTGCAATGTCAAGTACGTGAACAAAGTCGCGGAGGCACGTGCCATCGGGAGTTTCGTAGTCGTCACCAAATATTTCGAAGAATTCGCGTCGGCCTGACGCTGCTTGCAACAAAAGAGGAATAATGTGCGTCTCGGGGTTATGGCGTTCGCCCCAGTCAGCACCACCACCGGAGGCATTGAAGTAGCGAAAGCCTACGACACTCCAGCCGTAAGCGGTGACATATGATTTTGCAATCTCTTCGAACATCCGCTTGCTTTCCCCGTAGGGATTCACCGGTTCCGTGGCGCAATCTTCTGGGATACAGACGAGTTGAGGCGTTCCATAGACAGCGGCACTCGAGGAAAAGATCAAATTCCGAACTCCGTGTGCTCGAAGAGTCTCGAGCAGCGCGACCCCAGCGGCGACATTGGTGTCAAAGAAAGGGCCGGGATTGACGACCGACTCCGGGACAGAGGCCTTCGCAGCAAAATGAAAGACCGCGTCAAATCTGCCTTGTTCTAAGACTCGCGAGAATGCTTCTCGATCCTCAATCCCAATCTGATGAAGAACAGCACTTGCCGGCGCCGCCTCGGCAGACCCGTTTGAAAGATCATCCACAACCTCTACGGAATGACCCTCCGCCAGAAGGCGGCGGCAACAAACCGAGCCAACATATCCCGCCCCGCCGGTCACCAGAACTCGAGCCATTAGTACGCACCCTCCTTCCGCAAAACCTTAAATGGCGTCTGTAACAATACCTTTACGTCCAGCCATAAATCCCAGTGGCGAATATAATGCATGTCCATCCTTATCCGTTCGTCGTAGGAAACGTCCTGTCTACCGTTGACCTGCCAGTAGCCGGTGACTCCTGGCTTGAAGGTAAGTAGCAACTCCTTGCTGTCTCCGTATTTCTGCAGTTCGGGCAGCGTGATCATCCTTGGCCCTACCAAACTCATCTGCCCTTTGAGCACATTGAACAGTTGCGGCAGCTCGTCCAAGCTGAATTTTCGCAGGAAAGGCCCGAGCCGTGTCAAGCGAGGATCACTCTTCAACTTGAAGTTTTGCTCGAATTCAGCTTTCAGAATCGGGTCGGCGGCCAGAATCGCGTCAGCGTCCTGCCTCATGCTCCGAAATTTGAAGGCATCAAATTCACCTTTCATCCCGACCACCCGCCTTCGGTAGATGATCGGAAATCCGCCTTCGAGCGCGACCAGCATTCCCAGTCCCAAAAGCAGTGGTGCCAACAAAACGATCAGCCCTGCCGCACCAACATAGTCCATGAAGCTTTTCCCCCATCGCTGCGCTATGCGATCTGCCTTCCGGACATACAGTGTCGTGTCCAGGTTCGTATTCATGCGCGCACTTAGGAGGACTGCGAGCTGCTGCTTCGTCGCGAATTCGGGATGCCCTCAGCGAGCGATACCATCTGTGAATCGGCGGCTGGAATCCAACTCTGCGTGACTTGCTGCATAAGTCCTTCCATGCGTGCAGCATTTGTGTCCCAATCACAGGTCCGTTCAACAAAACGCCGAGCATTCAAAGCCAAGAGCCGACGGAGTTCCCCATCGTGCAGCAACCGTATAACGCCCTCGGCAAAAGCCGATGCGGTGTCAGCCATGAGTAGGTGCTCGCCGTTTTGAACGGGCAAGCCTGTGCACGCACGAGAGGTGGCCACGACAGCCGTACCAACAGCGAACGCCTCAAGCAGTTTCGTCAAGATGCCCACCGCCACGGTCATGGGCGCGATGGCGACGGTCGCTCTGGCAATATACGGCCGCAGAAGTGGAACGAAATCCAAGACTTCCACGCCGTCGCACCCGTTTAGATGCCCGAAGTGCCGGGAAGCCTGGTTGCCGACCACTGCAAACTTCACCGAAGGCACGCGTTGTCTGACGATTGGTAGAATCTTTTTCACGAAAAAGCTCACAGCATGACGATTCGGACCATAAGTAAAGCTCCCAGTGAAAACCACTCTATTGTCTTCTTCTTCTGTCGGCGGCTTGAAGAAGAATTTCCGTGTATCAACCCCATTACAGACGTTGGCGAAGCGGCTTTTGGGAGACCGCTTCTGCACGCATTCCAAGTCGACATCGGAGCAGAAAATAGTCAGTTGAGAACGCCGGCTCAATCGAGGTTCATACCAACGAAACTTGAGCGCTTCTTCGAGGCCAATTACCTTCTCCCAATATGTCCCGGCCCCGATGAGTCGCCAATTGTAAAGCGTCATTGAATCGGTTGGATCAGAGATGATGGGGATACCGACATCTCGCGGAACCCATTGCAAAGCGCGCCAGCGCTCAACATAGATCAGGTCCGGCGAAAATTTGGCAGTGGCCTCACGTACTGCATTCCGCATGGTCCTCGAGGCGAAATAAGCCATTCGTAGCGGAATCGGTGTCGGAAGAGCCAATGCGCACTTAAAAATGCCCCGCGTTGACGTAGCCGAATGTCGAACGCAGCGAATACTTCGACAGTACGGCTGCATTTCTTGCGCGTGAGACTCCTCTTCGTCAGAACTTGAACGGCATAGCAGGTAAATTTCATGTTTTCTGCCCAGTCGGGGAATGAGGTGGTAGGAACGCACGCGCCCGACCCACGGCACAAACGGAAGGAGGTACAGAATTTTCATTCTTGTTCTTTCACCAAAGGGACTTCGACAAAAGCGCACCCTGACTTGGGAACATCGGGATAAAGACGAAGGACGGATGATTGGCCAGGAACTCCGCCAGCGCGTCGTCCACGCCCTTTACGTCGCGATTGACATCATCGAGAACAATGATGCTGCGCTTTGCCAGGCGGGACGCTAAGTATTCGAGGCTCGCTTTCGTTGCTGCATAGACGTCCACATCTAAGTGACAAAACGCGATATCTCGGAGGTCAAGGTTCTCGGCCGCGGCGGGAAAGAAGCCCTGGATCACCTTTGCGTTAGGCTTACACGAAAGCAGCCGTACAACCGCCTCGTACTGGGTCATCTGGAAGTCGCTTACCTTAAATAGCTGGTCGCGCTCAGTTAATGTCTCGAAGCCACCCTTCTCAAACGGATCGAAACAGTAGAAACTGGCGGCTCGGGCTTCAATTGCATTACAGATATGTAACGCCGAGCCGCCCCTATACGATCCAACTTCCAGGAAGATACCCGGGCCCGTAAGGCGCGCCAGACTCCAAAGATTAGCCAGCCTAGCAACGTCGAGGATGGTATGACGGTTTACCTGGGCTACCGATCGGCGGAATTCTCCATCAGATAGAATCTCAACATGGTCTGTTTCTATCGCCGGCCATAACAGGCGTTTCCGGTTTCTAGCCTCACGATATCTGCGCAACAGCATGTCGAAGACAAAAGGAGCATCCCATTTTCTCGGATGCCTATTCCATCTCGAAAAAGACTCAACTAAGGCGTTCGACACCGAATCTTCCCTTGCGTGCATTTGTTTGTCGCCGGGCAGACATCCAATAACATTGCCCCACTATTCTCGCTTTTGCGCATAAACCGTCATGTGATTGTTGCCGCCCGCGATCCGTCCGAGCAGGAAGATAATCGTCGTGCCTAATACATGGATCAACCTCTTGTGAGGCGGGAGACTGTCAAAGCGCATCAACAACACTCGCAAACCGTAAGTCGACTGTTCAACTGATACAATCTCAAAACCACAGTGGCCGAGAAGAAACCGAATGCTGCGCCGGTTGAAGATCGTTGAATGGCCACCTCCTAGCGAGTAAAGCTGGCGCACATGAAAGTTTACTAAGCCGCAGGTCATTCGATATATGAGATG
>Ga0306920_100008620_pt1 | contig 13537 bp, 11 predicted proteins | sample flu12Cox44000170_FD_204666 | JGI IMG/M metagenome (GOLD analysis project Ga0306920, IMG submission 204666) | Lab enrichment of tropical soil microbial communities from Luquillo Experimental Forest, Puerto Rico - flux4day.12C.oxic.44.000.170 (v2)... | ecosystem: Environmental > Terrestrial >... | reverse complement strand
CACGAAGATGATAGATCTCGGCTGCAAGGTCCGGCCGCCGCAGTGTGATGCGAAACAAGAACTTCACACCGGTCATGATCCGGTTGCGATTGCAGATGCTCATGCCCGTCTCGGCCAAGTGCAGCTGAAAGCGACGCACATCATCCGGTGTGGCGGTGTCAGGCGATCGCTTCAGAAATGCAGCGAAACGCTTGCAGCTGGAGATGTGACTGCGTTGAGAGTGCGCGCCCAGTTTGCGCGCGTTCATATCGTCCATCATGCGCTGACGCAGCGGGCTGACCGTAACCGCAATCATCGGCAACTCCTGTCTTGGATGAGGTTGAAGACGCCTCGATTCTCAAGACAGGCCGACGTGCCCGCTATCGACGATCTCTCAGTTGGTTACTGCGCCTGCCGCAGGCCTCGCGCAGCGGGCTATCGCGTAGCGATTTAGTGCTTTGGCCCATAGGAGATCAATCCTGGTACTGTCGGAAGCGTCCGGTTTCTGGGGCGCTGCGGTCATTAGTGAGCCGTGCCGAACTCAAAAAATATTTGGCTCGGTTCCTTGAGGTCGGCCGGCTTACGGCGGGCGTGCCGTCCCCTGCCGGCCGCGATAAGGAACTGGCTGGCCGTCGCGAACACCGTCGACAGCGCAATCGCAGCGCGCCTACTTCACGCGTTTCCACACCAGCTCGGCGGTGCCGCCGACCGAAGCGCTCTGGTTGGTGTATTTCAGTTCCTGCGCGGTCAGTGACGTAATCAATCGCGGCTGATCGGTGCCCTTCCAGTTCGGGTACGAGCAGCGCGTGATGTGGAACGTCAGCGTGCCGTCCGCCTCGTTCACCGAGTAGGTGCCGAAATAGGCAATGTTTCCTTGCACGACCGCCTTGTTTTCGTCCGCTGTGCCGGTATTGCGGTTGTTGGATGCGAATTTCGGCACCTTGGAACTCAGGATCGCAAACGAAAACCGGCCGTTGCGTTCGAACACGAGATAGCCGTCGTCAGCATCATTTGGGATGGCGGCGTTCGGTGTATTGGTGGAGACCAGCGCCCAGTCGCCGACGAGTTGGCCTTTCTTGATCTGTGCCTTTGGCGCGCCGATAGCGCCGGCTGCCAGCAGAGCCAGCGCGAAAACTGTCGTGGCAGAAATAGCCAGCATGTTACGTCGATTCATGATTTTTCTCCTGGTGTGATGGGAGCGCGCCGATAGGCTTGCGCCCGCGCGACGCCCTAAAACGAGCGCGTACAGAGGAGCTGAACCCTCCCCTCGCAAAGCGAACTGCTGCAATTTTTTAGAGCCGGCCGGCGGCAACAACGCTGCCGTTAATTGGCGGGGCTACGGCACGTCCCGCTGGCAGCTTGACTACAAGGCTACATCACCAAGCGCCTCGTGCGAAAGGGCGCCATGACCGATTTTGTCGCTCTACGTTGAGATCGCCGCAATGCAGCAAGTCAGCGGCGATCCGAGGGTCAGCGGACATTGCGGTGGCGGCGCTCATCCGACGCGATTGAACCCGGGGCGGCCAAACGCGGAAACAATGCTTCCACCCCGTCAGCGGGAAAGGTGAAGAAAAATAAGAAATGATCCCACGAGGATTCATATGCGGGCAGCGAGCAATCGCTGCCCGTTTTTCTTTTTTGGAATCTTTTTGCGCTATCGCTGAAAACCAGCTTGCCAGTTCTTGATGAAGTCGAATTGGTGAATGAGGTTGATGACATTGAGCGTAAAGTTGTCACGAATCGAATACCCGATCCACAGCTCGAGCGAGAGCGCGACCACGACAGTCAACCACGGCGGCAGAAACCACGCGAGCAAGAACCCGATGATCATCGCGCATGAATCAGATACGGAATTGATGATGCTGTCTCCGGTATATCCTTGCGCCAGCGCTTGCTGCCGATAGTGATCGATGAGCCACGGCATGTTCTCGGTGATCTCCCACGCGACCTCGATACCCGTTGCGATCGCAAGACGTTTCCATACCGACATTTTTGGGAAAAGCAGATACAAGATGCCATAGAAAATAAAGCCGTGGATGATGTGCGAGAAGGTATACCAGTCGGTGAGGTGCTGCGAATTGCCCGATGAGCGAACGACACCCTCCCAGAGCTTCACGTATCCGCAGGTGCAGATCGGCGGCTGTCCGAAGAGAAACAAGACGCTCGCCTGCAGAACAAGAAGCAGCGCGATCCCGATGGCCGGTCGATCTAAACACATTTGATAGCTGGGTTTGGCCAGTCTCGATTTGGTCCCATGTCGGCGATGTCTGAATTCAAAAAGTGCCGCACCCGGAACAACAGCTGTAGCATCCAGACGACTGTCGGGACAGCGCAGTGACGTTGCTGCCCGGTCTCGCCAGGCTTACGACGAGGCTGTCGCCGAGCGGGTCTGTCGCCACCGCAAAGACGATGGGGATGACCGCAATGCTTGCCTCAACGCCAGCCGGTTTTTCTCCGCCAACGTCGTGAATCAGCTCCACACCCCTCGTCGGTCACGGCACGGATTGCCCCAATGCACCCAGGTGGCCTACTTTCCGAGCTATCACTATACCCGCGACTTCGGGGAGGGCAGCTGAGCCAACGGGTCCGGTCTTCGGCCGGCCCGATGACAAGCTCCGCGAGGTCGGGTGGGGCTCCTGGGCCTCGCAACAAAGAACCCCACCCTGCCCTCCGTGAAGGCGGGGAGGGAGAAGGCGCGTCCCGATTCACGGGGACTCTTCTGACAAGGTAGGGAAAACGATGCCGAACCTTCCTCTCACGCTCGCCTGCTGGGACTATGACCGCACCCGGCCGCTGTTCGACGGCCGCGTCAAGGCGGAAGGCATCGATTTCGACTTCAAGGTGATGCGGCCGCGGGAGATTTTTCCGCGCATGCTGGAGCGCCAGGAGTTCCAGGTCTCCGAACTGTCGTTCGCCTCCTTCGCCGGGCTCAAGGCGCGCGGCGACTGTCCTTTCGTCGGCCTGCCGATCGCGCTCTCCAAGATTTTCCGCCATTCCTGCGTCTATGTGCGCCCCGGCGCCGGGATCAGGACGCCCAAGGACTTGAAGGGCAAGCGCGTCGGGGTGTCCCAGTACGCCGCCAGCGCCATCGTCTTCATGCGCGGGATGATGCAGCACGACCATGCCTTGATGCCCCAGGACAGCCATTGGTTCATGGGCGGCCTCAACGCACCGGTGCCGCCGCCGAAGGTCCCGGTGCAAGTGCCCGCGGATGTGCGGCTCGACTACCTCGGGGGCGACGAGACGCTGGAAGCGAAGATGGAGCGCGGCGAGCTCGACGCGCTTTATTCGGTCTACATCCCCTCGATCTTCCGCAAGGGCTCGCCGTCGATCGCGCGGTTGTGGCCGAACTTCAGGGAGGTCGAGACCGACTATTTCCGCCGCACCGGAATCTTCCCGGTGATGCACGTCATGGTGATCCGGCAAGACGTGCATCGCGACCATCCCTGGGTGGCGAACACCGTCTACCGGGCGTTCTGCGAGGCCCGTGACATCGCGTTGGAGGCGCTGCCCGACAGCGATGCGCTGCATGTCGCGCTGCCGTTCCTGCTCGATCACGTGGAGGAGACCTGGCGCGTGTTCGGCAAGCATTATTGGGAGTACGGCATCGAGGCCAACCGCCCGGCCTTCGAAGCGATGGGGCGCTACCTGTTCGAGCAGGGCCTCGCGCCGCGGGTGGTGACGCCGGAGGAGATGTTTTTGGCCTGCGACTAGAGGCGGGGGCCGCACCGATGGAGCGATCCCAGGAGCAGGTCGGTAGGATGGGTTGAGCTCTTTGCGAAACCCATCATGAGCGCCGTCGCGGCCGATGATGGGTATCGCTGCGCTCCACTCATCCTACGACAGAGTCAATGCGCTTTCCGCATCGCCCACAGGATCGCATTCGTGAGCATCTGCTGATAGCGCGGGTCGTGCCACACCGCCTCCTCGTGGCCGAGCGCGGTGTAGAACACGCGGCCGCGGCCATAGGGGCGGGTCCAGGCGAGCGGCCAGCCATAAGGTTGCGGCGATACGTTGGGCGCTTCGAGGTCGACGGACTTCGGGTCGAGCCTCAGCAGGATGCGCGAGCCTTGCGCGTCGAAATCGCGAATCTGGTAGATCTCGTCGTTCACCGTGAAAGAAGCGGGAAGAAAGCCGACCAGCGGGCTCGCGGGATCTGAGACCTCGACCGTCACCTGCTGGTGCCAGGGGTGCTGGTTGAAATAGCCGCCGATGAGCTTTCCATACTCGGGCCACATGTAGAATGTGTCGGTGGCCGAATGGACGCCGAGAAAGCCGCGGCCGGACCTGACAAAGGCGAGAAGCGCGGCCTTCTGGGCGTCGCTCATGGGCAGTTCGCCGGTGGTGAAGAACATCACGGCGGCATAGTGCCGCAGATTTTCCGCGGTCAACGCCGAAACATCCTCCGTCGCGGTGATCCTGAACGCGCGGGACGCCTCGCCGAGTTGCTTGAGCACGGCCCGCGATGTCGGAATGACGTCGTGCCGGAAGCCGGCCGAATGGGTGAAGTAGAGGATGCGGTTGGGCCAGCGCTCGGCCCCAGACGGTGATGCCGCGAACGCCGCGAGCGCGACTCCTAGCAGGCCTGGAATCGCCGCGCGCGCGGTGCGGGCAATGGCGATGACCGGGGCTTGGGCAACGGCTCCGACCACGGCTTGCAACCAGGCGCGGAAATGCATTCGACTGTTCGGGTTCATCAGCCGTTCCCTCGCCAGCCCGGGTGCCACCGACACGTTGATGGCGAGGATACCCGCCTTGGCGCGCGAATGCCAAGCCGTTCGCCCGCGTTCGCCGCGAGGCGGGCCCCGGAGCGGGCCGGCGGCTGCTTCCGCCCTGCCCGATGAAGGGTGTATGGTCGTCCGCGAGCTGTCGGGAGGACTGCGATGCTCAAAGGCATGGCCGGTGCGGTTGCGCTGACGGCAGCGCTGATGATGGCGGCGTCGCCTGCCGCGGCATTCGACGAAACGAAATACCCCGACCTCTCGGGCCAGTGGCGCAAGCCGCCGGGGGTCGGCAATCAATGGGACCAGACCAAGCCTCTCGGTCGCGCCCAGCAGCCGCCCCTCACGCCGGAATATCAGGCCGTGTTCGAGGCCAGCATGGCCGACCAGCGAGAGGGTGGGCAGGGCAACGATCCGCCGTCGCGCTGCGTCCCCTTCGGCATGCCGCGCATCATGACGGTCGTCTTCAGCATGGAGATCATCATCAAGCCGGACACCACGCATATGTTGTTCGACCACTCCCTGCCACGCCGCATCTATACCGATGGACGCGACTGGCCCAGGGACATCGAGCCGAGCTTCCTCGGCTACTCCATCGGCAAGTGGATCGACGGGGACGGCGACGGCCGCTATGACGCGCTGGAGATCGAGACCCGCGGCCTGAAAGGTCCGCGCACCTATGAAGGCACCGGCATGCCGTTCCACCAGGACAACGAGACCGTCCTCAAGGAGCGCATTTATCTCGACAAGGCGAATCCGGACGTGCTGCATGACGAGATCACCACGATCGACCACGCCCTGACCCGTCCCTGGACCATCACCAAGACCTACCGCCGCGACAACAATCCGGTCTGGTTCCAGTGGAATTGCGCCGAGGACAACCACCACGTCCTGATCGGCAAGGAGGATTATTTCGTCAGCGCGGACGGCCTGTTGATGCCGGGCAAGCGCAACCAGGCGCCGCCGGACCTGCGATATTTCAAGGCATCGCAGAATTGACCTGCCGAGGAGGCGCCGTGGCCCCGCCCGGCCGGCACCCGGCCGGGAATGCCGCTTTCGCTGGCTGCGCCTGGGTGGTATCCTAATTTCTACGACTGTCGCGGCCGAAACGCGCCGGCTGGTTTGCTGCAGCGGAGACATCGATGGGAAAGGCGCTCGCATTCGCGATTGCGCTCGCCGGAGCGGGCCTGATGGCGGGCTCCGTGGCGGTGTTCGGCGTGCGTGCGCCGGCCAACCCCAGCGCCGTCGAGCCGGTCTGGACCGAGGTCAAATGGCCGTTCCTGCTCGACCAGTGGGGTATCGGCAAAGCTTTCACTTGTTTGCCGGCGGATTGCGGCGTCAAGGTCGACGTCTATATCCGGCCGAAGATCGGGTTCTGCAATTGCTCGACCGGCGTCTCCGATGACACCGAACTCGAGCGGGTCGCCGACACCGAACTCGTGAGCCCGAACACCAAGCCCGCCGGGGCGAGCAGGCCAGTGAAGATCGGCTGGATGAATGGCCTGGCACGGCGCTATTGGGTGTCCGACGGCGAAGCCAGCCAAACCCTGCTGTCGGTCGCCTTCAATGACGAGTGCGACGTGGTCGTCGCCGTCGCGGCGCTCGGTGACCGCGATCCCGTCGCGATCGAGCCTGCCGTCATCGCCTTCCTCAAGAGCACGCCTATGGTGCTGTGGGCGAAGAAGGAACTGGGCCTGGAGTACGCGCGCCGCGATTGGTGAGGGGGGCGCTTTGGCGTCGATTGTTGAGCGGCGCTCTCAATCACCCCCTCGGAACGGCCGGCTCAAGAACGGCGACCCGGCCAACCCGTAGCGCCAGGGCTGCTCGACCGCCTTGGAGATGCCGATTCGCGGGCCGGCCGCGATCTCGACCGCCTTGGTGCGCGCGTACAGGGCAAATGGCGGCCGGTCCAGCCGCAAGCCGTTATGGGCGCTGGTTATCGCCAGCGCTTCGCACAACCGCCCAGGGCCCGCGCACAGGCGCCGTTCGTCGGACATGCCTCGGCGGCGCCGCATCGCCGCGAGTCCGGTGACGGGATGCAGGGCGCGGATCAGCACCGCGCTGGCACTGCCCTCGCCTTCACAGACGAAGTTGAGGCACCAGTGAATGCCGTAGGAGCGATAGACATAGGCGTATCCGGGGGGCCCGAACATGACGGCATTGCGATCGGTGCGGCCGCGATAGCTATGAGCGGCCGGATCGGTGTGGTGGTAGGCCTCGACCTCCACGATGTCTCCGCCCACCCCGCCGATCCGCAGTGTTGCGCCGATCAGGTCCGGTGCGACTTCATGGACACTTCGGTTAAAGAAGGTCTGCGTCAGTCGTTTCCGCGGGCGGTGCATTGGAGACACATTTGTTGCGGCCGGGCAACATATTCACAACATCTGGCATATTTTCCTGCTCGAAGGTCGGGTTGCCTATTTTCTGCCACAGCACTGCATGATCTCGATACCGCACGGAGTGGCCGTAAGCGCACACAGCGGATCGACGACACCGAAATCCGGAGCAGGGCACAGATTTCATGGACGCCGAGACCTTCGAAGATGCCGCTGCGGTGATTGTCGCCTCCAGGTGGGCGACCAATGAAGCCCTCCATTTGCCGGCGATGGCGCACGAATGCGCGATCACGTTTGATCTCTTCGATGTAGCCGAAGTGTTCAAGCGGACGTCATATACCGCACATTTGAAACCGAGCGGCCGCTATGTCGCCAAAGATTTATTCGAAGGTGGCGGCGTTCCGTTGCTCGTGAAGTCTTTGCGGAATCACAGTTTTCTTCGTGGAGATGGCATGACTGTGACAGGCCGCAGCGTCGCTGAGAGCATGAAGATGGTGGCGTGGAATGACGAGCAGGACGTGGTCCATCCGGCGAACAGTTCCGACGGCAATCTCATCGCCATCGACGCCGACAAGGGCACGCTCGAGGTTCGGCGCACCGATGGGCCGCGCGCGTCCGCTTTTGCCTCCGGTTCCATTTGGAAATACGTTGAGCAGGTCGGCCCGGCGCGCCGTGGAGCCGTCACCCATCCCGGCGCGGCAGTCGAGAAGTCGAGTTATGCGAATATCTGATCACATTCTACCCGTCGTGTTGTTTGCAACCGGTCTCGGGCTCGCATCGGCTTTTGCCTTTGACGGCACCCGTAGCCCCAGCGACATAACGCCGCCGGTGGGCGAGGCGCTGTCGCGCGGACCGGCCGGGGCTTCGGCGGCCGGCGTACTCCATGCGCCAAGTCCGCTCCCGGGCGGCCCGTCCGAGGCCTTCCAGTCGGGAACGCGGGCATTGCGGGCCGGCGATACCAAGAACGGCGTCAACGCGCTCGAATATGCCGCCGCCAACGGCCACACCGTCGCCCAATGGAAGCTCGGCCGCATGTATGCCGACGGCGACGGCGTCAAGCATGACGACTTGCGGGCGTTCGAATATTTTCGCGGCATCGCCGATGCCCATGCCGAAGAGGCACCTGGTACCGCGCAAGCGCGGTTCGTCGCCAACGCCTTCGTAGCGCTCGGCAATTACTACCTGGAAGGCATTCCCGGGACGACGGTCAAGGCGGACATCGAGCGTGCGCGCGAGATGTATGCCTATGCGGCCTCCTACTTCGGGGATCCGGATGCCCAGTATCGCCTCGGCCGCATGTATCTCGACGGCACCGGGGGGCTGAAGGAACCGAAGCAAGCGGCGCGCTGGCTGACGCTGGCGGCGCGCAAGGGGCAGTATCAGGCCCAGGCGGTTCTGGGAGCGATGCTGTTCAAGGGCGAATATACCCCGCGCCAAGCGTCCCGAGGATTGATGTGGCTGACGCTCGCGCGCGACGGTGCATCTTCCCAGGAGACCTGGATCGCCGACCTCTACGCCGCCGCCCTGAAACAGGCGACCGACGAGGAACGGGCCGGTGCGCTCGCCTACCTGGAGCGCTGGCTCAAGGGCGGCCGGTAACTCAGCTTGCTTCAGTCGATCGCCAGTTCTACCCACACGGGCACGTGGTCGGAGGGCTTCTCCCAGCCACGCACATGCTTGTCGATCCCGCTTGCGGTGAGCCGATCGGTCGCCTGCGGTGACAGCATGACGTGATCGATGCGGATACCCCAGTTCTTCTGCCAGGCGCCAGCCTGATAGTCCCAGAACGAATAAACACCCGCGGCATCGGTGGTCGCCCGCACCGCATCGGTGAGCCCGAGATTGACGAGAGCGCGGAATCGTTCCCGGGTTTGAGGCAGGAATAGCGCGTCGCCGGTCCAGGCGGCGGGATTGTGCACGTCGGCGGCGGCCGGGATAACGTTGTAATCGCCCGCCAGCACCAGTGGCTCTTCGTGCCGCAACCGTTCGTTCGCATAACGGGTGAGCCGCTCGATCCACCGGAGCTTGTAAGGGTACTTGTCGGTCTGCGGGGGGTTGCCGTTGGGCAGATAGATCGATGCGACCCGCACCGCGCCGGAGCGCGTGGAAACCACCGCTTCGAGGAAGCGGGCATGGTCGTCCTCGTCCTCGCCGGGCAGTCGCGGCGTTACCTCGTCGAACGGCAGCTTGGACAGGATCGCAACGCCGTTGAAGGTCTTCTGCCCGTGCACCGCTACATTGTATCCGAGCGCCTCGAACGGCTCCCGCGGGAATGCTTCATCGATGCATTTGGTCTCCTGGAAGCACACGATGTCGGGCTGGCGTTCCCTGATCCAGGCGACGGCATTGTCGACACGCTGCTTGATGGAATTGACGTTCCAGGTCGCAATCCGCATGGGGCCCTACCGAAAGTTGCCGAACCAAGCCGGTGCCGGCCCGGTTAGAAAAGCGTCAGTTCTGTTAATGCTACACGGCAAAGCGGTGACATGCCGGGCGGACCGCCTGAAATATTGCAGAAATTTATGCTACGGTAATTTGGCAAAATATGCGGCAACGGGTAGAATAGTGACCTAGCCGAGAAAATTCGGCGCGCCCGCAGGCCCGGTTGGGCGATTGCAGCAAACCAGCCCAGGCGGGACGAAGAACCTGGGTGGGGCGGAATAATGACCAAAGGCAAGGCAATATTCAGCTTGGTGGTCGTGCTCGCCGTGGCGGGCGGGGCAGCGCGTTCGGGCATATTCGGCGATCCCGACGAATTGGCGAAATGGTTTCCGCCGCTCAAATGGTTCTCGGGTGAGAAGGCGGCCGCCCAGTCCCAGCAGGGTGGCCCCCGCGCGGTCGCGGTCGAGGTCGCAACGGCAGTCAGAAAGAAGACGCCGGTCATTCTGGAGGCCCTCGGCAACGTCACCATGATGGCAAGCGTCGCCATTAAGGCACGAATCGACAACGAAATTGTCGGTATCCATTTCACCGACGGCGCCTACGTCAAGAAGGGCGATCTCCTGGTCACCTTGGATCCGCGTATGTTGCAGGCCCAAATCGGGCAGGCGGAGGCCTCCATTGCGCGCGACCAGGCCCAGTTGGAAATGGCGGAGCGGGACTTGCGCCGCTATACCGAATTGGTGGCCAAAGGGGCGACGCCTCAGCTCAATGTCGACAATTCGAAGACCCAGGGCGACACGCTGCGCGCCGCCATCAGGGCGGACAACGCGGTGCTGGAAAACCTCAAGGTCCAGTTGAGCTTCTGCTTCATTCGCGCCCCGATCACCGGACGCATCAGCCAAGCCGCCGTCAAGGTCGGCAATTTCGCCCGTTCGGCTGATACCGTTCCCATCGCCACCATCAACCAGATCGCGCCCGTATACATCACGATGTCGGTCCCGCAGCGCAGCCTGCCCGACCTGAGGGTCGCAATGGCGGAGAGCGATACGTCCGTGGAGGCCATCATTCCCGGCGAAACGCGCCGCGCCCGTGGCACCATCGCGATGATTGAAAATGCCGTCGATCCCACCACCGGCATGGCGACGGTGCGGGCCAGCATGCCGAACGAGGATGAGTTGTTATGGCCGGGAACGCTGGTCACCGCACAGGTGACGCTGCGTACCGAGAATGCGGTCGTGGTGCCCGCGCCCGCAGTGCAGGTCAGCCAGCAAGGCAACTTTGTCTTCGTTGTGAAGAACAACGTCGCCACCGTCACGCCGGTCAAGGTGGCGCGGCTGCTGGGCACCGAAACGGTCATCGAATCCGGCCTCGAGGACGGCGATGTCGTGGTTACGGAAGGTCACCTGTTGCTCACTAACGGGGCGCGGGTGACGGTTCGCGAGCGCAAGGCGGGGGCGTGACGTGAATATTTCCGAAACCTGCATTCGTCGTCCGGTAATGACGACGCTGATCACGGCGTCGTTGATCGTTTTCGGTATTTTCGGCTACCGGCTGCTCGCGGTCGCAGCGCTGCCGGCGGTCGACTTTCCGACCATCCAGATCACCGCCACCTTGCCTGGCGCGAGCCCGGAAACCATGGGCGCCTCGGTGGCCGGTCCGATCGAGCGGCAGCTTTCGACGATTTCCGGCATCACCTCGCTCACCTCGACGTCGGCGCTCGGCATCGCAAGCATCGTCATCCAGTTCGACCTCAACCGCAACATCGACGGTGCCGCGCTCGACGTGCAGACGGCGCTCACCGTGGCGGCACGAAAGCTGCCGATCGAAATGACGGTTCCGCCGTCCTTCCGCAAGGTCAATCCTGGCGATTCGCCGATCATCATGTTCAGCCTGGTGTCATCGACGCTGCCGTTGTCGGCGGTCGACGACTATGGCGAGATCACGTTGGCGCAGCAGATTTCGCAGCTGCCCGGCATCGCTCAGGTTCAGGTCTACGGCGCGCAGAAATTCGCGGTTCGGGTTCAGGTCGATCCGGTTGCCGCGGCATCCCGCGGCATCTCGCTCGACGATGTCCGCACCATGCTCGCCAAGACCAATTCCAATACGCCGGTGGGCACCATCGCCGGGGTCAAGCAGAACACCATCCTCACCGCGACCGCGGCGATGCGCAGTGCCGCCGAATACCGCGATGTGATCGTGGCCTACCGCAATGGCCAGCCGATCAAGCTCAGGGAAATCGCGAACGTCATCGATGCCGTCGAAAACGACAAGACGGCCAATCTGTACAATAACGAACGATCGATCGTGCTGGCGATCTACAAGCAACCGTCCGCCAATACGGTCGAAATCGTCGATTCCATCTATCAACGGCTGCCAACCTATCGCGCCCAGATCCCGGCGTCGGTCAAGATGGAACTGCTCGCCGACCGTTCGGTGTCGATCCGCGACTCCGTCGAAGACGTGAAGGTCACGCTCGCAATCGCCATCGTGCTGGTCGTGCTGGTGATTTTCCTTTTCCTGCGGTCGGCGGCGGCCACGCTCATTCCGGCGCTCGCGGTGCCGATCTCGCTGGTCGCAACGTTTGCGGCGATGTATGGGTTCGGATACTCGATCAACAACATGACGCTGCTGGCGCTGACGCTGTCGGTCGGGTTCGTGGTCGACGACGCCATCGTGATGCTGGAAAACATCATCCGCCATATCGAAGGCGGCATGGCGCCGTTCGAAGCGGCGCTGAAGGGCTCGCGCGAGATCGGCTTCACCATCATTTCCATCACCTTGGCGTTGATCGCGGTGTTCATCCCGGTGCTGCTGATGGGTGGCATAGTCGGGCGCGTGTTCCGCGAATTCGCGGTCACCATCACGGTGACCATCCTCTTGTCCGGCTTCGTTTCGCTGACGCTGACGCCGATGCTGTGCGCACGCGTGCTCAAGAGCCATCACGAGGGCGAGCGCCAGAACGTCGTGCTGCGCATTTTCGACGCGATGTTCAAGGCGTGGCTGCGCGGTTACGAAGTCACCCTCGATGTCGTGCTGAAATACCGTTTCGCCATGCTGCTCGTGATGATCGGGACGCTGGTCGGAACGGTGTGGCTATACATCGCCATCCCGAAGGGCTTCTTCCCGGTCGAGGACACCGGCTTCATCAATGTCACGACCGAAGGTCCATCGGATATTTCCTTCAAGGCCATGTACAATCGCCAGCTGGAGATCGCGGACGTTCTACGCGAGGATCCGGCGGTGGCTTACATCAACTCCACCGTGGGTTCCGGCGGCCCCAACCCCACCAACAATTATGGGCGTTTCTTCGTTGCGCTGAAACCGCGCGCCGAGCGTGCGGAGAACTCGACCGACGTGATTCAGCGGCTGCGTCGCAAGACCAGTGGCATCACCGGCATGAGGACATATTTCCAGAACGTCCAGAACATTAATATCACCGGCCGCATTTCCAAGAGCGAATTCCAGTACACGTTGCAGTCCAGCGATACCGAGACGCTCTATCGGGTCGGACCGGAGATGCTGGAAAAAGTTTCCAAGCTCCCCGGGCTGCGCGACGTGACCGGCGATCTCTATGTCAAGAATCCGCAGATGACCATGGAGATCGACCGCCAGGCCGCCGCCGTCTATGGGGTGTCGGTCGATCAGGTGCGCCAGGAACTCTATGATTGCTTCGGCGCCAGGCAGGTCTCGACGATTTACACGGCGTCGAACGACTACTACGTGATCCTGGAGTGCGACCCGCAGGTCCAGGCCGATCCTACCGGGCTCGGCAAGGTCTTTTTGAAGACCAACCTCAATGGACAGGCGACCGGCGGCGGCACCATCGCGCCCGCCGTTGGCTCGGGCATCAATGGCTCTACCGCACCGAACGGGCCGGTGATTCCGCTATCCGCGGTGACCAAGCTGGTGCCGACGGTCGGCGCGTTGCAGGTCAATCACCAGGGCCAGCAGCCCTCGATGACGATCTCGTTCAATCTGGCTCCCGGTTATGCCCTCGGCGCCGCGGTCGATGCCATCCGGGAGATCGAGCGGGAGACCAATCTCCCCGCCTCGATCGTGTCCGGCTTCCAGGGTGCAGCGCAGGTATTCCAGGATTCGCTGAAAGGGCAAGGCGTACTG
>Ga0306920_100008619_pt1 | contig 13537 bp, 19 predicted proteins | sample flu12Cox44000170_FD_204666 | JGI IMG/M metagenome (GOLD analysis project Ga0306920, IMG submission 204666) | Lab enrichment of tropical soil microbial communities from Luquillo Experimental Forest, Puerto Rico - flux4day.12C.oxic.44.000.170 (v2)... | ecosystem: Environmental > Terrestrial >... | reverse complement strand
GCTGCTTCCTCCTGCTCCATCCCCTTGAGCATATTGGCGATCATCAAAACCCGCTGACAGACACGACCGATCTCGCGTCGCGCCAAGCGCCGCAGCTCGGCCGCGCCCGGTTCGCTGCGAAAAAAGTATGCTGGCATCGTCGATCTCCCAAACATGGTATACTCCTCTACAAACCCTACCACATCTGGAGATCACCGGAAGCCGGTATAAGGTACGGAGACTAGCCTGACACAGGCCGGTGGCAGGTCCGCGAGCAGCAGTGGCTTGGTCGGCGCTCTCGGCGGGTGGCGCGCCTCGGCAGTGAACCACCAATTCAGCTCCTTGCCACAGCCGTCGCCTGGTGGCGGCGGCGCCTGGTTTCGGCATTCGGCCTGGCCGGCCGGGCAGAAGAGGCGGATATGGATATGGTCGTTGTGGCCCCACCACGGCCGGATCTTGGTGAGCCAAGCCCTGTCCGATCCGGCCTCATGGCACAGCGTCCGCTTGATCGCCGGATTGACGAAGATGCGCGCCACCGCCGGCTCGCCTGCAAACGCCTCGATCAGGCGCCGATGCTGCGGAGTCCAGGCTTCGTCAACCTCATTGCCGTCCGCGACGACCACATCGGTGGCCGACATCTCGTTGCGCTCGGCAGGGCTGAGCCGGCGATTGGGCATTGGGGTTAGCCAGATATCGGCGTCGAGGCCGACCTGGTGCGAAGCGTGCCCGGTCAGCATCGGACCGCCCCGCGGCTGCCCGATGTCGCCAATGAGAAGGCCCGGCCAGTGCGCTGCACCAGGTAATTTCAGCGCGACGTGCTCGAGCAGGGCGATCAGAACCGGGTGGCCCCAGGCGCGGTTGCGCGACGGACGCATCACCTGCCAGTTCGGTCCGTCCGCGGGCAACGCGACGGCACCTTCCAGACAACCGCGCTCATAGGCACCGATCGCTTCCGGCGGCCCCGCTGCCGGTGTGGCCTCGCTGCCGAACACCCGCTGGGCCGCGTCGGGCGGTAGATGCGCGAGCACCGCCGTGCGATATGCCGTCTCTTGCGCCGCGTTGTCCTGTGCCGAGGCGTCGCAGAACCAGAGAGCAGCAACGATAACAGCACCTAGACCAAGGGAGCGCATCGGCAGCTCAAAAGTCGAGATCGGCGTAGTGGGCCGGCGGCGGAACGCCGGGCACGTGATCGGCGAGGATTGGGCGGAAGCTCGGCCGCGACTTGATCCGCGCATACCATTCTTTGGCCGGTTCGTGGGCGTCCCAAGGCACGTCGCCGAGATAGTCGAGGCTCGACAGCTGTGCTGCCGCGGTGATATCAGCAATCGAGAAGTGGTCGCCCGCCAGCCATCTCCGGCGCTCGACGAGATAACCGATATAGTCGAGGTGGTGCGGAAGATTGGCATGCCCGGCCCGAATTGCCTGGGAATTCGGCTGCCCGAGCCCGACAAGGCGCTTCATCATCTTCTCGCCCAGCAAATTTTCGGTCACCTCGAGATTCATCTTGTTATCAAACCAAGCGGCCAAGCGTCGCACTTCGGCCCGGTCGACCGGGTTGATGCCGATCAGCATTTTCTCGCGGTAGACCTCGTCGAGATATTCGACAATGGCGGCGGTATCAGAGAGCACGGTCCCGTCCGCTTCGATCAGCACCGGCACCTCGCCGGCCGGGTTGAGGGCAAGGAATTCCGGCCGCCTTTCCCAAACCTTCTCGGTCTTCAGCGTGAAATCGAGGTTTTTCTCCCGCAGCACGATGCGCACCTTGCGCGAAAAAGGAGAAAGCCAGAGGTGATAGAGGACCCGCATGCCGCCGATTGTAACGATCGGCGCCGCCGCTGAACACGCCCGATCGCCGGGATCGCCGGTTTAGCGCGAGGCGGGTTGGCGCCCACTTTCTGGCGGCGTCGCCGCCGCCGAATCGCCTATTGCTGCGGCGAGAGCGCCGAACTAGCCCTGAGCGTGCAGCACCTTGCCGCCGACCGCCACCGGCTTGGCGGCGATCAGCACAAAGGCGATGACGCAGGGCGCCGTACCGCGATTGACCCAATTGTGGATCGTGCCGCGCTGGACAAGCACGTCGCCGGCCTTGAGATGGACCGTCGAACCATCGAGCTCCATGTCGATCTCGCCCGACATTACCACGGCGTAATCGATCGAATCTGTTCGATGGTTTCGCGGGCTCGCTCCCGGAGCGAGCTCGAGGACGCGGAAGACCGTGCCGTTGTCGAGCGTCGTTCCCGCCTTGCGCAGCCCAGCATCCTCCTCGCCGGTGTTGTCGACCGGAAAGCTTTGGCTCGTCCAGACAACGCAAGAGGTGGCACCCGGCCGCGACGAAACCAGGTTCTTCGCGATCTCATCGATCTTGACGATAGCGCGACCACCCGCGTCGTGACCGGTGACGACGCGGCGAAACTGCAAAGCCATGATGAAACTCCTCCTTGGCTGATGCGGGTATTCCCGAATGCAACATACAAAAAGCTTGGCGTCTTTCGCGAAGTTCGGGCAAACCTGGATCATGCAGCTTCGCGTTCGTTCGATCAGCTATCTCGCCGAGGCCAGCAACGGGTACGAGCTCGTCGATCCGCGCGGCCGGGACCTGCCGCGGTTCGCGGCCGGTGCGCATGTCGATTTGCGCTTCGGCGGGCTCGTGCGGCAGTACTCGCTGTGCAACGATCCTGCCGAGCGGCGACGTTATTGCATCGCGGTGCTGCGCGAGGAAGCGAGCCGCGGCGGCTCGGTCCATCTGCACGACAACGTCCAAGTCGGCGACCTGCTCGAGGTCTCGATGCCGCGCAACAACTTTTCGCTCGGACCTGCGGCTGAACGGCATCTGCTAATCGCCGGAGGGATCGGCATAGCCCCGATCATGTCGATGGTGGCAGAATTGCGGCGGCGCCGCGCCGGCTTTGCACTCCATTACTGCGCACGGTCGGCCGCGAAGACGGCTTTCCGCGAAGATCTGGCGCCACTTGTCGCCGACGGGCAGGTCCATTTCCATTACGACGGCGGCGACCCCGCACGTGGTCTCGATATAGCGGCAGCACTGCGCGATCCCCTACCCGGAACCCATCTCTACTATTGCGGCCCAGCGAGCTTGATGGCGGCGGTGGCCGCAGCAGCAAAGGAGTGGCCGGTCGGCACGGTGCACTGCGAATATTTCACCGCGCCGCCGGCGGCGGGTGTCGCCGAGGATCGCCCGTTCTGCGTCAGGCTCGCCAAGCGCGGCGTCGAATACGAAGTTCCGGTCGGCGAGACCATCGTGGGCGTACTTCGTCGTCATGGCATCACGGTACCCACCTCCTGCCAGCTCGGTTATTGCGGTGCCTGCGTGACGCGCTATCTCGAGGGCGAACCCGATCATCGCGACCAGGTGCTCAGAGAATTCGGCCGCGAGCGCTATGTGCTGATCTGCTGCGCCCGCTCAAAGACGCCTGTTCTCCATCTCGATCTGTGAGGGGACGCAGCAGCGCCATCGTATGGCAAGCCCTCGACTAGGTAATAATTAGCCTTAAATATATACACAAGTTATCTTCTTCTGTAAAAGTTGTATTTTCATCCACTGGGTCACAGGGTTTTCGCTGGTCAAGTAAAGAGCTCCGAGCACCGGATCCGGCGGGGAATCGGCCAATTGGACTCGAACCCGAACCATGGCCGCTGCCTAACCTCTGGCCGGGCGTTCGGCCGAAAATCGTGATCGGATTGCGCGCATCATCGATCCTACCCAAAAATGCCCGCTGCAACGCGCTGGGTTTGCTTTGAACCGATGCTCGGCCGCGTCATGCATCAACCGGTGTCCGTTGGCGACGGCTATTTTTGATTCCCTCGCCGCCGGTCATTACACGATCGGCAGTCGCCATCATTGGGCCAGCATGACGGCCAGTCGACTGGGTGGGCGCGAGTGGAGAGATCGGCGCCGGGGGCGCCCGACGCATCCGGATTGGCTCCGCGTGCTTCGCGACCAATGCGTTGCTGCCGATATCCTTCTTCTTCAGGCAATGGGGCCAGTGGGCTCCGGCATTGGAAGAGAGACCCGTTCAAGCAGTGCTTCGCGTCAGCAAGCGTTGCGGGGCGCCTTCTCGATCGTCACAGCTAGGACGACATGCCAGAAGCGGTAAGCACCAGATGAGGAAGTCTTGCGCTATTCGGATAGATACGCTGATAGAGCCCTGGCGACTCCTAGTCATGCCGCAATTCGGCTGCACCCCTCGCGTCCAGGGGTTGCTGGCGCGGGCTCGGGTCCACGCATCGCTCTCCGAGACCCGGACGTCCTCGAAGTCGTACACGGTAAGGTATTTAGGCTGGCCCTCAATAGCGACGAATCGGCGAGCGCCGAGACTTCCGTGCACCGCGAGATAACATGGGTATAGGCCGTATTGTACCAAGCGTTGAAACTCCGCTTCGATTGCGGCGGAAACATCGATCCGCCCGATTTGCAGAAACGGAGCCATCGCTGCGGTCTGCTCAATGGGGTTTCTGTATACCGAGAAGATCTGCCGATAGAAGTTCCGTTCGACCCGGCTCGTTTCGATCTGCGTCCGCCGCGGCGATGGTTGATATTTAACGGCGTCAAGGTATGCGGCAGTAGCCAACACGTTGTGATGTTTGAGTTCATCCATGGCAAGGTATTTCGGGCCGCACCCTGACCGGCACTGAGAAAGCTCGGGACTTCAATCAGTCGAAATATATGCTCTCCGTCGTATGAGCAATTGAACTCGGTCGCCGAACTCTGCGTCGATATCGCTCCACATCATTAGCAATCCGGTTCGCGTTGTCTTGCTCATTGTCCTCTTTCATTTGCACGGGACCCCTTTTTCTCCGGTGGCCCCGTTTGTCGCGCTCAATCCGGCGACGGTGCCGCAGTGGCATCAGCGGATAAATTGCGGGTGCCGCGGGCGCAATGTCGTTAACGGAAGGTGTCTCCGTCGATGCCAGGCCGGCGATCCGACGCGGCGGCAGGCAGCTATACAACGCAGACCGGAAGCAGCGGTGGTGCCCAGGGGCGGAATTGAACCACCGACACACGGATTTTCAGTCTGTTCTGAAATGGCAGTTTACAAACCTAATATGGCGTGAGATCAAAATACTTAGAGTTTCGTGGTCGCAAAATCTTGGCTATTTGGTCGCAATCCGCATCAGCGCCGCATCGGCCGCCGCGAATTTGGCGTGGTCGTCTTCCAGCGACGGGAACCATCCGCCGTAGACGTCGAACACCATCGCGATCGTGGCGTGACCGAGCAGCTGCTGCAGGCGCTTTGGCGAGAAACCCTGCTCGATCGCCCACCAGGAGAAAAAATGCCGGCAGGCATGGAAATTATATTTCGCGCCGCCGCGGTCCGTGACGCCGGCCGCCAACTGCGCCTCGTACCAGCCGCGGTTCACAAGGTTGGCATGGCTCTGCACGGTGCCGAGGACGGTGCCAAATACCAGGCCATGCAGGCGCGACGTAGCGCGCTGGTGGTCGCGCAGCGTATTTACCACCGTCGGCGTCATCGGGACTTCACGGTTACTGGCGGCCGATTTCGGGGATCCGAGCTCGCCCCACAGATTGGCGCGCTCCCGCACGACGATGACGCGCTTCTCGAAGTCGACGCAATCCCAGGATAGGCCACGCAGCTCGCTCGCCCGCAGGCCGGTCAACGCCGCCGTGACGATCAGGGCGCGCCACCGCTCGGGAGCCGCGGCGAATATGCGGGTTATTTCCTCTTTGGTCGGGACGTTGTGGCCGATCTCTAGCTTCGCCGCATCGCGCTTTTTTACCTCGACCCGGACGGGCTGCGCGACGTTCTGCGCCACCTCGCCGCGGCGCTGGGCATTGCGAAGAATCGATTTCAGCGAGACCAGCACTTTGCGCGCGAGCGCTCGTGACAGCTTGCGAAGCAGCTTATCCTTCCAGTCCTCGACCATCGGGGTTGACAGTTGCGCCAGCTTCACGGCTCCGAGCAACGGAACGATGTGGTCGCGTACATGCTGGCCGTATTGGCGCAGCGTCGATTTTTCGAGCCCATCGGTCTCGCAACGCCCGATCCATAATGCGGCCGCTTCCGACACCGTAATGGACTTGTTCTCGGGAGTGTGGACTCCCTTTTTGACCTCGATCGTTGCCTCGGCGAGCCACGCCACGGCATCGGCGCGCCGGTCGAATGTCTTAATGTGCCGCTTTTTGGCCTGGTCGAAATAATCGGCAATCCATTTTTCCGGTTGGCCGTTTCGCATCCGGCGCCGCACCTTGGCCATCGCTGACTCCTTGGTTGCAGCACCAGTATGGTCGCAAAAACTCCGTTGTTCAAGCGAAAAAACCCGCAATGCGTGGTACACTGTGTCCGTCTGCTAAACCGTTCGGGATGACACGACGGGAACGTTGGCCCATCTCGACCCACCACCCATGACGACAGGAAATTAACGAATGGAGAAATCACAGCGACGCGGCGGCACGAAGCGCCCGCGTCTCCGCGGCGCACCCGCCATTGCGGCGTATCTCAATATGCCGGTGCGACAGACGTACTACGCCCTGGAGCACAACGCCATCCCGGCCGGCAAATTTCTCGGCACCTGGATGGCCGACCCGGACCGGCTCGACCAGCACATGGACGACATCTGCTCGGGTAAGCGGCCGTAAAAGAGAAGCGCCCGGTATGCGGCCGGGCGCTGGGTATTTTTGTACCTGATGTCTAACAAGGGATTTGTAGCATGTCTGACGAATTGAAACAAGCCAATTCTGCCGCGGGAGTCTCGCTGTGAGCCGTAAGAGATTGAAGCGAGGCGTTGGTGGTAGCAGCGACCGATTCATCCAGATACCGCATTACATGATCGACAGCCAGGGCTGGCATAGCTTACCGGGAGATGCGATCAAACTGCTGATCGCGGTATGGCGCCGGCACAACGGCGTTAATAACGGCGAGATCAGCTTTGGTTGTGGCGAGGCCCCGAAGAGCGTTGCGTTTAGCAAGGCGACGGCCGCGCGGATGTTCGATCTCCTACGCTACCGCGGCTTTCTGGCGATCGTCCGTGAGGCGCAGTTCAAGAGCCCATGGGCGCGTAGCTGGCGCATCACAGCAGAGCGTCACAACGGCAATTCGGCCAGCAAGGATTACATGCGGTGGCGGCCCGAAACGGGGAACAAAAACGATTCCCCCAGTCTCACCCGTGAGACAGCCAGTCTTACCCGTGAGACAGTTGACATTGATTTGACGCCTACAGTCTCACCAGAGAGACTGGAAACGCCAAAACCGAGCGCTCTCCAGTCTCACCAGAGAGACACTTATAATATACCATGTGAGGGTGACGAAAAAACGCCGGCCGTCACTGCCCCAACCTGGCACCAAGCCAACCGGTCGGTTGAGCGTCCACTCCCTCATGACTGGAAGCCCGGCAGACGCGCAACCGTAGAGGCCCGGGTCGAGGGTTTGCGCGAGGGCCGCCTCGCTGATGTGACGCGCCAGTTCGTCGAGTACCACGCCAATAGTGGTGCCGTCTCGGATGATTGGCTGCGCGAGTTCCGGAACTTCGTACGCAACATCGTGCAAACCGAAAAACGAGAAGCTGACAAAATTTTTGGCCCGAAAACCTCGAAAACCACCAACGAAAGGAACTGACGGTGGACGTAATGACGATACCGTGGCTGAGCATCAAACCGATTTTCGACGAAGAGTACATCGCCAACATGTGTGCGAGCGCAGCCTGCGAGCGCTGGCAGGTCATCAACATCCTAGTTGGTGCCCATGTGCTCGAACGCGACCCGCTGCACAAGCCGTCTAACGTCGTAGTCGGCCCGTCGGCATGGTGGGCCGAGAAGAAGCGACAACATCGTCGTCCCCGCAAACCAGACACCGCACAACCAAGCCTCTTCGATGGTGTCGCATAACCCAAGGCGCGGGAAAATTTCCCAAGTGTGAACTACGTCACACATCCCGCCCCATTCCCCTGAGTAATATGTGGCATGGCACACGACGGGCTAATCAGTCCATGCCGAAAATTCTGATCTCGTATCGACGCACGGACTTTGAAACGTTGGTCTCGTGGCCTTGGCTGTACTCCATCGCGACGGTGAGGAGCGTTATGAAACGGATCCGCGCATTGATTGCGGTCGGGCTGATCAGCGTTGGCGTGATTTCTTCTTGGGACGAGGCTGTCGCCCAGGTCGCATGGGTACAAGTTGGCGTAGGGCTGTTCATCGCTGGCGTCGTCTACTTTCGTGGCGGCCCCGCCACTGCGAAAGAGGGACAGAGATGGAGTGTTTACTATAACGAAGACACCGGTGAATATTGTGTCAGTGCTGCGCCAGGCTTTTGTACGATCTGTGATCGATACGGCGATCAGTGCATCCCGAACCTCGACAAGCCAACGTTCCGTTCATCAGTGTTCGAATGAGAGATCAAGCTTCCCTGCCTGATCACAAGCTTCAGAAATCGTCACCGCCGACCTTCTGTTGATCGATACAAATCTTGATTTTCGGCTGCCAAAAACCCGATTGACCATAGACCTCAATTATGTGAGTTTTATCAGCTTCCGTAATGGAGGCTGTGAGTAATGCCACGTTTTTGTTCGGGAATAATGCTGTTTTTTCAGAATCTACTTTTTTACCATCGATAAATAGCTGAATACTGCTAACGCGGAGCTTGATCGCGATTTGATGCTCCTTGAACATGACCTTTGTTTCAGTAGGGCCAAAAATTCGATCCGCAAAGCCGAAGCTTCGATCGACCAATCCGAATATGGCCATGCCATCCTCCACGGGTTGGTGCATTGCGCCTAGCTGCGCTCACCGCGATGCGAAAGATCGCCATGATCAACGTGGACGATGTGCAGGAGGGCGTCAAGGAGCTGGAGCGCTGCGCCAAGATGGATGGGGCTGGCGGGCGGTATGATCACCGTCTCCCCCCCCTCCGAGAGCCGGGCCAGAACTTGAACAATGTTCACCGTTATTATGGCGACAAACGGATAACCTATCCGCTTTTCGACGCCTAAAGCATTTATCTAACTCAGGTATTTTCTACAGGTCTCACTCTGGTTGCAAGCATCTTGACCCGGATGGGGTTTTCGGGTATGGTCGCGCTCATATTTGATCGGTAAGCCGTCGGCCTTTGCGCTCGCCGGCAGAAAGAAATTCAGATGACGATAAGGATGCGCCAGGAAATTGTTCCTGGCTCGCTCGCAATAGCGACGCCACGCCAGCTTAACTGGGACGACACCATCTCGCCCGTCAACGGTACCGGCTCTGCGGTATTCTCAGATAGGATCGAGGCATCGGCCAAAATCGTTTCTGCGCCTATTACGGGCGTCGCCAGCGCGATCCTCGATGTGAGCCTCAGCGCCAGCGCCAGCGCCGAGGCCTACGCGCCAGGCGAGCCCCATGGTCCGCCTAGCGTGGAAATTAGACGCAGCCCTTTGGAGCACCTGAACCGCGAACTCGCACGGGTCAACGAGGCCATTACAGCGAACCTGCAGGTCGTTGATGCGTGCGAACAGACCTTTTCGGCGATGAGAGCATATCAGGCGTCGCATGATCTGGCCTTAGCCAGCTGGAATGCTTTGGATGCGAGAGAGCGGCCATCGCCGCCGCCGGTTCCGCAACCGCTTCGGGATGCGCAAGAGCGGTACGTGACGTTGCGCCATCAGGCCGAGGATGCGCGGAGCAATCTCGTTCATTTGAGGCAGCGCGATGCATCCTTACGGCAGCAGCTCCAGACCGTGGCGCAAGAGGAATCACGGCGGGAAGCTGAGGCGGTCCTGGGGCAGTTTCGCACGCTCTGCAAAGCGACCGAAGCGGCATGTGACCACGTCGGCCGAGAGGTGCGTCGATTACGCGGGCAGCATCCTGACTTGCACGGCCAGCTTATTCAACTGGTCGACGAGCTTCGGGGGCGGATGTGGTAGTCGATCCGGCGGATCCGTCATGAAACGCGACACGGAAAAACTTATCGAGCAGATGGCTCCCGAGCTGCGCCGGCAGTTGGCGAAGATCGCCGCTGATCCGGCAACGGCCGATGCGCTTACGAGGGAAATTCAGGCCAGCATCGCCGAGCGCGAGGCCGGATATCCGCGCGAGAAGCAGGCGATCGAGCAAGCCAAGGCGACCGAGATGGTCGAGGATCTTCTGGGCAAGATGTCCGATGTCCTGAGGTCAGTCGAGCGGAAGATCGAGGCCATCCGGCGGGCCGATGAGCAAAGACTTGTCCTGCAAGCCGTAAATCACGCCGCCTGGAAAAATGGCCACCTGCGTTTCGACAAAGAAAAATTTGAAGCTGCCCTGAAGGAGTGGCGAACATGAACACCGAATTAGTTGACGTCATTTACCGAGCGCTGCTCAATTCCGGGCATTTCGGCAAAATCGTGAACGGCCCGGCGCCGAAGGATCGGCCGAACGCAGCCGACCCTGACGCCGGCCTGAACGGTGGGATGGGGCAGGCCGAGTTAGCGGCCTGGCGCAGCCCTGCTGAGCTCCAGGAGCAGCGCATATACGCGGCAGGTCTGGCGATCGATGTTCCGTCCCACGGCGTCGTCATGACCCGCTGTACGGACGATCACGAGGATCTGTGCGACTGCGCGGGCTGCGCGGTTAACAAGGAACTGCGCCAGCGCGGTTTTCGCCGCATGCAGGCGAAGAAATCGGCCGCCGAGATCACCACGGACTCGATCAAGAGCGTGCTGCAAGCCGGTGCCCAAAAGGGCGCGCTGGTCGACCGGGCGAACAACCTCGACAAGTCGGGCCAGCTTGGCCAGCAGGTAGGCGGCGATGTCTATGCCTGGCTGGCAAAGCGGAACGAAGCGAACCAGCGTGACCCGGTGCCCGAGGTAACGCGCTACACGCCGAGGGACGTCTACATCGAGAAGCTTGTGGCCAAGGGTTACACCCGACTGCAGGCTGAGCGCATTGCCGCTGGCGAAGAGCCATAAAATTTAAGATTTTTCAGGAAATTCGGGAGAAATCCTATGGTTGAATATGTAGGCGACCGTATCGAAGTACCGGTCCGCAAGGCCGACCTGCACGGTCAAGGCACGTCCTTTGACCGCACCGCGGAGAATCCGGGGCCGGGCGATTACCGCCTGCCCGTCGGCGATCTGACGCCGGGTGCAAATCCGACGATCCCGATGCCCAATCCGATGAACGTCGACGCCTGGAAGGGTGCGCCGGAAATTCGCGCTCCGGGTGGCGAGACCGGGATGCCGGACAATCCGCCCGACGAGCTCGGCGTCAACAGCACGCCTTCGCTGGGCGTGGCGCAAGGCAAGCCATCGTGGCAAGGCGACGGCGGCCGCGGTCCCGACCCGCAGCCGGCTCGCCAAGGCAACCATCCTGCGTTGCGCTAGATGATCGACAATTCCGATCTCGGACCGGAAGTGATTGGGCGCGCACCAGCGAGCCCGCCGGCCGGCCTGATTCGGCTGAAGATTCACGATCCAAAATCGCATTGGGAACCCTGGATGGCATACGACAACCGGATATTTCCGCACATGCGGGCGCCGGATGGCTCGGTCTGTTGTGACGTCCCGCCGGAGGCTGTTCGTGGTCTGCTGAAGAGCGGTTATGTGATCGTTACGGAATAGGATTGCCGGGGGTTTTCACATTTCACCCGGCATTGGTGGCCCGATGTTGCCAGGAGATCGCCAATCTACCTGGTTGCGCGCGACGGCCGCCGCTCCTGGCTCCCCAGTCTTGGCCGGCCGGGGAGCGCTTATTCGAACGCTGGAACAACCGCGGTGAGGGCTCCGCGGCCAGCCAGGTCGGTCGGTGGTTCCTCCCTACCACCGGCCGGCCGCTCCCCTAATGATGAGGAAAGGATGAGAGCGAAAAGAGCGACGCAAATGAAAAGGCGGGAGTGCCTGACTTGCGTTCATCCTGAGCGGGCTCGGGTTGACTATTTGATTGCTAAAGGCGAAAGCATCGCCGCGATATGCAAGAAATTCTCGCTGTCTAAGCCTAGTGTTTATCGACACGCTCGCGAGCACATCAGTGACCAATTTCGGTCTGTTGTAAAGAGCTCACCGCTCGAAAGCCTAGAGTCCTTACAGAAACTCGCCGCAGAGGCCGGATCGAGCGTCGTCGACAACCTGGTGGCGATTTACGGCGGTCTGTCGAATAGGTGGTTGCAAGCATTCGAGAGCGGTGACGACGTCAAGCTCGGCGCCCTGACGAGCAAGATGCATCAAAACCTCGAATTACGGGCGCGCATATCCAGGGAATTATTGCCGAGCGGCAGCACGTTCAATCAAACGAATAACTTTTTGCTCAGTGATGCCGGGCAGCTTTTGAAGGTTTTGGCCCCGTTCCCAGAGGCGAGAAAAGCGATCGTCGATTTCTACAATCAGAAGTCGGCCGCGCCACGCGTGATCGAGCATGTCGCAGCCAGCGATTGAGCCTGGCCTAGCGCTCGCCGAGGCCCTCGACCCGGTGCTGTTTTGCCGCAACCGTCTCGGCTTCGAGCCCGACGAGTGGCAGGCTCGCTTCCTGCGGAGCGAATCGCCGCAGGTCATCATGTGCTGCGGCCGCCAGACCGGAAAATCAACCGTTGTTGCGGCGTTGTCGACGCACGGCGCCATTTATCATCCGGGCTCACTTTGCATCCTGATCGCGCCCAGCCAGCGGCAATCCCGCGAGCTCACCATAAAGATCTCGGATTTTCTCGGCCGGCTCGAACCCGCTCCCGTGATGGAAGAGAAAAATAAATTGTCCCTCATGTTGTCGAGCGGATCGAGGATCGTCGCGCTTCCTGGCGACAACCCAAAGTTCATCCGAGGATTTTCCGCGCCGCGGCTCGTTATCGAAGATGAATCGGCATTCGTGGCCGATGAGACGCACGCCGCCTTGACGCCCATGCTGGCCGCTTCGCCCGGTGGCCGACGGCTGCTGTTGTCGACCCCAAACCTCCGCACCGGACATTTTCACGACATCTGGACGGGTTCCGTAGGGGGCAATTGGGAGCGCTATAAGATTAAATCTTCGGAGTGCCCGAGAATTTCCAAAGCCTGGCTCGAAGAGCGGAAGGCTGAGGATCCCCTGCATTACGCCCGTGAATACGAGGCCGAATTTTCATCGGCCGAGGATTCTCTTTTCGGCAATCTCGACAAGCTTGTTTCCTATGAATTTGAGCCATTCATCCTATGAGACCATTCCGCTACCGAGTCGGGTACTTGCAGCGTTTGCCGCTCAAACTCCCGTACCCCGGAGTCGTCGCCGCGATCGGCGCCGTGATGGTGCGCCTCCCGCGCACCTCCCAGCTGCTGGTCGACAACACGGGTGTCGGCCGCGGTATTTACGACATGCTGGTTCACGAAGGATGGAGTCCCGTCGCCGTAACGATCACGGGCGGCGATCGCGTCCTTCAGGAGGGACGCCGCTTCTCGGTACCGAAGGCGACGCTCGTCAGCAAGCTCGTGCAGCTGACGCACTCGGGGAACCTCGCGGTGCATGGCAGCTTGAAGGAATGGCCGGCTCTGCGGCACGAGCTCGAAATATTCAGGCCCGAGATCACGCCATCGGGTCGCGAGACGTGGAATTCACCGAGCACCGGTCACGATGACCTTCTGACCGCGACGGCCCTGTGTGCCTGGTATATTCAGC
>Ga0306920_100008618_pt1 | contig 13537 bp, 10 predicted proteins | sample flu12Cox44000170_FD_204666 | JGI IMG/M metagenome (GOLD analysis project Ga0306920, IMG submission 204666) | Lab enrichment of tropical soil microbial communities from Luquillo Experimental Forest, Puerto Rico - flux4day.12C.oxic.44.000.170 (v2)... | ecosystem: Environmental > Terrestrial >... | reverse complement strand
CCGTCGAAATTGCGGTTTGGTAACTCGGTTCAGTGATCGCCTTCGCCAAACCGAGATCGATAATTTTTACCGCGATTCCGCCGTCATCCTTCAGACGCACCATGATGTTGCTTGGTTTGATGTCCCGATGAGCCAGCTTTTGCTTGTGCACCGCAGCCAAACCGGCGGCGACCTGCGTCGCAATCTCCAGCGGCAGCTGTACCTCAAGGCGGCCGGAGCGTTTAATAAGATGGTCCAGCGTCTCGCCCTCCACGAACTCCATCGCGTAGAAGTAACTGCTTCCGGTTCTGCCGAGATGTAACACAGAGGCAACATTTGGGTGGCGAACGCTCGCCGCCGCACGGCTTCGCGTAGAAAACGAAGCCGCGCCGATTCATCTCCGGCATATCGCTCGCTGATGACTTTAAGTGTCACGGGGCAGTGCAGATCGACGTCGAACGCCTTGTAAGTGACGCCCATCGCACCACGACCCAACTCAACCGGTTTCCCGTCTTCGCCCCTAAGCAATTGGTAGTGCCCAAATCGCTGCGCCGTGTCTGCCGATGCCGGCTCGGCCGTTTTCTCCGAAGAAGACTCGTCCGATTCAGCCCCCAAATCGATTGACTTCCGAACGATGCAAATCGGACAGAATTCCATCGCTCCAGAGAACCGGTTGCCACAGCTTGGACAGGTGCATCTCGGCCTGGTTTCATGGATCTAAGCGTCCTTCGGACACAACTAAAGCTTCGTATTGGTTGCATCCTCTCCCAGTATCGCTATTCAACGATCACAGCCTCTTTCGCCTCCACATACGTAACCGACTCGTTCAATCTACGGGTCGGGTCGCTGGAGAAAATTAGCTTACTTTTTGCACTACCCAAAATAGTGCTAAGGTCCAGGCGCCCAACCGAGAAATTGAGTGCCACAACCAATCGCTCATTCCCCTAGCCACCTGCGAAAGGCGAGCAATCCGGGTTGATCAGACCTCAGTAACTCTAAACTGCCCAAGATGAGGGCAGACCGACTCTTCCGGAGGCTTATGAGTTTACGGTAAACATGCAAAAGTGACTTTTCGTCTTCTCGAAGGCTGGTTACGTTCGCTTTGCGGTGCTCAGCCCCGATCGGCAGCCATGGTTGTTGGCGCGAAAAACCAGCAAACTCCGAATCATCCCATGGCATGGGTGTCCTTGCGCCGTCCCTGCCCCGACCGGGTTCTACTCTTTCCCAGGGATCCCGAGTTGCTTCCGGAGGGACGTGGATGTTCTCCATTCCAAGCTCGTCCCCGTAATAGAGAAATGGCGTTCCTCTGAGCGTCAGAAGCAAAACCGCTGCCAACGGCAAATCGCTCCGGGGTATTCGGGAAGCTAACCGCGGGCTGTCATGATCGCCGAGCGTATAATTTGGCCACGCATGCTCCGGCAGACTTGACTCATATCTTTGTACGAAATCGCGCAAGCTCTCAGCCGCCCAAGTTGAGAGGAAGATTCACTAGGTCGCCTGATCCGTAGTATCTGATCTATTGGCCGGTTCCACCTGCGGCAGAAGTTCAATCAATCAGTTGATTTTCCATCTAGCACATCGGTGTATCTGTGTAAATCAAGTGATTGATTATTTCTTTTGTCGAGATGACATTCAGCACAGTCTATGCCCTTCGCTCGTCCGGATAGCTGGCATCGATGACCTTGTTCGGAATCCGAAAGAATCATCGCACCGAGGCCGCGCTGGGCACGCAGGTTTACCCTAAAAGAGTCAGAATAAAACAAGGGACTAGCGTAGGGACTGGCGTCATCTATGCCGGGGTTTATATTTGCGAAGGGAGTTGACGGTTGTATATGATTTTCGAGACACTTTACAGGGGCCGCCCGCCGCAATTGGTTTCCGCTGGGCTGCCCGAAGGGCGGCTATTCTTCGTTTGAGCGGGGATAGTTGTGAGCTCGCGGCGATACCGCGAAGTACCTGTCCGAGGCCTAACGGTGTTGTGGCAAGATGATACCTTACGCAATCGCGGGAATTCAGATGGACGTTGTGGCCGATCGTGAAAATCTCAACGAGATGGGCCGGCGCTTGGATACCCTGATGGCACGTTTTCCTTGGGTGCAGATGGTGATGTTCAGCGAGCTATGCGCATTTGGTCCTTCGCCGTTGAGGGCCCAGCTTTTGCCAGGTCCGGCAGAGACTGCCTTTTGTCGAATGGCCGCCCATCATGGCATTTGGTTGATTCCGGGCTCATTGTTCGAGCGCATTGGGGAAGATATCTACAACACGGCTCCAGTGATCGATCCCAATGGCCGGGTAATTGCGCGTTACCGCAAGATGTTTCCCTTCCAGCCGTATGAGACTGGAGTTAAGCCCGGAGTGGAATTCGTTGTATTCGATGTGCCTAAGGTGGGTCGCTTCGGCATATCGATCTGCTATGACATGTGGTTTCCAGAGACGACCCGGACCTTGGCCGTGATGGGGGCGGAGGTCATCCTGCATCCGACGATGACCGACACAATTGATCGAGAGGTGGAGTTGCCGCTCGCGCGCGCAAACGCCACCGTCAACCAGTGCTTCTTCTTCGACATCAACGGTGTGGGCGATGGGGGAACGGGCCGGTCGATCGTCGTCGGGCCCTCTGGAAACATTCTCCACGAAGCCGGCGGCAACTCAGAATTTATATTGGTGGAAATCGATCTAGCCAGAGTACGGCGTGAACGTGAAATCGGGACTCAGGGCCTGGGTCAACCGCTCAAGAGTTTTCGTGATCGGCTGGTGGACTTTGATATCTATCGACGCGACGAAGCCAACGAGACCTATTTGCGCACCCTGGGACCCCTGGTCAAGCCGACGCGCGCATCCCAGGCAGGGCTTGAAACATCTGATGGAAGGCCAGCATGAAGATTACCAATATCTCCGATGTGCGGCGGTGGTTTCACGGCAATGAGCGCAGCATCTACTTTATCAGTGCCACCAATTTTAACCTGGCTGGGATGGATGAATGGGTCAGGCGTTTCAAACACATCTGCTACATCGACTGCTACGATGGACGCCATCCCAACGTATTCACGCCAAGCAAGAAACTCCACCCTGAATTCGAGAGCATCGAGGACATCAACAACTACCTGCTCGAGCACAAGGAAGTCATGGATTACATCAAACGGCGAGCAGGCGACCCCGTGGCTGTATTTTTGATGTTCGATCAGAAAACAGAGGAGCTATGCAAAGAGTTGGGAATTGAGATCTGGTTCCCTCCAGCCAAGCTGCGTAGCCAATGCGACAATAAGATGGAGACGGTGCGCATCGGCAACAAAGCGGATGTCCCCAGCGTACCGAATGTACTAGACAAGGTCGAAAGTTATGAACGTCTCTGCCAGATAGCAGCAGGCGCAAACCTTGGGAACGATCTCGTCATTCAGACGGCGTTTGGCGACTCTGGTCACACGACATTCTTCATTACAAACGAGAACGACTGGAGGAAGCACGCCGAAGAAATCGTTGGCGAATCGGAGGTCAAAATCATGAAACGGATCAATTGCCGCTGCTCGACGCTGGAGGCCTGTGTCACCCGGTGCGGTACGATCGTCGGACCCCTGCTCACTGAGATCATCGGCCATAAGGAACTCACTCCCTACAAGGGTGGCTGGTGCGGTAACGAAATCTTCCCCGATGCGTTCACCGCGGAGGTACGAATCAAGGCGCGCGAATACGCGTTCAAATTTGGTAACCAGCTCTTAAGAGAGGGTTACCGGGGCTATTTCGATCTCGATTTCCTAGTAGACGAGGACTCGGGCGCGGTTTATCTCGGCGAGTTAAATCCCCGCATCTGCGGAGCCAGTCCGATGACGAACCACGCCGCTTTCGCCTATGCGGATGTCCCGCTTTTCCTGTTTCACCTTCTGGAGTTCAGCGGCGTCGATTTCGACATCGATGTCGCAGCATTGAATGAACGCTGGGCGACCCCGGAATTCATCGATACCTGGAGCCAATTGGTCCTCAAGTACACAGACGACAATTTGGACATCGTGACCGATGCGCCGGTTTCAGGCGTGTGGAAACTCCAGCCGGACGGCTCGGTTTGGTATGACCGCTTCGATTATCGTCGGCAAACATTGGAGAGCGAACTCGAGGCGTTTTTTCTACGAATTACGGGCCCAGGAGATTACCGCTACGAAGGCGCTGATCTGGGGATCCTGATTACGGCCGGACGTTCTATGACAGACGAATTTCAACTTAATGACCGCGCGCATGCCTGGATCAAGGGTCTCCAGTCCTATTACAAGGCGAAATCGTTGCGGACGGCTGAGGTTGCCGCGGCGCCAGTTGGAGGCGCGTTCAAAATCCTGTGAGGATTGGCGGCCTGTACCGAAAGGGATGTTCCGGTGGAGTTTTTGTTTGAAGCGATAGCAGAGGATCTTCCCGGGCCCAAATGGCGCTCGCTGTTCGAACGGCTCTGGGAATCTTACGAACGATGGTTTCTCCAGGAAGGAGAAAAAGCGCGACCTTATTATCTGAGTTCCATGCGCGCGGTGCGCACGCATATGCCGGAGCTTTTGCCGACTTATGAAAGGCTCGTTGAGCTCTCCGGAGGCGGAGATCTGCAGGCGCGTTTCCTCTCGCTGTACTGTCCGCCGCCATATTTAACCGGCTGTTCGCAGGCTGTATGGCCAGGCGAACTCCCGGTGCTCGTGCGTAACTACGATTATAGTCCCTTCCTGTTCGAAGGGGTTATCCTGAAAACCGCTTGGAATGGCCGTCAGGTCATTGCAATGAGCGACTGTCTTTGGGGAGTTCTAGATGGCATGAATGAAGAAGGATTAGCCCTTTCACTAAGCTTCGGCGGACGCCGGGAAGTGGGGCCGGGTTTCGGCGTGCCACTGGTGTTGCGCTATATCCTGGAATTCTGCACAACCACCAGGGAAGCAGCGAAGGTGCTGCAGAGAGTGCCAGTACACATGACCTACAACGTGACGGTCTTGGACCGTACGGGCCAGTTCCTCACCGCCTATCTCGCGCCTGACCGCCCGACACTACTGCTGCCGCTTGCCGTTTCGACCAATCATCAGAAGCGAGTGGAATGGGCAAAGCATGCGCACGCCACCGCAACGGTGGAACGCCAGCGCTTCCTTACGAGGCGACTGCGGGAAAGCGTTGACAGCCCGGATAGCCTCATTCAGGCCTTCTTACGTTCACCGGCTTATTCTACTTGTTATTCTCGCGGCTTCGGGACGCTTTATACAGCCGTTTACCGTCCCACTCTTGGCAAAGTGGATTATCTCTGGCCGAACCGGCCCTGGCAGCAGTCGTTCACCGAGTTTGAAGAAGGCGCGTATGTCTTAAATTTCCCAGACGACGGAGAGCGCTGGGAGGTTCGGCCAAGCCGTCATAAATAAATAGTGCGGCATGACTGTGATCAAGCCGGCCAACACCGCTTCCGAACAAGGTATTTGGCCATCTTCAGGCGGTCTGGAAGGAGCAAGGTGAGTAACTTGACTCAGCTCTCATCCGGGGAGATAAGCGCCATAAGCACGAAAGGGTTTTATGTCGCAAGAAGCCGTTAACGATCTTAGATCATATTGGATGCCTTTTACGGCGAATCGCCAGTTTAAATCGGCTCCGCGCCTCCTGGTTGCGGCCAAAGGAATGTATTTCACCAGCGCGGATGGGCGGCAGATTCTGGATGGTGTAGCCGGGCTCTGGTGCGTTAATGCGGGTCACGGCGACCGGCGAATTGTGGAAGCGGTGCAAAAGCAGGTCGCGGAGTTGGATTTTGCTTCGAGCTTCCAAATGGGTCATCCAAAGGCATTTGAGTTAGCTAGTCGTCTTGCCCGATTTGTGCCTGGCGATCTAGATCACGTATTCTTCACGAATTCGGGCTCCGAGAGCGTCGAGACGGCGTTAAAGATCGCGCTGGCTTACCATCGTCTCAGCGGTCAGGCGACTCGTACCCGATTCATCGGACGGGAACGCGCCTACCACGGGGTAAACTTTGGCGGCACTTCGGTCAGCGGCATCGGCAACAATCGGCGATTCTTTGGTTCAATGCTTGCGGGTGTAGATCATCTGTCGCACACCTACAACCTTGAGCATCAGGCTTTCAGCCGATGCCAACCGGAGTGGGGGGCGCACCTCGCTGAGGAACTCGAACGCATCGTCGCGCTGCACGGCGCCGAAACGATTTCTGCCGTCGTCGTGGAGCCCATGGCGGGAGCTACCGGTGTACTCGTGCCCCCGAAGGGGTACTTAGAGCGTTTGCAGGCGATCTGCCACAAGCATGGTATCTTGCTCATTCTTGATGAAGTGATTACCGGCTTTGGGCGTCTCGGCAGAGGTTTCGCAGCCGACTATTTCGGCATTCAGCCCGACATCCTGATTACGGCCAAGGGGATGACCAATGGAACCGTACCTATGGGGGCGGTGATTGTACCCAAGAAGATCCATGATGCATTCATGCAAGGGCCAACGCAAGCGATTGAGTTGGCCCACGGCTACACTTATTCGGGACATCCGCTCGCGTGCGCTGCCGGTTTGGCGACACTCGATGTTCATCAAGAGGAGGGATTGGCCAGTCGCTGCGCAGCACTAGCGCCTTACTGGGAGGATGCTATCCACTCGTTGAAAGGTCTGCCACACGTTATAGATCTTCGGAACATTGGCTTACTTGGAGGAATCGAATTGGAACCCCGCCGGGACCAACCCACCCTGCGGGGCTACGAAGTTTTTGTGAAGTGTTATGAAAGCGGCGTTCTGACCAGGGGCGCCGGAGACACCATCATTTTGTCACCGCCGCTGATTATCGATAAAAGGCAAATCGATCAGCTTATTTCAACGATAGCCGCGGCATTGAAGAGTGTCGCATGATCGAAGGCGGCTCGAAAACCCGGGACGATGCCGTGCTCTGGACTTCCTGAAATTTGTTGATGATATTTTGGCTTGATGACTTCGGACTACTGAACTGATTGGTGAGATTGTCGCATATACGTGCGTGGAAATTTCGATCAAGCCTATGTTCACTTAGCCGCAACCGCAGGGAAGCCGGAGCACAGCCCGAGGCGTCAGCGAAACAGTGAAAGGAGTGGCTATGACCAACGTCAACGCGGGGACCGGCGATTTAAGCACCGGCACTTCGCTTAACACTTATTATAACGCATCGCAGCTCCGCGCCGACGCCTGGAACCGCGTCAAGGACAATACCGCGCGGCTGGCCGAAGCAAGCAGGCGTAAGGCCGAAAGCGGTGCGCTGCAGCTAGTTGTAGAGCAGGATCTCCGGCTGCTCGAGCCGGTCGAGAGCTACTGGGCCTTTCCCGGCAAGCACTGCATGGCTCATCTGTGGGGTTTGTTTGGCGGGCAGGAACACGCCGCGCTGGCGCGCGCTGTGGCACACATCAACCGGGCCCTCGTCAGCGAATCATACCGGGTCCGGCCCGAACGCTTCGACCTGCAGCATGACACTGAAGCGCCGGAGGACGAACGCGACGATGACGAGCAGGAGCTGGTCACCCATTCGCGGCCCTATTTCGAGGTCCTCGTCGTCGATATGCTAACGGCTCACGAGGAGGAACATTTGCGCGCCGGGCTGCGCCGGATGCGGCGTGAGGAGGACAATTTTCTCTACGAGATCGTGGTCGTGCCCAGCTTCGAGGACGCACTCATTGCCGTTCTTTTCAACCACAATATCCAGGTCTGCGTCATCCGCTATGGTTTCCCCTTCCATTCGCGTCATCCTCTGGAGGTGCTGCAGTCCTACCTTGAAGGCCTTGACGTGCACGAACTCGAGAACCAACCGGACAGCGAACGCGGCCCGCTGCTTGGCGCCATTATTGGCAACCTGCGCCCCGAGATCGACCTCTATCTGGTCACTGACGTATCGGTCGAGGATATGGCGGGCGCCATTAGCCAGAAATTCCGCCGTGTCTTCTACCGCCAGGAGGATTTCCTCGAGCTCCATCTCAGCATCCTGCGCGGCGTCAACGCGCGTTTCGAGGCGCCATTTTTCAACGCGCTGCGCGCCTACGCGCGTCAGCCAACCGGCGTTTTCCATGCCCTGCCGGTCTCGCGCGGCAAGTCAATCGTGAAGTCGCATTGGATCAAGGACATGGCTCACTTCTATGGGATTAACATTTTCCTGGCAGAAACCTCTGCGACTTCGGGCGGTCTGGACTCGTTGCTTTATCCTTCCGGCCCGCTCAAGGTGGCGCAAGAAATGGCCGCAAGGGCCTTCGGCGCACGACATACCTACTTCGTGACCAACGGCACGTCGACGGCAAACAAGATTGTCGTACAGGCGCTTATCCGACCGGCTGATATTGTCCTCGTCGATCGCGACTGCCATAAATCCCACCATTATGGGATGGTGTTGTCCGGCGCACATGTCCGCTATCTCGATTCCTACCCGCTGGACAAATATTCAATGTACGGCGCGGTGCCGTTGAAGGAAATCAAGCAAGCACTCCTCGAATTCCGGCGCGCCGGCCAACTCGATCGGGTGCGCCTCCTGCTTCTCACCAACTGCACCTTCGACGGCGTGGTCTATAATGTGGAACGGGTAATGGAAGAATGCCTGGCGATCAAGCCGGACCTGATCTTCCTCTGGGACGAAGCCTGGTTCGCGTTCGCGCGCTTCGCCCCGACCTACCGCCAGCGTACGGCGATGGCGGCGGCCGAGCGGCTGCGCGAGCGCTATCGCAGCGCCGAGTATCAAAAGCGTTGGGAGGCATTCAAGACGGCGATCGATGGCGCAAATGACGAGACCTGGCTCGCGACCCGGCTGCTTCCAGACCCGGATAAGGTGCGGATGCGAGTATATAGCACGCAATCGACGCACAAGACGCTGACGACGCTGCGTCAGGGTTCGATGATCCACGTAAACGACCAGGATTTCAAAGCCAAGAGCGAGGAGACATTTCGCGAGGCGTACATGACGCACACTTCCACCTCGCCGAACTATCAGGTCCTCGCGTCGCTGGACATCGGGCGTCGCCAGGTTGAGCTCGAGGGCTTCGAACTGGTTCAGAAGCAAGTCGCGATGGCGATGGTGCTGCGCCAACGAGTCGCAACGCATCCGTTGATCCGAAAGTATTTCCGCATCTTGACAATGGGAGATTTAGTTCCGGCTGAATACCGCGCCTCCGGTTTCGACGCCTACTTCAGGCCTGAGACCGGCTGGTCGCGTATGGAGCAGGCTTGGTCGACCGACGAGTTTGTCCTCGATCCGACGCGTCTGACTCTCTACGTTGGGCCAACCGGGGTCGATGGCAACACTTTCAAAAACAAGTTTCTGATGGACAAGTTCGGGATCCAGATCAACAAGACCTCGCGCAACACCGTGCTGCTCATGACCAACATTGGCACGACGCGCAGCTCGATTGCCTACCTGATCGAAGTCCTAGTCAAAATCGGCCAGGAGATTGAGGAGAACCTTGCCGAGGCCAGCCCGATCGAGCGCCGGATGCACGAGCGTCGTGTCAGGTCGCTCTGCACGGAACCGCCGCCGCTGCCCAATTTCAGCCGATTTCACGACGCATTCCGCCCGGGGGCGACGAGAGGGACCAAAGAGGGCGACATGCGCACAGCTTATTTCCTCGCCTACGACCAGGAGAATGTCGAGTATGTCGAACTCGCCGAAGCAAGCCGGCGAATCGCCGCGGGACGCGAGCTTGTCTCTGCGAGTTTCGTGACACCGTACCCACCCGGTTTCCCGATACTAGTGCCGGGACAGGTGGTAAGCGAAGGCATCCTCGAGTTCATTGCCTCGACCGATGTTAAGGAAATCCACGGTTACGATCCGGAGCTGGGCCTGCGGCTCTTTATCGAAGCGGCGCTCAACGGGCTCGCTGGCAGCCGCCCGCCGGCAGTCAGAGAAACGCAGGCGGTCGCCGGCAACTCTCCACCGACAGCCTTGCCAACGTCATAGCACCACAACGAGCTATAGGACCAACTCGCTCCCGCCTCCGTGACGCCTCCCATGGGGATGATTTGCGACTTGTATAACAAGTTCACTCGCTGGCGCAGGAGCAAGATGAGCCAACGCTAATGATAGAGGCTTACGACGCTTTGCATGCAGTCTCTACTGGTTGGGCGATTTCGCCCCAGCGCGAGAATACGCGATGCGTGGTGTCCAAATCAGGCGCTCGTGAAACCTACGGTCTCGTGCCGAAAGCTTCGGAGGAGCTGACGCCAACTGTCTGTGCTATCAGGCGGCATCCGAGTCGCGTCTCGGAGAGATTGCCTCCAGCCAAACAGCAATAGCGGAAGCGGTTGCGCTAGCAAAGGAGTTGGATGATACGACCGCATTAGCCATGGCGCTGCAATTGCTGCGATTCGATCCAGTTGAAGGCTATCTCGCGTTGGGCGGTCTTGAGGTCCAATTGGCCGGCGCATAGGAGCTTGTGGAGTTTCCTCTCGAGCGCATCTTTCACATAGGAGTTCCAGGGTGATGTTTTGGTTGATTGGGGCCAAAGGTTACGAATGGAATTAGATCCTCCCAACGACAGCGGAATCAAGTGATCAACTTCGTAGTCGCCGGTCTTGGACTGCGTGATTCCGTACTCCGCGTACGCCTGTCTTTTAAGCCATGCTGGCACTGCTCGCACCTTCTTTGCGTAGCCGGGAACACACACGTCCTGAGCGGTAACGTCGAATGTGTCACCCGGCGTAAGCTTCGCATTGGGTTGTTCGGCGAAGACGGCCTGAGTGAGAAACAAGAAGACCAGGCCGCGAAGAATGTACATCGGCGAGTATTTTCAGGGGCTGGCAGAGGCCTCGAGCAAGTGCGGATTCTTTTGGATCCTTACGCGGAATAAGGATCGATCACAGACTGACTCGGTTCCGGCTGCCACTACGGCCGGTTTTGGGCATCTTCGGATATTGCCCTTCTTGAAAATCAGGAACTTACGCCATAAAAAAATAACCCGGAGCGCTGAATCCGCGAAATGGGATTAGGTGAGGCTAATTTTGTTTTCTGGTGTGACTTTGCGAATTATTTGGCCGAACTCAATTTGGCGTTGATGGTCGGGAAAAGTTTTGAACTGCACGCCCGGGCAGTCGCGACGCAGTTCTGGGCCGTGACGCTGAACCCAGATCCCGAATTTGAAGCGCAGAATACGAGGTAAAATTCGTCACCTTTTTTTTGAGCAATCGCAACGCTTGGTGGCGAGCCCTCATCTCGGATTGAGATACCTGCGTTTCCTTCGCGCAATTTATTTAAGCGAGGCTCCTCTCACCTAGCCGGCGCTACCTGACCGTGAAGGAACCGATCACTGGCACCGCGTAAGCACCCCTACATCTCGTCGGTCTGAGCCGGGCCTCGTTAGACGTTATCATACTAAAAATAGCAGACTAGACATCTTTAGCCCGTTTAGCACCGCAATACGGGCTGAGGCATTTCCAGCTATGCAACGCACGACCTTGCCGCCGCTGGCTGGTGACAATTACAACCTCTCGCCCAGAAAGTGCTTCACGAACGTTCGCGCGAAAGGACTTCTTATCGACCAAATACATCCCCCCTCGAGCACCCTCAAATGCGCAACTCCAGACGGAGAGAGCTTGGGCAAAGCGAAGTGCATCCAAAATTTGCTCTCTGGTAGCCGAGTGCAGTCCGTCACAACCGTTCTGACCAAGGCACTGAATAATCCCAGCGGTAAACCAGTCTCCGGCTCCGGCTGTATCTCTGATCGCGCTACTGTGTGGGGCAGGGATTGTTATCCATTCTTTGAGTTCCTGGTTAGGTAGATGATAGCGATATCGCACGCCATCTGGACCTAGCGTCTGAACCTCAAGCAGCGGCCTATTAGTATTACAAAGTCCATGGACGTTAGGCATACGCTCGTAGGAGTATTTGAGTACGCTGGCGTAACTGATAGCCTCTTGGAACAGTCTGGTATCTCCGACACTTGACGGCTCGAAAACAACCAGCGCCCCGTTCTCAGCACTCGCCTTCGCCAAAGTGATTGCACCTCTGGAAACACGGTCGAAGAAGAAGACATTAGGCTTCTTCGGAGCCTCAATAATCGCTTGCGCAGCCCTAGCATGGATGGCTGCGTAGCCCGGCAGCCAAGCGCCGCAAGTTGGACAAGTCCACTTGAAGTGATGAGAGACTTTACCATCGGTGTTGCGCTTAATCCGCTGCACAACAATTGGCGTGTTGCAACTCGGCTTTGTCATCGCCCAGTCGAGCTGTACGGCCCACCGTTTCAAATCCTTCACGACGTACCCTGACGCCGCGTCCTCGTTTAACCGCGCAACCGGATAGCTCTTCCAACCAAGATAACTCAAAATAACAAGCACATTGCCGCAAGTGCCACCGGCATAGAACTGTGGAGCCATCGCATCGTCGGCACTGAAAACAATATCGAGCGCAAGCAGACCGGTCCCAATGACAATCGGTCTACCAGTTAGACGAAACAGATCAGTCGCGGTCATCCCACTCTCCTGCTAACCATAAACCAAAAAGTTCACCACGGCATTGTGGCCTGGTTTCTTGGACTGTCTCGTTGAGGTAGTATCCATGACATTCAACGTGGGCGATGCCTATGTCTATGTTCGTTGCCTTAAAATCGTAAGCGACCAACAGTGCGCCAACCGACAGCAACTTTGACGAAAGCGCTGATAGAACGAACTTCGAGCCGCCAAGGGGACTCAACGAGTTGCGGTAGCCACGAATGGCCCTTGTAATTTGACGATAAGCCTCAAACGGATTCCGCTCTGAACAGTAAATGAAATTTCGTGGTTCCACGCGTAGTCGATCAAATAACAAATCGTGATATTCGACCACAAGATTATCTCCGCGGCGCGGATTTAGCGCCGGGGATGGCAGCACAGGGCAAATCTCGTCGGGGACGACCAACGCATGGATTCGCTCCAACTGTGGTCGCTGGCCTTCGCCGAGTAGCGGGATCCAGACCTTCGGTTGACCGGCGGTCGCTTCGCGATCCATAGCGCCACCGTAAGGATGCACGTATACGGCGCTCTCTTCGACGCCTTCGTCGCGAATGTCTCGATCAAGATCTGAATCCTCCCATACGAAAAGGTGGAAGTTTAGTTGTGCGCCCAGAGAGTTTCTTGGCGTCTTGTCCAAGAGATGGAGGATTTTCGCGATAAGCGGCATGTAGACCGCGCGAGGCGTGGCACTAATGTCGAGTACAATATCGGTATAGCCGGCAAACTCATTGATATCTTTGAAAAGATTGCTGGCGCTACGAGAGGCAATGCGGTGCCCTTCCTTTGAATGCGTCTTTATTGGGCGCGACGCAATCGTGCCGCGTTGACCCATTAGCTTTTCTAGCTTCGCTACGTTTTTATCAACAAGCTGCCAATATGCATTTGAGGGCGACGACGTCCCTTCACTGAATTCAATAAGCACCGCATCGCACTTGCCGTTTCCTCCTGCGTTCAAAAGTTTTTCCAAACCGAGGCACATCCTTGGGTCGAATCCCTTCGCGAGGATGAATAGCACGTGCCGGTCGCGCTCTTTCAGGTGGGACTGCCAGAACTCCTCCAGTTTCGACGCATGCTCGAGGACTTAGTTCTCCCAACGTAGTCCTGTAGGCGCTGATTCCGTCATAATAAACGTGGTGCATTT
>Ga0306920_100008616_pt1 | contig 13538 bp, 13 predicted proteins | sample flu12Cox44000170_FD_204666 | JGI IMG/M metagenome (GOLD analysis project Ga0306920, IMG submission 204666) | Lab enrichment of tropical soil microbial communities from Luquillo Experimental Forest, Puerto Rico - flux4day.12C.oxic.44.000.170 (v2)... | ecosystem: Environmental > Terrestrial >... | reverse complement strand
GCTTTGCGCCGGCGATGCCGCTCGCCGGCTACAGCCCGACGCCGTCCGCCGCACCATGGCTGGCGATGCTGCCGCCGCTCGATCAGGCCCTGACCCAGCTCAATCTCGGCACGCTGTTGGGTTCGGTTCACTACACCAGGCTTGGGCAATACGGCAGCGACTATTTTACAGATCCGAAAGTCCAGACGGCCTTGGACAAATTCCAGAGGGCGCTTACGGCGATCGAAGAAAGCATGAACAATAGCAGTCTTGCGACAACCTATCCGTATCTGCTGCCCAGCCTTATTCCGCAAAGCATCAATATCTGACCCAGTCGCTTAGAGCGGGATCACCAGCAATGTGTCGATCTTGTGGGCTGTTTCCCGTCCGTCCGGTTCTCTCACAGAGATATAGTCACTTTTGAGCTTTCCATGAGGCAAAGCAGTCTCCCACAAAATAGCCGGCCTTCTTCGCTGGGGACGCACGTCTCCGGGCGGAGCGGTGCAAGCCTTAGACGCGGCGGCTAAGACCGCGCGTTACGTGCGCGGCGACGCCGGCCGCGTGTGCAGGTTTCTCATCGTGCAAGGCGTGGGCGTATACGACTTCATTACGGTCGGTGGATGAGCTAGGCTCCCTCGCGCCGTCCGGTGCGAGCGGTCGCCCACTCGCCCCGACCGCCTGCGAGCGTCGCCAGATTCGGCGAGAGCCACGACCACATGCCCCGATCGCAAACCGAAACGCGACGCGCGCTCGAAGCTACGTATGCTGTGCCGCTGCCGGGATTGTCAACTTAAGCCGTGGTATGCTCTTCGTTTCGGTGGCGCGGCAGCTCGGGTCGAGGAACTCCTTTGCTCGCGTATTGTGCTGCCCCGCTCAAGCCGAGCGGGGCCGGAAAAGGCACCCTCGGTCCGCTAAGTTGACAATGCCTCCCGTATTTAGGAGTCAAAAAAGGCCTGAGGATCACCCGGCCTTTTCTGTTGACGGCCGCTTAGTCCAACGGCCACTCGGCAATGTCAGCCGGGATCAGATCGATGTTCTGTTTCAGCGTCACCAGCGGGAAGCCCTTGTGTTTGCCTTTGGTGCCATACTTCCGGCTTTCGCTGCCGTTTGCGCTGCCCGACAGATAATCCGCGGTTCCTTCGTGCGGGATATAATGGCGGGCAACCGTCTTCCAACTATGCCGGAAGCTGTGCCATGAGGTTTCATCCTCGCGCTTGATACCGATCAGTTCCAGCCATCTGTTGAGCGTTGAGCCCGCGTGGTCAGACCGGTTTCCGCTCTTGTCGGCGGACACGTCAAACAGCGGTGAGTCAGGGTGTCGGCTGCCGACATATGCGGCAAAACCCGCGTCAACAATCGCAGAGTGCAGCACGAAGCGGCGGCGCGAGGCTTCGGTCTTTCCCTGGTAGACCGTCAATACCATCATCCCGTCAACCACGGAGACGTCACTTACCGTGGCGTTGGCGAAATCCTCGCGGCGCACCCCTTGATAGGTGGCGAGCAAGGTGCCGAACTTCACGAGTGGCCGCTTGTCCGCTATCGCCGCGGCGACGGCTTTCCGTAGCTCGTCGCGCGTGAACGGCTCTTTACCGGCGCTGTCATCTCGCGGGCGGGGTTTCGATTTCGCCGCACGGGTTGGGGCGGATCTTCCGGTTGCGATGGGCGACGGCGAACACCGCCTTCATCATCGCGATGCACTGGCGTTGGCTGTTGAGCGCACCGCCAAGCGACAGCTTGAAATCGATCATTTCATCAGTGGTGACGCGCGATCCGTCGCCATGGCCAAGGTATGCCCGCAATTTGGCAAATGCGAGTTCTGTCGCCTTGACCGATGCCTTGGCCTTCGGCTTGCGATCCTTACGCCAGTCTGCCATCAACTCGTCAAAGCTCGTCCCGTTGTCAGCGGCGATCTCCGCGGGTGGGGTGACGTCTATCAACTTTTGCAGGTCTGCGTTTGATCCCATCGCGCGTAGGACGAATTGCGGCAGCGCCGGAAGGGCGATCACTTCCCGTTCGGTTTTGACGGGCCGGGCGTCTCTGATCATGCGCTTATACGCGGCGACGAAATCCGCGCCGCGATCCGTGGCGACTTTTGGGTTGGTTGTTTCGAGTGCCTTGACCAGTTCGCTCTTGCCGATCCTAGAGCGGCATTCCTCGGGCACCCAAACCCGGACCCGGATTGAGCCTTTCCACCACTGATAATTAGGCGGGGAGCCTCGGTTGTGACATCCGGCAGCCTCACAAGTTTTGCGGGCGCTACTGTATCCCAAACCGTATCCCGGAGTCGACGAAAAAGATTGTTAACTCAGAAGGGTATAGGTTTTGTGTGGGTTTCGTGCCGGGATGCTCGATATCCGGTAGGGAAATAACCGGGAATTTGACGCTCCGTCGTCACCCGGCTGCGTCCGCCCGATCTCGGCGAGAGATAGTACGCCTCGATCTCGACCAGAAGATGGCGCGCACTCGCCATCGCGAGGAGGATCGCTCGACCGCTTAATCCCAATCGTCGGCTGGATCAGGATTATAATCGGGTTCAGCGGCGAAACGGCGATTCCAGACGGAGGAAAGCTGCGAACTCGTCCTTGTAGTCCGGATGCCAACGCGACAGCGCCGGGCGGTTGCGGATGATGTCTTCCGCGGCCCACAGAATGCGCCGGTTGTCGACGTCGCGGGTCACGTCGTTGTCGGGGCAGATGATATAGAAATCACCGGCAGCCATCCCGGCGACGAGCATGTCGGCGACCTGCTCCGGCACCCAGGAGCCGGGCGGTTTGGCGGTTCTGCCCCGTCGCGTCATACCGGTGAATGTCGAGCCCGGCACCAACAGATGAGCGGTGATCCGGCAGCCCTCAACGTTCCGCAACGCATGAGCGAGCCCCTCGGTGAGCACCTTCACGCCCGCCTTGGATATGTTGTAGGCGGTGTCGCCTGGCGGACAGGTTATCCCCTGCTTTGACCCGGTGTTGATGATCGCACAGGGAGTATTTTGGTCGATCATCGCCTGGGTGAAGCTCTGCACGCCGTTGATCACCCCCAGAGATTGACATTCAATACGCGCTGCCAGCGCTCATAATGGTCCCAAGGCCCGCCACCCGGCGACGTCCCGGCATTGTTCATCAGTACAGCGACTTCGCCGAAGGTGTCGTAAGCACGGTCTTTGAGACGCTGAACCTCGTCCAATTTGCCAACGTCCGTCGGCACGGTCAGCACGTCGGAGGCGCCTCGCTGTGCGACGGATCCGACTTCTGTTCCGGCTTGTTCGAGGGCATCGCCCTCGAGATCAGCAAGGCAAACTCGCAAGCCCATGGCAGCGAACCGCTTCGCCGCCGCGAGCCCGATCCCGCTGGCAGCGCCGGTCACGACGGCGACTCTCCCTTCGGAGAGCGCGGGATGTTCAGCCATGGTCACTCCTATCTCGGCGATGGGCATTATTTACCGCGCCGGCGTGTTGAGGTTCACAGTGACATTCTTGCGCTGCGTGAAGCTGTCCAGCATGCCCGCCAGTGAGAATCCTCGTCCGATGCCGCTCTGTTTGTAACCGCCATAGGCGTGGCCCGGCTGCTGGCCGAGACCTTGGTTCATCTGTATCCAGCCCGACTCAATGGGGTGTGTTGTGCGCAATGGCAAGAGTCGATATATGTGGTTCGATATAACGATACTGGCGCAACGGTCGGCACCTGGCAAGCGCCTGGGCCGTCGGACCTCGCCTTGGGCGTTTGGTGCGGCCGAACCCCATCGCCTACTCGATCGCCGAACTGTTGGCGATCGACGGACGACCCTGCAGGTCAGGGGGCTTGACTGCCTGAACCGCACGCCGCTTATCGACTTGAAGCCCGAGCGCGGAGCGGTGAGCGACTGACGGGATGCGGAAAAACTCGGTTGTCATTCCGGGACGGCCCGAAAGGGGCCGGGCCCGGAATCTATGCACCTCAGGCCAACCGATTGACTTCCTTAGCCTTTGGTTCCTGGATTCCGGGTTCGCAGGCGTTGCCTGCGCCCTGGAATGACCGCATTTCGGCGTTTTTTAGCAGCCGGCCAATCGAGCCGCAGGGTCGTCGTTTATTGAGCTCACGTCGGGCCGGTATCTCGGAGTGCCGGCTGCGACGGCGCGTCACTCGGGCCTGTAGGTGACGCGGTAGACGACGTCGTTGCCGTCGTCGCTGAATAGGAGCGACCCGTCCTTCGCAAACGTGACGTCCACGGGGCGGCCCCAGACATTCTGATCGTCGGCGACGAAACCAACGACAAAATCCTGATATTCCCCGGTGGGCTTGCCGCCTTGAAGGGCAGCCGAATGATCTTGTAACCGGTCCGCAACGCACGATTCCATGAGCCATGCAAGGCGACGAAAGCATCGCCCTTCCAATCGGGAGGAAATTGCCCGCCGGGGTCGAACGCAATGCCAAGCGGCGCCGAGTGCGGTTGGATCAGAACGTCGGGCACGGTGACCTTGTCGGCAAGGTCCGGCCGCCGCCCGCCACCGGGACGGGTGTCCTCATGATTGCCGATATAGTACCAAGGCCAGCCGTAGAACGCCCCCTGCTTGAGGGCCGGCGACATAATCGGGCGGGAGATTGTCGCCCAATAAGTCGCGCTCGTTGGTGGCGCAATAGACCACACCGGTGCCGGGCTGCAACGTCAGCCCGGAGCAGTTCCGGACACCAGACGCAAAGACCTGTTTGTTCTTGCCCTCGGGATCATAGGTGAGGACATTGGCGCGCCATTCCTCTCGGTCCCATGCCGAACCCGGGGAATGGGTTTTCTCGAATGCTGCAAAATCAGCCGGCCGCGGGCCCATTTGCTCAGCGACGTTGCTCGCCGAACCAACGGCGACGTACATGGTTTTGCCATCGGGCGAAAAGGCGACGTCTCGGGTCCAATGGTTGCCGCCGGTAGCGAGGTCCGACACGATCGTCTCGGGAACACCGGAGGCTGTGAGGTCGCCGTTTCGATAGGGAAAGCGCACAACCTTTCCTAATTCGCCGACATAGCCCATTTCGGGTCGGGGCCCGGCGGATAGAAGGCGATCCCATACGCGTCCTGTAGCCCGGTGGCGAAGGTTTCGACACTTAGGGTTGCTCATGTCCGTCCCGGTCCGGATGGTCACGATTTTCCCTTCGGGTCGGCTGAGGGCCAGGAAAATGTCTCCATTGGGCGCGACGCGCAGTACCCGCGCACCTTGCATTCCAGTGACAAGGGCATCGACCGAGAATCCGGGCATCGTCTTGAGCGTCGCATTTGCGGGTTTGGGAACCACTTTCGACCGGTTGGCGGTTGAGGGCGTCTCCCCGGGTGCGGGTAGGTCCGCGGGGGTGATCCTGCGCATCACGCCGGGTGCGTCAGTTCGCCAGTCGCCATACGCATCGGAGCCCGTCCGGACGCTCTGAGCTGAGACGCGCGGGCAGATTGCGAGAAGCACTAGCGCAATGCAGGCTTCGACAGCGAGATACTTGGTCATGCGCGCCTTTCTGGTAGTCGGTTGAGTTTCCATCGAGTACTTACTCCCGAGTTGGTCTTCCCTTCGTGCGACCATGCAACACAGTGTTTAGCGCATGGACGCCAGGTAATCAGCGACCGTCTTTCGATCCTCCGGCGACAAGCTCTGCATCAGTGTCGACATCGCCGCGCTGTTTGCCCGCTCGCCATTTGCATAAGCATTCATCGTGTCGCGCAGATACGGCGAAAACTGGCCGGCCAGGCGCGGTGCGATGCCCGCCGGGCCCTTGCCTCCTGCCAAGTTTGCATTGTGACATGCTTGGCATGTGGCGATCGCGCCAGGAGCCGGCGCGGATGGCGGTGATTCCGACCGCACCGGCCATTCGGCGTCGCCAAAATATGCCGCGATTTGCGATATTTCAGCGTCACTCAAGCTTTCGACAATCGACGACATGATCTGACTTTCGCGGTCGCCATTCCTGTAGGCGTTCAGCTCGTTTTGGATATATGCAGCCTGCTGCCCCCAAATGATTGGCACGGTAGGATCCGATGGCACGCCATGCTCGCCGTGGCACGAAGCGCAAAGCTGCGCTTTCGTCTCGATGGAGGCGGCGGACACGCGCTCAGCGCTCAACAAAGTCGCAACAAAGGCTGTGAAAAGCTGCCCGATGAGGGCCCACTCTCGATCGCCGCCCATGCGCCGTGAACGCCTGCCCGGAACAAGAATTCCGTATCTCAGCACTTGCTTCAGTTGGCGCCAGGGTCCGTCTAAGCTTAGGTTGCGCTCTCTCCTCGCGCGTTCGGAAAGCCCGGCGCTCTTGGTCGCTAGATCGGACGTCAATTGATCGGGGTTTTGATGCCTGTTGCGCGTTGGCGCATATCCAACCACCGGCCCTCTATGTCACGACTCATCATATAGATTTTGCGGTTGGTTGGATCGCCATATCGCGCGCGCAGCTCGTCGAGTGCAGGAATTCTCCGGTAACTGTCCTGATATTCGCGCAGTCGCGTGTTGAAAATCTCTTCGCAGGATGCATTCTCGAGGTAATCGATGTTCGTCTCATCGACATCAAGCCTCAGAAGTAACCTGCGGGGCTGGCTCGCCGTTTCCATCATCACCGGGATCCATTCCCGCTCCGACAGCCAATTATTGAACCTCGCTCCGGTCTCAGCTCATTGATCCGTTCCGGCAAATTGTCTCGCTCGTCTTCGGTCAGGCGCTCGCTTTCGTATCTGGTCGCCAAGCCGGCATAAAAGAACGGACTGGTGACACGGCTGCGGACTTCTCCCGGAATGCCGCCGAGGATATCGAGCAGTCGGTCGAAAATCGGTAGCGTGTTTTGCGTGAGGAACAGCCGCTTGCGGCGAACCATGCGCGCTCGCCTGCCAGTCGCAAGACGGTGGTCTGATAATCGCAGTCCCCGGCCCGCCCGTTCCACCGGTCGTGCGTTTCGCCGCAGCCCGCAAGCGAGGTATGGAACCCGACGATACCGACTGCTCTACGTTCCTCCAGCCACTCGATCAGCGCGTCGCCCTGCCGAATGCGGAGCCCGCCGAGATTGAGTATCTGAAACTTGGCCCCGCGCCTCGCATGCAGTCCCCAACGCCCTTCAGGGTGTCCAAATCGTAGTCAAAGGAAGGACCGACAAATATTCGGATCTCAAGGTCATCGCGGCCGTTTGATTGCTTCCAATCGTGAAATCGATGAACGAGCTGCTCGAACCGGGAAAACGGTAGCGAGCTGCGCTTGCGTGATTCCGAGATCAGGCAATACCGGCGTATGTGGGCGCATGGCGCGTGTCGCAGAGAAAACCTCAGCCCTTACCCACGATCTCTCTCGGCATTCTCAGCCTCCAGGTAGCCGTAAAGCGCTGGATCGGAGGTCAGTTCTTTGGGCCAGTTCGCTCGCCCGACACTATCGGTGCGACGTCCTGCATGAAGCACTCCATCGATTGGAGGAGCTGGCCAAGATTGCGGTTGCCGTGGAAGTTGATCTGAAAGGCATCGAGACCCGCTCTTTCACAGTAGCTTAACAGGTCGTCAGCGACTTCAGCTGGCGTGCCGTGCCCAACCGGCCGATTGCTCCCCGAGGACGGTGCATTGCCGGTGATCGCGCTGAACTCGACGCGGAAGCTCATACGCGTTGGGATCGGCAAGCGCCCGATTCGGTCGCACGCCTGGCGCAACGCGGTCTGACGCTCGACCAGCTCGGCGAGTGGCAGCGGGGTCGGCTGCCATAGCGCGGCGAACCGCGAAGCTCTGCGCAGCACCGCATCGCTCGCACCGCCGATCCAGATCGGCGGATGTGGCTGCTGCACCGGCTTCGGGTCGACATGCATGTCGGAGAACGAACAGAATCTCCCGGTGAACGAGACCTTGCCCGGCGCCCAGCAGGCCTGCCAGAGGCGCAGATATTCGTTCGTGCGCGCGCCCCGCTCGTGGAAAGGCACGCCGAGCGCGGCAAACTCGGCCTCGTTCCAACCGACGCCGACACCGGCGATCAGCCGGCCGCCCGACTCCGGTCGATCGTCGCCAAGCTCTTGGCGGTCGTGACCGGGTTGCGGTACGGCATAATCAGCACCGAGACGCCGACGCCGATGCGGGTTGTGTGCGCGGCGATAAATGACATCGCGACAAACGGATCGTAGACGTTGGTCCACGGTGCAGCGCGGGAAGAGCTGTCGACGATGATGTGATCGTTGACGAAGATGGCGTCGAACCCGACCTCCTCCGCCTTTCTCGCGGCTTCGACGATCGCCTCGGGCGACGTCTCGAATCCGAGGTAATCCGAATTGGGGCAGCGGGTCGAGAACCGGACGGACATGATGCCTCGCGCAGGGTTCGGTGCTGGAGAACGATATCAGACGAAACCGACCACGGCGTGCGGAACGTAGGGCTCCTCGAGGGCGGCGATCTCCTGGGCTGTCAGCTTCACGTTCACGGATGCGAGAGCATCGTCGAGATGGTGCAATTTGGTGGCCCCGACGATCGGTGCGGTAATGACCGGCTTGGCGAGAAGCCATGCCAGCGCCACCTGCGCGCGCGGAATGCCCCGCGCTGTGGCAACCTTGGCTACGCAGTCGACGACCTTTCGGTCTGCTTCCGCGGACTTCCCAAATAGCCTCCGGTGAGCATCGTCGGTCTCGGTCCGGATGCTTGTGTAGTCCCAATCCCGGGTCAGCCGACCACGCGCCTGCGGGCTCCACGGAATGACGCCGATCCCTTCCGCCGCGCAAAGCGGCAGCATTTCCCGCTCCTCCTCGCGGTAGAGGAGGTTCACCAGATTCTGCATGCTGACAAAGCGGGTCCAGCCATGGCGCTCGGAAACTCCCAGAGCCCGAGCGAACTGCCACGCATGCATTGAGGAGGCACCGATATAACGGACCTTTCCGGCCTTGACGATGTCGTGCAACGCCTCGAGCGTCTCCTCGATCGGTGTGCCGTAGTCCCAGCGGTGGATCTGATAGAGGTCGACATAATCGGTGCCGAGACGCCGCAGGCTGTCATCGATCTCGCGCATGATCGCCTTGCGTGACAACCCGCCGCCGTTGGGTCCCGGCCGCATCCGGCCGTAGACTTTGGTCGCGATGACGACCTCGTCGCGGCGGGCGAAATCTTTGATCGCCCGGCCGAGGATCTCCTCGCTGCTACCGAGAGAATACCGGTTTGCCGTGTCGAAGAAATTGATGCCGCCTTCGAGAGCCCGCTGGATGAAAGGTCGAGCGTCCTCTTCGCCGATGCTCCAGGCGTGATTGCCGCGATCGCGGACGCCGTAGCTCATGCACCCGAGACATACACGCGATACCTCCAAACCCGTGCGACCAAGTTTCACATATTCCATCCTGCGATCTCCCATCGCTTTACCCCGCAAAAGCGGACCGACTGACGAATTGGCAGACGCCCGGACCACCATATCAACCTCACAGTGGCGTCAAATTCTTACGGTTTTCCGCGATCAACGGCCGCGGTCGCGCCGCATCGCTGACCGAGCCTGGATCTACCCGAGGCGGCCGGTTTCGACTAGGTTTACTTGATTATTCCGGTGTTACGGCCGCATGGCTGCAGCATCGGCAGCGGATGATCCCAACCTGGTCCGGAGATGGGGAGATCCTCATGAAGTTCGGCATCCATAATCCATCTTGGTTCTTCGGGCCCGATCCGGCCGAGACGTTCGAGGCGGTGAAGGCGAAGGCGCAATGGGCCGAAAACCATGGCTTTGTGTGGTTCTCGGTGATGGACCACCTGATCCAGATCGGCGGTGTCGGCGCGCCCGATGAGCCCTTTATGGAAGGCTGGACCGTCTTGTCGGCCCTGGCTGCGGTGACCAGCCGCATTCGTCTGGCAACGCTCGCCACCTCTGTTGGCTATCGAAATCCGGCGCATCTGGCCAAGATCGCCGCCGGTGTCGACCTGATCAGTCGCGGACGCCTGACACTCGGCATCGGTGCCGGCTATCTCGAGGCCGAATACCGCCAATACGGCTTGGAGTTCCCGGCCCGACCGGCGGTGCGCATCCGGCAGATGCAGGAAGCCGTCCGGCTGATCGTCGCGATGTGGACGGAAAAGCGAACGACCTTTCACGGCAAATATTTCCACGTCGAGGACGCGATCCTCGAGCCCAAGCCGGTGCAGAAACCGCGCCCGCCAGTAATGATCGCTGGCGGGGGCGAGCAGCTCACCTTGCGGGCGGTCGCTCGCCTCGCCGATGCCTGCAATGTCGGCGGCGAGCCTGACATGGTGAGGCACAAGCTATCGGTGCTTCGCGCCCATTGCGATGCCGTGCAGCGCGATTACGACGTGATCGAAAAGACGCACAACAACAGTTGGCTGCTCGCCCGCGACGAGGCCACGGTGGCCGCGAAACGCGAGCGGCTGGCGCCGCGCGGACCGCTCCGCGGTTTTGTCGGCACCGTGTCGCAGGCGATCGATCTGATCGGCCAATACCAGCACGCCGGCGTGCAGCTGTTGATCAACAGCGACTATCGCAACGACATCGAAACGCACGAGCTAATGGCGGCGGAGGTCATGCCGCATTTCGCTTGAGGAAACTGGACATGTTCATCCGAAGGTGAAGGCGTAGGCCTCGGCGCCGGGGTCAAGAAAGCGGATCTCGAACGTGCGATCGGTGATCGCGCCACTCTGCCGGATAAGCTGATAGAGCCGCTGCCCGTTCACGACGCCTCGGCCGTCGGCATCGACATCGGCGCCATGGCTATCGCCGGGCGGTTTACCGTCGATCGTGACACGGAACCGAATGTGTCTGCCGTTTGCTCCGCCGAGCACGAGGTGGAGATCGCGAGCGTGGAACCGGTAGACGATGCTGCCCTCGTTGTGATTAAGGACCGCGCGTTCGTCGGCGATCGTCCAGTCCCCTGACAGGCCCCATTCGTTGAGTTGCAGTTTCCCGACGGCATAAACATGTGAGGTGTCTTTGACGGCGCCGCCCGGTGAAACGAAATTCTCTGCCCGGGCATAGCCGATATAGGTCTCGGGCGATCGAACGTCGTCGGTGTCCGCGGCCGCTTCGGCGCCGGAGGCGTTCACGGCGACCAGACCGCCGGACACATTGGTCTCGCCGGTTTTTGTGAGAAGCTGCTGGATCACGTGTTCGGAGGCGGCGTAGTCGCCTTCTCCGAACGAATGGTCGCGGATGCGGCCCTGCGCGTCGATAAAATAGTCTGCCGGCCAATAACGGTTCTTAAAGGCTCGCCAAATTGCGTAGTCGTTATCGATCGCTATGGGAAAGCTGATCTTCAGATCTGCGACCGCTTTTTTTACGTTGTCGACATTTTTCTCGAACGCAAATTCCGGGGTATGCACCCCGATCACCACAAGTCCCTGGTTTTGATATTTTTCGGCCCAGGCTCGGATATAGGGGATTGAGCGCAAACAATTGATGCAGGAATAGGTCCAGAAATCGACAACGACGACCTTACCTTTGAGTGCCTCCGGCGTTAGTGGCGGCGAATTCAGCCACTGGACGGCACCGGACAAAGAAGGCATCGCCCCTTCGTCCGGGAAATCTTCTACTTGCGCCTCCAGCTGCACCTGCGCTGGCGGAGAGGGATTGCCGCTAGCTGCCAATTGCTGACCCTGCGCTTCCGGCCGACCCTCGGTCGTCACCGACGGATTGCCGGTCATCGTGACTGCGCCGCCTTTCGTAGACGGCTGTTCGGAATCGGCGGAATGGAGCTTGTCGACCAGGCGCTGTTCGAGAGGGGCGGTGCTTGCGAGCGAAACCTGGGTGAGGAACCGGGTGTCGAGGCCCAGCGCGATGGCCGCGACGCTGGCGAGAACCGCGGCGCCGAGGCCCCGCCTTACCCATTCGCCGGCACCGAGCGAACGCTTCATCGCGACGAAGACCCGGCCCCCGATCAATAGAGCCAGTGCGAGCGATGTCGCCGCGCCCGCCGCATAGGCCGTCAGCAATAGCGAGGTCTGCGCATTTGCCCCCTGGAGAGCCGCTCCGGTCAGGATCAAGCCAAGCACCGGCCCGGCGCAGGGCGCCCAGAGCAGGCCCGTCGCAACGCCGAGCAGCAGCGACGGGAAAACTGTCGAACCACTTGCCCCGGCGCGCCGGTCTGCGGTCTCGGACAGGCGCGAACCCAGCGCAACGAAGGGTCGCGTCAACCGATCCGAGAGCACAGGGAACAGTAAGGTGATACCAAATACCGCCAACAGGGTCAGCGCGGCGAAGCGGCCATACTCATTCGCTTGCACAGCCCATCCGCCGCCGACAGCCGCGAGTGTGGCCACCACTGCGAACGTTACAGCCATGCCGGCAAGCATCGGCAGACCGCTGCTGATGAATGGTTTGTCCGATCGTGCGAACACGAACGGCAGAACCGGCAGAATACAGGGGCTGATAATCGTCAGAACACCGCCGAGATAGGCGAGCACAAATAAGATCATGGATGCGAGTCACCGTGTTAGGTGGTGGCGGGCTTAAAGGTCATGGCAACCCCGTTCATGCAGTAGCGGAGGCCTGTTACTTTGGGGCCGTCGTTGAACACGTGGCCGAGATGCCCGCCGCAACGGCTGCAATGGACCTCTACGCGGATCATGCCGATAGTAGTGTCCCGCGTCGTACCTATGACCTGTTCGTTCAATGGCGCCCAGAAACTTGGCCAGCCGGTGCCGCTCTCGAACTTGGTCTCGGACGAAAACACGCCGTGATCGCAGCCGGCGCAGGCGAAGACGCCTGGGCGATGCTCATTGAGGAGCGGGCTTGAAAACGGCCGTTCGGTCGCGCTTTGCCGCAATACCGCATATTGATCCGGTTTCAACAGTTTGCGCCATTCTTCATCGGTGTGCGTCACCGCAAACGGTTCGGCTGGTGCAAGGACAGACCAACATGAACCGAGCCATGTCGCCAGCCCGACCGCGCTCGTCGCTAGTATGGAACGTCTCGTCATCATCGATCGAGTACCCCAAGACATTCACTGTTATGCCTCACCATCAGATACGCTCCGACACGCTTTATTTGAGGGGAAGCAAAGGCTGTCACGCAAATTTGACCCGTTGATCAAAATCGACTGCCGGAACGATGCAAAGACCAATGAGTTGCTAGCGTCGGAGGTCATGGGATGTCTTCCGAGCTTGAGCGGATGTTGGCTGTTGCTGCGCGCCGAGCCGGCCGCAAGCCTTGATGTCTACCCGGCAAAAAGCAGGACGGGAGTTCGCGGCTTCATGGTTTTGACTTCTCTCGAAGGAGCCTGCCGAGTGCTCAGCCCGCGGTAGGATTGGCGTCAGGAAAGAACAGTTGTTCCCCGTTGATCTTGTAGTCCGCGATCGTCTTTTGACCGGTTGCGGAGGTCAGCCAATCGATGAATTTGTACCCCAGATCCTGTTTGACGGACGGATATCGCGCTGGATTCACCAGCATCACGCCATATTGGTTCAACAGTCGGCGGTCACCCTGCACCACGATCTTCAGGTTTTGCCGGTTCTTGAAATTAAGCCAGGTGCCCCGATCCGACAGTGTATAGCCGTCCATCGCCGCAGCTGTGTTCAGGGTGGGTCCCATCCCGGACCCGGTGTCTCGATACCAGCCGGCGCCGATGGTTCTGGGATCGAGTCCGGCTTCTTTCCAGAACCGGAGCTCCGCCTTGCTCGTGTCGCTG
>Ga0306920_100008612_pt1 | contig 13539 bp, 13 predicted proteins | sample flu12Cox44000170_FD_204666 | JGI IMG/M metagenome (GOLD analysis project Ga0306920, IMG submission 204666) | Lab enrichment of tropical soil microbial communities from Luquillo Experimental Forest, Puerto Rico - flux4day.12C.oxic.44.000.170 (v2)... | ecosystem: Environmental > Terrestrial >... | reverse complement strand
CGCCGACCCGGAGCATGCGCGCCGCCACCGGTGTGGTAAGTCCATTGCGCTCCATCGCGTCCCCGAGCGACTGGCCTTCAGTGACTGCACGGGTGGCGGAGGCGTAGGCAGCGCGCGAGCTCGCCCGCACCACCCCTGCCGACATGCGCAGCGCGGAGACCGCGGGGATGCCCCCGCGTATCAGCATGCCGGCGGTACGATAGAGCCGCGCGAGCTGGTACACGTGCAGCTGCCGGCCCACCGCCGGAATGCGTGCAATCCAGGCGCCGGCCGCGGCACGCAGCGCCGGTCGAGACAGCATGTAGCCGAGGGCCGCGAGCGCGGCCACCAGGCCTCCGATGACGAGTCCGGTGTGCGCATCGAGCAGCTGACCCCACTGCAACAACAGGCGCGAGGCGAACGGCAGGTCCGTGCCGACATCCTCGTAGATGCTGCTGAAGCGCGGCACCACGTAGCCCATCAGAAACAGCGTGACCAGGAGGCCCGCCACCAGCAGCACCGCCGGGTAGATGCAGGCATTCACCAGTGTCTTGCGCAGCGCGTCCGCCTGTTGTTGGTAAGCGATGTAGCGCGTCAGCGCCTCACGCAGCGCGCCGGATTTTTCACTCGCGCGCACCGCCGCCACGTACAGCTCCGGAAAAGTTGCCGGATGCTCAGCGATAGCGGCGGCAAGGGTCTGGCCCTCGTACAGGCGCAGCAGGATGCGCTCGAGGATGTGCTGCGTGCCGCTGTTGGACTCGCGCTGTGCGAGCGCCTCGAGCGACTCGACCAGCGATAGCCCGGCATCCAACAGCGACACCAGCTGCTGACTGAAGACCGCCAGTTCCAACTGCGGCGCCTGCCACAGCCGGCGCAGGCGTCGTGCGGGCTCGAGCGAGATGACCCTGAGGCTCCTGAGTGCGATCTGCCGCCGCGCATCGGCTTCATTGACCGCATCGATCACGCACACGGTGACGCCGCTGGAACCATCGAGTACCTTGGCGCGAAACTCCATTCGTGCGCCTCACCAGTTGGTGATGTCCGCGTCCTCGCCCGTTCCACCGGGCTGGCCGTCACGGCCGTAGGACATCAGATCGAAGTCGTTCTGGTGCGTGCCGGGCTGGGCGTAAACGTATGCATGACCCCAGGGGTCGAGCGGCACCGCCTTCTTGAGATATGGGCCCTCCCAGTTGGTCACACCCGAGGGCGGCGCGTTGAGTGCAGGCAGTCCTTCTTCGCTCGTCGGCAGACGTCCAACATCGAGCCGGAACTGCTCGAGTGCCTTGTCGAGCGCGTCGATCTGCGCATGGGCGGCTTTCACGCGCGATTTGCCAACCTGCGCGAAATATCGCGGTGCAACAAACCCGGCGAGCAGGCCGATGATAACCATCACGACCAGGAGCTCGAGGAGTGTGAAACCGCGGCCGCCGCGATTCCGGGCCGCACCTTGTTTTGTAGTTAGCATGGTTCCATCGCGGCTGAGAGTGCCTCAGCGTGCCTTTGCCCTGGTCCATGGTCGTGAAACACGCCCCGGACCGACAGTGGGCTGGCGCTCTAGGGGTGCGGGCAGAAGCACTTAGCGGCCCGGTAGGGATTTGCCCTAGCTCAGCCGGGACGCTGTTGCGCGAGCAGCGAGTGGTAGATGCGCAGCACCGTGGGCACGTAGTGCTTGGTCTCGGCGAAGGGTGGGATGCTGTGGCCGTAACGCTCCACCGCTTCCTCGCCCGCGTTGTACGCGGCCAGTGTCAGCTCGAGGTTGTTACCATAACGTGTCAACAGGTCGCGCAGGTAGTGCACGCCTGCCATGATGTTCTGCTCCGGGTCGAACGCATCGGAAACCCCGTAGCGGCGGGCGGTTGCCGGCAGCAGCTGCATCAATCCCACGGCTCCACGACTCGAGACCGCTCGGGGGTTGAAGGCCGATTCCACCACGATTACCGCCCGCACCAGCTCCGGGCGCACGGCGTGCGTGCGCGCCGCCTGCTCTATGAAGTGGTCGAACTCCGCCGACCTGGCGACCGAGTTGTCGGGACGGGCGGAGCGCTCCTCCTGGGGCGTCGCCAGCAGCAGGTGGTAGCGGGTGTCCACCGGCACATTTGTGAAGTGCGTCACACCAGCGCTGTCGACGAAACTGTAAATGTCGGCTCGGGTCACACCGGCTGCGCCTGCCGACAGTACTAGTGCAAAAGGAACGAATGAGGCGGCGCGCATGGTGGGATCTGTTTTACTCCGGATCACGCGCTGCGGCAGGTAGGGTAAGCCTTTAGGTGGGTGCGGTAGTGGTACCCATTGCGGGCGAGCGCAGACCCCGGAGCATAAGCATTAAGGGAAGCGCGTCACGAAAAACACCTATACGCGTAACGCGGCGGGAGGCATGATTGCCATACGGGCGGCCTATTACAGCCAATAATAACGGGACCGGCCATGATGGTCCGGCGGAGCCAACAGGGGGCAACGGAAGTCCGGGCAGGATGCGTGTGCGAGCCAACGACGAACCAACGTCGACGCATTCATCGTCCAACCGGCGTCCAGAGACCGAAGCTATGAGCGACCACGCACGCATCGTGCTGATCGAGGACCACGCGATTCTTCGCGATGGACTGCGCGCACTTCTCGAGCTGGAACCGGACCTGCGGGTGGTCGGAGAAGCCGGCACTGCGGCGGAGGGCGCACGCGTCGCGAGAACCTGCAGCCCGACTCTCATCATCACCGACCTCGCCATGCCGGGGGGTCTGGGTCTGCGCGCCATCGACGAGCTGCGCGCCGCCTGCGCCGGGGTGCGCATCCTGGTGCTCACCGCGTATTGCACCGACGAGTACATCCACGCCGCACTCAACGCGGGCGCAGACGGCTATGTGCTAAAGGATGCAAGCCGCGCCGAGCTCATGCATGCGGTGCGTGTCGTCATTGCCGGCCAGAAGTACTTCTCGGAGCCGGTGTCCGCGAGGTTGGTCTCAAGCTACCTGCGGCGTAACGAGCCGGTGCTCGCCGGCTGTCCGCGCATCACCGAGCGTGAGCGACAGGTGCTGACGCGTGTGGCGCTGGGTGAAACCAACAAGCGCGTGGCCATGGCACTGCGCCTGAGCATCAAGACGATCGAAAAGCACCGTGCCAATCTGATGCGCAAGCTCGACCTGCATAACACCGCGGCGGTGACGCTGTTCGCGGTGCGCAACGGCATGCTGCCGGCGGGTGACGCCGAGGACGCCCGGCGCCGGGAGACCAACGCCGCCGGCTGATGCGGCTCAGGCCCCCTCGGCCTTGGGAGATTCCGCCGCTGCCAGGCGCCACTCGATGCGCGCATGGCTGCCGGTGCCGGAAGTCCCGGAGGAGAGCGTGAGGTGCCCGCCGGTCATCTCGGCCCGTTCGCGCAGATTGTGGATGCCGCGTCCAGAGCGCAGCGCTGCGGGCGGCGCTGCCTTCCCCAGCCCGACCCCGTCATCATCCACCTCGAGCACCAGCCGATCGATTCGTCGCGACAAGGACACGATGACCTTGTGCGCCTGGGCGTGCTTGGCGACGTTGTTGAGAAGCTCCTGCACGCTGCGAAACACTGCGGTGCCGAGCCGTTCGGGCACCTCCGCATCGCGCACGGACACCTGCTCGTGCAGCTGCAGGGTCGGATAGCTCTCAGCAAATTCCCGGCAGAACCAGGAAACCGCCGAAGCCGCGCCCAGGTCATCGAGCACGGCTGGCCGCAGATTCATGGCGATGCCGCGCAGCTCCTCGAGCACGTCCTGTAGTCCGGTGATCGCCCGCCGCAACACCTGCAGCTGCGATTCACTGGTGCGCGCGTGCTGCGGGAGCTCGATGCGCTCGAGGCTGTACTTGATGGCGCTCACCTGCTGGCCCACCGAGTCGTGCAGCTCCCGTGCGATCCGCTTGCGCTCGTTTTCCTGTGCGGCAATCTGCTGGCGCGAGAGAATCGCCAGCTCGTTGCGCGATCGGCGCAGCGCCTGCTCGGCTGCTTCGCGGCGCATGATCTCGTTCTGCAGGTCGCGATTGGCATCGGCGAGCTCGTCGGTGCGCATGCGTACGCGCGTCTCGAGCTCCGCATTTACGGAGTGCAGCGCCTCGCGCGCGAGGTGCAGCGCGGTGACGTCGGCGACGATGGCGACCGCGAAGCCCTCGGTGTTTGCCTTGGCGTCGCTGTCGTCGGTGGTCATGGGCCGCAGCGTCACGTGCAGCGCGCGCCCGAGGATCGCGTCGCGCACTTCGAATTCCCTGACTTCGCCGCGGCGTGCACCCGCTTCGGCTTCAGTGAGCGGCTCCGGCAGCGCACAGCTGGCCGCAGCACAGTCATCATGCAACAGTCCGTGCAGGTCACGTCCCAACACACCGGTGATCGAGCCGAGATTCCAGCGCTCTACCACCCGGTTGACGCGCGCCACACGCCCGGCAGAATCCAGCAGGCAGATCAGGTCAGGCAGCGCATCGACTGTCGTTTCCCACTCGAACTTCGCACGAGCGATCGACACCCGCACGCGCTGCGTGTCGGAAAGCACGTCTGGCGTCGCGGCGCTCCGCTCACGATCGATGGTCATGCGGCCTCCCCCTGCGCCGAAGCTACACGCGAGGTTCCCCCTGAGAGGGGTCTCATTCAAACTGCCTCCGGATTGCGACACCGGCAGCATGTCCACACACCGCATGCCCCGGGGTGCCCTTTTCGTGTACATCATAATAGCCCGGACCTGCAAAAGCCCACCATGGAGTAAGATCGCCCCGCTGCACGGAGGAGGGACACGACGCAGCAACGGGTAGGGAAATGTTGTAGAGAATTTCCACTGATCTTGGCCTAACCTGCTCGTCGTGGTCTCCAACAACATTCTCCCCGAGAGCCCGCCCGGGCGGCTCGCTGCGGACCTCACCAACATCCTCCCCGAGGCCAAACCCGTGCCGATGGTGGCGGCTACCGCCGGTGCACCCACGCCCAGTGTGCGGCGCCGCACCACCACTGTGATGCTGATCGATGAGCCGGGGATCCCGCGTGACGGCCTGTGCGCCCTGCTGGAGAGCGACAGCGCGCTGGAGGTGATCGCGGTGGTGGCGGGCCGTCGCGAGGCGGTGCGGGCGCTGCGCGCTGCGCAACCGCACATCGTGGTCATGGACCTCTCGGTCGACATGATGCAGGGACGGGAGACGATCGTCCACATCAAGCGACGCTGGCCACGGGTCGGGGTGCTGGTGCTCGTCCAGCCCGGACGGGAGCACATCGAGACGGCGCTGCGGGCCGGAGCGGACGGGTATGTGCTGCTGGACGAGGACTGCGCCGAGTTGTTCAACGCAGTGCAGCGTATTGCCTCAGGAAGAGGCTACATCAGTCCGGCGACTCTCGATCGCATGGTGACCTCCTATCGCGGCGGCGGCGCCGATAGCACGAGCGCGCGCACCCCGGCACCGGACGTGTTGACCGGCCGCGAACGGGAAGTGATTACCATGATCGCCAAGGGCTACCGCACGCGGGAGATGGCGCAACTCCTGTGCCTCAGCCACAAGACCGTCGAGAAACACCGTGCCAACCTGATGCGCAAACTCGGGCTGCGCTCAGCGGCGGCGGCGGCCGCCTACGCCATCACCCACGGACTGGGTGGGAGCGTCGAAGGACGCGGTTTGCGCTGAGCGCCGCCGCCCGACTGCGGCTCAGTTCGGCAACAGCCGGCGAATGGCCGCGATCAGATCGGTCATATCGAACGGCTTGGTCAGGATCTCCTCCGCCCCCGCTTCGCGCGCCGCCGCCAGGTACGCATGCGTGCTGATCGCGTCCGGCTTGTACGCCAGCGGCCCGAAACTTCCTCCGCCGGAGATGGCGATCACACGAATGCCAGGGTAGCGCTCGCGCAGGATCTTGATCAGCTCGACGCCGTGCACCTTCGGCATGATGACATCGGTGATCACTACGTGGGGCGGCTGGCGGGCCACCGCATCGAGCCCGGCGGTTGCGTTGTGCGCGGTGGTCACCGAATAACCGGCACGCTCGAGCACACGCCGGATCACCTCGGCCACCTCGACCTCATCGTCCACGACCAGTACGTTCGCCATCCGTAGTCTCCTTCAGCTTGCGGCGCTCGCCACGCGCGCCGTCTCCTGCTGCTGCACGGTCGGCACCGGCAGATACACTCGAAAGGTCGCACCGCGGCCGACAGCGGAGTGCACGGTGATGACCCCGCCCATGGACCTGACGATCCCGTGCACTACTGACAACCCGAGACCCGTGCCCTCGCCTACCTCGCGCGTGGTAAAGAACGGCTCGAAAACGTGCGCCAACACTGCGGGCTCGATCCCATGCCCGGTGTCGCTCACTTCCAGGACATGGTAGCACCCGGGCGACACCTGGCTCTCGGGCGGGTTCTCGACCGCCGCGAGCGTCACCGCGAGCCGGCCGCCGTTGCGGCGCATCGCCTCGTAGGCGTTGGTACAGAGGTTGATGACCACCTGGTGCACGAGGCTGGCGTCCCCCAGCACCGGCAACGCCTCCGCCGGAGCATTGAACACGATCTCGATGTTGGCCGGGACGATCTCGCGCAGCAGCGCCAGCGCCTCCTCCACCGGAGCCCGCAGCGGAAAGACCGTCGGCTGCTGCGAATCCATCTCGCGGCTGAAGGTGAGAATCCGCGTCACCAGCGTGCGGGCGCGATGCGCCGCCGTAATGACGCGCGTCAGGTCCTTGGCGAGCGCACTGTCGGCCGGTACGCTTTCGAGCGCGAGCTGTGAATACAGGAGTATCGGCGTCATGATGTTGTTGAACTCGTGCGCCACCCCTCCGGCGAGCGTGCCGATGGTGGCGATGCGCTCGCGGTGCAGCAGGCGCCGTTCCAGGTCGAGGCGCTTCTGTTCCGATACCTCCCGTTCGCGGATCTCCTGGCTCAGCCGCACGTTGGTACCGACCAGCTCGCGGCGCATGTGCTCCAGGTGATAGTTCAGCTCCTGCACCTCGCGAATCGAGCTGCGGACGTGCAGCTGGGTGTCGGTATCGCCACTCGCCACCCGCTGCGCGGCTTCCTGCAGGCGCACCATCGGGCGGGCAATCACCCAGGAAAGCCACACCGCTACGGCGATCGAGGCCGCGACGAACGCTGCCAGTACCAGCAGCACGCTGCGCTCGGCGGCGGCGATGCGCTCAATCGTCGGCACCTCGTCGAACCCCAGGCGCAGCAGCACCGCATGGTCGCCCCGGTTCAGGGTGTGGGTGATGAAGTAGGTCTGATCCCCCTGGTCGCCGAAATGGAAGTCATCGCGCGCGGGCACGTTGATGGGTGCGGTTGCGATCGAGCTCGCGAGCGTGCGTTGGCCGTCGCGGATCTCCGCAAACACCACCTGGCCGCTCAGCACGGCACTGTCGAGCAGCGCCACTGCCCGCTGGTCGAAGTCCCGCTCATCGAGTGCCTCGAGCTCGTCTGCGACCAGGCGGCTGTAGGCGCGCAATGAATTCACGAACCGTTCCGCGTACCCCTCGCGCACGATCGCCGAGATCCCGAGGTACAGCGGCGGTACCAGTGCGGCGAGGATGACCAGCACCACCCCGATCAGCCGGACGCGCAGGCTGCTGACTAATCGCTCCATAGCACTCGTATCACCCGCAGCTCCGGATTGTGCCCCACGTCTCGCTGCCACATGAAGCTCACCGCGTTGGGATCGGCGTGAAGTGCCGCGACGACCTCGGCGGTGCGGTTCAACTCCACCGGCCGCAATGCCAGCTGCCGGTTCACGCCGATCAGGATCTGCCGGTCGTAGTTCGAGTCGGACATGGCGACGATGTGCTGGAAAAAGACCTCATCGAGCAACGCATCGCTCCGGTTGCGCAGCGGGTGCAGTTGATTGCCGTTCACCAGTACCGGCCGGCCGAGGAACAGCTTGCGTACGCTGACCGAGTCCAGCTCTCTTACCGGACTGTCTGCCGGCACCACCAGGACGAGCTCCTGGGACGCAGGCCGCACCGGTGCCACCAGGCACAGAAGCAGGATTATTGTTGGCCAGCGACGCATGGCGGGTCTACAGAAATGCCGCACTCCACTGCAGGCGGATGTCCTTGAAGTGCCCGTTCAGGGTGTTGGTATCCGACAGCTGCAGCGTCACCGCCTGGCGCGCCACGAAATCCCAGCGCAACCCGATGACGTCGCGCTGGCGCACCATCATCGGAAAGAGCTTGAGGTAGTTCGATTGGCCGGCATCGGCCGATTCCTCCCAGCGGAAAAAACCGGTGAGGTCGTGCGGCAGATGCCGCTCTGCCTCCACGTAGCCGACCCCGAAGTTGCCGCTGCTGCACATGACGGGTGAGCAGAGCTTTTCGTACGCCTGGTACCAGGTGGCGAGGACCTTCCAGTCGCCGGCTGCGTAGATGCCGAAGGCGCCGAGCAGCTTGAGATCGGCGTGATCGAGCCCCGGTAGCGGCGGTGTCGCAAGTCCGATGGTGGGCAGCTCATCACTCGCCGCGAGAAGTCCGAAACCGGTTTCGCTGAGCTCGCCGCCCGGATGGAGCGAGACCCGGGCCTGGAAGCCGACCTGGTGGTGCTCGGAATCGGGATGCAGCAGGTCGAATGGCTCGAGACCCTTGGGGGTGATGATCGGCGCCAGCCCGCCCCCAACCGCCACCCGCAGCCGCCAGCTGCCGAACACCTGGTAACCGGATTCGATGAGCATCCCGACGAAGTGCTGCGGCAGGATGCCGCCGAGATCCTCCCACTCATCGAGGAACGGCCGCGAGACACTCGTCTGCAGGTACTGCCCGTGATGATGGTCGTGATTCCACACACTGGTCGGCTGGTGATAGCGGCCGATCCAGATGACCGTGTCCTCGGTGGCTTGCCAGCCGAGCTGGAAGCGCTCCAGGTCCCCCTCGTGATCCGACAGCAGGTACTCGCCAAAGAGCCTGAAAGGGCCTTTCTGGACGGTAAACAAGGTGTCGACCTGCACGACCTCATCGACGATCTCCGTGACCGGCGCCTGGCGGTCGAAGGTGCCGACCGCCTGCGCACTCGGCATGAGCAGGAGCTCGTACTGCCAGGGGTCGCCGCGTGCGAGCGGCGAACACAGTGACAGACCGGCAAGCAGCAGCAGGTAGGAGAGGCGCATGCGCTTTCCCCGAAAGGCGGAGTTACGGTGTGGGGGCGGAGTGCCCCTGCGGGCCGACGGGATCGGTTGATACCGCCGGTCCTGGTTGGCGGAAATGGTTATTCTTCTGGAACCCACCCAGGCCCAAGTACAGCATTTCACCCGTCCACTGTACAGGTGAGCTGCACCGGTCCGCGTACGGCGCCCGGAGCGGCGGCGCCGTCATGCGACATATTCACCTCCCAGCGCGCTACCCGTACCATGTGGGCAGACGTTTCGCACCGTGTTCGATTAGTGCTTCGTAGCCCAACTCCCAGACAATGGCGCATCCGCGTCCTCGCCGCGCCGTGCGTGCTGCTCGCGTGTGCCGCGCTCGCCGGCGAGAGCCCCACCATCGAGTACCTCGATGAGGAGACCGGCGCCACCGTCACCGCGGTCGATGAGCCGCTGGTGTTCGAGTATCCGCGTCGCGACCTGGCGGCCAACGCGCATGACTACGCGACCCTTGCGGCAGCCTCCGTGAACCGCGGCGGGAAGATCGATTACGTGCTGATCGTGTATTTCTGGTCGACCGTCGACCCGCGCATGCGCACCGACACTCTGCCCGCGGCCGAGCCGCTGGTGATCCAGGCTGACGACCGGCGTCTCACACTCAAGCTCCGCGGACACTCCGCGCACGAAGCTGGTATCGGGCTACCGGTGCATGCGCCACCGGTCGGCAATGCCGCGCCGAACGTGTACGGCACGGATCTCGCCACGGTGCGCTTCATAGCCGCGGCACGGCAGCTGGCGCTGCTGGCCGACAGCGATGGCACGACCCTCACCTACGAGCTGTGGACCGATCGCCGTCCCGCCTTGCGCGCGTTCGTACGCCACATGAGTGGGGAGGAGTGAGCAGCAGCGTTTCACGCCTGCCACAACAGCGGAAAGAGCGCGTGCTCCATCGGCGCGCCAGCAGGCAGCTCGGCTGAGAGCCCCGCAAACTCGGGGGAGGTCTGCCAGCGGCGGGGCGCGTGCCGGACGTCGTCGCCGAGGAGCCGCACCGAGAAGACCCTCCGCCGCCCAGACCGACTCACGCCAGCCGCGGCATGCAACGTCAGCATGTGGAAGCAAACCGCGTCTCCGGGCTCGAGCTGCCAGCCGAGAATCCGGAAAGCGCCGCGATCGGCTTCGATGTCCGGCAGATCGCCCAGGCTTCCTTCGGGAAACCAGCGCGCCTGGGCGTCGCGGAACGAGCGCGGCATGAGCCATGGCCCGAGGTGTGAGCCGGCGACGAACTCCAGCGTCGACTCGCGACTCACCGGGTCGACGGGAATCCAGAAACTGCAGTTCTGGCGGCCCTCGATGTTGTAGTACGGCTGGTCCTGGTGCCACGGCGTGCGTTGCCGCGTGCCCGGCTCCTTGGTCAGCATGTGATCGTGATAGAGCCGCGCGGTGCGGCTGCGCATCAGCGCTGCTGCGGCGCGGCCGAGCGCGGATTCGAATATCACGCGACGATAGCTCGGGTTGTCCTGCCAGCAGCAGAAATCCTCGACGAACCACCCCGGATCGTCCGGCGAGCTCGCCACCTTGGCACGTGGACTCGGATGAGCGAGGTTCTCCTCGATCCCTGCCCGCAGCAGCTCGAGCTGCGCGGGCTCGAGCAGCCGACGCAACACCACGGCGCCATCGGCCTGGAAGGCTTCTATCTCGGTGGCGGAGACGGACATGACCACCGTGCCATTGTCCCGAGGCCAGGCCGCCCGCACAATGATCACCGCCCGATGTACGCCAACCTCACCGCCACCCTCATTCGCCAAAGCGGCTACCACCGCGAGTACCAGCCGCCCGCGGTGGGCGGCACGTGAGCGAGGTCCCCGCCTCTCGCCGGCGCGACCGCGGCCGGGCGGCGGCGCGGGTCAGCGGGCCCTCGCTCGCTCCCTTGCCGCGTCTCGTGAACCGCTGGAGTCCGCTCGAGATCCTGAGCGCCGAGCAGCTCGAGCGGATCCTCGAGGCGGCGTACCGCGTGCTCGAGGAGGCGGGACTGGAGATCCGTAGCGCCGCGGCGCGCGCGCTGTACCGGCGCGCCGGCGCGCTCGTCGATGAGCCGACCCAGATGGTCCGCCTGGGACGGGAAATGATCGAGGCACAGCTGCGGCACGCCCCCGAGCGCTTCGTGCTGCACGCCCGCAACCCCGCCCGGCACCTGCACGTCGGGGAAAACGTAATCAACTTCGGTCCCGTCAACGGAGCTCCGAACATCCGTGATCTCGAGGGCGGACGCCGCTACGGCGACATCGAGGCCTTCCGGAACATCCTGAAGCTCACGCACGCACTCGGCATCCTGCACTGGCAGGGCGGCATCGTGGTCGAGCCGGTCGATGTGCCGGTGCCGATCCGCCACCTCTACACGTACCAGGCACACATCGAGTGCGCGGACATCGTCTGGGCCGCGCGCGGGATCGGCGGCGTGCAGGCGCAGGATGCCATCGCCATGTCCGCGATCGAGCACGGCTGCACGATCGAGGCGCTCGCGCAACGGCCGACATTGATGACCGTGACGAATGTCAACTCGCCCCGCCGCGTGGATGAGGAGATTCTCGACAACATCATGACCATGGCCGGTCACGGTCAGTGCGTGGTGATCACCCCGTTCACACTCATGGGTGCCATGGCGCCTGTGACCCTGGCCGGAGCGCTGGTGCAGCAGACCGCGGAGGCGCTCGGAGTCATTGCGCTCTGCCAGCTGGTGCGCCCCGGCACGCCATGCGTCATGGGAGGCTTCACTTCGAACGTCGACATGCGCAGCGGCTCACCGGCCTTCGGCACCCCGGAGTACGTACACGCGGTGCTCGCCGGTGCACAGCTCGGACGGCGCCTGAGGCTCCCGGTTCGCACCAGCGCAGTGAACGCCTCCCCGGTGGTGGACGCGCAGTCCACCTACGAAACCGCATTCTCATTGCAGGCGGCGATACTCAGTCACAGCCATCTCATCAACCATGCGGCCGGGTGGCTCGAAGGCGGGCTCTCGGCCTCGCTCGAGAAGATCGTGGTCGACGCCGAGCTGCTGCGCAATTGGGCGGAGATCCTCAAGCCGCTCGAGTTCAGCGACGACGATCTGGCGGTGGATGCCATCAAGGACATTCCCGCCGGTGGTCATTTCTTCGGCTCCGCGCATACCCTCGCGCGCTACCAGTCCGCGTTCTACCGCCCGTTGCTCTCGGACTGGTCGAGTTTCGAGAGCTGGACCGAGGCGGGTTCGCGCAACGCCACCGAGCGGGCCACGGGCATCTGGAAGAAGCTGCTGGCGGAGTATGTGCCGCCGGCGCTCGATCCCGGAGTGCGCGAGGCGATTGCCGACTATGTGACACGGCGCGCACGCGAGCTGGACCCTGCGGCTTGAAACCCTTGAGCCCCTGGATTGTGAATGCCCGGATGTACGCCGTTACCCCGGCGGTCGAGGCGGGCTGGCGCACGCTCCTCGAGCACATCAGCCACGAGGCGGGCGCGCCACTCAGTTACTTTCCCTACCCTGCGCCGCAGCCGCTCGAGGTGCTGTGGTCGCGGCCGGATGCGGCAGCGGTACTGATGTGCGGCTATCCGATCGCGATGCGGCTCGCGCCGGTGGTCCCGCTCGCTGCGCCGATCCCGAACGCCCCATGGGCCGAGGGGCGCGCGGTATATCGCACTGATCTGATCGTGCGCGAGGATGCGCCCTACCGGAGCCTGCAGGATACCTTCGGTGGCCGGGCCGGATGGACCGTCACGCACTCGCAGTCGGGCTTCAATGCCTTCCGCCACCACCTGCTCGGCTACCGATCGCCGCTGCGTCCGAAGCTCTATGCGCAGATGGTCGGGGAGCTGGTGACCGCGCGCAACGTGCTCGATGCCGTACGCGAGGGCCGCATCGATGTCGGACCACTCGATGCCTACTGGCACCTGCTGATCGCGCGGCACGCGCCGCAACTCACCGCCGGGGTCCGCGTGCTGGATTCGACACCGCTCACGCCGCTGCCGGCGTTCATCGCCTCGGCCGGCGCACCCGCTGACATGATCGACCGGCTGCGCGGCGCCTTCCTGGCCGCCCGCGGGCGGAGGTGGTTCGGTCCGCTGGCAGAGTTGCTGCTGCTCGAGGGCTTTGCCGAAGTCAGTGAGGAGTCGTATGCGCCCCTTCTGCAGTGGGAGCGCGCGGCGAAGGCTGCCGGCTTCGAGCGGCCGGCCTGACGAGCTAGGCGACGCGCGACGCGTCGAGTCCGGGCGCCGGCGGTACGCGGCCCGAGGGATGGGGCAGCACGTCGTGGCGGCGAAACAGATAGCGGCGCGCAACGTCGAAGTAGGTGGAGTAGACCAGCCCGCCGTTCCGCGCGATCAACCGCTCGCGCAGCAGCCGGTAGCGGGCGTTGTACTCGTACCAGGGCATGCCGGGAAGCTCGTGGTGCAGCGAATGCAGATTGTTGAACAGGAACAGGGGTCCCAGGATCCACGATCCCTCGACCAGAGCGATGCGCTCGGGCACCTCGGGGCTCCACCGAT
>Ga0306920_100008611_pt1 | contig 13539 bp, 13 predicted proteins | sample flu12Cox44000170_FD_204666 | JGI IMG/M metagenome (GOLD analysis project Ga0306920, IMG submission 204666) | Lab enrichment of tropical soil microbial communities from Luquillo Experimental Forest, Puerto Rico - flux4day.12C.oxic.44.000.170 (v2)... | ecosystem: Environmental > Terrestrial >... | reverse complement strand
CGGCCCGACCGGAGCAGCCGGAAGCAACGGAGCAGCCGGAAGCGATGGCGCCAACGGCAGCAACGGCGCCAACGGCGCCAACGGCGCGACCGGAGCAACCGGCCCGACCGGAGCAGCCGGGAGCAACGGGGCAGCCGGAAGCGACGGCGCCAACGGCAGCAACGGGGCCAACGGGGCAGCCGGAAGCAACGGAAGCAACGGCTCTACCGGTCCTACCGGCCCGGCTGGCGCGACCACGGTTACCGTCGTCGAGCCTTCCACCGGAGGCGGTAAGGTAACTGTCGACTGCGGTGCGACTAGCCACGCCATCAGTGGTGGCTCGGCGAACAGCAGCGCCGAGACAAAGGACTTCCCCTCCGACAGTGGCGGCAATGTCGTCGCCACTGGTACCACGAACCCTCGCTACTGGACGACGGAATTTACTAACAGCAACAGTGGCAACAGAGCGTTTGCAGTCTGCGTCCCCAACTGAGCCGTAGGCCGAAACGGGGATCACGAGGGGGCTCCGCAAGGAGCCCCCTCGTGTCCACGCTTACTACGCATCCGAGTTGCGGGAGGCCCAGCACCCAATGGGAGGGGGTGCCGGGTCCATTCCGCGCCGGGTGCCGACATGCAAGGCTGCCGCCGCCGAGTATCTCGCGAACCCCGGCGACCCGACCCCGAGGGCCGGGCGCACAAAAGCGTTACCGGCCTTGCCAGCCCTGGGCGTCGCAGGCCTCCAGCTACGCGATAAGCGGCACTCCCTCTAGCGGCGAGCCGCCGATTCCCGCAGCGTGGCAACCGCTACGGCGCCGCTGCAACCCAGACCCTCGGATATGGAAGCTTTATGGAAGCCTCAGCCGCCCGGATTCGACCCACCGAGACCCGCAAAATCGCTCTCAAAGCTGCATTTCGTCGGCTCAGACCCGGATCCCACCCGCAGCCGCCCGCCCTCGCTCGCATTTTGCAAGCAGGAGGTCACCTGTTCGATGCCGGTTGGCTCCATCCGACAAACGGCATGCAAATCCGACGCTCGCCCGCGCCCTCACGGTGGGCGTGCGAACATGGCTGCGATGGAACGGGGCACGAGACGCGCGCGCCTGGATCGTGACACGCGCGAGCGGATCGTTTCCCTGCGCCGTCAGCTCGGCGTGAGCACGTTCGGGATGAACCAGATCGTCCTACAGCCTCGCCAGCGTGGACGCATCCACCGGCACGAGCGCCAGGAGGAGGTGTATCTGGTGCTCGAGGGTGAGCTGACATTGCTGGTAGAGGGCGAGGAGATGACTCTCCGGCAGGGCGAGCTCATTCGCGTCGCGCCGGCTCTGCGCCGGCAGCTGGTCAACCTCGGTCCGCGGCCGCTCGTCATGCTCGCGCTCGGTGGCGACGGGGAGCACCACGGACGTGACGGCGAAGCATTCGAATCCTGGGAGGACGAGAGCGGGGTGGCCCCGCAGGAGCTGCCACTGCCGCGGGACCTGCCGCCGAGTTAGCGCCGGCATCACCTGGCGGCGGAGGCGCGAAGGCCTCCCCAGACAGAGCGCCAACACACGTGGTCAAGACGGTGGACGCCAACCTCTGGGTAGGGTCGTCTGACCCACCTCGATCAGGTAGCCGTCGGGATCGCGGATATAGCAGCGCATCTCAGTCCCATGCTGCTTCGGCGGCGTCAGGAATTGGGCACCCCGCGCGCTCCACCGCGCGTCACAGCTTGGATGTCCGCAACGCGGATATTGAGGAAGCTGCTCACTCGGTCTGGGTCGGGCGGCGTCTCGAGTGTGACGGTCGGCTTGTCGTCTGTGGGACCTCCTCCGACGTCGATGATGATCCAGCTGTTGGCCAGCGCGACTTACGGCGCCACCTTTTCGCGCAAGGGAGCAGCGTGGTCCTCGCTGCTGCTAGTAGTTCGTCCGTTTAGTTCGTTGATTCATGCCCGGAGGACTCTGCCGGTGTAGGCCCGAGTGAGTGAACGGATTGGCGGTCTGGTTGTGGGTCTCGATGAACGCGTGCATAGAATCTCTACCTGGTTCACCCAGGAGGCCTGGTTTGGGTGCTCTCACACCGTGGGGGGCAGTTGCGAGACCGGTATCCACGCGGCCTCGCTGCCGGGCATGTATAGCCGGTTGACGTAGCTGGCACCCGACTTGCGAATCTTGTGCTTGCGCATGATCACCGCTTGGACCTTGATCGTGTACGTCTTGTCCGGGGTGACCTGCCTTCCGATCAGGACCAGGGAGGAGCGGCATGGTACAAAGTGACGAGTGCCGGCGAGGGTGATCACGACCGCGTTCGCACCATCCACACAGCGGATGCTCCTCGCGGTGAAGTAGTAGCGGTAGTCGAACACCGCGCGCATTAGCCGCGAGATCCTCGCGACGCGAAACGCGCCGATTTCGATAAACAGGTCAGGGAGGCCTCCGTGAAGCGTCTTCGGCTGAATCCGGACGACCGGCGGAAGGGGAGCATTCGAGGAGGGCGGTGAACCGGACGAGGAGGACCTCGTCGGGACACTCGGTTGCTGCTGGCTCGAGGGCTCGGACTGGGGAGGAGTCGAGGAGCCCGACAGCGCGGAGACCACGAGCGGCACGACGGTCCTGCGTGCCGAGGCATCGGTGATCACGAGCTGCGCCACGCGGGGGCCTACGGCGGTCGGCCTGGTGCTGACCGCGAGCTGGCAGCGGGCCCCGGCCGACAGGCTCGCCCCGTCACATTCGTCGCTCGAGACACTGAAGTCCCCGGCGTTCGTACCTTCGATGGCGACGCTCGTTATCTGAGCGCCGGACCCGCCCGCGACGACGGTGACGGGCACGTGGACGCCGCCGACTCCCACCGGGGTGTCCGGCCAGCGGATAGCAGCCGGCTCCACGGCCTCCTGCGCACCCGACGGGGGCTCTCCGACACGCACCTCCCCAAAGAGGGCGGGTGCTTCGGTGCTCTCGCAATGCTGCTCATAGAGCGCCCAGAACCGATCGACGTTGCCGGAGGAGTCCACGTGGATGTCCTTGACCACGAATCGTCCGTAGTCATGGTTGCAGCCGCGACCGGAGCCGGACACCGAGAGCCCCGCCGCGCTCGCGGCCTGGAAGGGATAGCGTTCGGCGTTCGAGTATTCGCCCACTTCCAGCTGCGATCCTTTCGACGGGGCGAACTCGAACGACCACCATTCGCCACCGGCCGAGACCGATACCTCGACGTGACCGAGCCCGCCGCTGACTGAGAGCTCACCCGGGGAGTCGTAAAGGCGATCCGTACCGCCCCCGATGTAGTCGCCGGCGAGGCTGACCATCGTCACGGAGCCGCTCGTCACTTTGAATTCTTCCGCACGCACCACCGCCGGCGCAGCGAGCAGAAGGATGGGCAGGAGAAGCAGGCATGCTCGCCGCAGCCGGCCGCGGCGGCCGCCCTCCGGTCGAAGGCAGAGGCGATGGGCAGAGCTCGCGCGCGTAGCGTCCGTCGTCATCGCCAGGCCTGTAGCTCCCCCCATGGTCTCGCGACGAGCGTCCCATAGCTCGACGCCGGCGACAACTAGACGTTGATCTAGTTACTCGTCCGTTCACGCGGCCTGGTTGCAGGTCTCGACGAACGCGAGGAGCTGCTCTGCGAGGCCGTCCTCGCCGGTCAGGTCCCATTGGCGCAAGCACGCGAAGCGAGACTAAAACCCCGCTGTGCGGCACGTGCAATGCGATAGCGAGCTTCTCCCTTTGGGCCCTCGATGATCCGCACCGGAAGGGCTGCATCAGTCACTCCGAAACCCCGCAATACGCGAAGAAACCATCGTTCGCAAGGCGCAAAATGCGGGAAAAACCGGCGATGCGGATCCCCCACCATTCCCGGAAGGAGTACGTTCACGGCGAGGCCGTTTTCGGCTTCTGGCGAGATGGTTCGCGGGGTCTCGCTGGGCATTTTCACAGCTGACCTCACGGGCTGGTTCGCCGAAAGCGACAAGCGACGTCGGAGTGTGACCGCGATCGGCGGGCCCGCTGGGGCGGGCGAGGATGGGGCGCAGCGAGACGCATAGTCGGTGTCAGCAGCAAGGGCCTTAGGGACATGCTGCTCGCCAACGGTGCCGTTGCCTGGGCGTCCTATTCGGGCTCCCTTCCCGCTGGGCACCCACGCTCTTCCAACACCCGCCGTCGGGCCGGCGTCGTCGCAGCACCTTGCCGATGTCAACAGAAAGGGATGTGGTCGCATGTCAACCGTAAGTGAGACCGACCGATCAATCGGGAGTGATGTCCGGCCGTTCAGCGTCGAGGTTCGGGAGGAGGCCGTCGAGGATCTGCGCCGCCGCATCGCCGCGACCCGCTGGCCGTCCAAGGAGCTCGTCGACGATCGCTCGCAGGGGGTGCAGCTCGACACGGTCCAGGCGCTCGCTCGCTACTGGACGTCGGATTACGACTGGCGGGCGTGCGAGGCGAGGCTAAACGCGCTGCCGCAGTTCAGGACCGAGATCGACGGGCTGGTCGTCCACTTTATCCACGTGCGCTCGCGGCATGAGGACGCGTTGCCGCTCATCATGACCCACGGCTGGCCGGGCTCGGTGATCGAGCTGCTCGAGACCGTCGGCCCGCTCGCCGACCCGGCCGCGCACGGCGGACGCGCCGAGGATGCATTCCACCTGGTATTGCCGTCGGTCCCCGGTTACGGCTTCTCGGCCGAGCCGACCGAGCTCGGGTGGTACGCCGGCCGCGTCGCGGAAGCGTGGCCGAAGCTGATGCACCGTCTCGGCTACACCCGCTTCGTCGCCCAAGGGGGCGACGTGGGCGCGGCGGTCACCGACGCGATGGGCCGTCAGGCATCCGAGGGGCTGATCGGCATCCACACGAACCTGTTCGTGCCGGGGCTGGCGGGAGGCTCCTTCCCGAAGGAGACCGAGGAAGAGCGCGCCGCCGCCGAGGCGGGGGCCACATTCAGAGCCACCGGCTTCGGTTACTTCCTCGAGCAGACCACGCGTCCGCAGACGATCGGCTACGCGCTGCTGGATTCGCCGGTCGCCCTGGCGGCCTGGATGCTCGACCACGACACCGACAGCTACTACAAGATCTCCAGCGCCTTTGTCGACGGCAAGCCCTCGGGCAACCTCACCCGAGACCACATCCTCGACAACATCACGACCTACTGGCTGACGGGCACCGGCGCCTCGGCGGCCCGCTCCTACTGGGAGAGTGGACAGGCGACGGCCCGGGCCGCCGGCAAGACCCCTCCGCCAGTCTCTGTCCCGGTCGGATTCACCACGTTCCCGGGCGAGATCGTCGCGACGCCGCGCAGCTGGGTCGAGCAGGCCTACCCCACCCTCACCTACTTCAACAAGGTCGACAAGGGAGGGCACTTCGCGGCCTGGGAGGAGCCGGACCTCTTCACAAGCGAGGTTCGGGCCGCGTTCAGGTCCCTGCGTTGATCGCCCCTCACAAAAGAACGGCGAATCTTACGAGGCCGAGCTGTTCAGGATCCCCATGAGGACGGCGACGTCCGCGACCAGTCGAGCTCGGCGACCGCGCCACCGATGATGACCACGCCGCGCTCACGCGCGGCGTCGTCGACCCACAGCGTGTAGCTGCCCGCGCGGACTTTGTCGAACACGGCCGTGTAGGCGGGGCGCCCTTCGATCTCCCGCTCGAGCACCTCCTTGTGGCTGCGCTCGCCGTCGGACCCGGCGGCGCTGATCTCCACCTCGACTCCGAGCATCCGGGCGTCGGTGTGGACGATCAACGCCCCCAGGTCTCCGCCGATGTCCAGCACCACCGGCTCTGGATGGCGCCGGGCCGCGTAGCGCCCCCCGCCCTCGGCGTGGTGGCGGTGGAGGTGCCTGTGGCTGTGACGACGGCCATGCATCTCTGCGCCCCGACCTTCTCTATGCGGTGTCGCTCGGGAACTCGAAGCCACCGTGCGGCGTGGTGACGTACGGAAACGTCGCCTGTGTGCGAGTTGGGAGCGGGATGATCCCCTGTTCGACGGCGCCGACCGCCGCGTCGGGAACAAAGCTTTTGTTCACCAGAGGGATGGTGGCGCCAGCCACGGCTTTGAGCTCCACATTCGTGACGTCGTCGGTGACACGCCGTCCGTTGGGGAATCCGGCGAGGTCTCCCCCGATGATGCCGAGCGGGTTTGGGCTGCTTGCTGGCGGGACCGCGATATTCAGGCGGAGCATGTCTGCGAACACGCCTTTGTTACTCGCGTTCTGGAAGCCCGGGATTATGCCCGCCGGGATGCCGGTCCCGAGGATCGCCACGAGGTCTTCGCGCGCCGCCGTGAACGCCTTCAGTTTTGGGAACCGGTTGGGGTAGAGGATGGGAAGCAGCTCCGCCAGCTCGGGGTGCTGGAAGAACTGCAGGAACCCTTTTTCTTCGCTTGGCGGAACCGCGTTCCAGGCGTCCTTCGCGGCCATCGGGATAAGCACCTCGTTGACCAGCGGATTGGCCAGCCGCGAGACCTGCACCCACGGACCGGCCTCGGCGCGTTCGGAGTTGGCACCGTCGGAGATCCGCACCTTGCGGCGCGACGCCGAGCCCCAGACGCCGAGCACCGCCTTGGTGCTCATGGCGTTTGTGGGCACCGAGCCGTCTGACGTCAGGCTCGAGATCGGGATTTGGACGGCGATCGTGTGGCAGTTGATCGTCTCCAGCGTGTCCACCCCCAGCGTCGCCGGCGTCGGGATTACCTGCAGGTTCTCGATCGGGCGCAGATCGGCCAGATCGAAGATCGATCCGATGTCGACGAAGAAGGGATCGTTGCGCTGTCCGGCAAAGACCTTGATCCCGCCCGGCAGCTTGTGAATCGCTTCTTCTTCGAGTTTGGCGTAGTTCGGGGTTGACCGCGGACCGATGTTGCAGGGCGGGCACGCCAGGTCTTCACTCAGCACACGGGCGCGCCGCGGGTCTTCGCCCCTGTGGTCACGGTGACTGCCATGGTCAACCAAAGTGACACTGTATGACTGCCGTTTGTTCCAGTTGGGGTCGACCAGCGAGCTGATGGGGCCGGTGTTGTAAAGGAAGGTGTTGGGGTTGGTTAGGACCGATTCGAAGCTGAACTCGAAGCTAAGGTCCGACCGACCATCACCGTTGTTGTCAACGTGGATCTTGTACAGGACGTCGTTGCCGAACTCGTAGAAGGTCGGACCACCGGCCGGCACCTCGGCTGGGAGGTAGTTTGTGATGAGGGTGACGGTCTTCGGGTTGTCCGGGCTCACGAACGCATACGTGTCCGTGTTGTCGACGACTGGATCCTTGCTGACCTCCGGCGCCTCGCGATGCGATGACATGATCTACTTACCGCCTTTCTGGTAGTGGTCAGTGTCAGCGAGCTGCGTCGAGCAGTCGCTTGACGAGTACCGGGTCTCTGTATGTGGCCTCGGTCCGACCCGACATGACAGTCACCTCGTGACGCTCTGCGTTGCGCACGTATGCCGTCACGGGCTCGGGTGCTATGGCCCCGGAAGGCTTGGTGACAACGGCCTTGGGCTCGGCCGCGAAGCCGGACCCCGCTGTGTCGAGCGCGATTGACGCGACCTTGGGCGTGGCCAGGATCACGGCCGCACCTGCTGCCGCTCCGGCTGAGCCCTGGAGAAACGCACGCCGGCTTGTGCCGTCGATCGGCGGCGCCTCCCGAGTGCGGCCGACTGCAATCCCAGCCGGCATCAAGACCCGTGGCTTTAGGAAGGAACGACGTGTGAACTTTTTCATTCTCTGCTCCTCTACTTCGACTATTACTTGGCTAGCGATGGGATGAAGTCGTGTTGCGAACGATGGCGACGATCGCCTGACCCGCTACACGCGATAGTTCGAACTCGAGCGCACGATCGTTGCCAGGTGACGGGTCAGTTGGGGGCATCGCCCAGGCTCCAGCGCTCTTCGATCCGGCCCACGCGCCAGATTGCAATTGCGAGCGCCCAGGTGAGCGCGAACAGGCCCGCGATGATGTAGCCGAGGGTGTTGATGTCTATCCCCGCCACCAAGTGCCAGAAGTGACCGTGCAGGGTCAGCTCGTTGGCGGCAAGCCCGAGCAGCTCGACGGTGCCGATCACGAACGCCACCGCCACCGACAGACCGGTGATAGTGATGTTGTAATAAACCTTGCGCACCGGTTTGGAGAACGCCCAGCCGTAGGCGAAGTTCATGAACGATCCGTCGATCGTGTCGAGCAGGGACATCCCTGCGGCGAACAGCACCGGAAGGCAGAGGATCGCGTAGAAGGGCAGGCCCGCGCCAGCCGCGCCGGCGGCCAAGAAGAGGAGGGCGACCTCGGTTGCAGTGTCGAAGCCGAGGCCGAAGAGGGCACCCAGCGGATACATTTGCCACGGCTCTTTGACCGCTCTGGTGAAGCGCCCGAGGAAGCGGTTCATGAGCCCCCGCGAGTCCAGCTTGTCGTCCAGCTCGGCTTCGCTGTAGCGCCCTTGCCGCATGTCGCGGAAGACCCGGACGATGCCCATCAGAATCACGACGTTCAGCGCCCCGATGATGAAGAGGAAGACGCTGGACACGCCGGTGCCGATCAGACTCGTCGCGCTGTGAAACCCCGACCCGCCGTTCTGGATCGGACCGCTCAGAGCCCGCAGGCCGAACGCGAACACGGCAGCGAGCGCGAACACGATCGTCGAATGGCCCAGGGAGAAGAAGAAGCCCACACTGAGTGGCCGTTTTCCGTCGGCCATCAGCTTGCGCGTGGTGTTGTCTATGGCCGAGATGTGATCGGCGTCGAAGGCGTGCCGGAGACCGAGCGTATATGCCGTAAGGCCAATCCCGACGGTGAACGCCCCGGACGTGCCCAGCGCATAGTGGTGGGGCGCCACGAGTGCGATCAGCACGACGAAGCCGACCGCGTGCAGTGCGACCACAGCCGCGCCCATCGCGCCCACGCGTCGCCACTCGGCGGGACTGAGCGCTTGACGCGCACGCTGCCACCGGGCCGGAGGAGCGTTCGTATTTCCGCGCGCGAGCCGTGACCGGCGCCGGCGTGGCAGCGCGAACGCCACTGCGCTCGGACGCTCACTCGAGTAGTCAACCTCCGGCCTGCTCACGAGGTCATCCTCCATTCGCCATGAATCACTCAAAAGACAACAGTGGTTTAGGGCTGCTGTTCCTTATACGGGGCAGCCGCAACGACGGATCACCATCACACGCGCCCATTTCTGCGATGGGAGGGCGGCACGAGCGCTCCGTGCCCGACCCGGGCGTCCTGGGCCTCGCCTGCCGACGGCTCACTCCCACCGTCGATGCGCCGCTGGATCAGGGTCGCGAGCAGCAGGCTCAACTCGAACAGGAGATACAGCGGGACGGTCTCGAGCAGCAGGGTGAGCGCGTCGCCGGGCAGCAGTGCCGCGATCGCGCCGCAAGCCAGGATCGCGTAGCGGCGGTTGTGTTTCAGCTGTCGTGGTGTGACTATCCTCGCGCGGGTCGCTGCGAGGATCGCGACCGGCACCTGGAAGAGGAGACCCATCGCGAGCATTGTCACGGCGGCGAAATGGTAGTACTGGTTGGCCTGCACTAGCACGTTGAACTCGCCGCTGTTGAAGTTCTGAAAGAAGCGCACGGCCGACGGGAGCACCACGTAGTAGCCGAATGCGATTCCGGCGACGAACAGCAGCGGGATCGCTAGGACCAGGGAGTTGGCGACGCGCTGCTGTTCGGGGCTGAACGCTGGCAGCAAAAAGCCGTAGAGCTCATACAGCATGACCGGCAGGGCGAGGATGAGGGCGAAGATCAAAGCTACGCCGATCGTGGTCGCAAACGGCTCGCCGATCCCAAGCGTCACCGGCTTGTCTCCTTCGGGCGCTCGCGAGAGATCGCCGACCGCTCGCTGCAGCTGCGGGCCTACGCCCCGGAGCGCCGCGCGGGTCTGGGCGGTTGCGCCGCTGGCGGGGCGCTCCAGGGTGCCGACTACGACCTGCAGCTGGGTGGCGACGGTGCGTGCGCTCTGCTGGACCGCGTAGGCGGCGCCGAGCGGCCCGTTGCCTGCGCGCACCTGCTTCTGGGTCTGATGCGCGAGCGGCGCGTTGATGAATCGCAGGAGTGCGTGGTTCTGCCACATGCAGACGCCGAACGCGACGGCCAGCGCCGCCAGCGACACGAGTAGCCGGGCACGCAACTCCTCGAGATGGCCGACCACGGTGAGCTTCTCGTCGCGGCCTATCTGTCGCGCAGCTACAGCCATCGTGCCCGGTCGGGTCCAATCGCCGGTGACGCTCAGGGTGCGGACGACGGCTGCGGCCCTTCGGCAGGCGGCATCACGGGTGCCGGCGAGCTCGCAGGCCCCGGTGCGGGTGCGCTCGCGAGGGAGGGCGGGGGTGCCGGCGCGGCACCCGCGGACTGCTGGGTGGTGAGCGCTGGCTGGGTGCTCTCCCCGGTGAGGGAGTCCTTGAAGCCGCGCATACCGGCACCTAGTGATTTGCCCATCTCGGGCAGGCGCTTGGCTCCGAACACGAGCAGGAGCAGGATCAACAGAAAGGCTATGTGGATTGGATTGTCGAGTCCCAGCATCTTCTTTTGGTCAACTCCCGAGTAGTGTTTTCCGTCGCAGAGGGCGGCGAACGGTCAGAGGGACTACGCAGAAGATCCGCGGGCGGATCACTCGCCCAGTCGCCGGGAATCGTCTCGGGCTCGCGCCTTCGCTCCCCACTGCGACGCCCGCGCGAACACCGACTGAAGATCCGATCGACCACGCGCGTGCGTAAAGTCAATCGGTGTCCCGTCTCCGCAATACAGCAGCACAGTCCAAAGAGCGCCTTCGCCGGCTCGCCGACGAGGAGCTGATGGAGCTGGTGGCAGCCGGCGACGCAAATGCCTTCGAGGTGATCCTCGAGCGCCATGCTGACGCGGCGTTCTCGCTGGCCTATCGCATTTGTGGCCGCCACGCGGCTGCCGACGACATCACACAGGAATCGTGTCTGGCTGTGTGGCGCAGCGGAGCGCGTTATGATCGAGGGCGAGGAAGCGTGCGGACGTGGGTGCTGAGCATCGTTCACAACCGAGCGATCGACGCCCTCCGCCGCAGCGGTGTGCGCGACCGGCGGCATGCTGGTGACGAGGGCATCGAGGACAGCCTCGAGGCAAATGAGCGCACCGATGCGCAGGCGATTGAGAACGCGACATCGCGTGAGATCCGCGGCGCGCTGGGCGAACTGCCTACCGAGCAGAGGCGAGTCATCGAGCTAGCATATTTCGGTGGTTTCACACAGACGGAGATAGCGTCCATGCTGAACACGCCGATCGGCACGGTCAAGAGCCGGATGCGCCTCGGACTCGAGAAGCTGCGGGACCATCTCAGGGGCTGGGAGGCGGTGGGCACGTGAGCACACACGGAAAGAGTCTCCACTGCCAGGAGTCAGAGGACGCCGCTGCGTACGTTCTCGGGGCGCTGGATGAGCCAGAGTTCTACCGCCAGCATCTCGCCACCTGTACGGTGTGTCAGGCCGAGGTGGCGAGGCTACAGCCGGTCGTCGACACCTTGCCCGCCACGGTGCCGCCACAGAGCGCGCCCGAGGGCCTTCGCCGGCGCGTGGTTTCCGTAGTCCGCGCGGAGGCGGAGCTGTTGCGGGTAGCCGGGCACGAGGCGGACGAACCGCCGCGCCGAGGCAGCCGCTGGCGCCGACCGCGCGGGGCCGTGCTCGCGTGGGGCGCGCTCGCCGCGAGTGTGGCTGCAGTGCTCGCAATCGCGCTCACCGCAGGGTCATCTGAGCAGACACGGGTGACTAACGCTCAGGTCGCCGTCGTCGGCGCTCACGCTTCCCTGCGCCAGGTTGGCGGCCACTCAGAACTGCTGCTCGCGGGCATGCCCCAACCACCCCGAGGAAGGATCTATGAGATCTGGCTGAGCCGAGGGGCGGCGCCGCAGCCGACAGATGCCCTCTTCGGCGTTACCAGGCATGGAAGCGGCGCAGTCGCGGTCCCGGGCAGCCTGCACGGCGTCAAGGAAGTACTGGTCACGAGCGAGCCGCTCGGTGGCTCATCGCACCCCACGAGCACACCGCTGATCCGCGTCGCCGTGTGAGTCGAGGCTCGCGCCCCGCATTCGGCAAGGCGCTCTGGGTGCGACCCGGATTTGTGGTGTGCTCGTGAACATCTCCTCGCTCGGGAGCTCGCGCAAGCTAATTCTCTCGCAGACGATTGTGCAGTTCAGCCTTTCACATCGGCGATCGAAGCTCAGCTGTGTCGATTCGGAGGCGACGGCGCTGATCGTGATCGGTGTGTGGATCGCTGCCTTCGTCGCCCTCGGTGCATGGCGAATGCGGACGATGGACACCTGATCGCGCTGGCAAACGGGGGCCACAGCCCTTCGAGCTGTGCCTCGAGATCGCCCGAGTTGTACGCGTCGACAACCCGATGCTCGAGGCGGGCGCCGAGCCGGGGACGGATCGCGCGAGCGAATCCGTAGGATCTGCTCTATGGGACCCACCTTGACCGGCGGCTGCAACTGCGGGGCCGTGCGCTTCGAGATCACCGAGCCGCTGTTCGCCGCGCGCTACTGCCATTGCACTCGTTGTCAGCGGCGTACCGGCGCAGCCGCGTCGGCGAACGCTGCCGTCGTGCCGGGCTCGTTTCGCATCGTGCAAGGAGAGACGGCGCTGAAAGCCTGGAGACCTCCCGACGGGCACGAGAAGTGGTTCTGCGGCGAGTGCGGCTCCGCGATCTTCACCCGCGATCCCCAGGACCACTCGAGGACGGGTGTGCGACTGGGCGCCGTTGATGGTGATCCAGGCGTGCGACCAGAATTCCGGCAGTTCGTCGCCTACGCCGCGCCCTGGGAGGAGATCCCGGACGACGGGCTGACGCGCTACCCGGAGCGCCCGTCGGCGTGAGCGGCTGGCCCACTCGCTTGTACGATTAGAACGTCGACAAGAACGGCGCGCATCCTCGACCCGAGTCCCCGGCGCTCAGGGCAGCGTCGGTGGGCTTCCTACCTGGAGGGCTGCTGCGCCGGGACTACGAGCTGCCCGGCTGGCTCGCCACCGCTGCCTTCCACCCAGGCTTACGAAGCCTGTCCATGAGAAGCGGTGGGACGATCCCGATCACAAGGATCCCAGCAACGAGCAGGAGTGCGTACAACAGCTGGCTCTGGTGGCCGAGCTGCGACGGAGGTACGAACCCGATCACGAATGCGGTCACCGAGGAGACACCGCCGAGCAGACACAGCAGGCCCAGCCAGTGGGCCCTGTATCCCCGCGGACGATCCGGTTGCGCGCGCCGCAAGCGCACGGCGGCGATGAACATGAGCAGGTACATGATCAGATACACCTGGGTGGCCATGGCGGTGAAGATCCAGTACGCGCGTGAGATGGTAGGGATGAAGGCGTAGAGCAGGGCGATGATGGTGATCACGGCGCCTTGGGCCGCGAGGATGTGGACCTCGATGCCTTGACGGTTGAGCTTCTGAAAGTAGGGGGGCAGATAGCCTTGTTCGCGTCCTATCCGCAGAAGGCCCTCGGACGGGCCGTCGAGCCAGGCCAGCATTCCGGCGAGCGCCCCAACTGCCAGCGCGATCGCGATCACGGGCACGGCGAACGAGGTGCCGAAGTGTGTCAGGAGGCTGTCGAAGGCCTGCATGACGCCGGCGGTGAGGCTGATCTGGCCG
>Ga0306920_100008610_pt1 | contig 13539 bp, 12 predicted proteins | sample flu12Cox44000170_FD_204666 | JGI IMG/M metagenome (GOLD analysis project Ga0306920, IMG submission 204666) | Lab enrichment of tropical soil microbial communities from Luquillo Experimental Forest, Puerto Rico - flux4day.12C.oxic.44.000.170 (v2)... | ecosystem: Environmental > Terrestrial >... | reverse complement strand
GCCCAGGTAGCCGAATCCCTGCGGCTTGACCATGCGGACGGCGCGCAGCCTGATGGCGGTGGCCAGGCGCGCCGGGTCTGGCACGGTCCAGTGCGCGCCTGGATCGGAAACGCGGGTCACGGGGCTGTTCCGGCGGGCTTGCGGCAAAGTGGCATAGCCACATTGTGATCGATGCCGAAGTGGCTGAGGTCCATGATCGTGGGTCAAAAGCGGCGATATCCGCCAAAAATGACCCACGATCATGGAAGCCCCGGCTGGGAAGCGCGCAGGCCCGCGGGCAGGCGCCACGGTCCGTTCGGAATGATTCGGATTGTCCTGGTTGGCGAGCGAGGAGCGATGTGTGGCCGCTTTTCCGGGATGTCCGGGCATACACTCTTAGCCGGGAAGGCCGGGTTGGGGAGGGATCGCTTGATGTCGGACAGCTGGGCGGGGACTGTTCCGGACGTGGACGAGGCCCGCGGGCGCGCCGTCGCTCGTAAGCCCTGACGGCGTCATCGCATGTCGCAAACCGAGGTTCGTGCGGGTATCCGCCTGGCCGAACTCCTCGCGGCCATGTCGCTGGCGACCGACCTCGGCATGGGACAGCCGATGGAGCATGTGCTCCGGCAGTGCCTGATCTCGCTGCGGCTGGCCCAGCACATGGGGCTGGACGAGGCCGATCGCGCGGTTGTCTACTACGCCAGCCTGCTGGCCTGGGTCGGCTGTCACGTGGACGCCTACGAGCAGGCGAAGTGGTTCGGCGACGACACCGCGCTCAAGACGGACTTCCGGCACGTGGACTTCGCCACGCCCGTCTCCGGACCGCTGTTCATGATCCGCCATCTCGCGGCTGGCCGGCCCGTGCCGGAACGCGCCCGGGTCGGGCTGGCCTTCGTTTCCGGCCTTTCTGGCGGCCGGCGAGCGGCGGAAGAGATGCTGACCAACCACTGGCTGGCGGCCGACGCGCTCGCCAGCCGCCTCGGTCTCGCCCAGCGAGTCCGGGACAGCGTCGAGCAGACCTTCGAGCGCTGGGACGGCAAGGGCGCGCCGAAGGGGGTTTCGGGAGAGCAGATCCTCGTGGCATCCCGGCTGATCAACCTGGCGGACGTGGTGGAGGTGTACCAGCGGGCGGCCGGGACCGAGGCCGCCGTCCTGGTGGCCGGCCAGCGCCGCGGCACACAGTTCGACCCCGCCGTCGTGGACCTGTTCACCCAGCACGCCGCGACGTTGTTCGCCGACCTCGACGAGGCGGGGACCTGGGACGACGTGCTCGCCGCGGAGCCAAGCCCGGCGATCCGGCTCACCGGCGCCGAATTCGACGCGGCACTCGAGGCGATCGCCGACTTCACCGACGTGAAGTCGCCTTACACGATCGGGCATTCGCGCGGCGTGGCCGACCTGGCCGCGGAAGCGGCCACCGTCGCCGGATTGGGCGGACAGGCCGCGAAACTGGTCCGCAGGGCGGGACTGGTCCATGATCTCGGCCGGCTCGGCGTGCCGAACACGATCTGGGACAAGAAGGGCAGCCTGTCCCGCGCGGAGACCGAACGGGTGCGGATGCATCCGTATCTCACCGAACGAACTCTCGCGTTCTCCCCCGCGCTCGCACCGCTCGCGGCCATCGCCGTGCAGCATCACGAACGGCTCGACGGTTCCGGGTACCCGCGCGGGCTGGCGGGCAGCGCGCTGAGCCCGGAGGGCCGGGTGCTGGCCGCCGCGGACTTCTACCACGCGCGGACCGAACCGCGGCCGCACCGGACGGCGGCCGCCCCTGACGAGGCCGCAGGCCAGCTCAGGGCCGAGGCGCGAGCGGGCCGCCTAGACGGCGAGGCGGTGGCGGCCGTCCTGTCCGCGGCCGGGCACCGGACGGCGCGCCGCAAGACGATGCCGGCCGGCCTGACCAGCCGGGAGGTCGAGGTCCTGCGGCTGCTGGCGGCCGGCCTGTCGAACAGGGAGATCGCCGAGCGCCTCGTCATCTCCCCCAAGACGGCCGGCCACCATGTCGAGCACATCTACGCCAAAACAGGGACCGCTAACCGCGCGCTTGCCAGCCTGTTCGCCGCCAACCACGGGCTGATCGGCGACTCATCCGGCGCTTAGCACCGGGACGTAGCCGGAGCACAGGATGCGCATCCAGCCGATGCGGCCGTCATCGCCGCCGTTGTAGTAGGCCTGTTGCTCGACCAGGTAGTCATCGCTTCCCTTCCGCACCCTCAGCCGGTACGCGACGTGCTCACGTCCCGCCACCCGGCCGGCGGTGAGCGAGCACAGCTCATCGATGCGCGCGCCGTCGAACCAGGTCCCCAGGATGATCTCCCAGGCCACTTCGGTACCGGATGTCGCCTGCCAGTGCCGCTTTGGCGTCAGGGCCTGGAAGTCGATCGTGTCTGACAGCACGGCGCGAAGCGCGGCTGGGTCTTTGGCGGCAATGGCCGTGGCGAAGTTCTCGCCCAGGGTATGCATCCGCATTTGTTCGTCCTCTCTGCCGCGGCTGAGCGATGCCTGGTCGCCCGTCCTGGCTCCGAGGATGACGCCCGCACGGGAAGTGGCGCATGGGGCGGCTGCCCCATCTTCCCGGGCGCGTCAGCCGGTCGCGTTGAGCCAGCGGACGGGGGCGCCGTCGCTGGCGCGGCGGAACGGCTCGAGCTCGTTGTCCCACGCGGTGCCCATAAGCCGGTCGAGCTCGGTCTCGAGGACCGAGGCGCCGGTGGCGCCGAGCGCGAGGGCGGAGCGGAGACGGCCCTCGGGAACCAGGATGTCGCCGTTGGCGCTCGTCACCGCGGAAAAGGTGCCCAGGTCGGGCGTGTAGCTGTAGCGGACCGCGTCGCAGCCGGGGGACGCCTCCTCGGTCACCTCGAAGCGCAGCCGGTTCCAGCCCGCGAGCGCGGACGTGATCGCCCCTGCCGTGCCCGGCCGACCATGCCAAGTCAGCTCAGCACGAAGAGACCCCGGGGCAGCCGGCTGGCTGACCCAGGGCATGCTGACGGTCGTCCCGACGGTCCCCGCCACTGCCCACTCGATGTGCGGGCACAGCGCCGGGGGCGCCGAATGAACCTGCAGAACGCCGTAAACCGACACCGTGCCTCCCTAAGACGAGGTTCGCCTTCCCCTGCGACCTCATCGGAGCACCTGCCGGTCATAGACCCACCGGTTGCCCGGTGTCTGCGTCATATTGTGCCGTACGATCACGCGAGATACTAGCGCTACCCCCTAGAAAACCTCGCCGGCGTAGGAGCATGACCAGCGCGGCGAGCGCGGTGACCGCCACGCCCGTCCACATCACGTAGTCACCTGCCTGGTCATAGAAGGTTCGCGCGGTCGCCGACGGGAGCGCGAGCGGGACGGTCACGACCCCGTGACCCGACTGATCCAGCCAGGCGAGCTGCCGGCCGCGGGCGTCGAACGCGACCGTGTCCCCGGTCAGCGCCGCCTGCACCACCGGCCTGCCGGTCTCCGCGGCGCGGAGCGCCCCGAGGGAGGCGTGCTGGTCCGGCCCCCACGTGCCCTGGAAGGTGGGCGTCGACGACTGGTACACGATCAGCTGGGCGCCCTGGTCCGCGTCCACCCGGGACATGTCGGGGAACGCCGATTCGAAGCAGACGAGCACGCCGATCGGCAGCGGCCGGCCGTCGCGGCCGGTCGCGGTCAGCAGGTGCGCTCCCGGGCCGGGGTCCATGTTCGAGGACGCGGCCTTGCTCACCTTGGTGAGCCAGCCGAGCTGCTGGCGGAACGGGATGTACTCGCCGAACGGCACCAGCCGCGTCTTCGCGTAGGTTCCCTTGACCCCCGCCGGGCTGACCAGGACCGCCCACTTCTCGTGCCCCTTGCCCGGTGGCGTGGTGTCCTGGCTGACCAGGATGTCGGCTCCGTCCGCCGCGGACAGCGCCTCGATCTTGGCCAGCAGCGCGCGGTCGGCCGGCGAGGCGCCGGTCAGGTCGGCGGGGATGCTGCTCTCGCCCCACACGATGAGGTCGGGCTTGACACCGCCGAGCGTGCCGCCCCTGGTCAGCTGTTCGGTGAGCGTTTCGCTCGCGTCGGTCCGCTGTGCCGCGTTCTGCACTACGCCTGGCTGGACCATCGCGACCGTGACCTCGCGGACCGCGGGGAACGGCGAGGTGAGCGCGTACGCGAGGGGGCCGGCCCCGGCGACGACGATGAGGGCGGCGACTCCGGCGGCGGCGAGCGGGATCCGCCGCGGCACGGATCGAGCCGCCGCGGCTTTGGGAATCAGCGAGGACGGCCAGAGGGCGCCGGCGACCAGCGTAATCGCGACGTTGGCCATGACGAGGGCCACACTGACCAGCCAGACTCCCCCGACGGAGGCGAGCGCCAGGACCGCGGGGTGCTGCCACTGGGAGGCGCCGTACAGGTCCCACGGGCCGCCCATCCCCTGGTAGGACCGGATCCACTCCGGGATCAGCCAGCAGCTCGGCACCACGATGAACGCGCCGAGGGCGGACAGCCACGACACGGGCGGGCGCAGCAGGCGGCGGACCGCAACGGCGAACGGCGACCACATCCAGCCCATCACCGCGCCGAGCAGCAGCAGGCCCGGGCCGAGTTGGGGCGCCATCCAGGACAGCATCGTGATCAGGTATGCCGCGCCGAACCACCAGCCGCGCGCGACTGCCTCCCGGGTGGACTCCGCGCGGACGAAGATGATCATGGCCGGGACCAGCGCGGACCACGCCAGGTACGACAGGCTGGGCCCCGGGAATACCAGGAGGACGGTCAGGCAGCCGACCAGGAACGACAGCCATCGCACCGGATACCGGAACGGCCTCGCGAGCGTACGGCGCAACGTCACGCTTCCATTGTCGGTCATCCGCGCCGCTCCTGGTCGCTGCGCTCTGATTGCGGTTTCCCGTGCTATAGCGCGGGATTCTGCGATCAAAAGGGCCGGGAGGGTGGCTGGGCGGGGAGAAAATCCGCCCGCCCGGGTCGGCATTGACGCGGGCGGGCGGATTAGCGGGAAATGGCTAGGAGCGCGCGGCGGCTTCCTCCAGGGCGCGCCTGACCAGAACGCGGGCCAGGTGCTCGCGGTAGGCCTTGCTGGCGTGGATGTCGGACCCCGCCGAGGTGCCCTCGGCCGCCAGCGCGGCCGCGTCGGCGATCGACGCGCCCGATGCCAGGGCGTTCTCCACCGCGGCCGCGCGCAGCGGCGTCGACCCCATGTTCACCAGCGCGACCGCGTTGCCCTGCACCGCGACCCCGACGATCGCCCAGTCGATCGCCCGCTTGGTGAACTTCTGGAAGGACCACCTGGCGGGCACCGCGGGCTTCGGCACCTGGATCTCGGTCAGCAGCTCACCGGGCTCCAGGGCGGTCTCGAAGATGCCGCGGAAGAACTCCGTGGCCGGGACCGTCCGGGTCCCCGACGCGCCTCGCACGACGAACACGGCGTCCAGGGCCAGCAGCGACGCCGGCAGGTCGGAGGCCGCGTCGCCGTGCGCCACCGAACCGCCGATCGTGCCCCGGTGCCGGATCTGCGGGTCGCCCACCTGCCCGGCCGTGTACGCGAGCAGCGGCATGTCGGTGCCGAGCACCGAAGAGTGCTGCACGTCGTGGTGCCTGGTGAGCGCGCCGATCGCGACGTGCGTGCCCTCGTCGCGGACGTAGGACAGCTCCTCGACCCGGCCCAGGTCGATCAGCACCGCCGGCGAAGCGAACCGCAGCTTCATCAGCGGCAGCAGCGAGTGCCCGCCGGCCAGGTACTTGGCGTCCTCGCCGTGCTCGGCCGCCAGTCCCAGGGCCTCGTCAACGGAGGAGGCCCGCGCGTAGGTAAACGATGGTGGAATCACTTGCCCGCCTCCGCGGCGGTGAGCGCCGCCTTCACGATGTTGTGGTAGCCGGTGCAGCGGCAGATGTTGCCTTCGAGGCCGGCCCGGACCTCGGCCTCCGTGGGCGACGGGTTCTCCTTCAGCAGGGAGACGATCGCCATGACCATGCCCGGCGTGCAGTAGCCGCACTGCAGGCCGTGCTCGGTGTGGAACGCCTTCTGCACGGGGTGCATGTCGCCGTTGTCCGAGGCGAGCCCCTCGAGAGTCGTCACCGAACGCCCGTCCGCCTGCGCGGCCAGCACGGTACACGACTTGACCGACTCGCCGTCGAGCAGCACCGTGCAGGCACCGCAGGATGTCGTCTCGCAGCCGATGTTGGTCGCGGTGAGGTCCGCCACGTCGCGCAGGAAGTGCACGAGCAGCATGCGGTCCTCTACGTCCGCGGTGATGTCCTTGCCGTTGACGGTCAGCTCGACCTTCACTTCGCGCTCGCCTTCTGGATAGCGGTCCATACACGTTCCGGCGTCGTCGGCATGTCGACGTGCCGCACGCCAAGGTGCGAAAGCGCGTCGATCACCGCGTTCTGCACCGCCGGGGTGGCGCCGATCGTGCCGGCCTCGCCGATGCCCTTGACGCCCAGCGGGTTCAGCGGCGTCGGCGTCTCGCTGGTGACCAGCTCGAAGCTGGGCAGTTCGGCCGCCGTGATCGCGGCGTAGTCCGCGAGCGTGGACGTCAGCGGGTTACCGTCCGCGTCGTAGAGCACCTCCTCGCACAGCGCCTGCGCGGCGCCCTGCGCGATGCCGCCGTGCCGCTGGCCCTCGAACAGGATCGGGTTGAGCACGGGACCCGCGTCGTCGGCCGTGACGTGGCGGAGCAGCGTCACCTTGCCGGTCTCGGTGTCCACCTCGACTAGCGAAAGCTGCGCGCCGAACGGGAACGTCGGCGCGTCCTGGGTGAACCGGACGTTCGCCACGATCAGCCCGCCGTCCGCGTGGCCGGCGACCTGCGCCCAGGTGAGCGACTTGTCCGGGTCGCCGGCGATGTGCCAGGTGCCGGTGCCGGTGTCGAGCACCACGTCGGCTTCGGCGGCCTCGAAGAGCGCGGCCGCGTTCCTGGCCGCCTCCTCCTTGACCTCGATCGCCGCCTTCTGCACCGCGGACCCGCCCAGCTGCAGCGAGCGGGACGCGTAGGTGCCGATGCCGTCCGGGATCAGGTCAGTGTCACCGTGGATGACCTCGATCTTGTCCATCGGGATGCCGAGCTCTTCCTGCACCAGCATCGCGAACGCGGTGTGGTGGCCCTGGCCGTGCGCCGAGCTGCCGGTGTAGACGGTGGCGGTGCCGTCGTCGTGCACCTCGACCTTCGCGGTCTCGCCGGCGCCGGCGTCGGCCGCGGTGATCTCCACGTAGGTGGCCAGCCCGATGCCGAGCTGCCTGGTGTCGCCGGATTCACGGCGCCGCCGCTGCTCGGCGCGCAGCTCCTCGTACCCGGCCGCGGCCAGCACCTTGTCCAGCGCCGCCTCGTACTCACCGGAGTCGTACGGCGCGCCGGTCTTGGTGACGAACGGGAACTGGTCAGGCCTGATGAAGTTGATCCTCCTGACCTCGGCCGGGTCGAGCCCCGCCTCGGCGGCGAACCAGTCCATTGCCCGCTCGATCGTGGCCGCCGCCTCGGGCCGGCCGGCGCCGCGGTAGGCGGAGATCGGCGTGCCGTTGGTGACCACGGCCTTGTACCCGGCCTGGACGTTCGGGCTGTCGTAGACGCCGGGTGCCATCAGGTTGGTCAGCATCGGCAGGAACCCGGCCATCCGCGAGTACGCGCCGGAGTCCTGGACGACGTCGAGCCGGTAGGCCTTGATGTGCCCGTCGCGGGTGCCGCCGATCCTGATGTGGTGGACCTGGGCGCGACCCTGCGTCATCGCCAGCATGTTCTCGTTGCGGGTCTCCACCCAGCGCACCGGCCGGCCGGTGTGCTTGGCCGCCCACGCGACGATGATCGACTCGCGGTCGACGCCGATCTTGGCGCCGAACCCGCCGCCCACGTCCGGCGCGACCACCCTGATGGCGTCGGGCGGCAGCCCGATCGCGGTCAGGATCAGGCGGGAGAGCTGGGCGTTCTGTGAGCTCGCCCAGACGGTGAGCTTCCCGTCGATGAACGCCGCGGCCGTCGACCGGCCCTCCATCGGCAGGCAGGCGACCCGCTGGTTGACCACATCGCCCTCGACGATGACGTCGCAGCCGTCGAAGATGGAGTCGTCGCTGGTCTGGCCGCGGCCCTGAGTGCACACGTTCGTGCCGGCGTCGGGGAACAGCAGGCTCTCCCCCGCCAGCGCCGCCTCGATCGACGGCACCGCGGGCAGCTGCTCGTAGTCCACGCTGACCAGCTCGGCGGCGTCCTCGCCCTGGTAGGTGCTCTCGGTGAGGACGATCGCGACCGGCTCGCCGACGAACCGGACCCGGTCGAACGCGAGCAGCGGCTCTTGCCACACGCCCCCCATCGGCATCGGCCCCTCGGGCGGAGGCGCGTCCGGGTCCGGCTCCGCGGGAGGCGGTGGCGCCGGCATGTCGGTCATGTCCGCCGCGGTCAGCACCGCGACCACGCCCGGCTGCGCGAGCGCCTCCGAAGCGTCGATGCCCGTGATGAGCGCATGCGCCACCGTCGATCGCACGAAGGTGGCGCGTACCGCTCCGGCAAGCTCAGGTTCCCGCAGGTCGTCGACGTAGACGCCTCCTGCGGTCAACAGCCGCGGGTCCTCCGTACGGATCACCCGCGTGCCCAGAATGCTCATGAATCCTCCGCTGGTACGGCCTTCCCGCCGAACCTACACCGAACGAGTCAGGCGCTGCCAGCCCCGTGCTACGCAAAGACACACTTATAGGTTTGTGGCCATAACACGAGGTAAACGGGGGGTTCTTGTAGTCACACTGTGAACTCCGCCGGCCATTTCCGGGCCGCGGTCCGCACCACCGCCCCTGAAGCTTCGGGGCTCACGTAACTTAACCCCTTGTACCATCTGTCATCGCTATGCTGCCGACGGTGAGGAGCGCCCGCACGACATAGGGAGGGAATTTGAGGCGGATAGGTTCTCTGCTCGCCGCATCGGCCGCTGCCGCGGTATTGGCGACCACAGCCCCCCGCATTGGCAGCTTCGGCGGCTATCACCGCACCGGCCAGCGCGCCGTTGCCGTGTCACGCCACGATGAGTAACTACCACCCCAAGGACTACACCACGACATACGTCCATGTGCGGACGGCCGCTTATGCCGCCGTCACGACCATCGCCCACTACAGGACGGTCAACCGCAAGCACACCGGCAAGGCCGGCGCGAAGGGCAACGCGTCGATCGCGTACCGCATCAGCGGCGCGACACCCGGTTACAAGGTCGTGGTGAGCGTTCGAGTCGTCAAGGGCAACCGGTCGGGCAGCTGCTCGACATGGTTCATACCGCACCGCTGACCGGGATTCGCTCGGCATTATCCGCGGCCACTTTGCATCGCTGGTGAACTTTGCATCGCTGATGACACCTTTTATGCCCGATATGCCCGGAATGTGGGTGCGCCAGCGATGCAAAGTCCGAGAAGCAAGGCCTGGGCGGGCTCACCTTTCCGCGTGAAGGGCCGCGGCGTCGCAGCGGCGCGCGGATCGTCGCCTCGGGGAACACGGGTGTCCGCCGGCTACAGCGACGCGGCTGGGGTGGCGGGGGTTAGCCAGTGGGTCGTTACCGCCTGGGAGCGGGTTTCGAGGCGGGCGGCGAGGTCGGCGGCGGCCGCCGCGACGGCCGGGCCGAAGTTCGGGGCGTCGGTCGTCTCGAGCAGGAACACGATGCGGGCGCTGTCCTCGGTGACCTTGGTGCGGTCCGCGTCGCGGTGGTTCCAGTGCCTGGTCAGCACGGATTTGGCGTCCGTGTAGATCACCTCGCCCGGGCGTGGGTGCTCGGTGACGTCCGGCTCGCCCAGTGGCGTGAAATCCTCGTCGCCCGCCGCGAACCCGACCGCGATGTCGCCCTCGACCGCGTCCAGGTCGAACGCGCCGGCCGGCACCCCGTGGGTGGCGGACACGAGGTTGTAGCAGTCCACCGCCGCGCTGATCCGCGGCAGCCGGCCGCTGCGCGCCAGCCGCCGGCGCAGCGCGGCCACGCTCGGCCGCTCCCGCTTCGGGTTGGTGCCGAACGCCCGGTACGCCGCGTGCCACGCGGCGATGTGCGGGTCGTCTTCCGCGGCCGGGAGCGTCTCGCCGCCGGCGGCGGCCCGCTCGAGCGCCGCCAGGCCGGCCTCCACCTCGGGCCACGGGCCGTGGCCGGCGAAGCCGCTGGCCACGATCGCGGCGATGCGCACCCCGCCGAACGCCGCACACACCGCGTCGCTGATCCGAAGCTCGGTCATGATCTCTCGTCATCCTCCCTGGCTCACGCTCAATTATCCCGAACGGACGCTAGCGCCTCCCCACCGGATACGGTTATCGTTGACTTAGTCCGAGATAACCCCTGACTGGGTCAACTAATTTGGGGGCACGATGAGCGAGGCTCTCGCAGATCAGGTCGCGGCGGTGCGCGCCTTCAACCGCTTCTACACGGGCGTCATCGGGCTGGTACACGGCATGTACCTGGACATGCCGTACTCGCTGACCGAGGCCAGGCTGCTGTTCGAGATGGCACGCCAGGACGTCACGGCAGTGGCTGACCTGCGGCGCGGCCTCGACATCGACGCGGGGTACCTGAGCCGGGTGCTCGCCCGCTTCGAGGCCGGCGGCCTGGTGACCAGGCGGCGCTCGGACGCTGACGGCCGCCGCCAGGACATCGTCCTCACCAGCGCGGGGCGGGCCGCGGCGGCGGAACTGGACACGCGCTCGGCCCGGCAGATCGGCGAGCTGCTCGCCGGCGTGGACCGCGGACGGCTGCTCGACGCCATGCGGGACATCACCGGCCTGCTCGGCGGCCAGGCGACTCGCGCGGTGCTGCTCCGGCCGCCGTCGGCCGGCGATCTCGGCTGGGTGGTGCACCGGCACGGAGCGGTGTACGCCGAGGAGTACGGCTGGAACATGGACTTCGAGATGCTCGTCGCCAGGCTCGTCGCCGGTTATCTCGAGGTCCGGCACGACGAGCGCGCCGCGGGCTGGATCGCGGAGGTGGACGGCGCGCCCGCCGGCTCGGTGTTCTGCGTCCCCGAGGACGACACGACGGCGCGGCTGCGGATGCTCCTCGTCGAACGCTGGGCCCGCGGCCTCGGCCTCGGCACGCGCCTGGTCGACGAGGTGCTGCGGTTCGCCCGGCGGGCCGGCTACCAGCGGATCGTGCTGTCCACCTATGACGTCCTCGTCAGCGCCAGGCGGATCTACCAGGCGGCCGGGTTCACGCTGGTAAGCGAGGAACGGGAGTGCAGCTTCGGACAGGATTTGAACGCTCAGGTCTGGGCGCGATCCCTGGTTCATTAGTGCAATCGTGTGCAGTAATGCGCTATCCTTGAACCGGCGCGGTCGGATGCATCGCCGCATGGGGGCGTAAAGCGGCCGGCGGGACGCGCTGTCCGCTGTGCGGACTTTCCCGGAATCCCCGGACCGGGATCAGCCAGCGGGCGCCTTGCACTATTGCCATTCATCGTGACGGGGAGCGGTGACAATGTCCTCAGGAAGCCGATGGGCGCCGGGTATCGGCGTGGACCGGCTCCAGCCCGGAGATCACGCCTTGCTGGCGTTCTCCGACGACGAACAGCGCTGGGAGATCCTCACCACCTTCACCGAGCATGGGATCGCCAGGGACGAGAAGGTCTTCCTGCTGGTGGACGTCGTCCACTCGCCCGCCGAGGTGGCGGCCCGGGTCGCCGGAGGCAAGCAGGCGGCCCGGGCGCTCGTCGACGTGGGCCGGCTCGTGGTGTCCACGACCCCGCGCTTCGGCCCGGGCGGCTTCGACGCCAGGCGGCTTGTGGACACGGTCGGCCGCCGGGCCGACGAGGTCGTCCGCGCGGGGTTCAGCGGGCTGCGCAGCGCGAGCGAGATGTCCTACGCACTCGCTCCGGTGGAGAGCCTGGACCAGGCCGTGGAGTACGAGTCCGTGCTGCACGAGACGCTGTTCGGGGCGAAAGCGAACCGCCGGTACACCGCGCTGTGCCTGTGGGACGAGCGCCGGTTCGGCGGCGAGCCGGCCATGGACGCGGTGCGCGCCATCCATCCGGTGACGGTCCTCGATCGCCTCGGGTCGCTGCACGTCACGCTGACCAGCGCCGGCATCCGGCTCACCGGGGACTGCGACCTGTCCACCCGCCCGGCGTTCACCGGCGCGATGCGCACCCTCGCCATCCGGCCGGGGCCGACGCTGGTCCTCGACATAACCGACCTGTCCTTTCTCGACGCCTACGGGGTGAGCCGCATCCTGCGGCTGGCGGAAGAGCTGGCGCCGCCGCGCCGCCTCGAGGTCCGGTGCCGCAACGTCCACCGGCGGCTGCTGCACGCTCTCGGCGCCCGTTCCTTCCGGCAGCTCTCCGTCGTCACCGAGCGCCTGTAAGCACACGGAAAGAGCCGCCCGGGCGGGCGGCTCTTTCCGTGTTGTCGGGTTATTGCTGTCGGGTTCAGGCTGAGGCACCCGCCTGGTGGCCGGACTCGTGGATCTGCTCGATCGCCGGGCCGAACACCGTGGCGCCAGGCTGCTCGTGGCGGCCCTTGGCGAATCCGAAGATCCCGGCGAGCAGGCTCACCGCGCCGAGGCCGAACATCGCCAGCGAGATGATGAAGGTGATCTGGGAGACCTTCCACCAGCCGTAGGCGTTCAGGAGCATGCTGCGCAGGGTCTCGCCCTTGAAGACGGTGGCGACTTGGGCCTGCAGCTTGGCGTTGTTCGGCTGGGCCATGGCCTCGCTGGACAGCTGGGAGTAGGTCTTGCCACCGGTCATGTTCTGGATGTGGACGGCGATGAAGTGGTCAGCGTAGGCCTCGGCCTGCTGCCCGGTCAGGAGCTGCTGGCCGGCGTACTGCGAGACTGAGGGGACCATGCTGGGCGTGATCTCAGTGCCCGCCTGGGGGTGCGCGAACGCGGCGGCGGCTGGGAATGTGATCTGCTGTGCGGCGAGCTGGCTCTGCACGGTGTTGTGCACGTAAGCCGAGCCCCAGAGCAGCAGGCCGCCGACTGCCAGCAGTCCGATGCCGAGAAGGGAACCGATCCAGCCGAGAAGCTTGTCGAATGTCGTGCGGCGCATTTGGGACATCTCCCTGATTTTCTACCGGGCCTTGTTAGCCTGGCCTTCTTGGATTTGCTTACGTGTCAAGCATCTGTCCCGGACCCCTGGTTCCGGCATGGCTTTATGGCACTCAGTGCCAGGACCAAGGTCACCAGCGGCCAAGCCGTTAGTCCCCTGTCGACGACGTGATGTGGTCATAACATGACAATTCGCGACACATTAGGCGCGGGCGGCGGCCGCGGTCCCGGGCTCGCCGTCCGGGACGCCGACGCCCTGATTTTCACCGCCGAGATGTACGGCATCCAGCTCGACCAGCTGGCCGTCCTGGTGGGCGGCGAGCGGTCCGCCCGGGCCGCGGTGGCCCGCTGGCGCTCACTGGGGTACGCCGAGACGGCGCGCCTCACCGTCGGCGCGCCCTGGGTGTGGGTGACCAGGGCCGGGCTGGCGGCCTGCGGGCTGGCCTACACCGGGACGCGGCCGGGGCTGGCGCGGCTGGCGCACATCAGGGCCGTCGTCGCGGCCCGCATCGCCCTCGAGGCGACGGACGCCTACCGGCGGGGCAGCGGGTTCTGGCGGTGCGAGCGGCGCATCAGGGCCCGGCACGGGGCCGGCC
>Ga0306920_100008608_pt1 | contig 13541 bp, 14 predicted proteins | sample flu12Cox44000170_FD_204666 | JGI IMG/M metagenome (GOLD analysis project Ga0306920, IMG submission 204666) | Lab enrichment of tropical soil microbial communities from Luquillo Experimental Forest, Puerto Rico - flux4day.12C.oxic.44.000.170 (v2)... | ecosystem: Environmental > Terrestrial >... | reverse complement strand
CTCTGGTTGCTAATTCGCCGATGGAACCAAGATGTGGACAAACCGACCCATACGCCCCTTGTCCTCGTGCTTGACCACCCCGGAAACCTTGGCATACAGGGAGTCGTCTTTGCCGAGCCCCACGTTGTCACCCGGCTTCAGGCGCGTTCCGCGTTGCCGAACCAGAATGGAGCCCCCGGATACGAGCTGCCCGTCGAATCGTTTGACCCCCAGCCGTTGTGCGTTGGAATCGCGGCCGTTGCGAGAACTTCCCAATCCCTTTTTGTGTGCCATTTTTCCTCCTATGGCGCCGGCGCAGCCTCTCCTGATGCATCGGTAGCCACACACCTTTTAGTGCTGGCCTCAACCTCGGATCCACTACATCGTTATTTCCTTGATGCGGACTTCGCTGAACGCCTGGCGATGGCCCAGCGTGCGCCGATATTGCTTCTTGCGCTTGTACTTTAGAACTCGCACTTTGGGCGACCGTGCATTGCGCAGGATGGTTGCGGTTACCTTGGCATTTTCGACGAGGGGAGAACCTACGTCCAACTTCTCTTTGCGCACGGCGCAGACATGGTTGAATTCCACCGTCGCCCCGGGCTCGCCCCCAAGTCGTTCTACCCGAATAACGTCCCCGGGCGAAACTTTGTACTCTTTGCCGCCGGTTCGAAAAATCGCGTACATAGATTGAACCTCAAGTGTGATTCGGAAAAACGAATTATCTCGGAAAAACTCATTATAACAACGGCCTTAGAATCGCGTCAATGTGGATAGGCACGAGCCAGGGCGGTGCAAGAGTGGAGCAGTTTCCCCGTGAGGGGCCAAGAACCTCTCCTGATCCTGTTTAGAAGTACTCCGTAGCTCGCGCCCGGTGGTACACTCTTAAGCACCGCGAGGTGGACAGTGGCAGTCAACACCTCCAAGGGGCTTGTCGTTTCGCAGGCTTTGAACTCGACCTTCGCGCCGGTGAATTGCGCAAGGACGAAGCCAAACAGGTCCGCTTGCGCGAGCAACCTTTCCTGATCCTCACTAAACTGCTGGAGCACGCCGGCGAAGTGGTAACCCGCGAGGAAATCCGCAAGAAGTTGTGGCCGAATGACACGATTGTGGAGTTCGAGCACAGTATCAGCGCCGCTATGAATCGGTTGCGGCAGGCGCTGGGTGACTCGGCTGACAATTCCTCGCTACATCGAGACTCTGGCCCGTCGAGGCTACCGGCTAATCGTACCGGTGGAATGGGTGGGGGTTGCCAGCCCGCCAGGCGGTCTAGGGCCGGGGCTCTCGACTGTGCCTGGGCAGGTTGTCCTGGCCAAGCCGACCCAACCACAGCCGAATAGCGCGGACTTGTCTTTCAAGTTCGCGGTTCTTCCCCAGGGAAAGACCGCAGAGTTAGAAACCGACTCTGCGCTACCCCTGGCATCGGCTTTGGCGAGCCTCACCGGGAAGGAGGTTTCGCACTACCGGGTGCTGGAGATGCTGGGCGGCGGGGGTATGGGAGTGGTGTACAAAGCCGAGGACATCAAGCTGGGCCGCAAGGTAGCTCTGAAGTTTTTGCCGGAGGAGTTAGCGAAGGACCACACAGCCCTGGAGCGCTTCGAGCGCGAGGCACGTGCCGCTTCAGCCCTGAATCATCCCAACATCTGTACCATCCATGAATTTGGTGAACACGAAGGCCGGCGTTTTATCGCCATGGAGTTGCTGGAGGGAGAAACGCTGCGGGAGGTGATTGCCGGCGGAATTCCTTCCAGTTCAGGTCATGTAGGGGCGGGGCTTGCTCCGCCCGCGCCGGGTACGGCGCAGGGTGTCCCAACGAGGGCACCCCAAGGGGTGCCCCTAGAGGTCCACAAGCTACTGGACATTGCGATCCAGATCGCGGACGGGTTGGAGGCAGCGCACGGAAAGGGCATCACCCATCGCGACATCAAGCCGGCCAACATCTTCATTACGACTCGCGGGCAGGCACCACAGGTGAAGATTCTGGATTTCGGCTTAGCGAAGCTCTCCTCAACCAACAGCCCTCGCCCCCTTGGGGGAGAGGGTGGCGATCCCGCGGTCGCGGGAGAGCCGGGTGAGGGGGCGTCGAACGAGGACACTCCGACGGTTTCGCGGGTGGACTCGGACCTGAGCAAGAGCGGCACCACCCTGGGCACAGTCGCATACATGTCGCCCGAGCAGGTGCGGGGTGAGAAGCTGGATGCGCGCACGGACGTGTTTTCATTTGGTGTAGTGCTATACGAAATGGCGACAGGGCGGCAGCCCTTCGCCGGCGGCAGCGGTGCGGAGGCCCTTACGGCGATCCTGAGAGACAGGCCGGTGCCACCCTTGCAGCTCAATCCGGAACTGCCCTGCAAGCTTTAAGAGATCATCCACATGTCGCTCGAGAAAGAGCGCGAGGTGCGGTACCAAGCTACCTCCGAAATAAGCGCCGAGCTCAGGAGCTTGAAACAGGCCATCGAGTCGGGTCGCTCCGTGACGCTGGACCTGCGGCAGGCAGCGGCCGTAACCGCCGCCACCCCGAGAGCGATTCGAGAGCCGCCCCTACAGAAACGTTCGCGACTCCTCGCGATGATGAGTGTACTCGCACTCGTCGTGGTGGTCGTGGCTGGAACCTGGTTGTTCCTCAGTCGAAGAGGCGGCGAGCGGGCTGGCCCGCTGCGGGTCATACCCTTCAGTGGACTTTCGGGCTTTGAGGACCACGCAGCCTTCTCACCCGACGGCAAGCAGTTGGCCTATGTCTGGGACGGGGGAAGTGGTACTGCGCATCACCTCTACGTCAATCTTATCGGTATAGCTTCACGGCTGCAATTGACTCACGACTCGCTGTCTGACATGGACCCAGCGTGGTCGCCGGACGGACGCCACATTGCCTTCATTCGGTATTCTCCTGGTTGGAACGGCAAGAGTGAAGTGATTTCCATTTCAGCGTTAGGTGGGCCGGAGCACCACCTGAGTCAAATCAATCCCCCAAGGATCACAACATGGGATGTTCGTCATATCACTTGGTCTCCGGATGGTAAGTCCGTCATAGTAGCGGACAAGCCTTCAGCCGCCGAGCCGCCAGGCATTTTTCAGCTTTCCTTGGAGGATGGCACGAGACATCGGCTCACATCGCCAGCTCCAGGAACTTGGGGTGATACTGACCCTGCTCTTTCTCCTGACGCGCAGAACCTAGCCTTCGTTCGCTGGTCGAGACTCGAAGTGGGCGACATCTACTTACAGGACGCCAATGCCGCGGAAGCAAGACGACTGACCTTCGACGACGTGGCAATTGAGGGCTTAGCGTGGACGCCGGATGGCCGGAACATCGTGTTCTCATCGGGGCGTTCGGGTCTTTCAAACCTTTGGAGAGTTCCGGTCTCCGGCGGTGAAATCGAACCCCTGGCCGGAGTGGGGGGAAACGCCTATGCTCCCGCTGTATCCCGGAGCGGTAACCTTTTGGCCTACACGAGGTCGGAAACAAACGTCAGCATCTGGACCACCCAAGTCACCCCCGCCGGGCGGTTCGAAGGCTCACCGACCAAACTCATCTCAGGGACCGGCATGCAAGCTGACAGTGAATTTTCTCCGGACGGGAAGCGGATAGTATTCGCCTCCGATCGTTCAGGGGAAACGGAAATCTGGGTGGCTGACGCCGACGGATCAGATGCCCTTCAGTTGACGTCGTTGCGCGCCCTTGAGACGGGCACTCCGCACTGGTCTCCGGACGGACGCTGGATTGCGTTCGACTCGCGGCCTCGCGGGCGGAGCGGGGTGTTCGTGATAGGCGCAGAGGGCGGTAAGCCGCGTCGCCTTACCCCGCCGAGAGCCGATGTGTTTGTGCCGAACTGGTCCAGAGACGGCAGATGGATCTACTTCTGCTCGAATCGCAACGGAGTCTTGGACATCTGGAAGATGCCTGCCGAAGGCGGAGAAGCGGTGCAGGTAACGTGGACGGGAGGGTTCGAGGCTCGAGAGTCGAAGGATGGAAAATGGCTCTATTACACCAAGCTGCCCTGCTGGCTGACCGGACGCCCCGAGAAGCCAGGCATCTGGAGGAAGCCGGTCGAGGGCGGTGCCGAAGCCTTGGTCCTCAACAAGCTCACGGAGCGGCTTTGGACCCTTTCTGACGAATACCTCTACTTCATGGACGTGGAAGCTGAACCTCACGCCACCATCAACCGGCTAGATTTGGCTACCGGAAAGATCAGTCGAATGGCCGAGGTTGAGAATGCCCGTTTATCGATAGGTTGGACTGGCTTGTCCGTATCTTCTAATCACGAGTGGATCATATATCCGCAGGTTGATAAGCTGACCTCGCGCATCATGCTGGTGGAGAACTTCCGCTGGTAGGTACAAGTGATGTAGCGCAAGGTTTGCTCTTCAACCTTGCGGTTCTTCCATTTCTTTTGCCGAAAAACTCGAAGAGCCGCAGCGTTTGCACATCGAATGCTGCGCTGCAAGGCCTACGGTTGGGATGGAGGAACCCCACACCCATTCGACAGCTGTGTGTTTCAGCGCCCTAGTTGACCGCTTGGTTTGCCTTCGTTTATGTTCAGAATGCCTAGTACTTGCGCTAAGGGCGGCGTTGCACTTTGGGGAAGCACGATGAAACATTCGCCGCGATTCTTGAAACTGGTCGAGAGCGTTAAGACGCGCATCCGGGAGACTGACGTCCATGACGTGCGGCGGCGGCTGGAGGCCGGGGAAACGTTCTACCTTGTCGACGTGCGGGAAGAAAGTGAGTGGTCGCGCGGGCACCTGCCGGGCGCCATTCACCTCAGCAAAGGCATCATCGAGCGCGACATCGAAAAGACCATCGCGGACCCTTCAGCTACCATTGTGCTCTATTGCGGCGGGGGATTCCGTTCCGCCCTGGTCGCCGACAGTCTACAGCAAATGGGCTACAGCGACGTCCGCTCCATGGACGGCGGCTGGCGAGGGTGGCGCGAGGCGGGGTATCCTGTCGAGGACTAATCGGCTTTCCTGGCTGAGTGGCCCTTGCGGGGGCACCCCACAAGGGAGTGGGAAGGTGTGAAAAAATCGCGGCAGAGCCGTAAGATCAGGCAGCCAGCGATTTTTCACAGCTGCTGCCCCCTAGACTCCTAGTTTGCCGTTCGGCCTAACTGTTGACCATAAGCGCCAAAGATTTCGGTCCTTGATCTCGCCAAGCTGGCGCTCCTAAGTTTTGTTCTTGACAAATGAGTAGACTATAGATCTTTTGAACCGATCCACGGAGCCCCTGGACATCCGATCCAGGCTTATGAAAACGACCTCCCTTTGGAGTTTCAACCTTTGCGCTGGCGTGAGCGTTCGGCGGGGAAGCACGCCTGACCATACTCAAAATGAAGGATACCCTACCAAGTTGTTGAAAATAAGGGTTGACGACAAATTCACCAGGGGATATCCGAGGATGTTTTTCAAAACAAAATACTTAGTAGTTATCACCGATTATCTTATTGTAAAATAAATGGCTTGACGACGCCTTCTAGAGGCTGAACCTTGGCTAGCGGCTGAGGGCGAATAGTTGCTAGGTACATAAACCTAGGCTCCAGATCTTCTGTGTGGGCGTGTCGGTTCTACATAGACAACCGGCACCGATTGTAAGCAATTAGCTGGGACGGGAGAATAGAGTCCCAATTGGCCCGTTAACCTGCCCGATCGCAGGGCTTGCGAGATGCGATTGCCACGACGGGCCCGCGCGTAATTCACGCCCTCCATACATTTGGGTATCATACCGACAGGTGGTTGGGGTTCACCGCGAGGTCTAACCTTGAGGAGGCTGGCCACGCCGCCGATCGGCGACGATGGTCACCTGCATGTCACGCGCCAGGCGAACGACCTGTCCTAGAAGGTTGCGGCCCAAAAGGCGCGGCCATGAGCTTTGGCGCGGGCGCGCCAAGTAAATCTGGGTGATGCGGTGTAGTCGGGCAAAATTGACCAGCGCCTGAGCAACGTTCTCCCCTTGCAGCACCCGGGTCTCCACGTGAAGGTTGCGGGCAAAATTGAGATGTCTCTCAATCGCCTCGCGCTGCGCCCTGGGCAGGCCCTGCAGGTCGATTTGGGGATGAATGAAGACGGCGAAGCAATCCGCCTTGAGGTAGTCCGCTACGCGTCTGCCGCGACGGATGAGCGCCGCGGTGGAAGGATCATCGGTAATGAAAATCAGGATGCGGTCTGAAGCTGGAGCGATGGCAGGCGATGGCCGATCGTCTGCGTCTTCCGCCGGCCTGTCCGTCTCATCCGGCGCCCCGAGCCGGACCTCGACTTCGTGGGCCGTCTGGCGCATGGCCAGCTCGCGAAGAGCTACCAGATTGGACTCTTGGAAAAACTTCTCCGCTGCCAGCCGCGCCTTGTCGCGCGAGTAGATGGCGCCACGCTTCAGCCTGTTCAAGAGGGCCTGGGGAGGCAAGTCAACCATCACCACTTCGTCCGCCTGCTTCACCACCCAGTCGGGAATAGTCTCGCGGACTCGGATGCCCGTGAACTGCCACACTTGGTCGTTCAGGCTCTCGAGATGTTGTACGTTCATCGTGGTCAACACGTCGATGCCAGCATCGAGGAGGACTTGCACATCTTCCCAGCGTTTGGCGCGCTCCGAACCGGGAACATTAGTGTGAGCGAACTCGTCGATGGCGCAGACCTGGGGGCGGCGTTGTAAGATGGCCTCGACGTCGGTTTCTTCGAAGGTGGACGCCCGGTAGGTGATCGTGCGGCGAGGCACGAACTCCAAGCCTTCGGCTTTGGCGATGGTATCCTGGCGGCCGTGCGGCTCAAAGTAGCCGACGACAACATCAATGCCTTGGTGTTTCAGTTTCTGGGCTTCGTCCAGCATCTGGTAGGTCTTGCCGACACCTGCGGCATAGCCCAGGAAGATTTTGAGTCTGCCCCTACGGTGAGGTTCGGCGAATTCAGTCATCTATTGTGGAAACACGCGCACGTCCATGTTCTCGGCAGTCAGGATCAACCGCTCGAGAAGCCCGCCAAAAATCCGCTCCCGCCAGTCGTCGCGCCGACGGTTGGCAACAAAAATCTGGGTGATGCCGCGGCTGCGGGCGAATTGCAGCACGGTGTCAACCTCATCTTCGCCATCCAGGGCTTCGATGTGAGCATGGGCGGCGCGGGCTTCGGTGAGGCTAATCTCCAGTGCCGCCTTCTCATCGGCCGTGAGGTCCGGTTCGGCGAGGTAGGCGACGAGAAGCTCGCCATGAAACCGATCGGCGTTGCGACGGCCGCTGGCGATCATCGCCCTGGCATCGACCTCGGGAGTGACAAAAACCAGGATGCGCTCCTGGGTTCCCCAGAGCTGCTCGATACCCTGGCGCTCCAGATAGGCTTCCAGTTGTTGGTCGACCACGTCGGCAGCCAGCAGCAGAGCGATCTCACGCAATGCCGACAGCTTCTGTTCCTGGCCGCCAACGACGTCCTCGGCAGCCGCTCCGTGCTGCAAAGGAGCGTCGGCGGACCGTTGCCGGCACATCTCCGGAGGGGCATCGACGACTTCGATTTCGTCGGCATTGCTCAGGAAGGTCTGTGGAACCGTGTGCTCGACGTGCTTGCCCGTGATCTCTTCGACCCGCTCACGCTGCTCGTCGATGTACTGCAAATTGACCGTGGCGACAACGGAGATACCGGCGGAAAGGAGCTCCTCGACATCCTCCCAGCGCTTCCGGTGACGGCTGCCGGGCGGATTGTCGTAGGCGAGGCCGTCCACGAGGCAGACCTGGGGGTAACGGCTGAGAATGGCCTCCACGTTCATCACCGGAACGCTATCGACAGTGAGCGGCGGGATGACCTCCATTTTTTGCAGCAGGGCGGCAACCTCGGCGGAGACCGTGGGTTGAATCGCGCCTACCACCACGTCTTCGCCTCGTTGCTTTCGGCGCCGCCCTTCGTCGAGCATGCGAAACGATTTCCCGACCCCTCCGGCATAACCCAGAAAGACCTTTAGCCGGCCACGCGCCTGGTACCGTTCTTCAGCCAGCACTTGGCGTAGTAGTTTATCGGGGTCCGGACGCTCGACGCCATGCTTCACCATGTGACGTCCTCGTGATCCTTCTCAACCATTATAGCGGAGGTTACAGAGTCCAGAACACAGGGTCTTATTGCCGATTGCGGCTTCCAGGAGGACATGTCATTCTGAGGGCAGCGTAGCGAGGCGCAGAATTTGCTTTTTGGTTAGGGTTCGGCTGCGTTGTAGCGCAAGATGAGCAAATGCATTCTGATTATCGACGACGAAGAGGGAATCCTCGGGCTTGTGCGGGCTAGTTTGGAAGCACGTGGAGGTTGGCGCGTCTTAACGGCTCGCTCCGCGAAGGAAGGACTGGCATGTGCCGGCGCCGAGCGCCCCGATGCCATTCTGCTGGATTTGACGATGCCCGATGTGGATGGTGCTGTCACTTTACAACAGCTCCGGGCCAATCCTGCTACGCGGTCGATACCGGTTGTTCTCCTGACGGCCAAAGTGCAGTCTGCCGACTGGCACCGGTTCGCCGGCCTGGAAGTGCAGGGAGTTATCTCCAAGCCTTTCGACCCTCTGCGGCTGGCGGCGCAAATCTCCATGGCGATGGGGTGGAGCTGATCTTCGACTCGCACATCTACCCGTCGATGGCGGCGAGACTTTGATTAGTTTAGCGGGTGGAGAAATCGCCGACTACACACCGGATGCCCCGCTCCCGGCAGAAGGTGTTCGCGCGTAATGCCGCAGTGCCACCAGATAGTGTATCCCGGAAGCCGCCGTCACAACCGCCGTCGCGTATACCAGCGCCTGCACGACACGGCCTGAAACGAAGGAAATACCCGCTGCTGCGCTAAGTGCCACCAGCACCGTAGACAGCTGAACGAAAGTCGACGCCTTCCCAAGCAAGGTGGGGAGAAAGGGACGATACCCCGACACCAGGCTGATAACCAACGCTGTGACCACAATCGCCACATCGCGGCTGATTACGACGATGGTAATCCACCAGGGCAGCACGTCGCGAAAGGCCAGCATGGCGTAAGCAGTCGTCATCAGGATCTTGTCAGCGATGGGGTCAAGGGCAACCCCCAGAGGGCTTTGCTGATGGTAGACGCGCGCTACCAGCCCGTCCACACCGTCGGAGACAGCAGCGGCACCGAGCACCACGAGCGCCACGCCGTAGCGACGCTGCACTATGAGGATGGCGAACAAAGGCACGAAAACCAGCCGCAGGATGGTGATTTGATTGGCGAGCGTCAATGTCCGCGAAACCATTCTGCTGAGCCGTATCGCGCGCGCTACAAATACTTCTCCAACTCGTTGACCACTTTTTGCACGCCGTCGTAAGGATCGCCTTGACCCTCGTACTCGACCGAATAGACGCCCTTATATCGGGCTTCCTTTGCGACCGCGATGCACTTGGGAAAGTCGTACTGGGTCTCGTTGCCAGCGGCGTTGAATTGCAGTCCCTTGGCATGGCTCACCACCCGGGCGTAAGGGAATAGCAGCCGTAGGCCCTTCTCCCGAGTGGCCTCGTCTGGAAAGTTCCCGAAGTCGGGGAGCGCGCCCATCGAGCTGGCTCCCACCAGCTTGAAGAGTCTCACCAATTGCTCCGGATCCTCAGAGCCCACACCTCTGTGGTTCTCGACAATTACCTGAATACTTCTCGACTTGCCATAGGCAGCCAGTTTCTTGTACGACGCCACGGTGGGAGTGAGATTACCCGGGTCCATCCTACCGGGATCGCAGCGCACCGCGCTAGCTCCCAGGGTATGAGCAATGTCGATCCACTTCTTGGCGGCCTCAACAGCGCGGTCGCGCACCTTCTCATCGGGGCCCGAGAGGCCGCCTGCCGTATCGATTTCTTCGGTGTCCAGCGAGATATTCACCAGGCGGGAATGCGTGCTCACAAGATGATTCTTGAGCTCTCCTAGGTAGGTTGCTTCGGTGGAGGCGAAATGCGGAGCGACAAACTCAAGGTTGTGGACCTTGTAGCGGTCGACAATCACCTCCGGGAAGTCCAGCAAGACCAGCATGGAGCCCGGGAGATTGAATTCTCTCTCGCGCGAAGATTGAAAATAGTTGTGAAAGCTCCAGGAGGAAATCGCAATGCGACCGCGCTTGTCGACCGGCCGCGCTGCCGGCTTGCGAGCGCGCTGCGCAGCCAGCAGGGGAACGAAACCCTCCGCCCACATCCACGAAGCGACACCTGCGGCCGCACAGCTAAAGAGGTCGCGCCGGTTCATCCGCCGTCATTGCCCGCTGGGCGCCGTATGCTTGGGTGGCAGCATTATGGTTACGGGCTGCGCAAGGGTGAAATCGAGCAGAGTCTCGGAGGGCACGTTGATTTCCTGGCCGTGGGTGAAGGCCTGAAAGGCCATTGCCCCTCCACCTCCGACACCGGCACCGATGGCTGCACCTTTACCGCCACCGGCAAGACCGCCAATAAGCGCGCCAACGCCTGCGCCTATGCCAGCCCTCGTGGCAGTCTGTTTTCCTCGGGACTTCCCCACCTGTTGCACTGCGCTGCTGGCCAAGTGGTAGGACTTGCCCTCGTAGGAGAGGCTAGCAAGAGCGAGCGTGAGCTCACTGCTGCCTTTAATCTTGCCGGCTTGCTTGGCCGACGTCACCTGCAGGGAGACGTCAGCACCTTTGCGCACGACGACCGAATCCCCAACCACAATAGGCGCTGCCAGTGAAGCCCGATAGATGTGTCCTGCCTGGCTAGTCTTCGAGCTGATGGCGTCAGTGGTCTGGACTCGAACCGACGTGCCTGCAGGCACAGTGACTTCTCGCGGAGGGGGCGGCGGGGGCGGCGGGGGCGGAGCTTCCTCCGTCTTGGCCTCGGCCTTTGATTCCTCCTTCGGAGGTTCGGCCGGTGCCGCCCCGGGCGCGGGAGCAGCGGCCGCTGCCGGCTGAGCCATGGCCACCTGCATCTGGTCATTCACCTTCTTGACGCCGGCCGTCTGCACCGCCAGCTTGTAAGCCTGCAGACGCGCAGCGTCGCTCGATACGTTGCCCGAAAGCGTCACCTCTCCGTTCTTCACGGCGACGGCAACCTTTTCATCCTTAACCTGGGGATCGGCGTAGTAGCTCCCCTGGATCGCCTTTGTGATTGCGTCATCCGTCGGTCCTTTGGAGCAGGACGCCATCCCCAGAACCAGGACCAGCAGGCAAACCTTCACAAGCTTCTGAGGAACCCAATCTCGTCTCATCGAAATTAACCCTCGTCGTCTTTCTTGCTGAGGCACAGAATCTCAGTCGGCGGACCTCTCGCTGAGCAGTCAGCGGGCCGCAAACACGACGCTCAGACGCGCTTTTCAGGCGAGGCCGCCCGGCCCAACCGACAAGCAGAGGTTCGGAAAAAGAGGTTAAGCCGAAGCAGCAGACGCCCGACGCTGCTGGAAACACTCGCGGCAGTAAACCGGCCGGCCCTGGGTCAGCTTGAAAGGGACCGTCGTTTCCTTCCCGCACTGCGAACACACCGTGGCGGTCACCGTACGCTGGTAACCTTGGCTACCCTGTGGTTGGCTTTTCTTGGCCTTGCAGTTCTTGCACCGCTTGGGCTCGTTCTTAAAGCCCTTGTCGGCGTAAAAGAGCTGCTCGCCTGCAGTGAAGACAAACTCCGCCCCGCACTCCATGCACTTGATTACCCTATCTCGGTACTCCATGCTCCCCCCTTGTGTTTCCCCCTCCGCTTTAACAAGCCATCGCGGGCACCACCGTCCTTAGCCCGCCCTCACGGTTCTACCCGCCGCTCAGTCCCGCTCGAGCCTTGCCTTCTTTCGGACCCGCTTCCGGGCAAGCGCCTCTTTGACTCGGCGCCTCTCCCCCGGCTTCAGATAGAACGAGTGTTTTTTTATTTCCTTGATGATGTCTTCCTGTTGCACCTTGCGCTTGAATCGGCGCAGGGCATTTTCCAGGGATTCCCCTTCCTGAAGTCGTACTTCAGCCAATGGCCAAACACCCCCATTTCTAGTGAGATATCAAAATCAAGACTGCCCTTCTTATTATGTGTTGTAATTCTCTTTTAATCGAACGGGCAAGTCAAGCATATTCTTAATGAGAACGAATAAGGCAGCCAAGACTCGCCGACCTTATGGTGAGGAACGCCGGCCGTGACGTTACGGCCTTGCACTCCCCATCGCGCATGGTATACCCCTCGCTCGCGGGGCGCGAATGGCCTTGATCTGCGTCACTGCCGAGGTCTCCTTGTCCCTTAGTGCATAGAGTGAGAGTAATGCCACTCTATGCTTCAATTCAAGCTGGCTGCGCTCAAATGTCCGCCCCTCTGCGCATATTGCTGTCTGAGGGCTCGAGCCTGTCCGCGCGCGAGTCCATTACCGCTCTCGGTATCGCAGGATATCGGGTGGATGTGTGCGATCCAGATTCGCTCTGCTTGGGACGCTTCTCGCGGTTCGTGGGACGTTACTATCGCTGTCCCGCTGTCGGAAGAAACCCCTGGGTGTACTTGGATTTTGTTTGTAGTCTCCTGGCTAGAGGGCAACACGATGTCCTTTTTCCAGCGCATGAGCAGGCATTCCTCTTCTCCCGAACGCGGAGGCAGATTCCGCCGCAAGTTGCACTTGCAGTGCCGGAATTTAAGTCCTTCCTGCGCGTACAAAGCAAGAGTGCCTTGGTCAGGACGCTCACCGAGCTATCCATACCGCAGCCGGAATCGCTCATCATCAGAACCGAGGCAGAGTTGCTTGAAGGGCACCCCTTACCATTCTTCCTTAAGACCGATTACGGCACAGCTTCGACCGGAACCTGGCGGGTCAGCAACAGGGAAGCACTGACGAAGCTCGTGCCCCTGCTGAAGTTGAAAGGGTTGTTCGACGCCGGAAGCGAACTGGTGATCCAGGCCGCGGCGCGGGGTGATGTTGAACGAGTACAGGCCGTCTTCGATGCCGGACGACTGGTCGCGATCCATGGCTACAGACAATTGATGGAAGGGTTGGGGGGAGGTGACGTCGCGAAGCTGAGTGTGGTTCGCTCTGACGTCCGGCACTATGTTGAAAGCCTGGGCCAGCATCTGTCCTGGCACGGTGCTTTATCACTCGATTACATACTCGAGCAAAATGCGAGAGTGCCTGTCTTTATCGACGCCAATCCGCGTCTTGTTGAGCCGATGAACGGAGTGTTCAGTGGCGTCAATCTAGCAGATTTACTGGTGCGAGTATCTCTCGGTGAAAAGGTCTCGGTCCCGGAGCCGAGTCAACAGGGGGTTCGCACCCATATGCTCCTGATGGGGCTCTTGGCGGCTGCTGAGCAGCGAGCGTCAAGGGTCGATACGCTTCGTGAGCTTTACCGGGCGCTGACGAGTCGCGGCCCCTATGCCGCGAGTCGCGAGGAATTGCTTCCCATCCGGCTCGACGCGGGGGCGCTTGTTCCGTTCGGATACGTTCTGTCACGGTTACTAGTCAATCCGAGATCAGCAAGGACTCTGAGTTTGGGAGCGATTAGTTCCTACTCCCTGACTCCAGAGGCGATGCGGCAAATAGCGATCAATCAAACCCCGGATGAATCCTAGGGATTTCTACACTAGCAGGCTGCTGAAAAATGGGCGTCAAAAACAAAATTCGAAGGAGTGGAGCGTTTTCGGGATGCTCAAGTAGGCCTCAGC
>Ga0306920_100008607_pt1 | contig 13542 bp, 8 predicted proteins | sample flu12Cox44000170_FD_204666 | JGI IMG/M metagenome (GOLD analysis project Ga0306920, IMG submission 204666) | Lab enrichment of tropical soil microbial communities from Luquillo Experimental Forest, Puerto Rico - flux4day.12C.oxic.44.000.170 (v2)... | ecosystem: Environmental > Terrestrial >... | reverse complement strand
CCTCGACGTTGCACCATCATTTCTGCGGCGGGGAATACGCTCATGCCGGTGGGCACGGCACCTCGGACGTGTTCTACCTCGACAACTGCGCGTTCCTGCACCTCGAGCGGATATGGGTCGAGTGCGAGGGTGGCCGGGCGATCGTCTATTGCGACTCCACGCACGGCCCGTCTAACTTCTGCACAATATTCGGCATGGAGGTTGAGAACGGCGCGGCGCCCGCCCACGGCATCACTATGCCGAATCCGGCTATCGGCAGACCGATCTTCGTCGACTGGGTCATCGACGCCTCCTATTTCTCGAGCAGTGCGATCCTGGCAGCCGGGACTGCAGTCACACTCTCCTCGTTCAAGCTCCGCGGCCTGTCGGCAGTGGCCGGCCCCGGCATCGTGATCAGCGGATCAGCCATTCACTGTACATTCGATTGCGATACAACTCCGATCGTCATTGGCACCGCGCAACAGTGCATCCTGATGGGCAGCGTTGATAACTTCACGCTGACAACGAACACACGGTGCTGCTTTATCGATGCGCGTCCATCGCGCAGTTGGACACCCGACACCTCGAATATGGCAGTACACGCGGGCGGCACCATCAGGATCACTGCCGTGAATTCAAACGTCATGGGGAACCAGGTCGAAGTTACGTTCACCATGCAAGCCAGCACCGCCATGTACTGCGACGCCGGTGCGCTGGTAACCGGCTTGCCGTTCGGGCCGAAGAACGGAAGAGGCGGTATCGTGGCGGTGACGGACGGGACCTCTGAGGTAGCGATCGGGCTCGGGCACATCGACGCGAACGGGATTTATTTGCCGGCCATAGCGACTGCTGATGCGCCGACATCGCATGCAATCTGCGTGACTGCGCGGTACTTCATTGCTTGACTCTCATCTGAGTCATCGCGCTCGGCGAAGGGGCCTGGCGTTGAGTAGGCTCGCACTCTACTTCCACACCATCCGTCACCTGCGCCCCATCCAGATCGGGGCCCGGGTCTGGCATCGGGTCTGTCGGCCGCGGGCAGATCTGCGCCCTGCGCCGGCGCTACGGCTGCTCACCGCCCCCTACATTCCTCCGGTTCCCGCGGTGCCGAGCCTCGTGGCGCGGGACAGATTCCGGCTCCTGAATGTCGAGCGTCGCTGCGTCACCGCGGCCGACTGGCGCCTGCCTGATGCCACGAAACTGTGGACGTATCATCTGCACTACTTCGATGATCTCAACGCCCGAGATTCCACCGCTCGCGCCAGCTGGCATAAGGAGCTCCTCGAGCGCTGGGTGAGCGAGAACCCACCGGGCGTGGGCACGGGCTGGGAGCCATATCCCGTGTCGAGGCGCGTGGTGAATTGGATCAAATGGGCGGCGCGGGATAACGCGCTACCCCGCTCCTGTCATGCGAGCCTGGCGGTCCAGGTTCGCTGGCTGAGCCGCCGTCTAGAATTCCAGATACTCGGTAACCATCTACTCGCGAATGCCAAGGCGCTGGTGCACGCGGGTCTCTATTTCGAGGGTGCGGAAGCCGAACGCTGGTACCGCCGCGGGATCGATATCATCAACCAACAGCTGCGCGAGCAGGTGCTCGCCGATGGCGGGCACTTCGAGCTGAGCCCCATGTACCACGCGCTGGTGCTCGAAGATCTGTTGGACCTGATCAACCTGCTGCGTGCGTGCGGGCGGAAACCCGCCGCTGACTGGTATGCGGCCGTCGGGCGCATGCGCCGCTGGTTGCTGATAATGAGCCACCCCGATGGCGAGATTTCCTTCTTTAACGATGCCGCGTTCGGTGCCGCCGCGCCTCCCGCGGAGCTCGAGGCGTACGCTAGCCGTCTCGGTCTCGGGCCGGCCCTGGAACACGGCGCCCCGCTCGAAGTGCTGCCTGCGAGTGGTTATGTGCGCGCCACGGCGGGTCCTGCCTACCTGATCTGCGATTGTGCCGAGGTCGGCCCAATGTATCAGCCGGGTCACGCGCATGCGGATACCCTCAGCTTCGAACTGAGTCTTGCGGGCAATCGCGTACTCGTGAATTCCGGTATTTCCGAATATGGCAGTCACGCCGAGAGGCAGCGCCAGAGGGGCACGGCGGCACACAACACCGTGACGATCAACGGACAGAACTCGAGCGAGACATGGGCCGGCTTTCGCGTCGCGCGTCGCGCGCACGCGCAACTCTGCGATGTCAGCTACGACGGAGCCGCCGTGATCGAGGGCCGCCACGATGGCTATACACGGTTGCCGGGGCGCAACCGACACACGCGGCGCTGGATCCTGGATCGGCAATCGCTGCGCATAGAGGATCGAATCAGCGGTGCCTTCCAGCGTGCCGAAGCCCGGCTCCACCTGCACCCGGCGATCGAGGCACACATCACAACACCCGGAAAGGTCATACTGTCCTCAGGCGGCCGCGAGCTTGCGATCCTGGATTTCGAGGGAGCGGACTCGGTCGAGCTTGCCCGCGGGACCTGGCATCCGCAGTTCGGAGCGATTGCCGAGAACACCCTTGTGACTGTCACTTTCAGCGGGTCGTCACTGGCCACGTATCTCACCTGGCCGGGATCGTGATGAGAGTGTTACGGCCGGCCTCGCCGATGTGGAAGTCTTCCGCGCGGGTCATCTCGTCGGAAGAGGCGATAAAATCGCGTGACCGCCAATCGTCCCGTTTGAGGCAGGGCGAGCCGCATCGACCCCGGCGCGCCCGCGAGGGCCGGCACGGTCGCCCGCCTGCACAGGCGCCCATACGCCCTGCATGAAGCCGCACCTGACCGGAATTGCCTCGAGCGACGTGCCGCTGCGGCGCGACTCCAGTAATCCGCGCTATCGCCCCGACATCGACGGCCTGAGAGCGGTCGCCGTGCTGAGTGTACTGTTCTTTCACGTCGGTCTTCCTGGCTTCAGCGGCGGATGGGTCGGGGTCGACGTCTTCTTCGTCATCAGCGGATTTCTCATTACCCGCCTCATCGTGGATGAGATCGATGCGGGCTCGTTTTCCTACGCCGGCTTTTACACGCGCCGCGCCAGGCGACTGTTCCCCAGCTTTATCTTTACGGTCGCAGTAAGCTTCATCGTTGGAAGCCTGATATTCGACAGGGTCTATCTGCAGCACTTCGCTGGCGAGGTGATGTATGCACTCGTCGCGGCCTCCAACGTTTTCTACTGGTTGGACGGCGGGTACTTCGGCGTGGCGGAACAGTACAAGCCGCTGCTGCACACCTGGTCGCTTGGCGTCGAGGAACAGTTCTATCTGATCTGGCCGCTGAGCATTCTGCTCATGATGCGCTACGCGCGCCGATGGGTGTTGCCGTTGCTGGCGCTGGCCGCACTGGCCTCACTGTTCATCGCTCAGTACCTCTTCGACCTCGGAAAAGAAAGAGCGGCATTTCTGCTGCTTCCGGGCAGAATCTTCGAGCTTGCCATGGGCGCAATGTTGGTGTGGCTCGTCGGTCGAGGCTGGAGGAGCGAGCGCACACGCGCCGTAGCGTTGCTTACAGGATTGGCGCTGATCGGTGTGGCAATATCTCGCTTCACGACCACAACACCCTTTCCCACCGTCTACGCGCTGATACCATGCGTGGGCGCGGCGCTCGTAATCTTCGGCGGTGCCGCGAGGAGCCTGCGCTGGATGCTTGGTAACCCGGTCATGGTCGGCATCGGCAAGATCAGCTACTCACTATACCTGGTCCACTGGCCGTTGATAGTCTTCTACTCCTATCATCGACTTGCCCCGTTCAACCGCTTCGAGCAGTTGATGATCTGCGCCGGCTCGATTCTCGCTGCGATGCTGATGTACGCGTTCATCGAACAGCCGTTCCGCGATCCGCGCAAGGTGCGGTTTCCATCATACGCGGCACTCGGACTTGCCTGTACCGCCGCGGTCATCTTCCTCCTCGTCCCTGCCGCCATCGTATGGGCGAAGGGCAGCCTGCTTTGGCGGGGCTCCATCGCTGAGGTGAGCGCGGACCAGATCGAGCAGACCGAAGAGTTGCGCAAGCAGCAGGCCGTGGATGAACGGCTGCAACACCGCGCATTCGCGAACAGCACGCAGCGCGTGAAGCTCATGTTCCTCGGCGATTCGCACGGTGGTGACGTTGCCGCAGCGATGTTCCTCAACCTTGGCGATGCGGACTACGACTACGTCCGCAGTCTGTTCCAACCCAATTGCTTCTCCTCTATAGACCGAAGACCTTGGGTTTTGCGGATCACCGGAGCACGAAGTCCCTGCCGGTCGCAGATCGAGGCGCTCAAGAGCGACCGCTCGCTCGCCGAGGCCGATTATCTGTTCATCGCTAACCACTGGACCGAGGAAACGCTCAATGGTTTCGACGAAGGTTTGGTGTTCCTGCGCGCGCATACCAGGGCGCGCATAATCGTCGTGGGACAAAACGCGGCGTTCCCAACCTTTGATGACAGCCTCCGGTTCCTGGATAAAGCGCAATTGCTGCGTCTGAACGAGCTGCTGTTTCGGCAGCAGTCAGCAGCGGGCGTTGAAATCAATGCGCAGTTGCGCCGGCTAGCGGCGGCGAACGGACTGAGTTTCATTGACCGGCAATCGCTGGTGTGCTCGCAGTCAGCCGCCCGCTGCGAGGTGCTAGCGCCCGATGGAAAATTCCTTTACAGGGATACCAATCACTGGAGCTATGCCGGACGCAGTGTGTTCGGCAAGCTCCTGGCGCAACACTTCGAAAGTCTCGCGGCGGGGCGCCTGCATACGCTCTCGGCTGCACAGCAGCCCTGAAACCCTTGTGACTGCCGGTTTCAGCGGGTCGTCACTGACTACGCATCTCACCTGGCCGGGGTTGTGATGAGAGTGCTGGTGGTGAGCTTTTACTACGAGCCGGACCTGTCCGCAGGCTCGTTTCGCGCCACCGCACTCGTAGCGGCAATGCGTGAGCGCGCGCCGCCCGGCACGCACATCGATGTGATCACGACGCTCCCGAATCGCTATCACTCCTATGTGAAGGAGGCGCGGGAGCTGGAGGTCAGCGAGGGGCTGGAAATCAAGCGCATCGCCCTGCCGACACACCGGAGCGATATGGCCGGACAGTCGCGCGCGTTTCTCAGCTTCGCGCGTGGCGCGCTCGCGCACGTGGCCGGCCGCGACTACGACATCGTTGTCGCCACCGCCTCGCGACTCATGCCGGCCACGCTCGGCGCCTGGATCGCGCGCCGCAAGGGCGCGCGGTTGTATCTCGATATCCGCGATCTGTTCGTCGACAACATGCGCGAGCTGCTGCCACCGGTACTCGCGTGGCTGGTCGGCACGATATTCTCCCCGATCGAGTCCTGGACCATGCGGCGCGCCGATCGCATCAATCTCGTGTCACGGGGATTCGAGAGCTATTTCCGCAGCCGCTACGGAGACCGAGCTCTCACGTGGTTTACCAACGGCATCGACGACGAGTTTCTGGCCGCGGCACCGCAAGCGGCGATCCCGCGGCGCCTCGGCCGGGAAGTCATCGTGCTGTACGCCGGGAACATCGGCCAGGGTCAGGCGCTGCACGAGGTCCTGCCGAACCTCTCGGTGGCACTGCGCGGTCGCGCGCGCTTTGTCGTGATCGGCGACGGTGGCCGGCGCGCCGCGCTCGAACGCGCCATCGCGGGCAGCGAGAATGTGGAGCTGCGCGCACCGCTGCCGCGTGCTGCACTGCTCGATGCGTACCGCTCTGCAGACGTGCTCTTCCTGCACCTGGGGGCGTTGCGTGCCTTTGAGGCAGTACTGCCTTCCAAGGTGTTCGAATACGCCGCGCTTGGCAAACCTGTGCTGGCCGGCGTCGCGGGATATGCGGCGAGTTTCATCCGCGACGAGGTGGCCAACTCCGCAGTCTTTCCCCCGGGCAATGTGGCGGAGGCCGTGAAGGCCTTCGAATCCCTGGAGCTGATCGACCGACCGCGGCCGGAATTCACAGCGAAGTACGCGCGCTCCCACATCGCGCGGGCGATGGCGAACGATGTCTTTGCGTTGGGGCCCGAGCCTGCAGGCGAGTCTGGTCTGAAGCGTTCTTCACCGCTCGGTACATCGCATGACTCTCATCAAAGGTATCGCTGATGTCCTGACCGCACCGCTGGTCATCGTGCTGTTGGTGGCGATCGCCGCCGCAGTTTGTCGTCTCACCGGGCGCAGCCGCGCTTCAAGAATTTTGCTGATCGGTGCAGCGGTGCTCACGTATCTGGCGTCGATCCCGCTGGTCGGAAAGGCGTTGCTGCGCCCGCTTGAGACCAGGTTTCGACCCCTTAACGCTGATCAACTGCCGAGCGTCGACTACATCGTGGTCCTGGGCAGCGGCTATGCGCCGCATGACGGCATCGCGGTGACCGCCGCTCTCGATCGGGAGGGCCTGATGCGGGCGGTCGAAGCCGTGCGTCTAATGCGCTCTCTGCGCGGAGCGCGACTGGTCATGTTGGGGGGTGCGTTGCGGGGATATCCGCCCGTGGCGCAAGGGTACGCGCAGCTCGCACGTGCGCTCGGGGTCGCGGAACAATCCCTGATCATATCCGATCGACCGCGTGATACCCGGAGCGAGTCTAACGAGGTGCGCAGACTGCTCGGCAGCAGGCCGTTTCTACTGGTGACCTCGGCCTATCACATGCCGCGCGCGATGTGCCTGATGAGACGAGCCGGCGCCGAGCCGATCGCGGCGCCCGCGGGTCAGCGGGCTTACGGGGCAACCCCGATCAGCTGGCGCTCCTTCCTGCCAGGCGCCGGCGGTCTCGCCGATACGGAGCGTGCCCTGCACGAGTACGCCGGTCTCGTGGCGATCAGCATGGGACTGGACGGAGGAATTCTCCTCACGCCCGGCGTGTTGGTGTCACCGACTCTGCGGTCGACCCCGGAAAAATTTGGGTGTGTCGGACTGCCTGGCCCGTTCGCCGTTTTGCGACACCAGACTCGCTTGCATTAAGCAACAATTCAGCGTCATGGCAGCAAGCGGATCCCGCGGCGATGCAACAGGCCCATCGCTAACATCCCGGCGACGGTGTTCCCAAAACCCGGGCGAGGTTCCGGCGGCCGCGTTGCCGCCTGCGGTGGTCAGTCGTTCCGGCAGCACCACACCAAGGCCGTCAACGGACAATCGCGGTGTGCGTTTTGCTGGTACTATTTGCAGTGGGGAACCCGCAGCAACGTAAGGTTATGTTTGTGAGACTGCGGGCCGCTGACGCATGTTGGCGACACACGATAGCTGCGCCGTGGAACGGAATCCTCGGTTGTTGGGGATGTTGCCGCACGCGCTTGCTAGCAGACCTTGAGCTTCTGGGATGCTGCCATGACTGGGCACACACCATCGGTTCTGGCTCAGACTCAGGTTGCCGTAGCCCTTCCATTCGCGGTGTCGGTAGTCTTCCCAGTGTTTCTCTGCCTGTCGTTCTGTATACTGCGCGCGCTTGAGCTTGGCAGTGTAAGAGAGAGGCAGAACATCGGCCGAACTCACAACAAGGTACGCCGGTGTGGTCAGGGGGAGGGCCGATGATTTGGCACGTAACCGCCGCCGCCGCCAGCTTTTTCACTTGCTGGCTCGCGATTGTTGCACTGCGTCCGATTGCAATCGCAGTTGATCTGGTCGACCGCCCTGGAGGCCGCAAGACCCATCACGGAGATATTCCGGTCGTCGGCGGACTTGCGATGTTCCTGGGCATCGTTCTCGGTGTGGGCCTGCTGCCGCTCCCCGGCGGCAGTGCCGGCTCGTTTCTTTCAGCCTGTGCGATTCTGGTGACGGTCGGACTGATTGATGATCGATTCGATCTCTCACCCTGGACACGCCTGCCGGGACAGATTGCGGCCGCCTTCGTGTTGATTGTCGGATCGGGTGCCATGGTGAGCACGTTGGGCGATCCGTTCGGCACCGGGGTTATCAGTTTTTCAGAACTCGGCGCGCTCGCCTTTACGATATTCATCGTCATTTCCGCCATCAATGCGTTCAACATGCTCGATGGCATGGACGGACTGGCCGGTACCGTCGCGCTGACCTCGTTCCTCGCCATCGCCTATGTCTCCTACACCGCAGGACTCGAGATTCCGCTGACCATCAGCCTGGTGATGATCGGAGCGGTGAGCGCATTCCTGCTCTTCAACGTGCCGCTGCGGGGAGGCAGCACGGCGGACTGCTTCATGGGCGATGCCGGCAGCACTTTGCTCGGCTTCTGTGTTGCCTGGCTCTGTATCCAGATCTCACAAGGGGCTACCAGGCCAGTGACTTCGGTAACCACGCTGTGGTTTGTGGCCCTGCCGCTGTATGAGTTGCTCTGGAGCACGATCCGGCGCGTGATCCGAGGGGTTTCGCCGTTCCAGGCCGACACCGACCACTTCCATCACCTGCTGCTCAAGGCCGGGTTTGGCCCGCGAGGCGCCTTTGCCGTGTTCGCAACACTGACATGCCTGCTGGCCGGCGTCGGTCTCTTGTGCCGGCATTTCGAGCTTTCCGATCGCGCCTCGTTGCTGCTGCTGGCGGTGCTCGGGTGCGCGACCATCCGCCTCATGTACCGTGCACGGGTGCTTTGGGCACTGGTGCCGGAATCGATCAGGCGCGGCCGCGGACGCGCCGCTGACGCGCTTGACCAAATGTCGTCGTAGCCGGATTACGCGGTCCGGGCGACCGCTTGCGCTGCCAATTCGAACGCTTCTAGCGGCCGCTTCTTGAGCCCGCTATTCCCTTCATTTAGTCTTGCTTTCCTCCTTGCCACTCAAGAACTTAACTCATGCGCGTCACGATCTTCGGCTCGGGCTATGTGGGGCTGGTGACGGGGGCCTGCCTGGCGGATGCCGGCAACCACGTGATCTGCGTGGACGTCGATGCCGCGAAGATCGAGCGGCTGAAGCGCGGTGAGGTACCGATCCACGAGCCCGGGCTCGATGCCCTGATCAAGCGCAACGCCGAGGCCGGGCGGCTCGAGTTCACCACCGATGCCGCACGGGGCGTCGAGCATGGACTGTTCCAGCTGATCGCCGTGGGGACCCCCCCGGGGGAGGACGGCTCGGCGGACCTGCGCTACGTGCTCACCGTGGCCCGCACGATCGGTACGCACATGAGCCGCTACGGCATCGTGATCACCAAGTCGACGGTACCGGTCGGTACCGCGGACAAGGTGCGCGCCGAGCTCGACCGCACCCTCGCTGCGCGTGGCGCGAAAATCGAGTTCGACGTGGTCTCGAATCCCGAATTCCTCAAGGAAGGAGCGGCGATCGCCGACTTCATGAAACCGGACCGCGTCGTGATCGGCACCGACAACCCGCGCACCACCGAGCTGGTGCGCGCGCTGTACGAGCCCTTCACGCGCAATCACGATCGGCTCATCGTGATGGATATCCGCTCCGCGGAGCTCACCAAGTACGCCGCCAACGCCATGCTCGCCACCAAGATCAGCTTCATGAACGAGCTGGCCAACATCGCGGAAAGGGTCGGGGCAGATATCGAGAAAGTGCGCATCGGCATCGGCTCGGACCCGCGCATCGGCTACAGCTTCATCTACCCCGGTACTGGGTATGGCGGCTCGTGCTTTCCAAAGGACGTGCGGGCCCTCATCCGCTCGGCCCACGAGGCGGGTCACGAGCCGCAGGTGCTGCACGCGGTCGAGTCGGTGAACGCGCGACAGAAGGAGGTGCTGTTCCACAAGATGCAGCGGCACTTCAGCGAGGGCCTCACGGGGCGCACGCTCGCGCTCTGGGGGCTCGCCTTCAAGCCGAATACCGACGACATGCGCGAGGCACCCTCGCGCACCCTGATCGAACTGCTCCTCGAGGCGGGCGCCCGCGTACACGCCTACGACCCGGTGGCGGGCGACGAGGCGCGTCGCCTCTACGCGGGCGTCACCGGGTTCACACTCGCAAAGAACGCGTATGACGCCGCACGCGGGGCGGATGCGCTCGCCATCGTCACCGAGTGGCAGGAGTTCCGTAGCCCGGATTTTGAGCGGCTGCGGGAGCTCCTCAAGGCGCCGGTCATCTTCGATGGCCGCAATCTCTACGACCCGGCGATGGTGAGCCGCTTCGGGCTCACCTATTACGCCGTCGGGCGCGGTAAACTGACGGCAGCAGCCTGAAGCGGCTGCGAGGGTCCGCGAGGCGTGCTCACTGCAGTCATTCTCTCCGGCGGCGCCGGCACGCGCCTGTGGCCGCTGTCGCGTGAGCTGTATCCCAAACAGCTGTTGCCGCTCACCGGTACCCGCACCCTGCTGCAACAGACGGTGCTGCGTCTCGAGGGGCTGACGGCTGCGCCGCCGGTGATCGTGTGCAACGAGGCGCACCGGTTCCTGGTCGCCGAGCAGATGCGGCAGCTGCGTATCACCCCGCGGGCGACCGTTCTCGAGCCCTTCGGCCGCAATACCGCACCCGCGATCGCGCTGGCCGCGCACGCGGCGCTCAAGGGCGTCGGCAGCGATGCCAACGCGGTGGACCCGGTGCTGCTGGTCCTGCCCGCCGACCACGTGATTCGGGACGTCGCAGCCTTCCAGCGGGCCGTGCGCACCGCCATCGCCGCCGCCGAGGCGGGCCAGCTCGCGACCTTCGGTGTGGTCGCAGGCGCGCCCGAGACCGCCTACGGCTACATCCAGCGCGGCGCAGCGAGCGGGGCAGCCTTTCGCATCGCGCGGTTCGTGGAGAAGCCCAACTCCGAGCACGCCCGCGAGTTCGTCGCCTCCGGCGACTATTACTGGAACAGTGGCATGTTCGTGTTCCGTGCACGGCGCTATCTGCAGGAGCTCCAGCGCTTCCAGCCGGAGATGGCGCGCATCTGCGAAGCGGCGTTTCGCGCCGCGCAGGCGGATCTCGACTTCACGCGCATCGCCGCTGCCGCCTTCGAAGCCTGTCCCGCCGACTCGATCGATTATGCGGTGATGGAGAAGACCGCGGACGCGGTCGTTGTGCCACTCAGCGCCGGCTGGAGCGATGTCGGCTCGTGGTCCTCGCTCCATGCGGCGAGCGAAGCGGATGCCCACGGCAACGTCATCCACGGCGATGTGATCCTCGAGGACACGCAGGGCAGCTACCTCTACTCCGAGAGCCGCCTGGTGACCGCGGTGGGGGTACGGGATCACGTGGTCGTCGAGACCAAGGACGCGGTGCTGGTCGCGCCAAAGAACCGCGTGCAGGACGTGAAGAAGCTCGTGCAGCTGCTGAAGGAGCGCGGTCGCTACGAGCACTCGCTGCACCGCGAGGTATTTCGTCCCTGGGGCAGCTACGACAGCATCCAAGCGGGCGGGCGTTTCCAGGTGAAGCGACTCAAGGTCAAGCCCGGTGCGACTCTCTCGCTGCAGATGCACCACCATCGCGCCGAGCACTGGGTGGTGGTGGCGGGGACCGCGCGCATCACCCGTGGCGAGGACGTGTTCCTGCTCGAGGAGAACCAGTCGACCTACATCCCGATTGGCGTCAAGCACCGCATCGAGAACCCCGGCATGATCGCGCTCGAGATCATCGAGGTGCAGTCCGGCTCCTACCTGGGCGAGGATGACATCGTGCGCCTCGAGGATGTCTACGGACGCAAGGGAACGAACACCTGATCCGCCAGGCCGCATGAGCAGTCTCGACGCCTTCAAGGCCTACGATGTCCGCGGCCGGATTCCCGACGAGATCAACGAGTCACTCGCTTACGACATTGGACGCGCCTACGCGGCGCTCGTGAAGCCCCAGCGTGTGGCGGTCGGCCACGACATCCGCCTCTCGAGCCCGGCGCTGGCCGCCGCCCTCAAGCGGGGGCTGCGCGACTGCGGGACCGACGTGCTCGATATCGGCCTGTGGGGCACCGAGGGCGCCTATTTCGCGACCTTCGCCTCGAGGCTCGACGGCGGCGTGATGGTGACCGCGAGTCACAACCCACCGGACTACAACGGCATGAAGTTCGTGCGCGAGGGAGCGCGCCCCATCAGCGCCGACACCGGCCTCCGGGAGATGCGCGCGCTCATCGAGGGGGGGCGGCTCCCGGGGAAGGCCGCCCGGGAGGGGAGCGAGCACCCGCTCGATATCCGCGGCGAGTACCTCCAGCACCTCTTGGGTTACATCGATGCCGGGCGGCTGCGCCCGCTGAAGGTCGTGGTGAATGCCGGCAACGGCGGCGCCGGGCTCATCGTCGATGCGCTCGAGCCGCACCTGCCGTTCGAGTTCATCAAGGTGAACCACGAGCCCGATGGCACCTTCCCGCACGGCGTACCGAACCCGATGCTGGAGGAGAACCGCGCCGCCACCGCGACCGCGGTGCGCGCGAGCGGCGCGGACCTGGGACTCGCCTGGGATGGCGATTACGATCGCTGCTTCTTCTTCGACGAAGCGGGGCGGTTCATCGAGGGCTACTACCTCGTGGGACTCCTTGCCGGGACCTTCCTCGAGCAGGAGCCGGGGGCGCGCATCGTGCACGACCCGCGGCTCACCTGGAACACCCTCGACATCGTTCGCCGCCACGGCGGCACGGCGGTGCTGTGCAAGTCGGGGCACGCGTTCATCAAGCAGAAGATGCGCGAGGCGGATGCGGTCTACGGCGGGGAGATGAGCGCGCACCATTATTTCCGCCGCTTCTCGTATTGCGACAGCGGCATGATTCCGTGGCTCTTGGTGCTGGCGGTGATGAGCGAGAGCGGGCAGCCGCTCTCCGCGCTCGTCGGTGAGCGCATGCGCCTCTTCCCCGCGAGCGGCGAGATCAACCGGCACCTCGCAGGCGATGCCCGCTCGATCCTCGCCCGGGTGCGTGCGCACTACGAGAGCGCGGCGCGGAGCGTCGATCTTACGGACGGCCTCTCGATGGAATTCGCAGAGTGGCGTTTCAACCTGCGCGGCTCGAACACCGAGCCGTTGGTGCGCCTCAACGTGGAATCCCGCGGCAGTGAGCCACTCATGCGCGAGAAGACGGCCGAAGTGCTGAAGCTCCTCGACGGCTAGCCCGGGTCCCCGCGAAATTGCGCGCGTTGGGCGAGCGGTGCTGCGCCCGCGGTCACGGCGAGTGCGCGTTCGCGGGCTCACCGGTCAGATCCTCTGTCTGAGGCTCGCGGCGGCGCGCTGCGCGGTGTGCCCGTCCCAGAGCGGCGGGCGCCGCCCGCGCGGCCAGCGGCCAGCGAGCGCCTCACGCGCGGCGGCGGCGAGCTCAGCGGGCTTCAGCAGCCGGTTGGTGCCCTCGGAGATCGTGATCGGGCGCTCGGTGTTCTCGCGGAGCGTCGCACAGGGAATGCCGAGGTAGGTGGTCTCCTCCTGCACCCCGCCCGAGTCCGTGATGGCGATCGTGCAGCCCATCACGAGACTCATGAACTCGGGGTAGCTGAGGGGCTCGGTGAGGCGGATTGCGGGTTCGCCGCTGAGGCTTACGAGCAGCGCGAACTCTTGCAGGCGGCGGCGCGTCCGGGGGTGAACGGCGAAGACCACCGTCAGCTCGCGCGACAGCTCGATCAGTGCCTGAACCAGGGCCGCGAGCGACTCGGGCGCATCGACATTGGACGGCCGGTGCAGGGTGACGATGGCGTAGGGCCCGGTGAGCCCGAGCCGCGCGGGCGCGGCGGCCGCTTCGATGCGTGCCCGCAGCATCTCAAAGGAGTCGATCATGATGTTGCCGACGCAGTCGATCTTCTCCGGCGGAACCCCTT
>Ga0306920_100008606_pt1 | contig 13545 bp, 12 predicted proteins | sample flu12Cox44000170_FD_204666 | JGI IMG/M metagenome (GOLD analysis project Ga0306920, IMG submission 204666) | Lab enrichment of tropical soil microbial communities from Luquillo Experimental Forest, Puerto Rico - flux4day.12C.oxic.44.000.170 (v2)... | ecosystem: Environmental > Terrestrial >... | reverse complement strand
AACCGGCAGCCGCAGCTTGGCGATCGCCGCCTTGGCGCGCGCCAGCTCCTCGAGCGACATCTTCTCAAAGTCCATACCGCGCAGCTGTTCGCGGTCGGAAAAGGTCATCGCCGCATCGAGCTCGGTTTCGGCCCCCTCGGTTTCGCTCTGTTCACCTTTGTTGGGATGAAGCGCCTCGGCCAATCTCCGGGCCATGGCGGCACCCTGGTCCTCCACTCCCTCGATGCGCAATTCTGGCAGCACCAGCCCCATCATCTTTTTCAGCAGCTCGGGGTTGCGCCAGAAGACATGAAAGGCTTGATCAAAGATCAGCCGCTGATCCGGCCGATTGACGAACACGGCATGCAATGTCCAGTAGAAATCGCGACGGTCGGTGATGCCGATTGCTAGCACGGCAGCGACGGCATCGATGACCTTTCCGGGCCCGACCGGCAGCCCCGCCGCACGCAAAGTGCGCGCGAAATGCATCAGGTTTGCGAGCAGCAATCCCTGGGAGCCCGCCATTGCGGTCACCGGCCAGCGGCGGCAACCTCGGCCTTGACCTGCTCGAGCAGGCGGGCGGCCTCGCTGCCGTGCAGCCGCGCGATGTCGTCCTGGTATTTGAGCAGCACCCCCAGCGTATCGTTGATCGCGTGCGGCGTCAACTCGAGCACGTCGAGCTGCATCAGCGCCTCGGTCCAGTCGATTGTCTCGGCGATGCCCGGCAATTTGAACAGATCCATCCCGCGCAATTTCTGGACAAAGCCCACGACCTCGCGCGACAGGCTCTCGCTGGCCCTGGGTGCCTTGCGCTTTAGGATCTCGAGCTCGCGGGCGGCGGTCGGATAGTCGACCCAATAGTAGAAACAGCGTCGCTTCAACGCATCGTGGATCTCGCGGGTCCGGTTTGAGGTGATGACGACGATCGGCGGCTGCTCGGCGCGAATAGTGCCGATTTCCGGGATCGTCACCTGAAAGTCGGAAAGGAGCTCCAGCAGATAGGCCTCGAACGGCTCGTCGGTGCGGTCGAGCTCGTCGATCAGCAATACCGGCGGACCCTCGATCTCCGGCTCCAGCGCCTGCAATAGCGGCCGCTTGATCAGAAACCGGTCGGAAAAGATCGTGCTCTCGATCTCGCCGCGGTCCTCCTCGGCGGCCTCGGCCAGGCGGATCTCGATCATCTGGCGCGCATAGTCCCATTCATAGACCGCCGAGGCGACGTCGAGACCCTCGTAGCATTGCAGGCGAATAAGCCGGCGCTCGAGTGCCGTCGCCAGCACTTTGGCGATCTCGGTCTTCCCCACCCCGGCCTCGCCCTCGAGAAACAGCGGCCGCTTCAAATGCAGCGCCAAATGCACCGCTGTCGCCAGGCTGCGGTCGGCGACATAATCGGCGCTGCCAAGCAGGGCGAGCGTGTCGGTGATGGTGGCGGGCAGGGTGCTCATACCAAGCGCAATCCCGATCGCAAAAATCCCTCTCCGGTCGGGAGGGGGCGACAAGCCGCGGGAGCCCGGCGCCGGCGCGGGCCTGTTTTCTCGGTCAGGAACTTAGTGTACCGGAGACGCCCGCGCCACCCCGTGTACTGGACTTCCCCTGTATTTGCTAGCATATGATATCAAAATTGCAGGGGTGGAGCCGATCATGCCTCAGCTCTTGGTCCGCGACGTTCCCCAGGACGTCGTTGAAGCATTGAAGCGCAGGGCTGCCGAGCACGGACGCAGTGCCGAAGCCGAGCATCGCATCATATTGGAAGAAACGCTGCGCGCTGGGCGCGCCGGATTCTGGCAGCGCGCTGCGGCTCTTCGCGCCGCAACTCGGGGCCGCATCTCGGTCCCTTCGGAAGAGCTGATCCGGCGGGATCGAGACGAGCGGTGAGTATCATCATCGATGCTTCGGTTGCGCTCAAATGGGTGCTCGACGAACCTGGAAGCGACGCGGCGGTGACGCTCCACGACCAGGAGCTGATCGCGCCCGCTCTGTGGCTCGCCGAAGCGGCAAACGCGCTGTGGCGCCGTGCCCGGATCGGTGAAATCAGCGACGACGAAGCGGCGTCTCGTTTCTCCGAATTGATGAACGCGCCGGTGGCATCGATCCCGATCGAGCCGCACCTCCGGGCGGCATTGGAGCTTGCCACTGAGATCGGCCACCCGGTCCACGATTGCATTTACCTAGCACTTGCGCTGCACCGTCGAACCCATATGGTCACCGCGGATCGTCGCTTCGCCTCGGCCGCGAGCACCCCGGCCTGCGCCGGCAGCGTCCGTCTTCTCACGTCGTAACAGGCGAATACCAGAGGAAATCGAAGTGAGCGATCCGATCGAGCGGGCGCTGGAAGAGATCAAATTCGGCCCCGACGGCCTCGTGCCGGCGATAGCCCAGCAGTACGATACCGGCGAAGTCTTGATGATGGCCTGGATGACCCGCGATGCGGTCCGCGCCAGCCTGACCGAAGGTCGCGCCTGCTACTGGTCGCGTTCCCGCGCCAAGCTGTGGCGCAAGGGCGAGGCTTCCGGACAGGTTCAATACCTGTGCGAGCTGCGCCTCGATTGCGACGGCGATGCCGTGCTGCTGCTGGTCGACCAGCGCGGGGCGGCGTGCCATACCGGGCGGCGCAGCTGCTTCTTCCGAGCCTGGCGCAACGCCGGGTGGGCGGTCATCGCCGAGCCGCAGATCTCGCCGGAAATACTTTACCCGGAAAGCGGATAAAGGGGCGGAGAGGGCCCGTTTGAGAGGCCGGCTATCGCGGTGGCGGGCAGTTCGGATGCGCCTGGATTTGCGCCACAAGGTCGGAATTGAACGGGCGGCCGGCGCAGCGCTGATTGTAATCGGCGACGCTCGCATTGTAGCGGGCGACGGCCGCCGCTGCCGCCGACTGAGCCGGATCGATCTGCTTAAAGGCGGTGTCCCGGCGCTCGAGCAGCGCCTTGAAGCGGGAAACCGCGTCGGGATTGTTGACGTCGATCCCTGATCGAGCCGATGCGAGCTGGGCATTCAAATCGGCGAGCTGCTGGCTGGCCGTCGTCAGCGTCTGGGATTTGGCATCTTTGTCCGCCGCCAGCGTCCCGGAGGCCAGCCGCATACACACGCACGCGTTGATCTCGGCGGGCTCGTTCGGGATAGGGATTTGCGCCCTTGCCGCACCCGCGACGCCAAAAGCGAGGGTCCCAAACCCCAGAACCGTCGCGTACCGAAGGCCGATCCGATGCATGCTCTTTTCCCGTCCGTCTATCTATTGGTCCCTCGTGCATGGCAACGCGGCGGCAGCATACGCCAAGGTGAGAATCTGACGGCGGGGCATGTCTAAGTCTCCCCCCTGTGGGCCGCGGGTTCCACCATGGCGGTCCGCTGCTGTCAAGCGGGGGTGCCCCAGAGCTGCCGCCAGCTCGGGATGCCGCCGAGCGGCTGTGCGGCGAGCACGGCACGCATGACGGCCCGCGCAAGGCAATCGGCGGCTACGCTGCCGAGCCTTGCCAGTGCAGCCGGTTCGACCGGCGGACCGGCACCGGTCGACAGCGAAAACACGGTGTCGCCGTCGAACGGTGTGTGAACCGGCCGAATGGCACGGGCGAGACCGTCCTGCGCCATGATCGCCAGGCGGCGGCACCCGCTCTTGTCGAGTGCCGCGTCGGTGGCGACGACGGCTATTGTCGTGTTGGCACCCGGGTCGGCGCCGCCGCATTGCGAGAAATCTTCAGGGTCGAACGCGGCCTCGGGGATCGGCGGCTGCCGGGCGATCTCACCGGCGAGCGCCAGATCGGCGGCCCACAGGCGCCCGCAATCCGGCTGCACCACCGCACCCCAGCTGTTGACCGCGACGATCGCCCCGACAATGGCATCGCCGGTAAGAACGAGCGAGGCGCTGCCGATCCCGCCCTTGAGCCGGCCGGCCGTGGCGCCCAGCCCGGCTCCAGTGTTGCCGAGCGCGAAATCCTTAGCCGCTGCCGCCACGGCGCGGCGGCCAAGAGCCCGATAGGGCGGCTCGCCGATCCATGCCCGCCGGTTGGGGAAGCCGAGGTCGAACAGGATCGCCGCCGGGACGATCGGCACGAGCGCCGAGCCGACGGTAAAGCCGCGCCCCATCTCGAGGAGCCCATCCATTACACCGGCGGCGGCGTCGAGCCCGAAGGCCGAGCCGCCGGACAAGACGATCGCGTCGATGCGGTTGACGAGGGTGCCGGGAGCGAGCAATTCGGTCTCCCGGCTGCCCGGCGCCCCGCCACGGACATCGACCGACGCGGCCGCGGGTGCTTCGGCGAGCACGACCGTGGTGCCGCTGATGCCCGCATGGTCTTCCGCTTGCCCGACCAGTATCCCCGGTACGTCGGTGATCAAATTGCGCGGACCGGCTCGGGCCGCCATGGTCGTCCCGTGGGCTGCCATAGCAAACCGTGCCTATACCATCGGCGGGCGCCCCGATCTATCCTCCCGGACGCCGCGCAAAACAGGGGGGCGTCGAATGAACAGGCGCGATTTCACGCTGTTGCTGAGCAGCGCGATGGCGGCTGCGCGGTCGCTGCGCGCGCAACAGAAGGCGATGCCGGTGATCGGCTGGCTCAGCAGCGCCTCGCTTGGCCCAGATCGACGCGTACTTGGCCGCTTTCCGTCAGGGGCTGGCCGAGACCGGCTACGTGGAAGGACAAAACGTATCAATCGAATACCGGTGGGCGGAGAACCATTATGATCGGCTGCCCGGCCTGGCGGCGCAGCTCGTCGGCCGCGAGGTCGATGTGATCGCGACAAACGGCGGGGAACCCTCAACCTTCGCGGCGAAAAAAGGCGACCTCGACGATCCCGATCGTTTCTGTCGTCGGCCAGGACCCGGTTGCCACTGGGTTGGTCGCCAGTTTTGCGCGGCCAAGCGGCAATCTCACGGGGTTCACCATTCTCAACGAGGAGCTTATCGCCAAGCGGCTCGAGCTGCTCTGCGACCTGCTCCCCTGGGCCAAGGTGATCGCCCTGCTGGTTAACCCAAGCTTTCCGCAGACCGGACCTACAATCCGGGACATGCAGGAGGCGGCCCGTGTGAAGGCGGTGTTGCTCCCTGTCCTGAACGCAAGCAGCGAAAGCGAGATCGGCGCCGCCTTCGCTTCCCTCGCCGAGCTGCGCGCCGACGGCTTGGTCGTCGAGGGAAATCCTTTTTTCGAAGGCCATCGCGAGCAGCTGGTAACACTGGCCGTAAGTCAGCCGGTTCCGGCGATTTATTCGAGGCGTGTATACACCGAGGCTGGTGGTCTGATCAGCTATGGCTCCAGCCTTACGGCGATCCATCGCGAGATCGGCATTTACGTCGGAAAAATTCTCAATGGCGCCAAGCCGGCGGATCTGCCGGTCCAGCAACCGACAAAATTCGAGCTGGTGGTCAATCTCAAGACTGCTCAGGCGCTCGGCCTGACGATCCCGCCGTCGATCCTCGCGCGCGCCGAAGAGGTCATCGAATGAGATTCCTCGCCGCTGCTCTCGTGCTGTGTCTCTGCGTCGCGCTTCCGGCATCGGCGCAGCAGAAGGCGATGCCGGTCATCGGCTTTGTCCACTTTGCGTCGCCTGGCCCGTTTGCACACTATGTCGTCGCGTTCCGCCAGGGATTGAGCGAAACCGGGTACGTCGAGGGAGAAAACCTGGGGATCGAATTCCGCTGGGCGGAGGGGCACTATGATCGGCTGTCCGCCTTGGTCGCCGACCTCGTCGACCGCAATGTCGACGTGATTGCGACGTTCGGCCCTCCTGCGGCACGCGCGGCCAAAAGTGCAACCTCGACGATCCCGATCGTCTTTGGAAGCGGCGACCCGGTCGGGGAGGGTCTGGTCAACAGTCTCGCCCGGCCGGGCGGCAACCTCACGGGCGTGAGCGTCCTCAGCGTCGAGCTCATGGCCAAGCGGCTCGAGCTGCTGACCGAGCTGGTTCCCCAGGCCAAGGTGATCGCCCTGCTTGTGAACCCGAACAATCCGGATACCGAGCCCATGATCCGAGACGTGCAGGAAGCGGCGCGTACCAAGGGGGTGCAGCTCCCGATCCTGAACGCCGGAAGCGAGAGCGAGATCGATGCCGCTTTTGCCTCCCTCGTCCAACTGCAGGCCGGCGGGCTTGTCGTCGGCACCGACCCGTTTTTCGCCAGCCGGCACGAGCAGCTCTTAGCGCTTGCGGCGCGGCATGCCGTTCCCGCGACCTATGACTTTCGTGAATTCGCCGCTGCCGGTGGCCTGATCAGCTATGGAACCAGCCTCGCGGCAGTCTATCGTCAGCTCGGCATTTACGCCGGAAAGATCCTCAAAGGCGCCAAGCCGGCCGATCTGCCGGTCCAGCAGCCGACCACATTCGAACTGGTGATCAATCTCAAGACGGCCGAGGCGCTCGGCCTGACGATCCCGCCATCGATCCTCGCCCGCGCCGACGAGGTCATCGAATGAGATTCCTCGCCGCTGCTCTCGTGCTGTGTCTCTGCGTCGCGTTTCCAGCATCGGCGCAACAGAAGACGATGCCGGTAATCGGCCAACTCAGTACCTTCTCGCCCCCGCCAGACCTCAGCGGTCCGTTCCATCAGGGACTGAGTGAAACCGGCTACGTCGAGGGCCAAAACGTCGAGTTCGAATACCGCTGGGCCGAGGGCCATTATGATCGGCTGCCTGCGTTGGCCGCCGACCTCGTCGGCCGCAAGGTCAACTTGATCGTGACGATGGGCGGCACCCCCCGCGGCCCTGGCGGCGAAAGGCACAACCTCGACGATCCCGATCGTCTTCACCCATGTCGGTGACCCTGTCGGCAGCGGAGTGGTCGCGAGTCTCGCTCGGCCGGGCGGCAATATCACGGGCTTCAGCAACATGTCACTCGAGCTGACGGCCAAACGGCTCGAGCTGCTTTCCGAGCTGGTTCCCGAGGCTCAAGTGATCGCCCTGCTCGTGAACCCGACCAGTGCCTATACCCCACCGATGATCCGAGTCACGCAGGAAGCGGCGCGCGTGCGAGGGCTGGAGCTTCCAATCGTGAAGGCCAGCAGCGAAAGGGAGATCGACACAGTCTTTGCGGCCCTCGTCCAACTGCACCCCGGCGGCCTCGTCGTCGCTGCCGATCCATTCTTCTATAGCCGGCGCGAGCAGGTCGCGGGGCTGGCGTCGCGCCATGCCGTTCCGGCGATCTATGATGGGCGCGAATACGCCGATGTCGGCGGTCTGATCGGCTACGGACCGAGCTTCGCCATCCTCGCCGATTTGGATCGCCAGGCCGGCATTTACGCCGGAAGTATCCTGAAGGGTGCCACCCCAGCCGACCTGCCGGTCCAGCAGCCGACGACGTTCGAGCTGGTCGTCAACCTCAAGACCGCCGAGGCGCTCAACCTCACCGTCCCGCCATCGATCCTCGCCCGCGCCACTGAGGTCATCGAATGAGGTTCCTCGCCGCTGCACTCGTGCTGTGTCTCTGCGTTGCGCTTCCGGCATCGGCGCAGCAGGCCGGGACGATGCCGCTTGTCGGCGTGCTGCTGATCAATACGGCAGCCGATCCTGATCCGGCCCGGTCACTGTTGCGTGATGCGCTGGCGGCGCTCGGTTATGCCGAGGGCCGCAACCTGCGCCTTGAGTTTCGCTTCGCCGAGGGCCAAGCCGAACGCTTTCCGGCTCTCGCCGAGGCGCTCGTCGGCGGCCGGCCCGATATCGTTATCGCGCTCGGCGACGCAGCCACGCGCGCTGCGCAACGGGCCACGCGCACGATCCCGATCGTCGCGATCGCCGAAGATCTGGTCGCCGCGGGACTGATCCAGAGCCTGGCCAGGCCCGGCGGCAACACCACCGGGGTCAGCATTCTCGCCACCGAGCTCGATGCCAAAAAGGTCGAAATCCTCAAGGAGATCGTGCCGGCGGCGCGGCGTTTCGCGCTGCTGCGCGACCCGGCGAGCAGCACCGAGGCGCGGCTCCAGGCGATTAACAACATGGCGCGCGCGCTCGGCCTCGAATTGCAGACGGTCGACGTCGCAACTCCCGCCGACTTCGCGGGGGCCTTCGCCACATTGCGAGCCGGTGGCGCCGAGGCGCTCGACATCCTCGCCTCGGCGTTGCTGGCAAACTTTCAGCGCGAGCTTGCCCGGCTCAGCCTCGAAAACAAATTGCCGGCGATCTGCCAGTTCCGCGAGATGGTCGAGGGCGGCTGCCTCGCGAGCTACGGCGTCAAGCGCTCGGAAATCTACGCGATGCTCGCCGCCTACACCGACAAGATGCTCAAGGGCGCCAAGCCTGGGGAAACGGTGGCGCAGCAGCCGAGCGCGGTCGAGCTGGTGGTCAATCAGAACACGGCGCGCAAGATCGGGATCGAGATCCCGCCGGCGATCCTCGCCCGCGCCGACGAGGTCATCGAATGACGACACGCCGCGGGTTCTTGATGCTCGCCGGCACCACGGCGATGACCTGGGGCGCCATGGCGACCGAAAACAAGATCCCGCACATCGGCTTTGTCCAGGCTGGGTCGCGGCAGGATAATCAGGGCCTTCTCGATGCGTTCCGCGCGAGCCTCGCGGCCCTCGGCTGGACCGACGGCAGCAATATTGCCGTTCTCGACCGCTGGGCCGAGGACCGCACCGACGCGCTTCCCGCCATCGTCAAGGAACTGATCGGCGTCGGTGCCGCGATCCTGGTCACCGCGGGCACGCCGGCCACGCTCGCCGCTAGGCGTGCGAGCACGACCATTCCGATTGTTCTGGTCGGCGTCGACGATCCGGTCGCCCTCGGCCTCGTCGAAACCCCGGAACAGCCCGGCGGCAACGTCACAGGACTCTCTCTGACCTCGTCCGAAGTGATCACCGAACGGTTGGCGCTGCTGCGGCAGCTCGTTCCAGTCCTTCATCGCCTCGCGGTCATTGTCAGAGACGACCCCGGGCTCGACCAAAAATTGCAAGACATCCGCAGCAATGCCCAGCGGAAGGGGATCGAGGCGCTGATGCTCGAGGCGACGACCGCGAGAGCCCTGGAGCTCGCCTTCGCACGGCTGCGCGCCGACCGCAGCCAGGCGATTTATGTGGCCTCCGGCCCGCTGGGCCCGGTCAAGCGCGCACGGATGATCGCGCTCGCCGCAGATTCCCGGGTGCCGGCGATCTATTCCTTCCGGATCTTTGCCATCGAAGGGGGGTTGATCTCGTTTGCCCCCGATTACGGCGATCTGTTCCGCCGTGCCGCGGGTTTCGTCGACAGGATCCTCAAGGGTGCCAATCCTGCTGGCGTGCCAGTTGAGCCGCCTCGCAAATTCAACCTGACGGTGAACCTCGAGACCGCGAAGGCACTCGGCCTGACGATCCCGCCGGCGATCCTCGCCGCCGCCGACGAGATCATCGAATAAGCGGTCCCGGTATTGCCGTCGCGGCACCCTTGCCCGGATTATCGCGATCTACAAATTGCCTCATTCGCATTGTAGTCTCCAGTTTCCAGCGGGCGGTAGCGGGACCCCAGCCCGAGATCGCTGCAACTTGAGCGAGAGGTTCCGCTGCAGATTTGCTGCAGAAGCAGCAATCTTTAATCATTTACACAATGTGTGGTTGCTGGAAAACACAATACGCCTAGCGTCGAGTGACGGAAATTGACCTTTCGACCGACCGGCAGCGATGATAAAGTTTTGCGTGTGGAGATGTCGGGCTTGCACCTGAATGCGCGTCCTCGCGTCTCTCCGCACCTGGCGCGGTGAACGGATGACCACGGCGGTCGCCGGGGTCCCCGCCAGCGGGGCCGTGGCAGCGGACGAGCGCGCGCCGAAAGCAGGACCGCGCCGCCGGCTCTTTGCAAAATATGCCTTCGCCCTCGTCGGGCTCGTCAGCCTGGTGTTGCTGGTCAACGGGTTGCTCGATGTCTGGTTCTCCTATGACGAGGCCAGGGACGCGGCGATCCGGCTGCAGCATGAAAAAGCCGATGCGGCGGCGCAGCGCATCGGGGATTTCGTCGCCGAGATCGAAAAGCAGATCGGCTGGACGACGGCGACGCAATGGGCCTCGTCGCCGATCGATCAGCGCCGGTTCGACTATGGCCGGTTGCAACGCCAGGTGCCGGCGATCACCGAGCTGATCCAGCTCGATGGCCAAGGCCACGAGCAGCTCGAGGTCTCCCGCTTGAAGATGGACGTGGTCGGCAGCGGCGCCGATTACTCGGCCGACCCCAGGTTTAAAGAAGCGCTGGCCAAGAAGGTGTGGTTCGGCCCGGTCTATTTTCGCAAGGATTCCGAACCCTACATGACGATGGCATTGGCGCAGAGCGGCCGCAACGCCGGCGTCACAGTCGCCGAGGTCAATCTCAAGCTGATCTGGGATGTCATCACTGCCATCAAGATCGGCAAGAGCGGCTATGCCTATGTCGTTGACAGCGATGGCCGGCTGATCGCGCATCCTGACATAAGCCGGGTGTTGCGCAATACCGACCTGTCGGGGCTTCCGCAGGTCGCGGCGGCGCGCGGTACCCTGTCAGCCGCCGTCGATCCGGCGGCGATCGTCCGCAATCTCGACGGGCACCGGGTATTAAGCGCCTCGGCACCGATTCCCAAGCTCGGCTGGTTTGTTTTCGTCGAGCAGCCGATCAGCGAGGCGCTGGCCCCGCTCTACACGACGGTGCTGAACACCGGTCTGTTGCTGCTGCTCGGGCTGGCCGTCGCAATCCTCGCCGGCCTCTTGCTTGCCCGCCGCATGACCGGGCCGATCCGCGAGCTCGACGCCGGGGCGGCGCGGATCGGCGCCGGGGCGCTCGACCACCGCATCGCCATCCATACCGGCGACGAACTCGAAGGGTTGGCGGAGCGCTTCAATACGATGGCGACGGACCTGCAGAGCTCCTACGCCGACCTCGAAAAGAAGGTCGAGGACCGCACCGCTGAGCTCAAAGAGGCACTCGACCAGCAGACCGCGACCGCCGAGGTTCTGGGGGTCATCAACAGCTCGCCAGGCGATCTCGCCCCGGTGTTCGATGCAATGCTCGAAAAGGCGATGTACCTTTGTGAGGCGGCATTTGGCGTCTTGCGGACCTACGACGGCGAGCGTTTAAACGCCGTTGCCATGCGCGGCGTGCCGGACGCATACACCGATTTCGCGCGAGAGCCGCTGTTCCCCAGCCCGCAGACCGGGCTCGGCCGCATCCTGCACGGGGAAAATCTGGTCCATATAGCGGATATCAGGGACGACGAGGTCTATCGATCGGGCGACAGATTGCGCGTTGCCACAGTCGAGCTTGGCGGTGCGCGCACCCTTCTCGTCGTGCCACTGCGCAAGGAAGGCACGCTGTTGGGCGTATTCATCATTTACCGGCAAGAGGTTCGCCCTTTTTCCGACAAGCAGATTGCACTGTTGCAGAATTTCGCCGCGCAGGCAGTCATCGCGATAGAGAATGCGCGGCTTATTACCGAGACGCGCGAGGCGTTGGAGCAGCAGACTGCAACGGCTGAGGTATTGGGGGTCATCAATTCTTCGCCCGGCGATTTGGCGCCGGTGTTCGATGCGATGCTCGAAAAGGCCATGCGTCTGTGCGAGGTCGCCTTTGGCGTGCTTTGGACCTACTACGGAGATCGCTTTCAGGCCATTGCTCTGCGCGGCGTGCCCGAGGCGTTTGCTGAGTTTTTGCGGAAGCCGCTAGGCCCCTTCCACCGGGGGAGCGGCCTCGCGCGCATATTGCGCGGCGAGGATGTGATAATCGCCCTGGACATGGCGGCGGAGGAGATCTACCAGGCCGAAGATCCGCTGCGTCTCGCCATTGTCGATTTGGGCGGAGCTCGGAGCGCTGTAACTGTGTCATTGCGCAAAGACGAGACCTTGCTGGGCGCTATCACCGCTTTTCGCCAGGAAGTGCGGCCGTTTTCCGAAAAGCAGATCGCATTGCTTGAGAATTTCGCCGCACAGGCGGTGATCGCGATGGAGAACGCGCGGCTTCTCGATGAGCTGCGTGGGCGGACCCACGATCTGCAGGAGTCGCTCGAATACCAGACCGCGACCAGCGATGTGTTGAAGGTCATCAGTCAATCGGGTGCAGAGCTTGAACCCGTGCTGCGAACCTTGGTCGAGACCGCCGCGCGGATCTGCAACGCCGACAAAGCCGTGCTGCATCAGCTGCGCGACGGCTTATTCCGCATAGGCGCCTCGTTTGGGTTATCGCAGGAGTTCAAGGATTACAGGGCGCGCAATCCGATTCCACCGGACCGCGGCTCGATCACCGGTCGGATGGCGCTTGAGCGCCGAGTTGTCCATATCGAGGACGCGTTGAACGACCCCGAAGAACACAATCGCATGGCAACGCAGCGCCTGGAAGAGATCCGAACGGCACTGGCGGTGCCGCTCTTTCGCGAAGATGCCATTATCGGCAGCTTCTTCCTCGCCCGGTCGCGCGTCGAGCCGTTCACCGACAAGCAGATCGCACTGGTCACCACCTTTGCCGACCAGGCCGTCATCGCGATCGAAAACGCCCGACTGTTTAACGAACTGCGCGACCGCACTGCCGAGCTCGGGCGCTCGGTTGAAGAGCTGAAGATGCTGAGTGATGTCGGCCAAGCGGTCAGCTCGACGCTCGACCTGCGGTCCGTGCTCTCGACGATCCTCACGGCCTCGCTCGGGGTGACATGGGCGAATGCCGGTGCTGTCTATCGCTACAACAGGGCGGAGCGTGCATTTCGGCTGGTCGAGGCGGTCGGGTGGGATGAGGCGCTTGTGCGCTCGGTGCGGGATCTGCGTCTTGCCGAGAGTGAGACCGCGATGGGCGAGGCGGTGCGGCGCCGGATCCCGGTTCAGCTTGCCGAGACGGCGCAGCGAGCGAGCAACCCGCTGCGCGACCTTACCCTCGCTGCCGGTTATCACTCGGCGCTGATCGTGCCATTGCTCGGTGCCGAGCGCATTTTCGGGGCGATCATTTTGTATCGGCAAGAGGCGGGCGAATTCCCCGCGGAGACTGTGCGATTGATGCAGACTCTGGCGAGCCAGTCGGTATTGGCGATCCAGAACGCGCGCCTGTTCCGTGAGATCGCTGACAAGAGCGAGCAATTGGCGCTCGCTAGCCAGCACAAATCGCAGTTCCTCGCCAATATGAGCCACGAGCTCAGAACCCCGCTGAACGCGATCCTCGGCTATGCAGAACTCTTGGTCGACGGCATCTACGGGGTATTGCCAGACCGGCCGAAGGGTGTGCTCGAGCGCATCCAAAACAACGGCAGGCACCTCTTGGCGCTGATCAACGACGTGCTCGACCTGGCCAAGATCGAGGCTGGCCAGCTGACCCTGACACTGGAGGATTATGCGCTGGCCGAGGTGGTGCGCTCGGTCGTCACCGCGGCCGAGCCGCTCGCCACAGCAAAGGGGCTCAAATTCACTGCGACGCTGCAGGACAATATGCCGATGGGACATGGCGACGCGCGCCGCATCTCGCAGGTGCTGTTAAACCTCGCCGGCAACGCAATCAAATTTACAGAAGCGGGAGAGGTAGAGATCCGCGCGGCGGCCGCCAACGGTCAATTCCTATTGAGCGTGCGCGACACCGGGCCCGGCATTGCCGACGCCGATCAGGAGCGGATCTTTGGCGAGTTCCAGCAGATCGACAATACCAACACCCGCAATAAGGGCGGCACCGGGCTGGG
>Ga0306920_100008605_pt1 | contig 13547 bp, 12 predicted proteins | sample flu12Cox44000170_FD_204666 | JGI IMG/M metagenome (GOLD analysis project Ga0306920, IMG submission 204666) | Lab enrichment of tropical soil microbial communities from Luquillo Experimental Forest, Puerto Rico - flux4day.12C.oxic.44.000.170 (v2)... | ecosystem: Environmental > Terrestrial >... | reverse complement strand
AGTCGCTGGGGCAATCACCCCGGTGCCTGGGGGCGTCGGTCCGATGACGATCGCCTGCCTCCTGTTCAACACATTGCTAGCTGCCTGCCGCCGCCGCGGAATCGCCGACCCGGCTTTCTGAGTTCGGAACCTCCGGGCGTTTCGCAAAGTCACCTCTTCGACCACCGCGCTTTTTGGGAACAGCGTTTCCGGGGGCGTGTTTTGTCGTCTGGTGAGTTAATCGCACGACCAAAACAGCAGCAGGTGTGGCGTTTGCGGCGGCTTGCGTCATGTCGATCGCGGGCACACCCGGTGCAAAGGCGCAGACCTCCTACGCCCCGCAAACTTACCAGGGCGGTGCGTCACCCGATTGGTCGCAAGGCTCGGCTGGATCGGTCAGCGGGACCAATGCGCCCCAACCATCCGGAGCCGGTCTCGGCAATACCGACGAAATGACCAACGGCCCGCAAGGCTCCCGGCCGGATCGGGCGGCGCGGCAGAATGTCATGCAAAGCGAGCGCTACGACCGGTTGCTGGAAAGTAGCCCGGGTTCCAGCAAGCGCGCATGCGCCGCGAGTGTGGGCCGATAACGGATCAGCAGCTTCACCAACAGTGCCTGGACAGCTTCGCGCAAGACGAGCCTGTCGGCGCGAGCTCGACAGCTACCGGCTCGTCGACGTCCCCCCGGCGCGATCGCAGCAGTTACGGGCGCTGAGCCGGTCCCCATAGCGGGGGCCGCCCAACTGAGAGCGGCCCCGCCCAGGATCTCTTCGGTCCTAACCATGACTGCTTTTTGCCACCGCGCTATGCGCGGAACAGTGCAAGGGGTTCATGCGTTTTCACCTCGGGGCAACAAACCCCGAGGTGATGTCATGCTGCTGAAGACTGCAACCGGTCTGACCTTCGCAACCGCCTGCCTGGCGGCTGTCGTGAGCCTACCGGTTCACGCTCAAATGACCGGCCCCGGTGTTCCCGGCACCGAAGTAGTGACCAACGGTCCGCAGACTAGTCCGGGCGACACGTCGACCTCCTGGTCGGCGCGACAGAACGTAACGCAAAGCCATCAATATGATCGGCTGCTGGAAACCAACCGCGGGTTCCGGCAGGCGCGGATGCGCAAGGAATGCGGCCCGATCACGGATCCGCAACTCCGCGAGCAGTGCCTTGCCAGTTTCCATCAGGACGAGCCTTATGCAGGCTCATCCACATCGCGCCGGCAATCGCGCAGCGATTACGGGCGCTAAAATCCTTCCGGAGGGCCGCCTACGGGCGGCCTCTTCCTATCATCCTCGTCCGAGGACAGGCGGCGTCAGCACTTCCACGCCCGCGGCGGATGCTACGACGACCATTGTGGTGCGCCCGACAAACAGCCCGCTTTCGACGGTGCCGACCGTCATTGCGATATTTCTTTCGGTCTCCCGCGGGTCGGCCAGCGGCCCGAACCGGCAGTCGAGGATGAAGTTGCCGCCGTCGGTGACATAAGGCTGTTCCCCCGGGGCGTAGCGCCGCTCGGGTTGGCAGCCTAGTTTGGTGACGGCGGAGGCCGTCGCCTCCCATCCGAACTGCGTGACTTCAACCGGTATCGGGGTATGCTCGCCGAGACGCTCGACGAGCTTCTCCTGATCCACGACGATCACCAGCCGGCGGCTCGCCGCCGCGACAATCTTTTCGCGCAGCAACGCGCCTCCCAAACCTTTGATCAGGTCGAGAGTGCCTAGCTGTACCTCATCCGCTCCATCGATCGTCAGATCGAGAGTTTGATACTCAGCAAAGGTTGCGATCGGAATGCCAAGCCGACGGGCTTGAGATGCCGTGCGCTCTGAAGTCGGGATCCCCACGACTCGGAGGCCGCCGGCGACGCGCCGCGCGAGGCCCTCGACGACGAACGCCGCGGTCGAGCCGGTTCCGAGGCCAAGCACCATGCCGTCCCCGACTTCCTCAATAGCGCGCATTGCCGCCGCGCGCTTTAGTTCGTCACGGTCGACGCTCATGGCGACGGGTACGCCGAGTTGTCGACAAACCAGGTCAAGTCGCCGACCGGGCGGAGCCGAGCGGCGGGAAGCGCCTGATCTCTGTTCAAAGTCCGCGACAACGCCTCCCGCTTATCCGCTCCCGCCACGAGAAAGGCCGTATGCCGGCTGCTCTCGAGCGCTGGGTAGGTCAACGTGATGCGCGGTTCGGGCCGGCCGTGGCTAACCTCCGCAACCCACCGTTGCCTTTCCTCTAGCACACTGGTTCCGGGAATTAGAGAGGCGGTGTGTCCGTCGGGCCCCAGGCCGAGCAGCTGTATGGCAAAGAGCGGCCGGGCCGGATCAAGGATCTCGGATCCGTAATAGGATTTCAGCACCTGCTCATATTCGGCGGCGGCGGTTTTAGGAGTACCAGCTGTCGCGATCCCGTGAATGTTCGCCGCAGGAGCAGGAGCTCGCGCGAAGAGCGCAGCATGCGTCATGCCGTAATTGCTGTCCGAGCTGTCCCACGGCACAAAGCGCTCGTCCCCCCAGAACCAATGAACCCGATCCCATGGCAGCCTATCTCGATAGGGGGCTTCGCCGAGCAGCTGATAAAGCCGCCGCGGAGTGGAGCCGCCCGATAGGCAGATCGCAAACCGGTCACGGCTGGCGGCGGCCAGATTGGTGAGCCACTCGGCGGCGCAATGAGCCAAGGCTTCGAGACCGGTGGCGACTTCGACCGATGCTGTCGCAGATGCGGGCGGCATTTTCGTTTGTCCTAGTTTTGCGATCGCTTCGAGTTGCGGATCGACTCGATCGCGCGGGCATAGTTGGGCGCATGAAAAACATGCGAGCCGGCGACGATCGCGTTAGCTCCGGCCTCGATCACTCGCCATGCATTCTCTCCGCCCAGCCCGCCGTCAACCTCGATAACGGGGTCGAGGCCGCGATCATCACACAAACGCCGCAGCGCGCGGATCTTTGACAGCATTTCCGGAAGGAATTGCTGACCGCCGAACCCTGGATTGACGGTCATGATCAGGACAATCCCACACAGCTCCAGCACATATTCGATCATCGCCAGTGGGGTGGCCGGGTTCAACACGACGCCCGCAGTTTTTCCGAGATCGCGGATGTGGTCCAGGGTCCTATGCAGATGGATCGTCGCGCTCGGCTCGCAGTGAACCAAAAGGTGGTCGCCACCGGCGCGCGCGAAGTCGTCGAGGTAGACCTCGGGCTCGACGATCATCAGATGCACATCGATCGGCTTGTTTGTCGATTTACGTACTGCCTGGACGACGACCGGCCCGATCGTGATGTTGGGGACAAACCGTCCGTCCATCACATCGACATGGATCCAGTCCGCCCCTGCCTCGTCAACGGCACGGACCTCTTCGGCCAGCCGACCGAAATCCGCCGACAGGATCGAAGGCGCGACAATGACCGGGCGGTTCATCGGCGGATCACGTGATCGCGCGCCATTGGCGGCCGCTGCGCCACAACAGATTGTCGGCTCCCTCCGGACCGGCGCTCCCGGCAGCGTAAGGTTCGAGCGTCACAGTCTTATCATCGTGCCACAAATCAAGGATCGGCTGCACAACTTGCCACCCGGCTTCGACCCCGTCGGCGCGGTTGAAGAGCATCGCATCGCCAATCATGCAATCATAAACGAGGGTCTCGTACCCGGTGGTCGGCTCGGTGCTGAAATAATCCTTGTACGAGAAGTTCATCCGCACGCCGCCGAGGGAAATCTCCGGACCCGGGATCTTTGCGCCGAATTGCAGCGATGCGCCCTCGTCGGGCTGTAGCTGGAGAGCAAGCACATTCGGCGGCAAGGTGTCGACCGGCGTGTTGCGAAAAAGCGCGAATGGCGCCTGCTTAAATTGAATCGCAATTTCCGTCGTTCGCCGCGCAAGCCGCTTGCCGGTGCGCAGGTAAAACGGCACGCCGGCCCAACGCCAATTATCGATACCCAGGCGCATCGCGACGTAGGTCTCTGTCTTGCTGTCAGGAGCGACCCCGGGCTCCTCGCGATAGCCCTTTGCCGGCTTGCCCTCCAACTCACCCGTCCCGTACTGCCCGCGTACTACACTGCGGCGCACTTCTTCGTTATCGAGCGGATGTACCGCCTCCAACACCTTGTGCTTTTCGGTGCGGACCGCGTCGGCGTCGAAGGAGTTCGGTGGCTCCATCGCAGTCAGGCTCAAAAGCTGGAAGACATGGTTCGGGACCATGTCACGCAATGCACCCGTGGCCTCGTAGAATCTCGCTCGCAGCTCGACGCCGACGGTTTCCGCGACGGTAATCTGCACATGATCGATGTGGTCGCGATTCCAGATCGGCTCGAAGACCCCGTTGGCGAAACGCAATACCATGATGTTCTGGACCGTCTCCTTACCGAGGAAGTGGTCCATCCGATAGATCTGGGGTTCTGACAACACCCTCAGGATACGAGCATTCAGCGCACGGGCTGAGGCGAGATCTGTCCCGAATGGTTTTTCAATGATGACGCGGCGGAAACAGCCGTCCTTTTCTTCGGTGAGACCGACGGAGCCTATTTGCTCGACAATCGTACCGAACAATTGGCTGGCAACGGCCAGGTAAAAAATTGCGTTGCCGCCAGTCTGGTGTTGAGCCGCTATCTTCTCATGGGTCTCGAAGAGCCGCGCATAGGTATCGGACACCGTCAGATCGCCAGCGAAATGAGTAATCCGACTAGCGACGAAGTCCCACGCCTCTTTGTCAAACGGCTCGGTTGCGGGACCCGAAGCCGTGTCCGAAACAAAACTTCTGATCCCTTCGGCCAAATAATCGCGATAAGCTTCAAGCGGTTTTGGCGTACGGTCCACAGCGATGATCACGAATTTGTCGGACAGCAGCTTCGCTTTTGACAGATTGTAGATAGCCGGCATCAAGAGCCGCTTGGTCAAATCGCCACCCGCGCCAAAGATAACCAAGGTGCAGGGCGGCGCCTGGTGTGCCGGCGTCTGGGTCTGCCGACGGTTGCTCCTGTCTACGACCCGAGCTTCCATGCTTCGGCCTCCTACCGCAGGGCTTCTTCGACAGCGCTACTGAGGGTGGCGAGCCCGGTGGCGAGATCGCCGGTGATGTGCGCCCGCAGCGCACGCCGGCCGCGCTCTGCCAGCACCTCGAAATCGCCGCGCGCCTGCGCCTCTTTGACGATGCCAAAGGTATAGGATTGGCCGGGCACCGGCAGATCTTGGGGATCGTCGCAGGTAATTTGCAAGAAGACCCCACTGTTCGGTCCACCCTTATAGGCCTGTCCTGTCGAATGCTGAAAGCGCGGCCCAAAGCCGACGCATGTCGCTGCCTTGGTCCGATCGCGGATCATGCGGCGGAGCCGCTGCATCGCATCGATATGGGCGGGATTCCGCTCGATATAGGCGAGCAGCGCGGCATAATCCCCGACGCCGATCCGCCCAAAATGGGCCTTCAGCGCCGCGGTGAGGCTCGTTGCGTGCGGCTTTAGCGCGGCGTCGTTGCGAGGATCGGCGAATAGCTCGATCCGGTCGCCTTCGAAGAACGGGCGCATCTCGGGCAATTTCCGGGCCTTCTCATATGCGTCGGTCAAGTCGCGGGTCTTGACCTTGGCCGCCTCGACATCCGGCTGATCAAACGGATTGATGGCGATGATCGAACCGGCGACGGCGGTCGCCATCTCCCAGCGGAAAAACTCCTGCCCCAGCTGCATCACGTCTGACACAGTGATCCGCACTACCGGGTGTCCGGCTCCCTCCAGCGCGGCCACGGCCCGTTCCTGCTCGGCATCCTGATCGGCGGCGAGCCGGAGATACGCGAAAACGCGATCACTGCCGTAGAGCGCCGGAGGCCCCAGCGGCTCAGCGTCGACCGGCACGATGCCCTTGCCGAGCTTGCCGGTCGATTCAGCAAGGAGCTGCTCGAGCCATGCGCCGAAATCGGCAATGCCTTTGGAAGCGATGACAGTTACCTTGTCGCGCCCGCGACGCTGGGCGGTTCCGAGGATCGCGCCGAGAATCACCCCCGGGTTCTCGATCGGCGGCGCGCTCGCCGCGCAGGACCGCACCATCTCGGCCGTATTCTCGAGGAAGGCGCGCGGGTCGATGCCAATCGCGGCCGCCGGCACCATGCCGAAATCCGAAAGCACCGAATAGCGCCCGCCGATGCTCGGGAGCCCGTGAAACACACAGCGGAACCCTTCGTTGCGGGCCGCCTTTTCGAGCGACGAGCCCGGGTCGGTGACCGCAACGAAATGCTTCGGCGCCTCGGCGGCTCCGACCGTCTGCTTGGCCCGTTCGTAGAAATACTGCTTGAAAATGTTGGGTTCGAGCGTGCTGCCGGATTTGCTCGACACGAGGAACAGCGTGCGCCCGAGATCTACGCGGGATTCGAAGCTGCGGATCTGAGCCGGGTCGGTCGAGTCGAGTACATGCAGCTTGGGATAGCCCGACTTTGAGCCGAAAGTCTCGGCGAACACCTCGGGACCCAGGCTCGAACCGCCCATGCCGAGAAGCAGAACGTCGCGGAACTCGGAACGCTTTACGTCATCGGCAAAATCTTGAAGATGCGCGATCCCCTTCAGCTGCTTGTCGACGATGTCCAGCCACCCGACCCAATTGGCCTCGTCCGCCTCGGTCCACAGCGAAGCATCGGCGGCCCACAGCCGCCTAACCTTACCCTCCTTGCGCCAGTCCTCCAGGGCGGCCTGGACGTCTTTCTGCAATTCCTCGGGCAGCTTGTAGGTCATCGCGTTGAGCTTGGGCCCGAGCACGCTTCGGCGCTTTTTCTGAACCGCCGCATAAAGCTGGTCGGCGGCATCGGCAAACAGCCGCACCCCGTCCTCGACGAGCTTCGACGTCACCGCATCGATTGATATGCCGGCCTTGGGCAGCGCGTCCATCACCGCCCGGGCGCCGTCGGCGTCTTCTTCGAGGCTGGCGCGTGGCCGACCGTGGTCGCGGTAGGCATCCATCGTCGCCGGCGGGATCGTGTTGACCGTGTCGGCACCGATCAGCTCATCGACATAGAGCACGTCGCTGTAGGCCTTGTTCTTCGTCCCGGTGCTCGCCCACAGCAATCGTTGCGTTTGCGCGCCTTGCTGCGCCAGCCGTTGCCAGCGCTCGTCGGAGTAGATTTTGTTGTAGAGCTGATAGGCGAGCCTGGCGTTTGCAATCGCCACTTTTCCCTTCAGCTTTTGCAGTTCTGCCCTGGCTGCGGGATCAGTGGAGGCTGCGATCTTCTTGTCGAGTTCGTCGTCGACCAGAGTGTCGATCCGGCTCACAAAAAAGCTCGCCACACTGGATACTTTGTGCGGGTCGCCACCCTTTTTGGCGAAAGCCTCAAGTCCCGAAATGTAGGCTTCGGCGACGTCCGCGTAGACCTGCTGCGAAAACAGCAACGTCACGTTGACGTTGATCCCCTCGCCGATCAGAGTGCGGATCGCGGTCAGGCCCGGTTTGGTGCCAGGCACTTTGACCATCAGGTTGCGGCGGTTGACCTCGTGCCACAGCCGGCGCGCTTCCTCGATCGTCTCATGCGTGTGCATCGCCAGATAGGGCGATACTTCGAGGCTGATGAAACCGTCGCGCCGCTGCGTCTGTTCGTAGACGCTGTTCAAGGTGTCGGCGCCCTCCTGGATGTCGCGGACGGCGAGATCCTCGAAAAGCGCGCCGGGATCGAGATCGCCGGAAGCCTCCGCTTCGGCGATCAGCGCGTCGTAATCGTCCCCGTGGCCGATCGCTTTCTCGAAGATCGACGGGTTCGAGGTAACGCCGCGCAGACCATCCTCGGCAATCAACTTGGCAAGGCCCCCGCTCTTCAACAGGTCGCGGCTGACAAAGTCCAACCAGACCGACTGGCCGAATTCGTTGAGGGTCCTCAAGGGATTTGGCATCGCCTCTACTCCTTGCGCGAGAGCTGCTGTTTGGCAGCCGCGTAGACGTTTTCACCGGTAAACCCGAATTTTACCAGCAGCTCCTTTAACGGTGCGGAGGCACCAAAGGTTTTCATCCCGAGGATCGTGCCGCGCAATCCGGTATACCGCTCCCAACCGAGCGTCGAGGCCTGCTCGACCGCGACCCTGCGGGTAACGTCGGGCGGCAATACCGCGGCGCGGTATTCCTCCAGTTGGTGCTCAAAGAGCTCCCATGACGGCATGCTTACCACGCGGGCCGCGATGCCTTCGGCCTTGAGCTTCTCGTAGACCTCGACGCAGAGACCCACCTCGCTGCCGGTGGCCATCAGGATCACGTCCGGTTTGCCGCTGGCGGCGTCAGCCAGGATATAGGCGCCCTTTCCCACGCCACTCGCCGCAGCATACCGGGTGCGGTCGAATGTCGGCAGGTTCTGCCGGCTCAGGATCAGGCAGACAGGCTCGTGTTTAAGGCTCAACGCGACGCGCCAGGCCTCTGCCACCTCGTTGGCGTCCGCCGGACGCAGAACGATCAGCCCGGGAATGCTGCGCAGCGCGGCGAGTTGTTCGACCGGCTGATGGGTCGGGCCGTCTTCGCCGACTCCGATCGAATCATGGGTAAACGCGTATATGACCGGCAATTCCATGATCGCGCTAAGCCGGATCGGCGGCTTCATGTAATCGGAGAAGATCAGAAAACCCGAGCCGTAGGGGCGCAATTTCGATAGCGAGAGCCCATTGCAGATCGAGCCCATCGCGTGCTCGCGGATGCCAAAGTGAAAGTTTCGGCCGAGGTAGTTGTCGGCCTCGAAGTCTCCGGCGCCCTCGAAGGTCAGCCGCGTCTTGGTCGATGGCGCCAAATCAGCGGCCCCGCCGAGGAGCCACGGCAGGCGCGGGGCAATCTTGTTGAGCACCTGTGCCGATGAGTCGCGGCTGGCTATTCCTTTGGGATCGGCGGGGAATGCCGGGATGTCCCTATCCCAGCCCTCAGGGAGATCGCGCCGCTGCATCCGCTCGCAGGCATCCGCCAGCTCGGGATGTGCGCCCCGGTAACGCTCAAACAGCGCCATCCAATCTGACCGGAGCTTTTTCCCACGAGCGCCGAATTGCTCCGCGAAATGCTGATACACCCCATCGGGAACCAGAAACTTCGCGTCCTCCGGCCAGCCATAGGAGCGCTTGGCAAGCTTCACTTCCTCTTCACCCAATGGCTCGCCATGGGCGCCAGACGTATCCTGCTTGTGCGGCGCGCCGTATCCGATATGGCTGGTCACGATGATGAGGCTCGGCCGATCGTCGATGCGTTTGGCGATCGCAATCGCCTCAGCGATCCGCTCCCGATCATTGGCATCGCTGACCCGCTGCACGTGCCAGCCATAGGCCAGAAACCGGCCGGCGACATCCTCGGAGAAGGCGAGCGCCGTGTTGCCTTCGATCGTGATGTGGTTGCTGTCGTAGATCCAACAGAGATTGCCGAGCTGCAAATGCCCGGCCAGCGAGGCCGCTTCGCTGCTGACGCCCTCCATCATGCAGCCATCCCCGCACAGTGCGAAGACGTCATAGTCGAACAGAGTGAAATTCGGCCGGTTGAAGTGGCGCGCCAGCCAGTCGGCTGCGACTGCCATCCCGACGCTGGTTGCGATCCCCTGGCCGAGCGGGCCAGTTGTCGTTTCGATGCCCGAGGTCAAGTGATACTCCGGGTGACCCGGACACTTGCTGTCGATCTGCCTGAACCGCTTAAGATCGTCGAGCGCGACGGAGGGGGTACCGAGCCGCTCGTACTTTTCGTTGACCGATTTTACCCCGGTCAGATGCAGCATCGAATAGAGCAAGGTCGAGGCATGGCCGGCCGACAGCACGAAGCGGTCACGGTTGGGCCAGATAGGGTCGTCGGGATCAAAGCGCAGGAAGTCCTGCCACAACGTGTAAACGACAGGCGCCATCGCCATCGGTGTCCCAGGATGGCCGGATTTGGCCTGCTGGACCGCATCGATGCACAGGGTGCGGATGGTGTTGACGCAAATCTCGTCTAGCGAGCCGGTGGGGGGCGTCATGTCTTGTCTCCCAAATTGGATCGGGCCGACCGCTGCGATTGCGCCGGCGAACCAAGTGCGCCGATGATGCTTTCGATAACGCCTTCCACCGGCCGATTGATGCCGACGGTGATCGGATTTTCGTCGGGTCCCGGCGGCTCGAGCGTGGCAAATTGGCTGTCGAGCAGGGTCGGCGGCATGAAATGGCCTTGCCGAGCTCCAACCCGTCCCGCGATTACCTCCCGCGGCCCTTCCAGAAAAACGAGCCGCACATCGTCGCGATCGCTAATCTGCTGGCGATAGGCTTTCTTCAATGCCGAGCAGGTGATGACGCCGTGCTCGCCCCGGTGGCGCCAGGTCCCGATGACTTGCGCGACGGCGGCGAGCCAGGGCGCTCGATCGGCGTCGGTGAGCGCCTGGCCGCTTTTCATTTTCGCCACGTTCCGAGCGGGATGCAGCGCATCGCCTTCGGCGAACCGCCAGCCAAGCCGTTCCGCCAGCCCCTGCCCGACCGCCGATTTTCCGGCACCGGAAACCCCCATGACGACGATGGCTACAGGGTGATCATCGCACTGCGGCATAGTCCCCCGCCATCCCTTGGCACCTTTGATCATGCAGCGGCTCATCACTGCCGAGTTGGCGGGTAACTTACAATTGTGACGCAACAAACCGCCGACAAGGCATCAAAGCCTTTCTTTAAAATTCACACGGAAAGAGCCCGCGCTCAGCCCGCCCTCTCGAGCGCGCCCCGAAAAACCGGCTGACTGGTCGGTCCCCGATTTGGAGAGCCGCGGGGTGGTTCGAGCGTAACCGCGAGTTCGCCGACGCCGGCCAAAAGCCTTGCGTTGTCTGGCGAGACAGCGATGCGCTTGCGCCCCGAGGGCGGCAGGAGGCCGAGCTGACGCGGCCCCGACCGGTCGGGAGCCAACAGCCATAGCTGATAAACCTGTCCCGCCGGAGCCGGTTCGTCCCGCAGACTGTCGACGGCGATCTGATGGGCGGCGCGGGCGAGCCGGATCGCCCAGACCGGATGCCGGTCACCGTCGCGGACGATGGCAACGATGGACATGTCGGAAAAATCGGGCGGATCACGGGCGATGATTGCGGCGACAAGCAGAGCGAGGGAAAGGATCGCCAGAACCCCCGAGGCCCATCTCCACAAGCGGATATTGTCCCACAATTTGGAGAGCTTGGCGCTTTCGCGAAGTGCTTCCGCAGCGCAGCCGCCGGGATTCATCGCTGCCTCATCCACGCCGGCCTCTGCCCTTGACCGGCGTCACCAATACCCGATCGACGCGGCGGCCGTCCATCTTTACAACTTCGAAGCGCCAGTCACCGGCGGTGATGCGGTCGGCTTCCATTGGGACACGATTGAGGCGCGCCATCAAATAGCCCCCAAGGGTGTGGAAGTCAGGATCCTCGCTGGGTAAACGGGAAATCCCCAGCACTTGCTTCAGCTCGTCGAGCCCAACCATGCCGTCGATCAGCAAGCTTTGATCGTCGCGCCGCACGATGCGTTGGTCGGTCTCGGGCGAGCCTGCAATATCGCCGACCAGGGTCTCCAATATGTCGCTTGGCGTCACCAGACCTTCCAGATCACCATACTCGTCAACGATCAGCGCCATCGGCTCGCCCGAAGTCTTGAAGACTTCGAGAACGCGGAGCACCGTGACCGTGTTCGGCACATAGAGCGGCGGCCGCGCCGCGGCCCGCAGATCGAGCGGCTGTCGGGCAAGGCACGCGGCCAGCAGGTCCTTGGCCTGGACAATTCCCATGACCTGATGTGAGCCGCCCTTGACCAGCGGGAACCGCGAATAGGCGCTCTCGCGGATCTTGCGCCGATTCTCGTCCTCGCTGTCGTCGAGATCCAGCCATTGAATTTGCGTCCGTGGAGTCATGACAGCGCTCGCGCGCCGATCGCCGAGCCGCAGCGCCATCTCGACGATCGCGGTCTCGGCCTGCGGGATATGCCCGGTCGCGGCCCCCTCGCGCAGCATGAAGCTGATCTCTTCATCCGTTACCGGAGCTGCCCCTTGGCTCCGCACCGGAAGCAGACGAAGCACGAGATCGGTCGAGGCGCTCAAGAACCATTCGATCGGCGCGCCTACGCGGGAGACAGCGCGCATCATCCGGGCGAGCGCGGCGGCAATGCGCTCGGGATGGAGCAGGGCAATGCGCTTCGGGACGAGTTCGCCCAGGATCAGCGAAAAATATGAAATCCCGATGACCACGACGGCCATGCTGACGACATGCGCGTATTTGGCGATGGGGCCCGAAAACGCGCCGAGTTCATGCTCCAGCCTCTCGCCCAAGGTGGCCTGTCCAAAAGTGCCGGAGAGGACCGCAATCAAGGTGACGCCGATCTGCACGGTCGAGAGCAGCCGCGAGGGATCGGCTTTCAACTCGAGCGCTGCCTGGGCGCCTGGGTTGCCGGTCTCGGCGAGCGGCACCAGACGCGCCTTGCGCGCCGAGACGAGCGCGATCTCGGCCATCGCAAAGACGCCGTTGACGAGGATCAGCAGGAGGACGATCGAGAGGTGCACGATCAGCATCGCAATCGCCTGTCGAGATGGCGCCCCAGGACGGGCGCGCCTTGGTCAGTGTCGAACAGAAAGGCGATTGCGCAATGAAAAAAGCCGCGAGGACAGAACCGTTATTTGTCGAAGGTGGTCAGTTGCGCACCGTCATCGGCGACAAAAACCGCGAGCAGGCTTGCCGGCTCGACGGTACTGGCATTCTCGCTTATCAGGTGCTCGCTGCCCGGCGGTTCGAAAAAGCTCTCGCCTGCTCGGTAGACCTTCGCCGGCCCAGTCATGGAATTTTCGGACCGGATCGAGCCCGACAGCACATACACGAAAACGCTGCCGGCGTGGTGGTGCTTTGCCGATTTGCCTCCCGGGGGATAGCTGACCAAAACGCCCGATATGCTCTTCCCCGGGACATTCGGCAGCTTTTCCACGATTACCGTCTTCACCTGGGGGCCGACCTCGTCTGCCAGGCAGCTCGGCGCGGACAAAAGCGCCAAGGCGACGGCGGCCGGCATCTGCCGATACATCCGGATCGGGCGGGCCATCAAGGCGTGCCAGGTGCTCTCCAGGTCAGCGCGAATAGTATTCGATGACCAGGTTGGGCTCCATCGACACCGGATAGGGGACATCGGTGGGTTTGGGAGCGCGGATGAACCGGCCGCGCATTCGGTCGTGATCGATTTCGAGATAATCGGGAACATCGCGCTCGCCCGAGCGGGACGCCTCGAGCACCAGCGCCAGTTGCTTCGCCTTCGCCGTCAGCTCGATCGTATCGCCGTCGCTCACCGTGTAGGACGGAATGTTGACGCGCTCACCGTTGACCAGCACGTGCCGGTGGTTGACCAGCTGCCGCGCAGCAAACGGGGTGGGCACGAATTTCATGCGGTAGACAACCGCGTCGAGCCGCCGCTCGAGCAATTCGATCAGATTATCCCCGGTATCACCGCGGCGCCGCACCGCCTCTTCATAGAGGCGGCGAAACTGGCGCTCGCCAATATTGGCGTAATAACCCTTCAGCTTCTGCTTCGCGGCGAGCTGCGTGCCAAAGTCCGACGGCTTCTTGCGCCGCTGCCCGTGCTGCCCCGGCCCGTATTCGCGACGATTGAGGGGGCTTTTCGGCCGCCCCCACAAATTCACCTGGAGA
>Ga0306920_100008604_pt1 | contig 13547 bp, 7 predicted proteins | sample flu12Cox44000170_FD_204666 | JGI IMG/M metagenome (GOLD analysis project Ga0306920, IMG submission 204666) | Lab enrichment of tropical soil microbial communities from Luquillo Experimental Forest, Puerto Rico - flux4day.12C.oxic.44.000.170 (v2)... | ecosystem: Environmental > Terrestrial >... | reverse complement strand
GGCGGCATGTCAATGGCCTCGCCGCGATCCGCAATACCGACCGGATTGCCTTCCTCCATCGCTTCCTCGCTGCCCCAGAACTTGAGGTGGGATGGGATCACGCGATCGATCTGCTCAGGGTACTTGCCGCCTGCCGCCTGCAGACGTTTGGCGTGGTGAAAGCGCCGGAGCGGATCGATGACGGGCCAGACCAGCACGACGGCTGCTACCGAGGCGTCGACGCGCGCCGATCCTGCGAGCGGGATTGCGGCATAGCGAGAATCGCAGGGGCGCATGGCTGCAAGCATGGCTTGGTGGGCGCCGCTCGAGATGCCGATCATCCCGATCCGGTCGGCTCTCACTTTCAGCTCGCCTGCGCGTGCCTTGAGCCAGCGAGTGGCGTAGTTGATGTCGGCAAGCGAGGCCGGATAGCCGGCGACAGGCGGCATGCGGAAGTCGAGGGCCGCAACGACGATACCGCTCCTCGCCAGCGCCTCGTTGAACATCGCATCGGCCGTGCGGTCTTGGCTGCACCAGGCGCCACCATGCAGATCGACCATCAGCGGGAATGGCCCTGCAGCCTTCGGCTTGAACAGGCGCAGCAGTAGCCGGGTGTCGCCGTGGCTCAGATATTCGATGTCGTCGACCGTGAACTCGTGCGCGGTCAGCGATGGTGTCGGCTTGACGGCGGCGCGGGTAGCAGGCATGAGCGTATCCTCCGCGAGAGCATCATCGTATGAGCCGGCCGCACCAGGGGCTGCCGGCCGTCGGTGCAGGCAGCTTGGCACGCAGGCGACCGGGCGGGAAGAGCAAGAAACGCGTGCGGCCCCGTTCAGTTCCCCCCGCACGGGCGGGCTGTTCCGGTGATCCGGCCGATATCACGTCGCTCCGTCATCAGACAAGTCGCAGGGATGCCTATTGCTGCCCAACAGGGAGTGCCCGAGTGGCCCCCAACCTTGGGTAGCAGTTCAGGACTGGCTGCCGGCTGCGATCCGCGCCAGGCGCCGGGGCAGCAGGCATGCACGGGGTCGGGCAACGGGAAGAGCGGCGGGACCAGGTGGGCGCAGGCTTGAGCCCGCACGCTCGCGAGCGGGCGGCAGCGGCTCGCCGCTCCCCTCCTCGGCGCAGGCATTTGATGAAGACCAGCCCGCGCCGACCGACAGGCGAAACGCGGCAGGCCCAATTTTTCTCATTGTGACTTGCGCCGCATCACCGGAACAGCCTTACTTGCCGCCGGCATGACGCAGCGGCGATGCGCAGCCCTGCGCCCCATGTCGGCAAGATGATCAGGCAGCAAACTCGTTGGCTACTTTCGGGCGACACCGGAGTGATCAAAGTGCTCGTCCATCTGCGGAAATTCCGGCGATGCTGCCGACCGGCGCAGGCACTGGGCAAGCACCTTCGCCAACCCTGACTTCGTCGCAGGTTTGGCCGCAAGATTTTGGCCGCTCGTGATGTCGCGGGGGGATCCACTGCTCACACCCCCACCTTGGGGTCCGCACCCCTTGAACTTGCGTGGTCAGTTTGACACAACAACGCCGGCACCACGGCAACAGACGGCGGTCCGGATAGCGCAGGGAGAGCATGCCAATGCACATGGACTTGAAAGGCAAGCGGGTCGTCGTCGCAGGCGGCAGCCGAGGCATCGGGCGATCGATCGCGCTGGGGTTTGCAGCGGCAGGCGCCGGCGTCTCCATCTGCGCGCGTGGGCGCGCTGCGCTCGATGCAACGGCGGCCGAGATCGCCGCCAATGGCGTAAAGCTGCATGCTGCTGTGTGCGACCTTGCCGACAAGGACGCGATCGCGGCCTACATCGCGGCAGCAGCAGATTCGCTTGGCGGCATCGACGTCCTGGTCAACAACGCGTCTGGATTCGGCACATCGGATGACGAAGCGGGCTGGGCTAAGGGGCTTAGCGTCGACGTGATGGCAACCGTGCGCGCCTCGCACGCTGCGACACCCTTCGTGGAGAAGGCCGGCGGAGGCGCCATTCTCAACATCTCTTCAATCTCGGGCTACCGCGCCAGCACACGCACCCCATCCTACGCAGCGGTGAAGGCGGCCCTCATTAACTACACCATGTCGCAGGCCTTGATGCTGGCGCCGAAGAAAATTCGCGTGAATGCCATTGCGCCAGGCTCGATCGAATTTCCGGGCGGCATGTGGGCTGAGCGCAAGACCTCCAATCCTCGGCTCTACAATGCGGTTATGCGCTCAATCCCGTGGGGTCGCCTTGGCCGACCCGAGGAGGTTGCCAGCGCGGCGCTGTTTCTGTGCAGCGATGCGGCCTCGTGGGTGACGGGGCAGACCCTCACCGTCGACGGCGGGCAGCTGCTGGGATGAGCGGGGCCAAGGTTTTATCACACGGTCATTTGAGCCGGATCGTCACCCGGTCGGCACGGCCCTTGGCGTCGATCACCGACAGCTTGTGGAAGCCGCGGGTCGCGGCCGACAGCTCGGCCTCGCGGCGGATCGGGTCCGACTCGATTGGCACCCCATCCACGAGCCACGTTAGCGGCAATGCGCCACCCTCTGCCTTCACCACCACGCCGGTGCCATCGCCATCCTCCGCTTCGATCTCGGAGCGGTCGGGCGGGAAGGCGATCTGCACCGCAGGCTCGAGATAGGCGCCGTCACCCGATGCGCTTGTTTCCGCCTTCGCCTCGCGAAAGCGCTTGAGCGGCGGCGGCAGGTCGGCGCCGGAGACCATGAAGGCGCCGTTGGGTGGCGGGGCAAAAGGCGTACGCCGCCGCGCCAGACGGGCGAAGGCGTCAAACAGCAGCGGCGCGGCAGCCGTGCGGCCCGCGAGGCCCGGCGTCGCCGCGCCGTCGGCCCGGCCGACCCAGACGGCGATGGTATGGCGGCCGTCATAGCCCACCGCCCAGGCATCGCGGAAGCCGTAGGATGTGCCCGTCTTGTAGGCGATCTGGCCGGGCTTGGCGTTGGCTGGCGCCGGCGCATTGCGCAGGATGTCGGAGACGTACCATGCGGCCGCCGGCGACAGGAGGCGGACATTGGCCGTGGCGAGTTGGGGGGCGGCGGCATCCCGGCGGTACCGCAGGATGAGCGCGTCGCCACCGCGTGCCAAGCCCGCGTAGAGCTGCGCGAGATCGCTAAGCTTGAGGCCGAGCCCTCCGAGCGCAATGGCAAGTGACGGTTCGGCCGCTTTGGGCAGGACAGGCGTAATGCCGGCTTGAGCAAGCCGACCGAACAGCTTCTGCGGACCCAGCACGTCCAACACCTTCACTGCCGGAATGTTCAGCGATTGCGCCAGGGCCATGCGGACCGTCACCGTGCCGTGCCAATCCTGATCGAAGTTCTTGGGTACATAGGCGCCAAAGCGCGCGGGTCGGTCTTCGATCAGCGTCTCCGGGTGGGCGAGACCAGCCTCGAAGGCGAGACCATAGATGAGCGGCTTCAACGTCGAGCCCGGCGAGCGCACTGCACTCGTCATATCGACGGCGCCGTAACGCCCCTCGTCGAGATAGCCTGGCGAGCCGACATCGGCAATCACCTCACCGTTCCTGTGGTCGACGGCGATCAGCGCGGCGGAGAGCAGACCGCCGAGCGCGCTGGCGTGCTCGCGGGCGAGCTGTTCGAGCTTCGCCTGCGCAGCAGCATCGATGGTGAGGCGGTGCACGAGCCGCGTCCTATTCAGCTCCACCTGCGCATCGGCCAGATGCGGGGCGAGCATAGGGAACTCACGGCGCGCAGTCGGCGTCCGCTCAGCCATGGCGCGGGTCGCCTCCGCGCGCGAGATGAGGCCCAGCGCGGCGGCGTGCGCCAAGACGCGGTTGCGGGCGCGCCGCGCGGCCCCAGGGAAACGATCCGGCCGGCGCAGCTCGGGCGACTGCGGCAGCGCCACCAGCAATGCCGCCTCGGCCAACGACAAACGCCGCGGTTCCTTGCCGAAGTAGGCGAGCGCGGCCGCGCGCACGCCTTCAAGATTGCCGCCGAAGGGTGCCAGGCGAAGATAGATGGCGAGGATCGCGTCCTTGGAGAGCTTGCGCTCGAGCTGTAGCGCCCGCAGCGCCTGGCGCAGTTTGCCAATGCCGGAGCGCTCGTGCTCGCCGGCGAGCAGGCGCGCCACCTGCATGGTGAGCGTCGACCCGCCGGATAGGATGCGCAGGTGGGAAATGAGCTGCCAGCTGGCGCGGGCGAGCGCGAAAGGATCAACGCCGCAGTGGGAGCGAAAGCGCTTGTCCTCAAAGGCGAGCAGCATGGCGAGATAGCGGGCGTCGACCTCATTGGGCTCGACCGGCAGCCGCCAGCGCCCGTCCGCACTCGTATAGGCTCGCAGCAGTCGATCGTCGCGGTCGAGTACAGTGACGGAGAGCGCTTCGGCGCGGGCAAGCGAGAGCGGCGCCGTGTGCTGCCAGGCGACCGCGAGCAAGACCACGGCCGTGCCGACAAGCAGTGCCGCAACCAGGGGCCCCTGCCGTAACACGGCGCTCAGCCTGCCCGATCCTCTGCGCAGCATTCCCGCCTCACTTCAAACGCCCTCCTCGCGCAGCTGGGGACTGTCGTGGGGCCCAGTGGCGCGGGTTCCCCTGCGCGCCAATGTCGCCTACTCCGTCGCCTTGATCTCGAGCTGACCGGAGGCGGTGCGGGCGAACCGGTCGGGGCGATACATGTCCTCCACCGTCGCCGGCGGGTGAACGAAGGAGCCAGGCGTCACCGCGCGCACCAGGTAGGCGACCGTGGCCGAGTTCAAGGGATCACGGCTCTCCTCGTCGCTGTCGGCGTCGTGCCGGCCGCGCCGCCCCTCCCCCGAGCCGAAAAAGTCGAAGCCGGCTACGAAGCGGTCGTCGCGGAAGTCCGTGTGCTCCGGCTTCACTGTGGCCTTGAGCCAGTCGAGCGTCTTGATATCGCCGGAGTCGACGAGGCGCGGGTTCTCGATCTCAAGACCAGCAGGCAGTCGATCGACGACCAGTATGCGTCCGCCCATGTCGGGTGATGCGACCTTGAGCACCACGACCAGCCGCTCGTTCTGCTTGAGCGTGGCCTGCCCACCGCTGGCGCTCGCCAGGTCCACCTTCTTGCCGTCGAGGGTGTAGTAGGTGCGCTCGATGGTGAAGCCCTTGGACATAGCAGGCTCGGGTGTCATCGCCGCCCCTATCACCGACACGACAGCGTCGATCGGTGCATCTGCCTCGTTGCTGATGACGAGTGCACCGTCCTTCACCTCGGCCGGGGTGACAGGACGCACGAGCTGACCCTTGTGCGGCGCACCGTTGACGGAGAGCACGGCGTTGCCGGCTTCTTCTGCAAGGGCGCGAGCCGCCAGCAGCATCCAAGCCTGCTCCTGTGTCGAGGTGTTCCACTTGGCGCGATACGCCTTGGCCACCACGTCCACGAGGCGCGGCACCTCGGTCTTGGCAAGGCCCGTCTCGGAGGCCAGCGTGATCAGTGCCGCCCCGTCGCGCACGCCGGTGCCGTAATCACGCCGGGCGAGGCCATCGTCCTTGTCAGCGATGGTCTTGAGCGCCGCTTGCAGCGCCTTCTCGGCGCGAGGCTTGTCGCCCAGCATCGACAGAGCAGCGCCGAGCTGAGCTTGCGCCAATGGGGTGGAGAACCGGTCGAGCCGCGTGTCGACGTAGTAGCGCAGTTCGCCGATCGGCGCGCGACCATTGCGGGCGAGCACGTAGAGCGCGTACGCCCGCCCCTCGCCGCCCGACTCGAAGTCCTGCGCGTAGCTGATGAAGTTCTGTAGCCGGTCAAGCGCCTGGTTGAAGGCCTGCGGCTTGACGATGTAGCCGGCCTCCTTGGCGCGGGTGAGAAAGTCCGTGACATAGCTCGTCAGCCACATGTCGCCGTCGGAGGGGCCCCAGATGCCGAAGGCACCGGAGCTGTCCTGCATGTCGAGCACGCGGGCGATAGCGCCGTCGATGCGCTCGCGCAGCAGCGCTTCGGTGGCAAGACCCATGCGCTTGGCCATGTCATTGACATAGAGCAGCGGCAGAGCACGGCTCGTGGTCTGCTCGGCGCAGCCATAGGGATAGCGGTCGAGCTGAGCGAGGATACCCGGAACGTCGAGCGACGCGGTGGGCCCGACCGTGATGGTCGCGCGCGAGCGGCGCGGACTCAGGTCCTGGAACAAATCGCTCGAGAGTGTCATCCTGCCACCCTTGGCCTTGAGCTGGCTCACGGTGAGGCGACGGATGTCGCCCGCCGGCACCTTCACGTTGAAGGTGAGGCGGCGGCGCACATCGATGCCATTGGGACCCGTGACCCGCACGGCGAGGGTTGTTGCACCGACCTCCGTCGAGGTGAGTTGGAAGGTCTCTCGCTTGCGCTCGCCGACATTGAGCGAAAGCGACCGCTCAAAGCCCGGCTGCGACTGGCTACCCGCCTCGTTCTCGTATTGGCCGCTCACCGTGTAGGTGCCGGCAACACCTTCCACGTTGTGAAGAGCCAGCTCGAGCCGCGCCTTGTCGCCCAGCGTCAGGAAGCGTGGGGCGGATACGGTAAGCGCCACCGCATCGCGCACGATTACGTCCTTGGCAGCGGAGCCGACCTTGTCGCTGCTCCAGGCCACGGCCGACAGGCGCACGGTGCCGTTGAAGTCAGGCATTGGGAACTCGACTTGCGCCGTGCCGTCGGCACCGACTTTGACGATGCCGGAGAACAGGGCGAGCGTTGCCTCGACCGGCGGGCTGCCTTGCAGGGACATGCCGCCCGCGCCACCGTCGCCGCCGGAGCGCAGGGCTCCGCGCTCGGCACGCATACCATCGATCAGGCGACCATAGACATCGCGGATCTCGGCACCGAGCCGGCGCTGGCCGAAGAACCAATCCTGTGGCTTGGGCGGCTCGAAGCGCGTGAGGCTGAGGATGCCGACGTCGGTAGCCGCAACGGTGATGTGCGCCGCCTCGCCGGTGACGAGGCCCGCAACCTTCACGGGCACGGTCAGCGTGGACCCCGACTTCACCCTATCCGGCGCATCGAGGCGCACATTGAGCATGCGCGACACCTGGTCGACGGCGAGCCACCTGAGACCCAGCGCGCGGGAGGGCATGCGCTTCGCTCTCTCGTCCATCGGCCGATAGAGCATGACCGTAACGTAGGCGCCGGGGCTCCAGTCGTCGCTGACGCGGATCGGCACCTCGCCGCCGCCCGCCGGCAAGTCCACTTCCTGCGTGCTGGCGAGCCCGGAGCTCATGACGGCGATCAGCGCGCGTCCGGCCATGCGCGAGGTAATCTTAAGACGCGCCGTCTCGCCTGCCTTGTAGGCCAATTTGTCGAGGGCGACGTCCAGCACCTCGGGACTGTCGGCGGCCTCCTCGGCGTAATAGCCGGCGCTGAACACCACGCTGGACATGAGGCCTGACCCGTCGGCTGTGCTCACCTCGAGCCGGTAGCGGCCCCAGTCCACTTTGATTTCGATGTTGGCCGGGGTGCCCGGGCTGGCGTCAACCGTACCGCTGGCGACACGGCGCGTATTGGTCACAGACTCAAAGTTCCATGCCCCATCGCGGCTGTACCACTGCCAGCGGTTTTCCAGTCGTCTCAGCTCCCACTTCAGTCCCTGCGCGTCGACGGGCTTGCCCTCCGCACCGAGCACGACTGCCTCAAAGCGGGCCGCTTCGCCTTGCTCGACCTGACCGCCCTTGAACAGCGGCTTGATGCCGATGCGGGCCGATTTCAGATCCACGGGCAGCGTGAGGGTGCGCTCGATCGTGCGCCCGCCGGACTCCCTAAGCCTCACGATCACGTCGGCTTCCAGCGGCCGGGCCGTGCTCGGCAGCGCCGGCAGCAGCACGGCGATATCGGCCTTGCCATTGGCATCGGTGGCGGGCAGACCCTCAAGCGGTTTGCGCACGGGCGCCACCTGCTCATCCGCCAGGCCGAACTTGAAACCGGCAAAGCCCGGCAGATCGCTCCTGCTGAGCTTCACGGCAACCTCGCCTTCGACGGCAAGGCCGGCGGCGGGGGGACCGTAGAGGTAGCGGCTGGCGAGGTGGATGGTGCCCGGCTCCTGCGGCGATAGGGCCTCTATCGCGGGTTCAAGCTTGAGGTCGAGACGTTCCGGCACGAAGTCCTCGACCAGGAAGGCGGCTTGAGCGATGGCGGCCGACTTCGGGTCGGTGTGGACCCGCAGGCGCCAGGTGCCGGTCATGGCCGACCCAGCCAGTGCCAGCGCCATGGTGCGGCCGCCCTGACCCTGGTCGGGCAGCGCCACGCGTGCATGCTCGACGCCGTCCGGCCGGGAGACGATGATCGTGAGGGGAACGCTTGACGCCTTGCCCGCGCGGTCGCGCGCCAGCGTGGTGAGGTGCACCTGCTCGCCCGGACGATATACGCCGCGGTCGGTGTAGGCGAACGCGTCGATTGGGCCTGGCGGATTGCGCCCCTTGACGCCGCGATCGGTGAGATCGAAGCCGCCGGTAGCAAGATCGAGGAAGGCATAGTCACCCTCGCCCGTCTCGGCCACGAGCAGGGCCGGCGCCAGTCCGCCTTCTCCCGACTTGAGGCCGGCGTCGAAGCGCGCATAGCCGCGGCTGTCGGTTTTTGCGGTCGCAAGAATCTCGTTGTTGCGAGCAATGAGCCGCAGGTTGGCGTTGACGACAGGCGTGGCGGCGGCGAGCGAGCGCACGAAGGCGTGCATGCCATCATCGCCATTGATGGCGGTGAGACCGAGATCGGAGACGATGAACCACTGTGTGGCAACGTTGCGGTAGCCCTCATCCTCCCTCTTGACCGACGCGGTCAGCACATAGACACCGGGCTGCAGTTTGGGGATGGCCTCGGCAACGGGGAAGGCGGTGGTCACATCCTCGTTGAGGCGGCTCGCTACGGCGAGCTCGCCAGTATAGACTTTGGCCCCGGTGCGCTCCTTGAGGGCGCTGACATCGTAGGGGGAGATCTGCCGGGCAAAATCGCCGCTCTGCAGCATCTGGCTAAGGCTGCGGTCGTTGATGCGATAAACCTCGACGCTGACCTTGTCGGTGTTGACGGTGACGAGCGGAATGCCCTGCTGGCCCCGGTTGGGCAGTACGTAGCCACGGCCCGAGGCGCGCACCGACGGCGTGCGATCCTTCACATAAATGGCAAGCTCGGCGGTCTTGACCAGCCTTTCGCCTACCGTCGAGGGCAGACCCTCGCGCACCTGCACCTCATAGCGTCGGCCGTGGACCAGGCCGTCGAGGCAGATCTGGCGCGCTTCGACGCTCACCGATTGGGGGTCCTTGCCGTCCACCGTGAAATACTGCGCCCAGTCGATCTGACCCGAGGGGAGGCGCTCGGAGAAGTGGATGCACAGGCGCGGCAGCGCGCTGTCCGCCTCGACATTGTATTCGAGGATGCGGAAGCCGTGCTCGGCCACCAGCGCGTCGTAGGCTTCGCGCACCTGCACATCCTCGACGAGCGTGAGGCTGGCGCTCAGCGCATCGATGGCGGGACGCCAATAGGAGCGTCGCTTCAGGGCTTCGTGCAGCACCCACAGGGCGGCGGTTTTGGCAGCCGTCGTTTGGGCGCGCTCGTAGGCGGTGAACGCGGCGCCGGAGGCATTGACGGGCAGGTCGTAGCGCTCGGAGCCCTGGTCGGGCTTGATCGCGAGGAGCGCGCGAGCAAGACCAATCCAGCTCTCCACAACGTTGCTGTCGAACACGACCGCCTGCGCGTAGGCCCGGGCGGCGGCTCTGGGATCGTTGCCGGTGGCCAGCACCCTGTCGCCTTCCGCTCTGAGTTCGCGCGCGCTGCCCTGGGGCTGCCAATGAGCCCTAAGATAGGTCTCGTAGCGCTTGGCGTCGCCGGCGATGCCCGCATGCACGAAGCGCTTTTCCTCGGCTCTCGCCTGGATCTGGACCAGGCTGACAATGAGGAGGGAGACCATAAGCGCGCGGACGAGATGGAGAGCGAGGGGCATGGCGCGTTGTTCCCTGTCGTGCGGCAAATCTCGCGGGGTGCGGAGATCGAGCTCCACGAGACGACAATGGATCAGGGAGCGGTGACTGAACAGTGGCAGGGACCGCAGACTTCTCCCCCGTTGCGACGCCTTGCGGCTATTTCCGCTCTTTTTCCGTTGGGCTTTGCGCGGCTTCACCCTGTGCCTTGCGAATGCTCCAAGCTTCGGCGATGGTGACGGGGCCGTTTCGCCCTCGGTTAACGCATGTCGATGCCTGCCTCTCCGCCGCAAGCAAGCGCGACCGTTCGCTCGGGCATCCCTGCTGTCGACCACTATCTAGCGATAGGCTACACGGCTGTGCCGGGGATGTCGTCGCGCTTCGCGGCCGCCATCTGTTGCGGGCTGCTGCGCATGCAGACGGAGATGGGCGTCAAGGGACCCATCGCCGAGATCGGTCCCTTCGAGGGGCGCTTTTTCATCGCACTGGCTCACGCGTTGGCGCCGGGAGAGAAAGCACTGGGGATTGACCTCTTCGACTGGCCCAACCCTGAGGTCATGGGGCGCTTCGAGGCCAACTGCACTAAGCACGGCGTGCCCGCGGAGGCTCGCATTGCCTGGAAGGCCGACAGCCGCAGCATGGCCCCCCACGAGCTGCTGGCGAAACTCGACGGATGGCCTCCGCGCTTCATCCACATCGACGGGGAGCACTCCCGCGCCGCGCTGACGAAGGACCTGGAGCTCGCCACCAGCGTGCTGGCGCCCGAAGGCATGATCGTTCTCGACGATATGCTGCACCCCGGCTACCCGACGCTGATGGTGGCCGTGCACGAGTATCTCGGCCGCCACCCCGACATGTGCGTGCTCTGCATCATCGACCGCGAGACCGTGGTGGCCGCCAGCAAATTCGTGTTGTGCCGGACCGGGTGGTTCAAGCCCTACGAGGCAAGGCTGCTCGATGCCTACAAAGACAATGTCTGGCCTCTCGGCGCCGACTTCGAGCCGCACTGGTGCCTGGTGCTGTCGCTCGACACCAAGCTCGCCGAGATCGCTTGAAAATGCGCGCGCGTGGCGCAATCACACTGGCCGATGGGCGCGTTGCTGGCTGCCCCGTCGCAGCGATCGCTGCTACAGCGTGCCCTTGGTTGACGGCACCCGCCCGGCCTGTCGCGGATCGATGGCGACAGCCTCCCGCAGCGCCCGTGCCAACCCCTTAAAGCACGTCTCGGCGATGTGGTGGCTGTTGGCGCCGTAAAGCGTCTCGACGTGCAGCGTGATGCCGCAATTCTGGGCGAAGGCTTGGAACCACTCGCGGAAGAGCTCGGTATCCATGTCGCCGATCTTGGACGTCGGGAGGGCCACCTTCCAAACCAGGTACGGCCGCCCTGACACATCCACCGCCACGCGTGTCAGCGTCTCGTCCATGGGCAGAGACACCGATGCATAGCGGGCAATGCCCTGCTTGTCGCCTAGCGCCTGGGCTACCGCCTGGCCCAGCACGATGCCGCAATCTTCCGTGGTATGGTGGAAATCGATGTGCAGATCGCCATCGGCCTTGAGGGTGATATCGATGAGGGAGTGCCGCGCCAATTGCTCCAGCATGTGGTCAAGGAAGCCGATGCCGGTCGCCACGTCATAGGTCCCCGTGCCGTCGAGATCGACGCTGGCCTTGATCTTCGTTTCGCTGGTGGAGCGCTCGATGCTGGCTTGCCGTTTCACCGCAAAATCGCCTTGCTTGCCTCGCCACGGCCTAGGCTTTATCAGCTTGGGAACGCCGCATCCAGAGGCCCAGGTGGGTCTCGGCCCTGTCCTGAGCACCATGATGCAGACCCTTGATTTACACGCCGTTGATGCCGACATCGCCGCCAGGCCCTGGGCACGCAACCTGCCATGCATCCTGCCATGAAAGATGTAGCTCCATCCCGGGCCAACTGGCACGGCACAACCGTCCTCACCGTGCGCAAGGCCGGCCGCGTCGTCATTGCCGGCGACGGCCAGGTCAGCCTTGGCGCCACCGTAATCAAGGCCAACGCGCGCAAGGTGCGCTCGATCGGCAAGGGTGACGTGATCGGCGGCTTCGCCGGCGCCACGGCCGACGCTTTTACGCTGTTTGAGCGGCTGGAGAGTAAGCTTGAGCAGTATCCAGCCCAGCTCACCCGTGCCTGCGTCGAGTTGGCCAAGGACTGGCGCACCGACCGCTATCTGCGCCGGCTGGAGGCCATGATGTTGGTGGCCGACCGCCAGACCACGCTGGCGCTGACCGGCACCGGCGATGTCCTCGAGCCCGAGCTCGGGCTGATGGGCATTGGCTCGGGCGGCAATTACGCGCTGGCCGCCGCGCGGGCGCTCCTCGACACCCCCATGAGCGCCGAGGAAATAGCCCGCAAAGCCTTGGCCATCGCCGCCGAGATCTGCGTCTACACCAACACCAACGTCGTCCTCGAAGCGCTCGACAGCAGCAAATGATCCAGGCTCAGAGCGCCTCGGCAGTGGCGCCGATCAGATATGGTTTGAGGGCGATGACGGCGGCCGACCTCGACTCGGTCCGCCGCTGGCTCGCGCAGCCGCACGTCGCACGCTGGTGGCCGCACCCGGAATGTGCCCTGCGCTCGGTCACCCGGCATCCGAGCGAGCCCACCATAGCGTGCCTGATCCTCACCATGAACGGCCGCGGCGTGGGCTACTTGCAGGTTTACGACCCCCACTATGCGCCGGGCCGCGCTGGGGACGGCCAGACGCCGAGGCACCCCTATCAGGACCGGCCCCGCGGCCCGCGCGGCATCGACCTTTTCATCGGCGAGGCCAGCTTCATCGGCCAGGGTCATGGACCACGCTTCATCCGGCGCGGCCTCGACCACCTCTTCGATGCGGGTGCACCGTGTGTGGTGGCAGACCCCAATCCCTCCAACGTACGCAGCGTTGCCGCCTTTCGCAGCGCCGGTTTCCGCTCCATGGGGGAACGAGATACCGCTTGGGGGCACGTGCTCCTCATGCGCTGCAACAGCCCCAGGCAAGTCATTAGCCCATGACCAGCTTCTCCCCACGCGAGATCGTCTCCGAGCTTGACCGCTTCATCGTCGGTCAGAAGGAGGCCAAGCGCGCGGTCGCCATCGCGCTTCGCAACCGGTGGCGACGCCAGCAGCTGCCCGAGGGCCTCAAGGAGGAGGTGCTGCCCAAGAACATCCTCATGATTGGTCCGACGGGTTGCGGCAAGACCGAGATTTCGCGGCGGCTGGCCAGGCTCGCCGGCGCTCCCTTTCTCAAGGTCGAAGCCACCAAGTTCACGGAGGTCGGATACGTCGGCCGCGACGTCGATTCCATCGTGCGCGACCTAGTCAAAGTCGGTATTGCGCTCACGCGCGAGACGCGGCGCAAAGAGGTGAGAGCGCAGGCCGAGAGGAACGCCGAGGAGCGCGTACTCGACGCGCTCGTCGGCACCAACGCCTCGGCGGCGACCCGCGAGGCATTCCGTAAGCGGCTCAGAGCCAACGAGCTCAACGACAAGGAAATCGAGATCCAGGTGGCCGAATCGGGCCCACAATTCCCCACCTTCGACATTCCCGGCGGCCAGGTGGGCATGATCAATATCAACGAGATGCTGGGCAAGGCGCTGGGCCAGCGCACCAAGCCCCGCAAGCTCTCAGTTGGGCAGGCCTACGACGTGCTCATCGCGCAGGAGAGCGATGCGCTCCTCGACCAAGAGCAGGTGCAGCATGATGCCGTA
>Ga0306920_100008603_pt1 | contig 13548 bp, 12 predicted proteins | sample flu12Cox44000170_FD_204666 | JGI IMG/M metagenome (GOLD analysis project Ga0306920, IMG submission 204666) | Lab enrichment of tropical soil microbial communities from Luquillo Experimental Forest, Puerto Rico - flux4day.12C.oxic.44.000.170 (v2)... | ecosystem: Environmental > Terrestrial >... | reverse complement strand
GACTCCAGCCACGACCGGCTGGACGACTACCTTCAAGCAGCGCGAGAGAAACATAAAGACCTGTATGAAGTCCCGCTATTTTTGTCCTGCCGGGGCACCCCGCTGAAGCCGAAAACGTTTCGCGATATCTACTTGAATCGCGTTTGTCAGGAAGCCGGCATCGAGGCGGACGTACACCAAGCTCGTCATTGGTACGTTACGCAGATCATTCGGACCATTTACGAGACGACGCGTTCAGAGTCCGAGATCAACCGGCGGTTGCGCGAATTGATTGAATACATGGGCTGGCGGAGTGGCCAGGAAACTTTGGACGCCTACCGGCATTATTTTGACCCGCAACGGCATGCTGAGATTCAGAATGAGCTGCACGAGCGCATGGACGGGGCCCTGAAGCAAGCGCTGGAAGATCCCTCTCGTCGTCAGAAAGGTCAAAGGAGTTCTTTCAATCCTCCCAGCCAGTCTGAGAATGCGAATCAGTTACCAAACGACCTCGACTCAGACTCTGACCTGGAATACCTCCTCACTCTTGGGGGCCAGTGTGGAATCGGCAACTGTACCGACTAGGCCATGGCAGCGATTGGTAGGCAAAATCGCACCCGAGGTTCTGCTGGCACCCAAAACAGGTAGCGATCCGCGCTACCAAGAACGCTTGCCGGAGGTGTCGCAGGGGATCACGAACTACCTGGAAAGAAACGTCATTGCGACACCCTAGGTAGACGCGATAGCGTTGTTAGCCTCGATTATGGTCGCGCGACGTTCGAGGCAAGCAGTGTCCTTAACAAAATCGTTATCCTTCATTCGCGATTCACATCTTTGTTTCCGCTTCTCGCACTTGCTCGGATAGAAGACTGGGATCCTGCGCGGCACATTCCAATGTATTTGAAAGCCGATGTGCTCCCAGATGATCCTCTGACCGTACGCCAGAGGTTCTGGGTGGCGTACAATAGCGCTAGCAAGTTGATGGTGCAGTGGCTGGGAAGCCTCCCCGAGCCTGAGCGACACATCTACCAGAAATTCACCTTGCCCCCTGTTTCCCGTTTGTTCGTCGAAGGCTTGACCCGCGAGAAAGAAGTAACTCAACGACAGCAGAGGATACGGAAGGCCGAGACCGATGCGGTGGTGCCCAGATTCGCGGCCATCCGGGCCGAAGCCCATTTCCGCTACAACCGAATCGCACGCTTGCGCCAGGCCTACCACCAGGCGTTGCGTGCCTTGAGCCGGAAAGGACAGGATTTTCCCGTGCCCTTTTCGTAAGAGGAAGGCGGGGACAGGGAGCTGGGCATTCCCACTCGCGAGCGACTGTGGTTCCGAATCTGGGACCGCCGCAGTTTTGTCCAGGCTCATGCGGATGCGTATTCGCGCAGCCCGGTGGTGGCCGCTCGCTGCGGTACCGCACACTTCGCAGATGATTCCAAGCTTTTCTTGGAATTCGTCAGAGCAGAGCGCCTAATGGTCAAGGTCGCGCAGATGCTGGGCGAACACTATCAACTCCAGCCCAGAGAGGCTCTGCCGGGGGTGGAGTTTAATGCCGGCAGCAGCCGCGCTCACCGTTTTGCAAAAGCACCCTATCTGTTTCAGTATGCTGGGCGGCATCTCTCGCATAACGCGATCACCGCGTGTATGCGCTTCCTCTTGCACGGCATGGTCTTCAGGACCCGAGAAGGGAAGCTGGTGGTGCTGAAGGCCCGTCTCCTTCGCCACGCCTTCGCGACCCATGCCGTGCAGGTGGAGAAGATTCCCATCGATATTGTCGGGCCCTGGCTGCACCAGAAGAATCTCACGATCACGGATTACTATTCTCAGCCCACCGAGAGCATGGTCGCCGAGGCTTCCGCTCTCTTTTTGTCGCGAGTCGCCGCCCAGATCAATGTGAGTGAAGCTGTCCTGCGATCACCCGAGGAATTGCAACGACTCTATGAAGAAGCACAGGGCAAGGCGGGAACGTTGGCCGACGTGATTGGCGGACAGTGTGTCAGCCACGGCTACTGCGCCGCCAAGTTCGCCTGTGTAGGCTGTGCAGGCAAGGTGCCGGACCCGGCCAAGCGGAACCAGATTGAAAAGCACAAGCAGTGGGCATCGCTCCAAGTCGATTACGCTACTCAGGAAGTGCTTACATCCAGAGGTTGAACGGATGAAACAGCTCGTCCGGGACTGCGACAACGAACTCGCCGAAATAGATCTGATCGAGTCCTACCGGAGGGACGAAGGCCGTGAAAACCCATTGAAACACAACCTCTTCGCTCCTCCTCCATCCATTTCCGTGAAATGGGCTAAAACAGACGGCAGTTTTATCCTGAAAGTCACACCAACACAATAGCCGGAGGTTTCCGGTTTCCCCCTGATCCAGCTGATCCGGCTGGTCCAGAGCAACTGATCCAGAATTGCCACAAGGTTTAGTGAGCCTTTGCCGGCCCACGGTAGAACGTGGCATTGCCCGCACCCAGCTCGATGCGGGTCACATGATCAGGTAGGGGCAGTGGCTTACTAAGGTCAATCTTGTAGCGTTTCTGAACGTAGCTCGCGAGCAGGAAACTCACCAGTGCATCCGGGACAGCGAAGCTTCCCACGCGAACGTCTTGAATCGTCACCTTACCTTGGCTGCCGTTCGTGTCCAGCCTGCCGGTTGCCGAAACCCGCTGTTTTCCGGGGAAAGCCGTCGCTAGCGCCTTCGCTCCCCAATCGTCCGTCTTCGAAGCCTGGTTCAGTTGACCGAAGTCGACGTTCGCGGTTCCATAAATGCGTTCCGGAGTTATGTGTATCTGGGGATCGTTTACGCCTGGAGGTAAGAACTCCCGGCCGTCATACTTCAGGTAAGAGTTAGTCTCCACCTCAGTGAGCACGATCGGTTGAAACGAAGCCGGCTTCCCGGGCAAAGGAGCCGAAAGCAGACGGATCTTAGCCTGCCAAGACCGGGCTGCTTCCGGGGAGATTCCAGCACTCGGCGTGGTCGCCTTTGCCGTGCGCCCATCTCCGCGCGGGCATGGAAAACCCCGGATCCCTGGCGCGAAAGCCGCGCCGACCCACAACACAGTGGCCAACAGCGCGTGACGAGTACCGAATTGAAGGACTCTACGGTTCATGGTGATTTGTCGATCGATTGTTGGTCACTCGTGATCACTTGTCACTGGTCACCTGTTGAGGCTGAGGAGCCCGAGAAATCTGAACTTCCGGGACAACGGCGAGGCGATCGAGGCCGCCAATCAGATAGAAATCGGTCACCCTCTCGCCGGGCATTGCATCGTCCGCGACATCGATCCACCGGCGTGCGACACGACGGAAATCGGCATGGACACTAGCATCGAGGGTGCCGTCGAATGCGCAACTTCCACTTAGTCTCAATAGGGCGCCGCTGATTTCCAGCGGGGAGTGGGTCAGAGTTACGCGACCGTCCCCTATCTGCAAAAAGGCCGTAGCGGAGCGGAGGACCACTTCGCCGCGCCCTGGATCGAGTTCGCCCCAGGACACGGCGCGAGCCACTGCCGACAACGGATCAAAACCACCCAACGAAACATTCCTCAGGCGCACTGTCGCCTCGCCCCGGAGGTTGGCGGCGAACTCCTGACGAGTCAATCCATGTGTTTGGAAGCGCCCGTTGCCTGAAAGCAGCCCACGCGCACTTCGCAACGGTGCAGGAAAGGTGTTTGCCAAAGCCTGCACTTTGGCACCGTCCAGAGTCGCGTCGGCACTGACGAGTGCTGGTGATTCACTCAAATTCACTTCCAAGCTTCCGTGGCCACGCCCTCCTGCGGCTCGAAAACTCCCCTTGCTTAGCCTGATCTTCCGTCCGGAAATTTCCGCGAAAGTCTGAAAGTCTGTAAGTGCCAGCGAGCGGTAGGTGACGCTAGGCGTCGCAAAAGTCCCCTCAGCACTTAGGGCGCCGAACAAGGACGCGCCTGCAGTCCGGCGCGCTGTCAGGGAGCTCAACCCCGGAATCCGCGCCAACAATGGCAGTGGGGTGCGGTGGCCCAGCACGTCAAACCACAGCGACCCGTCTTCTAAACTCAACTTGCTAGCATGCAGGTCAAATTTCCAGGGCCTGCTGTGATCACCTTGATGCTCCAGCCGCCCGATAAATGTGGAGGCGCCGATCACGCCCACCAGTGGGTCAGCAAGGATGTGATCTTCGTTCACCTGGACGTGTCCCTCGGTCAGGCCGATGGGCTCGGTCACGCCCGGAACCAGCAGGCGCACCCCACGAAGCTCGGCGCTACCGACCAGAGCCGGTGCCGCAGGCGGCCAAGCCGCCCCCGTGAGGTGCAGTCTCAGGTTCACCTCTCCATCGGCTTCGAACTCCTGAACGGCGCGCACGCCAACACCGCGTGCGAACCCTACAAGATCCTGAAGTGGTGCCGCTTTCGCCGAGACGAGCAAGTCATAGACGGAAGATCCTCGGCCTTTGGCCGTCTGCCCTGAGGAGCCCAGCACACCTTCGACACCCAATTCCAAGCGTGGCGAGAGGGTGATTGTAGCCGGCGCTAGCTTGGCTTCCTGGTGGTCGATCTTAACGTTGAGGTCGGAAACGCTGAAGGTTCCTGAAGAAGCGTGGAGCCGTACGTCGCGCGCCAAGACAAAGCCCCCGTAGCGCCGTGCGTTCCAATGTCCCTGAATCGTCAGCAGGCCGTCAACTCGGCCAGATGCACCGACACTACCCGACAGGCCCGAGACGCGACGGCCCAAAGCTAACAGGTCCTCCAGCCGGGAACGCTCCAGGGCAACGACCAGGTCCACCTCCGGCGAGGCTGGGATTTTTTCTATTGACCCGGTCAAGTGCAAGCGAGAGCCGGCAAACAACGCGTCCGAGCTCTCGAACTCTGCCTTCCCCCGGTTTCGATCGAAGCTCCCCCGCACGGAGAAGGATACAGTCAGGGAACCTGAGGGAGGCAGAGACTCCCAGCGGTGCAACTGGTTCAAGCTGCCCCGGGCTTCGATCCTAAGCGAGCGCAGTGACCCAGTGAGCCGGGCATCAAAATCCAAGACTCCGTAAATCTCTGGATTGCGTCCAGTCAGGAGGGGCAGCCAGTTGTAAAGTAGCGACCCGCTTGCCCGCAGCGTAGCATCGACAGGACCATCAAGGTCCCATCCCGGCGTCCATGCACCGGATAGCTCAAGTTTGCCGGGAGTCGCCAGGGCGACATCCGTGCGAACCGGATCGCCGGCCAGCCGAAAGCGAACCAAGTGGCGGGCACGTTCGATGCGCAGCCTCGCTTCCACATCGGTGACGGCGAACGGCTTCTTGTCGGTCCCCAGCTTGAAGTTCAGACGCGCACCGCTGGCCTCGAGGTCGATGTCACCGCGCTGCGGGTCACCCGCGGGGCTAATGTCGCTCGGTAAAGCGACGCCGCTTTGGCGCAGCAAGTTCTCCACATTCCATTCGCCCCTTGCACTACGGACCACATTGAAAGTAGGGCCGACAAGATGAAGCGCTTCAAAGTCGAGCTTTGATCGCCACAGGCTGCGCCAGCGCAGATCGCAATCGATGCGCTCCACGCGGGCGAAGGGCTCAGCTCCGAAACGCGGATCGTCCTTCACAACAACGTTGTAGATAGAGAATCCCGGGCGGGGGAGCATACGGTAGGACAAAGCACTGAAGGCTACTGGACGCATCAGCTTGCGCTCCAAGGCCGCTTGGAGTCGTCGCCGATAGCGTTCGGCGCTGAGAAAAGAGGGAATGAGCCAAGCCGCGAGGGTGAGCACCAACAGCAACGGTACTGCGACACGGGCATGACGGCGAAAGGGACTTCTCATCAATGCACGAACTGAAATGTCCGGCGCCAGCGCGTCTTGGTCACAAAATGGATGACCAAATCAGCGACCTGGCCGAGTCGATCGCCAAGGGACGTACGGGTGTATTCGTCGCGTGGCGTCTCAAACGACCAGTAGATTAGCAACGGCCGGCCGGAAACAATCTGGCGGGGAACGAAACCCCAGAAACGGCTGTCCCAGCTCTGTTCCCGGTTGTCGCCCATCACAAAGTAGCTATCCGGCGGCACCATCAGTTCGCCGTCTCGGATGTATTTCTGCACATCCTCGCTCCACCGCGTCGTCGCCCCTGGCGGTGCGCCGCGGTCGTCATCGCCCGGAAAGTCATCGCCGGGGCGCAGTTGGTCCAGGTACGAGTGGTGGATATAAGGCTCATTCAGCTCCTGACCGTTGACGTAAACGCGTCGGTGAAAGATCCGAATGCGATCACCCGGGAATCCGATAACTCGCTTCACAAAGTGCTCGCCGGGCTCCTGAGACTCCTCCGAGCCCGGAAACTTGAAAACCAGCACGTCACCGCGGCGAATGTCGCGATAAGGGAGCAGATGCCGAAGCGCTCCTGGCTGATAGGCAAAGCAGAACTTGTTAACCAGCAAATGATCGCCGATGAGCAGCGTGTTTTCCATTGACCCGGTTGGGATCTTAAAGGCCTGGACGACAAAGGTTGTCCCGAATATCGCCAAAATGACAGTCACCACCAGGGACTCAAAAGTGTCGCGCCAGGACGACTTCTTTTGTACTTCTGCCATTATTCGGAGCTCCGTTTCAACCGTTCCAAAACCACCCTTGCCGCTTGTTGTTCGGCCGCCTTCTTGCTGCTACCAACGCCCCGGGCGGCCAAACCGAGGCCTGCGTCCACTTCCACGGTGAAGGTCTTACGGTGCTCCGGTCCGGCTTCACTCACCACGCGATAGACAGCTGGATCTCTGCGACCCCCTTGTAAATTCTCCTGCAGTGCCGACTTGTAATCAATCAGGAAAAGCTCATCGGCCGACGCAGCCAGGTCCTCCGGCAAAATAAAGCGCTTCACGAACCGCTGCGCCGCTCGCAAGCCGCCGTCACGGTAGATGGCAGCGATCACGGCTTCCAGTGCGTCCACCAGAAGGCGAGACTTATCTCTGCCTCCCGTCTTCTCTTCTCCACGTCCCAAGCGCAGGTAGGTTCCCAATTCGAGCTTTGACGCCACCCGGGCTAGATGCTCAGCCGCCACCAGGCGGGCGCGCGCGCGCGACAACTTCCCTTCCTGATATTCGGGAAATGTATCCGCTAGCCGAACGCTGACCAGGAAGTTCAACACGGCATCCCCCAGGAACTCCAGTTGCTCATTGTCGCGGCCGCGACCGGACGACTCCTGGGCATAGGAAGCATGGGTGAGTGCTTCGAGCAGAAGATTGGGATTGTGAAACCGGTAGCCGACCAAATCCTGCAAGGTGTCGAGGGACGCTTTCGCCATGCTTGCGAGGCGCCTCAGTGCCTGGCCACAGAGCACACAGGCGCAGAGAAAGCAGAACTAGGGATTTATTGCTTGGGAGGCGCCGCTGCCTGGGCCTTCTTCTCCTTCATTGCCTTCAGATTCTGGTCGGCATAACTCTGTAGCGGAGTACCTTGGCTGAGCTGCGAAGCCTTGGTAAAGGCTTCAATCGCTTGGTCTATCTTGTTATCCATCTTGTACGCTTCACCCAGGCGGAAGTAGTCTTCAGCGTTGGGGTTGGGAGTTGAGACCGCCATTTGATACTCCTTCTCCGACTTGGCCAACTCCGCGGCATCTGGTCCGGTCAGCCCCTGCGAGGCGCGCTGCAGATGAACCATGCCCAGCGCAGCGTGAGCCTCAGCAGTAGCTGCAGACTTGACTTGCTGAAACTGTTCGTCGGTCTGATTCGCCTGCTTTGGCAACTGCGGCACCATCTCCAACACCTTATTAGCGTCGGTCTCCGCTTCGGCCAACTTCTTGTCTGCGTCGGCGCCCTGGGCAACTTGCGGCATCGGCAGGATAGTGGCCATCAGGATTAGGGTCCGCATATTGTCGTTCTTGGCCTTCAGGCTCTTCTCGCCGAAATCGACGACCTTTGGCACGTCACCTTTCTGTTGCGCTGCAATTGCGCCGAAGAAATAGATGTCGCTCAGATAAGGGCTGTCCGGGTACTTGGCGACGAAATCGTTCACCATCTGCATCTGCTTGTCCGGATCCAGTTCGTTCTGAATGGCCTGTGCCTCTTTGAGTTGTTGCGGGGTGACCTGCGGACCCGCGGGAGCCTGGCCTTGTTGCCCTTTCGAACTCTGAGGTGCCGGCTTCTCCTGTCCCCATGAAGGTCCCGCCGTAAGTAGAACCACTCCCAGGACGAGGCACCTTACAACTGACAGCCCGGCAGATTTCTTCATTTGAGTGTCACACTCCATCGAGGATTCACCATTGAAGCCCTCAGCCTAACGGAAAGATACAGCGATGTCAACCTTCGATCCACCTTCGCCACCTTCGCTACCGTCGGACCACCTTCAATCCACCGCCTCCCGCGGCCCCAACAGCCAGGGCCTCTCCGGGTGGTTGGTGTTTGGCGGCACCAGTGTCGCAGCGCCCTCCCTCGCCGGCGTCTTCAACCTTGGTGGCCACTTCTATGCGACCAGCAACACCGAGCAGTCGACTTTTTGCAGCAAGGTGACGACCGCAAACCTTCGCGACATCACCGTAGGCACGGCAGGCGCCTTTACTTAGCACCGGTCCCGGCTGGGACTTCGTCACCGGCGTCGGATCGGTCAAGGGTATCGCCGGCAAATAGGAGGGCGTGGCTCAATGAATGTGTTTCACTTTCTTCTGCATGTAGTCCATCAGCAGGTACTGGCCTAAGGTGTAGGGTGTGGTAAAGTACGCTTTGCCGCGGCAGATTTCAGTCACCTTCTGGACGAAGTTCACCAGGCCGTAGTCTGAAGCCAGCATGAAGGTGTTGATCAGGATGCCGTTGCGGCGGCAGCGCGCCACTTCATGCAGGGTTTCAGAGACTACGAGTGGGTCCAAACCAAAGGCGTTCTTGTAGATCCTTCCGTCCTCTAGCGTCAAGGCGGATGGCTTACCGTCAGTGATCATGACGATCTGTCGCATGTCCTTTTTCTGGCGGGAAAGGATGCGCTGCGCCAGCCTCAATCCTTCGCGGGTGTTTGTGTAGTAGGGCCCAACCTTCACCCGCGCCAATTCGCCAAAAGGAATTTCTTCCGCCGAATCGTGGAAAAGGACCATGTGCAGGGAGTCGCCCGGGTACTGGGTGCGGATCAGGTGAGTAAGAGCTAGGGCCACCTTCTTAGCGGGGGTAAAACGGTCCTCCCCGTACAGGATCATGCTGTGACTGCAATCCAGCATCAGAACGGTGGCACAGGAACTCTGATATTCGCACTGGCGCACCTGAAGGTCCTGATAGTCGAGATCGAGGGGCATCTTCAAGCCGGTGCGCTGGATGGAAGAGAGTAGTGTGGCGTTCACATCCAGATTTAATGTGTCCCCAAATTCGTAGCGACGGGTAGCGCCGTGCGATTCCACGCCCGTGGCCATCTCCCGTGTGTCGTGGCGGCCAAAGCTGGACTTGCCGAGCGAGGCCAACAGGTCCTTAAGCGTTTTGAAGCCCAAAAAGTCCAACGCCTTATCGGTGATTTCGAACTTGGCCTTGCCCTCTGGGCCCATGACCTGGCCGGGTTGAGGCTCCGTGAGCGTGCCCGGTCGGGGTGGAGAATCGATGGTGATGTAGCCCTCTTCGGCCAGCCGCTCCATCAGCTTGTTAATGAGTTCGGAAAGCTGCGACCCCTGGTAGTCTTCCGCGCTTTCTCGTAATTGCTCAAGAAGCTCGTGCGAGAGCATCCCCTTGTCGGTCATGGCCTGGAGCAGCGCCTGACGGAGTTGTTCCATCGTGCGCTCCTGGTCCATTTCGTAAAAGCCCCAGGAATCGCCGTAAAAGCCGCTGTCGAGCAGGAAGTCCTGCAACATCTGCAACAGGTCTTCAGCACTGAGGCCAGCAAAGGGATCGCCGCTGAATTTGGAGTACTTGATGTATTTCAACCTTTAACCTTCAATTCTTGACTCCTGTGGCTTTTGCGATGGGGTGCTCGATCCGCTCTTCAAGCCGGTCGAGGGCGGTCCATCAGCTCGGCGCGCAGATCGTCCAGGCGTCGATTGGTGTCCGACCGCAGATCATCGACTCGCCGCTGCACGCCCTCGATGGCCCGATTATTGGACATAATCCCCAGTAAAATCGTCACCATAATGATGGCGACGGGCATATAAGCAGCGATGATCTGGGCCCACGTAACCGGCTGATTCACGCTTTGCCTCGAAACTGGAAATTAGAAGAACGACCTAGTCCGGTGCCTGCGGCTTCCAGATTTGAGTCTAGTCTCCAATTTCCAACTTCTAGTGTCGCGGTTCGGAAGTTCGTTGAAGGATTCAGCTCCCAAGGAGCGACATAACCTAGCCCACGGCGCCAGCCGTGGGTTGGGCGGCACTCTCCCTCTCCCCCTTGCCCTCTCCCGCCCGCCCTGCGGCCCAGAGCGTCGTATCCATTGGACTTCGAGCAGCAGGCCTCCGGGCGGCGGGCCGGCGGGAGAGGGGTGCCGAAGGCGGGGTGAGGGCCTTCGGACCCAGGGCTCGCGCCCTGGGCTAAGATCTTGCGCCCCTAACAGGGCTGTGGCTTTCCGGTCCCGGCAGTGCGACTTATTCAACGAACTTACGACTCGCGACACTAGTTTCCAGTTTCCAGCTTCTACCACTACCTTAGTTCAGCGGCCGGCGTTTGCGCACCGGTCCTTCTTCCTCTTGCGGTACGGGTTCCGGGTGCCGATGTTCGAGGTGATAGCCCAGCTCTTCATTGCGGCTGATCTTCCTTAGCGCGTACAGTCCTTCCAGGACAAATTCGCCGGCGGCCACCTGGAGGGCGGGGTTATCCTTGCTCTTGACCCCGAGCGGCTGGATCTTGTCGAGAAGCCCTTGAATCTTCTTCAACTCGCCGTAGACCTCCGCTACGGGCGCACCATCGGGATACTTCAGCGTGCCTCCGAGCTCGAACCACTGCACGATGCCGTGCATAGGCACGCCGTCGAAATGCTTCTTGAAGACCCGGGCGGTCGCTTGGCGAATGATCTCGCGGGCCACGCTGTCAGCGCCCTTCAACTCGCCTTCATACTCCAGCTCAAATTTGCCGGTCATCGAAGGAAGTGCTGCGTAGATGTCGGAGAAGCGAGGTACAACGAGGTCTTCTTTGTTCACCAAGGCGCGCCGTTCGGCGTTGCTCAACACATTCTCGAGACAGGTGATCGGCATGCGCTGGCTGACGCCACTGCGCTTGTCAACCTTCTTTTCCTGGCGCGCCTCGAAAGCGATGGTCTCAATGACCTCGCGCAGGAAGGGCATGATGACCGGACGAACGGCCGGGTTGCGCTCGATCCAGGCTTCCTGTGAGGTAATGGTCATGGCATGCTCGATGTTGGTAGGGTAGTGAGTACGAACCTCGGAACCCATCCGGTCCTTGAGCGGCGTGATGATCTTGCCGCGCGCCGTATAATCCTCGGGGTTGGCCGTAAAAACCAGCGCAACGTCGAGAGGCAGCCGTACCGGATAGCCTTTAATCTGGACGTCGCCTTCCTGCATGATGTTGAAGAGGCCCACCTGAATCTTGCCCGCGAGGTCGGGCAACTCATTGATGGCGAAGATGCCGCGGTTGGCTCGGGGCAGCAGACCGTAGTGAATGGTCAGTTCGCTGGAGAGCGCATGACCCCCGCGCGCCGCCTTGATGGGGTCGAGGTCCCCGATGATATCGGCGATGGTCACATCCGGTGTTGCCAGCTTTTCCACGTAACGTTGTTCGCGAGGCAGGTAGGCGATAGGCGTGCCGTCACCCAATTCTGCGATGCGTTCGTTGCAGGCCCGGCAGATGGGCTTCAGCGGGTCGTCGTTGATCTCGCAACCGGCGATGAACGGAATCTCTTCGTCCAGGAGAGTCACCAACGACCGCAGGATGCGGCTCTTCGCCTGACCACGCAGCCCGAGCAAGATAAAGTTGTGGCGCGAGAGGATGGCGTTTGCAATTTGAGGAATTACCGTATCTTCGAAGCCAACGATTCCCGGGAACATCGGCCCGCCGGACCCAAGGCACCGGATCAGGTTGGCGCGCATCTCATCCTTTACGCTGACGCTGCGATAGCTTTCCCGCTTTAGTTCAGCAATAGTTCGGGCCCTGGGCATGTCCTAATTATAGGTGACGCACGGCGGCAACTCAACGGCGGAATGCCAAGTCGACTTTGGGTTTTGGATTTTCGATTGAATCCAGCAGTCAGCTATCAACCTTCAGCCGAGAGATTACTGTCATTCCGAGGAGCACGGCGACGAGCAATCTGCTTTTGCTGGCAAGGACTAGCTACGCTAGCTAACTCTTAACGCGCGCGTCGCCGTTGCCGCCTGCCTTCTGTTGGGCTCGTCGTAGGGCAGTAAGCCGCGGAACGAGTTGCTGAATGGCACGCGCCACATCACGCAGGCGTTCAGTCTCGTTCCGCACCGACAGGAGCTGCTGTTTGAAATCGAGGTCCAGTGGAAGCGGCGCGGCAATCCGAAAGGAAAGGTGCTTATAAGGTCGCGGCAGATCGGCTGGGAATTCCGTCGGATTCCCCAGCAGGTTTCGGATTTGGGTAAACAGCTCCAGGGCGCGCTCGGCGTCCGTTTCGTTTGGCAAGTCGGCTCCATCGTCGTCGTCAAAGAACTCCACGCCACCTCTCAGATAAGGTTCCTCCTCGTTGGTGAGGAAGACCTCAAAGCGCCGCGTTCCTCGCGTGAGGATGTCCATGCGCCCGTCCTCGTACTTGCGAACGACCTTGACCACCCGAGCACTACACCCTACCGTGTTGATCTCCCCTTCTTTAGCCAGGACGACCCCGAACTGCTGCTGGCCGCTCGACCGTTCCTGCGCTTCCAGGCAGGCTCTGATCATCTGCTTGTAGCGTTCCTCGAAAATGTGGAGGGGTAGCAACTCTTCGGGAAGTAGAACGCATTCCAGCGGAAATAAGGGCAACAGCAGATCGTCCAAGACAGACAGATTATAGCACCACTATTGGGCGAGCACTCACGGGACGCGCGGCAGTGGAGTTGCCAGGTCGGATACAATTGAAGCGCTCGAAATTTCTCCTGACGTGGAACGTAGTTCCTCAGTGAGAGCGCCGTGAGTGAACGCCTGGACGACGCTACGTTGAGCGCGCTGGTAAAGCGGGCGGGCGCCGCTGATAAGGAAGCTCTGGCTGCTCTGTACCGTTTTTTTCACCGCCGTGTCTTCGGACTTTGCCGGTATCTGCTGGGTTCGGAAACCGAGGCCGAGGATGCCTCGAGTGAGGTGTTCACTCGACTACCGCGTGCCATGAACACTTATGACGCCACCCTGCCCTTCTCGCGCTGGTTGATGAGCGTCACCAGCCACTACTGTGTCGACTTGCTGCGCAAGCGCAAGGTGCAGGGTCGCTTGTTTGAACCGGCAGAGGCCGACGCGCCTGAACCGGCCTCAGCCAGGCCATCGCCCCTGCAGGAAGTGCTCACCGCCGAGTCGCGGGACCAGGTGCGCCGCGCCGTGGCCGCGCTCCCTGAGCGCTACCGCCTGCCGCTCACTTTGCGGTACTACAACGAACTGAGTTACGACGAAATCGCTGCCACGTTAGAACTGACGCGCGCCCACGTCGCTACTCTGATTTTTCGGGCGAAGCAGGAACTGCGCCAGGCTCTGGGCCGGTCGCGGTTAAACCCCAAGGCCCTCGCGGCTACGAGTCCAAGCGATA
>Ga0306920_100008602_pt1 | contig 13550 bp, 9 predicted proteins | sample flu12Cox44000170_FD_204666 | JGI IMG/M metagenome (GOLD analysis project Ga0306920, IMG submission 204666) | Lab enrichment of tropical soil microbial communities from Luquillo Experimental Forest, Puerto Rico - flux4day.12C.oxic.44.000.170 (v2)... | ecosystem: Environmental > Terrestrial >... | reverse complement strand
CACGCACCTCAAGGCCACTCATGCAACGCTCCCCAGATACGCTTCGACCACCGCCGCATTGCTCTGAATCTCTCGCGGCGAGCCTTCCGCCAGCTTCTCGCCGAAGTTCATGACCACGAGCCGGTCGACCAGACCCATGACGAACTCCATGTCGTGCTCCACCAGGAGAATGCTCAAGCCCCCGGCGCGCAGCCTGCTGATGAGATCGGCCAGCGCCTGCTTTTCGCGATAACGCAGTCCCGCGGCCGGCTCGTCGAGCAGCAGCAGCAGCGGATCGGCGCATAGCGCGCGGGCCACTTCGAGCATGCGTTGCGAGCCGAACGGCAGCGTCCCCGCAGCGTCCAGCATTTGATTGCGCAAGCCGACGTCGTCGAGCCGGCGCATTGCCTCCTGCCGCAGAGATGCATCCTCGGCGCGGTCGAGCCGCAGGCTCGCCGACAAGACGCCGGCGCGGCCGCGCAGGTGCGCTCCTATGGCGGCATTCTCCAGCGCACTCAACGCGGGCAGCACGTTGACGTGCTGGAACGTGCGCGCAATCCCCCGGCGTACAATCTCCCGTCCCGGAAGATGCTGGATTCGCTCTCCGCGAAACGCAACCTCGCCGCTGTCGATCGGCAGCACTCCCGTGATCAGATTGAATACCGTGCTCTTGCCGGCGCCATTCGGGCCGATAAGCCCGACGATCTCGCCCGCGCGCATGGCGAACGACAGCTCCCGCACCGCCGCCAAAGCGGCGAACCGCTTGCTCAGCCGGCGAACCTCCAGCAGCGGCTCGCCTTGCCTTGGCTGCGCCCGCGCCGACAGGGGCCGTGCGGAGAGCGGCAGCATGCGCTTGCTATCTAGCGGGATGAGCCGCGCAAAATAGGGAACGAGTCCGTCGGGCGTGCGATGCAGAATAACGATGATCAGAAGGCCAAAGGCGATAATCTCGAAGTTGCCGCTCTGCTCCATTACTTTCGGCAGCAGGTCCTTGAGCCACTCCTGGAGCAAGGTCAGCACGGCAGCTCCCAGCACGCTGCCCCACACCTGCGTTGAACCGCCGATCACGGCCATGAACAGATAGTCGATGCCGGCATTCACGTCGAAGGGTTGCGGGCTGACGAAGCGCAGGAAATGCGCGTATAGCCAGCCCGACAGCGCAGCCAAAAGCGCGGCATAGATGAAGACGACGATCTTGAGGCGCGCGGTGTTCACGCCGAAGCTTTGCGCCATCGTGGTGCGCCCCTTGAGCGCACGGATCGCGCGCCCGCAACGCGAGTCGAGCAGATTGCGCGCTGCGAGCAAGGCGAGCAGCGTGATTGTCCAGATCAGGAAATAAAATGCGCGTCCATCGCCGAGCGGCACGCCGAGGATCCTTAGCGGCGGGATTTCAGCGATCCCGGAATATTTGCCGAGCAATTCCAGATTGCCGAACAGATAGAAGATCGCAATCCCCCAACCGATCGTCGCCAGCGGCAGGTAGTGGCCGGACAAACGCAAGGTGATGAAGCCCAGAAACAGGGCGACGACAAAGGTCAGCGCCAGGCCGGCGGGCAACGAGAGCCACGGCGAGATCGCGAAAAATGTCGTGGCCACCGCCGTCGTATAGGCGCCGATGCCCACGAAGGCCGCCTGTCCGAACGAGGTCTGCCCGGCGATGCCGGTGAGCAGAACGAGCCCAAGCGCAACAATGCTGGAGAGCCCGACATAATTGAGCAACGTAACGTAGAATTCCGGCAGCACGAGCGGAGCGACCAGCAACAGGATCAGGGCGGCGACCGCCAGGTTGCGCCGGCTGATCGCGCGGCTCATATCTCCTCGTCCTCTTCTGTGCGTTGCGTCGTGAGCGAGCGCCAAAGCAGCACGGGAATGATGAGCGTGAAGACGATCGAGTCCTTGAACGCGCTTGCCCAAAAGGAAGAGTAGGATTCAAGGAAGCCGACCAGCAGGGACCCGATCGCAGCGAGCGGATAGCTCGTCATGCCGCCGATAATGGCGCCGACGAATCCCTTCAGGCTGATGAGAAAGCCGGTATCGTAATAGAGCGTCGTGATCGGCGAGATCAGGATGCCGGATGCGGCTCCGATCAGCGCGGCGAGCGCGAAGCTCAGCCGGCCGGCGAACTGGATCGATATCCCGACGAGGCGCGCTCCGACGCGGTTGATGGCGGTGGCGCGCAGCGCCTTGCCGTAGACCGTGCGTCCGAACAGCGCCGCCAGCATAACGACAAGAATCACGCTCGCCGCCACGATCACGATGCTCTGGCCGGTGATGTTGAGAATGCCGAGCTGGAATTGGAGGTCGGAGAACGGCCGTGTGCGCAAGCCTTCGCCGCCAAAGAAGATGAGCCCGAAGCCCGTCATCAGGTAATGGGCGGCAACGGCGACGATCAGCAGCACGAGGACGGACGCGTTGGCGAGCGGCGCAAACGCGAGCCGGTAGAGCATCGCCCCCATTGGGGTCACGATCGCCAGAGTGACGAGCACCCCAACGGCCAGATCATCAGGTCGAGACGCCGACAACCACGCGCTGCCAGCAACCAGCAGCGGCAGAAGCGCATTCCAGCCGACCGACGCCATAAAGCCGCCCCAGGCTTTGCGCCGGGCCAAAGCAGGCGCGTCGAGAACGATCACCGCAAGGCCTGCGATGATGAGCAGGTAAACGGTTCCGGGTACTCTTCCGGCCTGCAGCGTCGCCAGCGACAAGGCGGCGTAGGTGATGAACTCGCCTTGCGGGACGAGAATAACGCGGGTCACCGTGTAGACGATGACCAGAGCGAGGGCGAGCAGGGCGTAGATCGCCCCATTCGTGACAGCGTCCTGCGACAACCACAGCGCGATCGCGAAGTCCATGCCTCCGACCCCGGAGCACTAAGAAAAAGATTGGCAGGGCAGTTTTAGGACGTTTTTTGCAAGAGTTGAACCGAACTACGCGGCGTCATGCCCGGACTTGTTCCGGGCATCCACGACTTTCTGTAGGCAAACAAGACGTGGATGGCCGTGACAGGCACGGCCATGACGGTTGCGAGCGACGACTAGGGACTTTGCCGCCCCGCGCCTATTTCATCAGCCGCCAGACGCCGTTGTCGACATGGACCAGCACGCGGGCGCGGCTGTCGAGTCCGGAATGATCCTTCGCGCTCATGTTGTAGATGCCGTGCGTGCCGACCACGTTGTGGACATTCTCCAGCGCATCGCGCAGCGCCTGATGGAACTCCGCCGTGCCCGGCTTTGCCTTCTGCAAGGCAGCCGGAACGGCCGCGTTGATCAGCAGAAAGCCGTCGTAGCTGTAGCCGGCAAACGCATTGCGGCTCCCCTCGCCGAATGTCTGCTCATAGCGTTTGGTGAAATCGAGGGCGACCGGCTTGATGGGGTTGCTGTCGGGCAGCTCTTCCGGAACGATCAGCGGACCGGTAGGCGCGATCGCGCCCTCGACGGCCTTGCCACCGACCTTGATGAACTCGCGATTGACCGTCCCGTGGTTGTGATAGATTTGCTTCTTGTAGCCGCGCTCGACAAAGCCGATGTGCGGCAGCGCCCCGCCAGTGCCGGAGCCGCCCACCACGATGGCGTCGGGATTGGCGGCAAGTACCTTGAGCACCTGGCCGGTCACGCTGGTGTCGGCGCGCGCATAACGCTCGTTCGCCACGATCTTCATGCCGTGCGGAGCGCCCTCCTGCTCCACCGCCTTGAGCACGAGGTCGCCCCAGGAGTCGGAAAATCCGATGTAGCCGATCGTCTTCACGCCGTGGCCCTGCATGTGCTCGACGACCGCGCTCATCATGAGCGGAGTCGGTTGCGGCACGACAAAGATCCACTCCAGCTTGTCCGGCGGCAGCGCCACCGGCGAGAGCGCGACCAAGGGCACCTTCATCTCAGTTGCGATCTGGCCGATCTGCGTGGTCGATGGGACCGAGACCGACCCCATGACGACATCGACCTTGTCCTCGCTGATCAGCTTGCGCGCATTCTTGGCCGCCTCAGTGGCATCGGTCTTGTCCTCATAGATGACGAACTTGACGGGATGTCCGGCGATCGTCTTCGGCATCAGCTGAAAGGCGTTCTTGTAATGAATGCCAAGAGAGGCGCCCGGACCGGTCGCTCCCATGGTGAGGCCGATGGTGATCTCCTGGGCCGACGCCGCGGTCGCAAGCGTGGCCGTCAACGCCAGGCCGAAAAGCAGATTGCGCGTCATGATGATTCCCTCACTCATGCTCCAGCCACCACACCGTCCGCGGCCAGGGCCGCGATTTCCTTCTCCGTGTAGCCCGCCTGCGCCAGCACGCGCCCGGTGTGTGCTCCATAGCTCGGCGCAAACGCAAGATCGCTCACGGCTTTCTCGACATCAACCGCCATCGGCTGCATGCGAACCACCCTTCCCTGCGGCATAATTGTTCGCGTGAGCTTTTGCCGCAGCTGCGGCAAATCCCGCACCTGTGTGATGTCGAAGATGCGGGTTGCGGGAATGGTTGCCGCGCGCAAATCGGCGAGGAGCTCCTCGACAGTGTGGCGGCTGGTCACGGCGGCCATGTCGCGATGAATCGCTTCTCGCTCCTTGTGGCGTCCTTCATTGGTTGCGCGCACCGCGTTGGCGACGGGGGCGAATTTCGCAACGGCGGTCAAGCGCCGCCATTGCACATCGCTGCCGATCGCCATGTAAACGAAGCCGTCTTTTGCCGGATAGACATTCGTGGGAATGAACTTGCGATGCTCATTGCCGGCGCGCGTGATCTCGCTTGGATCGCAATCGCAGTCGATGAGCGGCAGCACAGTGATGAGCCAGGATGCCGCAGCCTGCAGCATGGAGACATGAATCGCTTTGCCGCGGCCGGTTTCGCTGCGCTCGAGCAGCGCCAGCATGACGCTGGCATAGACCTCGTCGCCGGCTTTGAGGTCGATCACCGGCAGGCCCATCTGCGTCGGCGGCCCGGCCGGGTCGCCGGTCACCTCCATATAGCCGCACATGGCCTGGATGACCGGGTCGTAGCCAGGCACCTCGGGATAGTCCGGTCCCATCGCCGAGATGCCCGCCCAGATCAAATCCGGCTTGACGGCGCAGAGCGTCGCGTAATCAATGCCGAGCGCTTTGTAGCGTGAAGGCAAGGTATTGCAGCAGAACACGTCCACGTCGAGCGCGCTGATCAGCCGTCGGAGGATCTCCTGCCCGCGCGGCAGTTTCAGATTGAGCGCGATGGCTTCCTTGCCCACGTTAGGCGCGATGAAATAGCTGCGACGATCGTCATCGGCCACGCGGCCGCCGATATACCGGTTAGGGTCGCCGGGCAGGCCGCCGTCTGCCTTGGTCGCTTCGATGCGGATCACGCGCCAGCCGAGTTGTGCGAAGCGCAGCGTTGCCGAAGGCAGTGACAGAGCCTGCTCCAGGCTCAGCACAGTACGAGATTTCACGCGGCCTCGATCCAAGCAGGGGGTTGCCAATTCGAGTGCAGGGCGCGGTAGACGTTCTCTGGCGTGAAAGGAAGAGCCGTGATGCGCACGCCGGTCGCATTGTAAATGGCGTTGCCCACCGCGGCGGCGACGCAGATTGCCGGCGCCTCGCCCACGCCCTTTGCGCCTTGTGGTCCCTCTCCATCCATCGTTTCGATGAACGCTACGTCCATCTCGGGAATTTCCGGCGCGGTGACCAGCTTGTAGTCGCGGAAGCTCGGATTACAGACGACCCCGTCCTTGATTATCAAATTCTCAGTGAGTGCGTAACCCTGCCCCATGACGATGCCGCCCTCGATCTGGCCCTCGATGCCAAGCCGATTGAGCACGCGCCCTACGTCATGTGCGCCGGTGACCTTCACAAGCCTTACGATTCCGGTGCGGGTATCGACCTCCACCTCCGCCACCTGGGTCGCCCAGGCATAGGCAGCGGATACGTCGCCGCGAAACTCGCGATCTTGGTGCTTGCTCGGCGGCTCATAATAGTAGGTGGTCATGACCAGCTCGGCCTTCTCGGAGAAGTGCAGCGAGCGAATCAGCTTGCCGATGTCGCTGAGCTTCCTGCCGCTGGCTTTCTCGATGACGCAGCTCTGCGCGAGATCGAGAGCATCCGCCAGCTGCGAGAATCTTGCGGCGGCAACGGCAAGAATCTTCTCTTTCGCCTTGCGTGCTGCGCCGAGCGCTGAGTTGCCGGCGATGAAGGTCGTGCGCGAAGCGTGCACGCCCACGTCCCACGGAGTAATGTCGGTGTCGTTGTTGACGACTGACACCGCCGAGAGCGGAAGCGCGAGCTCCTCGCATACGAGCTGCGCGAGCACCGTCTCCGAGCCTTGACCGATCTCCGAGGCGCCGGTGAGCAGCGTGACATGGGCGAAGTCGTCCATCTTGAGGATAGTGCCGCAGCCATCGGAGGGATAGATTTTCGCGCCGCCCCCGACGTGGAGCATCGAAGCCATGCCGACGCCCCGCCTGATGGGAGCGCCGTTGCTCCGCTGCGCGCGGAATTCCTCGTGCTTGCGCTGATAATCGCTGCGCTGCGCCGCGACACGCAGGCAGTCCTGAAACCCGCACGACTTGAAATGCATGCCTTGCGGGGTCACCTCCCCCGGCAGCTGTGCATTCTTCAAGCGGAATTCGAGCAGATCCATTCCGATGGCTTCCGCCAGTTTGTCCATGTGGGCTTCCACCGCGAAAGTTGCCTGCAGATTGCCATAGCCGCGGAACGAGCCTGCATAGGGGTTGTTGGAGTAGACGGCGCGCGTGCGGTATTTGCAGTTGGGAACGCGGTAGAGCGACGAGATCGTCTGCATCATCACGAACGGCGTCGTCGCACCCCAGGAGGTGTAGGCGCCATTGTCGTGCACGGTCTCGACGTCGCGGAACGTCAAAACGCCCTCGCGGCTGCATCCCGAGCGCAGCTTGAGGAGGACAGGCTGGCGGGTGGGCGACGCAATGAATTCCTCTTCCCGGGAGAAAACGAGCTTCACCGGACGCTTGGTGATCCTCGCGAGATATATCGCGATCGGCTCGAAGGGGTAGATGTCGAGCTTCGAGCCGAAGCCACCACCGATCGGCGGCTGAATGATGCGGATACGACCGGGGTCCATGCCCAGCAGATCGGCAAACTCGCGCTTGTGCAGGAAGGGAACCTGGGTGTTCGAGTAAAGAATCAGGTTCTCGCTCGCATCGAACTCGGCAATCACGCCGGAGACGCCCATGCAGCAATGGGTGACATAATGGAGCTGAAAGACATCTTCGACGACAGCGTCCGACTCCCCCTCCCCTTTGGCGACGTCACCCTGCTCGTAGTTGAAAACCATGGCGGTGTTGTCGCGGGATGCCTTGTGCACCACCTGGGGCTTGCCGTCCGCACCCGGCGCGATCAGGTCCTCTCCATGCAGCAGCGGGGCGCCGGGCTTCATCGCCTCCTGCGCGCTTGCAACGATCGGCAGCGGCTCGTAATCGACCTTGATCAGCTTGAGTGCCGCAGTCGCGATCTCTTCGGTCTCGGCGGCAACCGCCGCGATCTCGTCGCGCAGGCTGCGCACGCGATCGCCCTTGAGCGGCAGGTGATCCTTGGCGACACCGATCGGCCGCTGCACGATGTCAGCAGCGGTGATGATCGCATGCACGCCAGGCATTGCGCGCGCCGCGCGCGTGTCGATCGACTTGATCCTCGCATGCACGTGTGCCGAGCGCAGGATCTTGGCGTGCAATTGTCCGGACAGATCGATGTCATGGATGTAACGCGTCTTGCCGCTTGCCTTCTCAGGCGCGTCCTTCTTTGGGATGCGCCGGCCAATCAGCGAGCCTTCGGTCACCTTTTGCATCGCGCTCACCGCATCCTCCTCAGCTCGCGACGGCGCCTGCCGCCGCGATCGCCTCGATGATTTTTTTGTAGCCGGTGCAGCGGCAGAGATTGCCTTCGATGCCCCTGCGAATCTGCCCTTCATCCGGATGGCGCTGTTTGCTCAGCAGATAGTGCCCCTGCATCACAAACCCGGGCGTGCAGAAGCCGCACTGCACGGCGCCATGCTCCACAAAGCTCTGCTTCAGCGCGTCAGCGGCCAACCCCTCGATTGTCACGATCTTGCGGCCATCGCAATCCGCGGCAAACATCAGGCATGAGTTGATCGAGGCGCCATCGACAATGATCGTGCATGCGCCGCACTCACCCTCGCCGCAGCCGTATTTCGTGCCGGTCAGCCGTTGCACGTCGCGCAACATGTCGAGCGCGCTCATATCGGCCGCAACCTTGGCGCGCGTTGCAATGCCGTTGAGAGTGAACTCGATATCAACCTTGGCTGACATGCTCCAACGTCCTTCGCAGCATGTTGCGGATGAGCTCGCGCCGATACCACGCGGAGGCGCGAATGTCGGAGATGGGCGCAATCTCGACCTCTGCCCTCTCGATCGCTGCGTCGACTGCAGCCACGAGGGGCTTCCCCTCGATCGCGGCCTCCGTTTGCGGCGCTCGAATAGGCGTCGGCGCCACGGCGCCAAATGCCACTCGCGCATCGAGGAGCTTCTCTTTCTCCCGCATGGCCCCGAATGCGATTGAGATTCCGGCGATATCGAGCGCCGGGCGAGTGCCGAGCTTGTAGAATTCGCTCGCAAAGCTCGCCGGCGGCAGCGGGAGCTCGACCGCGACCAGCAACTCGTTGGCAGCGCGCGTGGTCCGGCCGGGCGCGACGAGAAAGTCGGTGAGAGGAAGCAAGCGCGCTCTCGGAGCACCGTTTGGCTTGCTCGCGAGCACAACGCGTGCGTTGAAGACCAGGAGCGGCGGGAGCGTATCGCCGGCCGGCGAGGCATTGCAGATGTTGCCGCCCAGTGTCGCGGCGTTCCTGACCTGGTCGCTGGCAAAATGATCGCAAGCCTGCCACAGCGCATTGAAGCGAGCTCGCACGAGCGAGCTCTCCAGCAGCTCGGTGATCGTCGTGAGCGCGCCAAGGCGCACAACACCATCGCTCTCGCTGATCCCGTGCAGCTCGGGCACCCGCCGAATGTTCACGAGCATTCGCTGCAAGCGAAAGCGGCCAGCCTTGCTCTGCGGCATCAGATCGGTGCCGCCGGCGAGAATGGTTGCATCGCCCGCGCGCAGCAGCTCCAGCGCGTCCGCCAGCGTGCGCGGCGCCGCATAAGCTGTGGGTGCCTCGCCCTCCCTCGGCGCATCGCCTGCTGGCGGGCGTTCGATTGTCTCAAGCTGGATGTGCGTGCTCACGTCAGACACTTCCGCGGCTGCCGTCATGCGCACGCCATTGAAGCGCAAGCTTCCCTTCGTGCCTTGACCTAAATCAACGGCCTTTTCGATCACCAACCCATTCCCGCCGTCATGGCCGTGCTTGTCACGGCCATCCACGTCTTGTCGTGCAAAAGACGTGGATGCCCGGAACAAGTGCGGGCATGACGCGGCTGAGCTTGCTTCAACAAAAATGGTCCCTGTCACGCGCCGTATATCGTGCGCGCGGCTTGCGGTGAGATGAGGCCGTCGCGGACCTCTTCCGCAAGCTTGGCGCGATCGCGTTTTTTCGGATCGCCGTATCCGCCGCCGCCCCCGGCCTGCTGGTGATAGGTGGTGCCGCGCGGGACGCCGGCGATCAGGTCCTTGTTGCGCGGCGTCATCATTGTTCCGTCCGGATAGGTGAGGCGAATGAAATTGAGCGTGCCCGGACCGCCGCCGAAGAGGCCGAAGGCCGGCTCGAAGTCGCCGTCGCCGAAGGTGACGACCTGAGTGTCCTGCGAGCCGATCTCGAAGATCGTCTCCACGCCGAGCCCGCCGCGCCATTGCCCCGGCCCCGCGGAATCGCACAACAGCTCGTGCCTGATCAGGCGATGCGGCGTCTGCTGCTCGAACATCTCGTAATCCTGGTCGAGCACGCCGCCCGAGGCATCGATCATGCCGATATGGTCGTAGCCGTCGGTCCCGCGCAACGCGCCGGAGCCGCCCTTGAGCCCCATGAAGCCGATATCGACGTAGCGCTCGTTCTTCTGCGCATCGAGTCCGGTGGTCAGCGAGCAGAGCAGATTGTTCCAGCCCGCGGTCACCCGATCCGGCATCACCGGAGCGAGCGCCCGCTGGATCGCTTCCGCGTTGGGCGGGCAGAGATGATTGCCGAATGTCGTCGCCTTCGGATAAGCGGCGTTGAGAATCGTGCCCTGTGGAATGACGATCTCAACCGGCGCGATCAAGCCCTCATTGTGGGGAATGTCGGGATTGATCATCTGCAACAGCGTCAGGATTGTCGCTGAGGCGCTGGAGGTGAAGGTGCCGTTGACGAAGCCGTTGGTCTGCGCATCGGTGCGCGAATAATCGAACTTGATGCGCTTGTCCTCGACCGTGATGTCGACACGAATGGTGAAAACCGTCCCCTCGTGCCGCCCGTCGTAATAGACGCGGCCTTCGCCGTGATAGACGCCGTTGGGAATGGCGGCGATCTCGCTCTCCATCATCCGCCGCGTCGCTTCGAACAAGGCCTGCTTGTGCGTCTCGAAGCTCGCGCGGCCGTATTTTTCCAGCAGCGCCAGCATCCTGCGCTCGCCGACGTGGCAGGCGCCGATCTCCGCCTTCATGTCATGCTGGACGATGTCGAAGCGGATATTGGCAAAGATCAGATCCCAGACATCCTTGCGCAGCTTTCCCCTGTCATAGACCTTTACGGGAGGGATGCGCAGCGCCTCCTGCCAGACCTCGACCGCGTTGGGGTTGTAGCCGCCGGCAACCGCGCCGCCGATATCCGCCTGATGGCCTTTGACCGCCGTCCATGCCACCAGCTCGTCCTGGAAGAATATCGGCTTGTAAACCGCGACGTCGTTGTTCTGATTCCCCATGGAGAAGACGTCGTTGTGAAAGATCACGTCTCCGGGATGGATATCGCCCTCGAAATAGTTGTGGATGTATTTGCATACCGGCGCGAGCGAGAAGGCGAGAATGGGGAGATTCTCCGTCTGCTCGAGCATGCAGCCTTCGGCGTCATAGAGCCCGGTGACATAGTCCTTCGCCTCGCACAGAATCGGCGAGCGCGTTGCCCGCTGCATCGACGTCGACATCTCGTCCGTGATCGAGCGGAACGTTCGGGCGTAGACGGAGGTCAGGATCGGATCGATCTTCATGCTGGGGCCCGTTCTACATGAACTTCAAAACATCTTTTCACCAGGTCTTCGCGTCCCTTCCGATAAAGGACGAACGAGCGGAAATGATCGACCAGGCAATCAAAGCCCGCTGACACGAGCACGGCGGTGGTGACCGTCTCGATCACGGCCGGTCCGCTGATCATGTTGCCGCTGCGCAACCGGTGTCCGTCGTAGACGCGCGCGCTCTCGAATGAGCCTTTGTCCGCAATATAGACCGAGCGCCTGCCTTTGAGCGCGAACTCCGCGTCGATCCCGCCATAGGGCTCGCGGGGATAATCGGGAAGCTGCGTCGCGCCGAGTGCTTGCAGCCGCACATTGATGAGCTCGACCGGAGTTCCATCGGCCTCGAGACTGTAGCCAAAGAGCCGATTGTGCTCGGCGTGGAATAGTCGCGCTATCGCGCCGGCATCGCGCCGCTCGATCGCCCGCTCCGGGATATCGAACGAGACCTCGTGATATTGCTTCACGTAGCGGCAATCGAAGCGGAAGCGATACTGCCGGTGCTCTGCCGGCACGCGCTCCTGATCGAGCATGCGATCGCCCTCGCGGCGCATCTCATGCAGAACGCCGGCGAGGCGCTCCCAATCAACAGTCGCCAGCCGCGCCACGAAGGTGCGCACGAAATCGTGCTGCAAGGACGAAAGCAACATCCCGTAGGCGCACAACACGGAGGCGCAGGACGGCACGATCTGCAGCGGAATTTCGAGCTCGCCGCAGATCAGGCAGGAATGCATCGGTCCCGCTCCGCCGGCGGCGATCAATGCGAACTCGCGCGGATCGAAGCCGCGCTTGATCGTCACTTCGCGCACGCCCTGCGCCATGTTGTTGCAAGCGATACGATAGATGCCTGCGGCCGCCTGCTCGACTGAGGTGCGCATGGGTCCGGCAATCTCGGTCTCGATCGCGCGGCGCGCCGCATCCGGATCGAGCCGCATCTTGCCGCCCGCGAAATAATCGGGATCGAGATAGCCGAGCACGAGGTCGGCATCGGTCGTGGTCGGCAGCTTGCCGCCGTTGCCGTAGCAGGCGGGGCCGGGTTGGGCGCCCGCGCTTTGCGGGCCAACGCGCAGCAAGCCGCCTTCATCGAGCCAGGCGATCGAGCCGCCGCCGGCGCCGATGGTGTGGATGTCAAGCATGGGCAGCGCCAGCTTATGCCGCGCGATCTCGCCGTCGTTTACGGTGCCGGGCGCGCCAATCGCCACCGATGCCTCGAAGCTGGTGCCGCCCATATCGGTGGTGATGCAGCGATCCGTGCCGAGTGCCTTGGCAAAGAACAGGCCCGCGCCGGGCCCGCCGGCGGGGCCGGACAGCAGGGTGAGCGCCGCCTTCTCACGCGCGAGCTGGGGAGAGATCACTCCGCCATTCGACTGCATGATGAGCAGGACCCCGCGGAAGCCCGCATCGCGCAGCCGGCCGACCAGCCGCTCGAGATATTGCGCAAGCTTCGGCCCAACATATGAGTTGAGCGCCGTCGTGCTCACGCGCTCGTAAAAGCGGATCGAGGGCAGGAGGTCGGTGGAGACGGTCAAATAAGCGTGCGGCAGCTCGCGGCGCACGAGATAAGCCGCCGCGCGTTCGTGCGCCGCATTGGCGAAGGCATTCATGAAGCAGATCGAGATCGCCTCGACCTTCTCCTGCTTGCACAGATCGATCGCCCGGCGCACGTCATCGATCGCGAGCGGCTCGACCTCATCTCCGTTGCGATCGAGCCGGCCGCCGATTCCGAAGCGCAGATAGCGCGGCACCAGCGGTTTCACGTTTGTGTAGCGATTGTCGTACTGGCGCTCGCGGATGCCGCGGCGCATCTCGAGCGCATCGCGCACGCCGCGTGTGGTCAGCAATGCCGAGCGCGCGCCGGTGTGGGTGAGCGTCGCGTTCGTTGCGACCGTCGTCCCATGCACGATGGTGTCAATCGAACGGACGAACTCGGCGAAACCGCTGTGCGGCTTTAGCTGGCTCGCGAACTCCTGCAGGCCAGTGAGCACGGCAATGGAGGGATCGTCCGGTGTCGAGAGCACCTTGTGGATCGAGGTCTGCGCGCCGCCACCTGCCACGATGAAGTCGGTGAAGGTGCCGCCGACATCGATGCCGACTTTCATGCGGTTGGACTCTTTTCAGGACAACAGACTCCGCGCCGGCGAGCGAAGCGAGCCGGGTGGGGGTCGAATTCAACAATCTCGGCTCGTCCAATGGACCCCCACCCGACCGCCTTGCTTGGCTTCGGCGGTCGACCTCCCCCTTTCAGGGGGAGGTATGCCGCGTCGGTTGCGCGATCTATCAGTTCGCTCATTGCTCCAACGTGGATCGTCATCGATCAGAAACTTCCAGCACCACAGCCATTGCGGCATCGCCGGCGGCGCAGCCGGTAAACAGGCCGAACCCACCGCCGCGGATCGCCAGCTCCTCGATCAGCTCAATGAGAGCGCGCGTGCCCATCGGCGCCTGCGGATGCCCCCACACCAGCGAGCAGCCGTAATTGTTCATGCGCTCGAGCGG
>Ga0306920_100008601_pt1 | contig 13550 bp, 10 predicted proteins | sample flu12Cox44000170_FD_204666 | JGI IMG/M metagenome (GOLD analysis project Ga0306920, IMG submission 204666) | Lab enrichment of tropical soil microbial communities from Luquillo Experimental Forest, Puerto Rico - flux4day.12C.oxic.44.000.170 (v2)... | ecosystem: Environmental > Terrestrial >... | reverse complement strand
GAACGTGCCCCTTGTCAAAGTGTGAGGCACGGTGCTCCGAAGATCAGTCTAATCTTGAACTGTCGATGCTGCCGCAATTGGTGCGCATGATCGTGCAGCCCGACACCCTCTTGCGTTTGCCCCACTTAATCGACCCGGAAAATCTGTTCAGACAACTGGAACCACCTCTAACTCCGGCTGAATACTTAGCGGCAGCAGCAACCAGTAAATGTCGCCGGGTACTCTGCTTATCGAGATCCGGACAAAAACATTGAAGCAAACTTGTGAAATTTCGCCCATTTCACGATCGCGTCATCGTCGAGCGTATTTCTTCCGATCACGCGTATTCTCGGAAGTAACCTTGGGTGCTCTTTTCCGTCGTTCAACACGCCGCGGGACACGATCTGAGCGGCGCTACGCGGAGGCTGATGCATCATGCACCGTCTTAGGAACCAGCGGGATCAATAACGATCCAGCTCATTTTTTATCCGCTCAAACACAGTAATGGGCGGCTTCGCCGATTCGGATCGGCTCCCGCGCGTTCCGTCGCCTGGACGGGTAGCGGCGATCATGCCGATTTTGGTGACGGTGAGATCCTCCTGGACGGGATCACAGCGATCTGCCTTGATCCCGGGCAAAACAATCAAGTCCTCGTGGCCGCGGAAACGAGCCGCCAGCGACCATTCGACTTGCCGCCAATCCTCGGGGTCGACGTCGTCTTCAACAACGATGACGAGCTTGAGAAGGTTGACCTGACCTATCGCCAGCAGCACCGCACGTTTGCCCTCGCCGAGCGCCGGTCGACGCATGCCAATGATCGCGTGCAGCCGGCCCATACCGCCCTCAGTGACGAACACGCGGCGAACTGAGGGTATGACGCGCTGTAGTCCCCACGACACGACGCTTTCAATCCCTACTGCACCGAGAAGGCAGTGCTCGAACGCGTAACCCGGCAGGATGGCCTGGAACATCGCGTCGACGCGGTGCGTCGCGCAGCCGATGTCGACTGCAAGGCCGGGCCCGTAACGTACATAAAAGCCAGGGAATTCAGAAACCGGACCTTCCTCGATCAGCTCGTCCGGCCGCAACGACCCCTCGAGAACGATCTCGGCTTCAGCCGGCACTTCCAGGTCGACCGTCTTGCACTTGATCAGGCGGAGAGGCTCGCCCAGAAATCCTCCCGCAATGGCGAACTCGTCGTCGCCGAGATCAACGTACATCTGCGAGGCGAGTAGAACCGCCGGATGATTGCCGATTGCGACGGCAATCTCGAGATTCCGGCCGAGCGCTTTTGCTTTTTCCGCCAAACGGTAAAGGTGATGGTTCAGCGCTATGCCGGCCATCAGTCGCGCGCCACCTTCGAGGCGAAGCCGCGCGATTGAAACGTTGCGCCGCCCATTGGTCGGATCCTTGGCGACGATTATGCCGGCGGTGATGTAGGGGCCGGCCTCGCACTCGAACCAAGTCGGTACCGGAAGAAGTTGCGGCAGATCGAGCGCGCCCCTGCGTACAGCATCGTGCGCCGGCCCACCATCCACTACGACCGGCGAAATCCGCTCGCGCAGTGCCGTCAGACAACGCGCATGCAGGTCTTTGCGCTCAATTCCCAGACCGCGCGCGATGCGATCGCGCGAATTGAGCACGTTCGCCACCACCGGGAAAGGATTGTTGCCGGCCTGTTCGAACAGTTGTGCCGGCCCATGTTGTCGCAACGAAAGCACCGACGCGATCTCGAAACGCAAGTCGACGAGACGTTTCACGCGGTGTAATTCACCGTTGGCTTCAAGCGCCGCTAACAAGCCGCGCATGCCCTGATCGCTCATGCGGCTCTTTGCCACCGCACACACTCACTGCGCCGGCAGTCGAAAATGGCGGATGCCGTGGACCGCCGTCTCCTCAAATGATTCTTCGTAGCCGGCATCGGCATACCGCATTAATCCAGTCGTGGTGTCGTTGGTTAGCGCCAGCCGCAGCCGCTCGTCCGCTGACTCGGAGCCGTCGCCAATGAGCGTCAGTCCAGCACTCGTCATATAACCGGCATAGCCACCGCCGCCGGAGTGAATGGCGACAAGGTCTGCTTGTGAGGCGCAGTTGACGAGTGCGTTGAGCAAGGGCCAATCGGCGATCGCATCCGAGCCGTCGCGCATGTTCTCCGTCATGATGTTGGGATGGGCCATAGCGCCGGCGTCCAGATGATCGCGCGTGAAGGCAACGGGACCGGCCAGCGTTCCATCACGTACCATCCGGTTCACTTCAAGACCGAGCTCGGTGCGCTCGCCATGGCCGAGCCACGCGATCCGCGCGGGTAGCCCCTGGAATGGCACATTGGCCCGCGCGAGCTTGATCCAGTTCGACACAACGTGGTTGTGGCTGAAGCGCGCCAGTAAAAAATCGTCGATCTTGCGGATGTCGTTAGGATCGCCCGACAACGCGATCCAGCGGAACGGGCCGATCGCGCGGGCGAACAGCGGTCGCAGAAACGCCTCAGTGAAGATCGGGATATCAAAGGCATTGCCCACGCCTGCGGCCTTGGCCTGAGTGCGAATGAGGTTGCCATTGTCGAAGACGACGGCGCCAGCCCTCTGAAAATCGAGCATCGCGCCGACGTGAAGGGCGATCGAGCGGAGGCTTGCTTCCATCAGCCGCTGCGGATCGGTTGTCCGCAGTGTCCGCACCTCCTCGAGCGACAGGCCGGAGGGGATATAGCCATAAACCAGATCGTGAGCTGAGGTCTGATCAGTCACAACGTCCGGGATAATTCCGCGTTTGAAAATTTCCGGGAAAACATCGGCCGCATTGCCGCGAAGGCCGACCGAAAGACCGCGCCGCTCCGCCTTGGCCTCCGCGATCATGGCCAGCGCAGCCTCGAGCGTTTCCACTTCGGCGTTGAGGTATCCGATCTCGATGCGCTTGGCGATACGCTGTCGATCGACTTCGATGCAGAGAATCGCGGCCTTGGCCATGGCGCCGGCCAGCGGTTGGGCGCCACCCATCCCGCCGAGGCCGGCGGTCAGCACAAAGCGTCCGGCGAGGTCGCCGCCAAAATGTCGTTCCGCGATGCGCATGAAGATTTCATAGGTTCCCTGAATGACACCCTGCGAGCCGATATATTGCCAATCGCCGGCGGTGAGTCCGCCCCAGCAGATCAGGTTTTTCTTTTCCAGCTCGTAAAAAGTTTCAGCATTGGCCCATTTGCCGACGATATTGCAATTGGCCATCAGTACGACTGGCGCTTTCGGATGGGTTTTGAGGATGCCGATAGGCTTGCCAGATTGCACGATGAGAGTTTCGCCGTCGCTCATTGTCTTGAGCGCCGCGACGATCTTGTCGTGCGATGGCCAGTCTCGGGCAGCGCGACCAAGTGCAGCATAGACGACGAGACTATCGGGAGCCTCGCCGACCGCCAGAACATTTTCCAACAGGCGTAGCAGGCCTTCCTGGCGCCAGCCTTTGCATCGCAGGCCCGAGCCCGTCGTCACCTCGAAAGAACGTTTCATGATGGCGAACCCCGACCTAGCGCATAGTCTGTCAGATTGATCCCAAGCACCTTTTCGCACACGCCGTAGACCGAGGGATCTGTCACGCTCGACGACAGGGGAATTACGGCCTTTGCTATGCGGAGCACAAGCAGCTCCATGCCTTCACTGATCTCGCCGACGCTGACCGGCGCGCCATCTGGGTTGAGCGTCGCGATCACATCGGGATAGCTCGCCAGCCGTTTCTTACTTGCGTCTTCGACTGCCATGTACTCGTTCATAACATGAAGCACACAGCCGTTGTCCGCATCGATCTCGACGATGCCGACGTCGAAGGCGTCCGACGTGTACCGCACGGCTTTGCGCTTGACCCTGCCGCTGCCAATGACCTCACCGCGCATCTGCCGGCAGATCGCCTCGATGACTGTAGTACCGCCCTTCGGCTCGGCCGCGATGATCGCTTCGCCGAGTGCAAGCGCCAGCGAGATGCCGCCGAGCGCGGCGTGCTTCTTCACGTAGGCGGCGCGGACCGGATTGCGGCACGAAGCGATGAAACCGCCGGACATGTCGGCGGCGCGGCGCAGGATCGGCGAGACCTTCGCGGTGGCGCCGCGCGCGACGAGTTCGATGTAGGCGCTGTTGGCGCGGTTGCCGCCGACCGCCGACTGGATGGTCGGCTCCGGCGAATTAGCGAGCCCGATCGAGCCCATGTCGCCGGTCGGGTGGGCACGAAGATCGCCGACCGCATCGATTACCTTGGTGCCAAGCACTGCCGACGGCAGCCAGCCGTTGAGCGTGCTCGATTTGCCGTTCTGGCCGATCATCAGCCCATAGATTGGCGCGCCAAGTTCGCGCTGCACGAGTTCAACTGCTTTGACGTAATCGACACCCAACATCTGCCACTGGGTGCTGCCGGCCGGCGCGCCGATGGCTGCGGCGGTGGCGATGAATGCGTCATCAGGCACTTCATCCATGGTCACTAGTTCTGGCTGTCCGGCATTGATCGCAGCCAGTCCCAGCACGCGGCCGTGATCGGCGAACCCGCCGCCACCAGCCGCGAAGACCGCCCCGCCCTTGAGCGCCGCCTCGACGTCCCGCATCGTTAGGATCCGTCTCATGTCGCCCTCTCGCTCGCCTGGGCGTTCTCGTCGATGAGGCGCGTCGTTTCGAGTAATACTGCCGCGCCGGCCGCGAGTGCGCTGGCGTCCGCCCATTCCTCGGGCGTGTGACTCTTGCCGCCACGGCACGGCACGAAGACCATAGCGCTCGGCGCAATGCGGGCGATAAAAGCTGCATCGTGGCCGGCGCCGGACGCAAGCCGAAGTACCGATAATCCCAGCCGAGCCGCTGATCGCGCCAGAGCATCGCCGAGCCGGGCATCGCATGCGACAGGCGCCGTGTCGGACAGAAGCACAAACCGGGCGCGCTCAACGGTGCATTCCTTGGCGATTGTCCCAGTCGATCCATCGAGTTCGGCTATGAACTCTTGTGAGAGCGCCCGATCTTCAGCCCGAATGTCGAAAATGACGCGTGCGCGGCCGGGCACCACGTTTGCGGCATTCGGCTCGACTTCGACAATCCCGGCTGTCGCCACAAAGTGTCCGCGACCCGCTGCGGCGAGTGAGCTTGCCCGTTCGGCTGCCCATGCGATAGCGCGGGCCGCGGCGACGGCGGCATCCCGCCGAAGCGGCATCGGCGTAGTGCCAGCATGATCGGCGGCGCCTTGAAAAACAACTTCGAGCCGCGCGATGCCGACGATGGCGGTCACGACGCCAACGTCGATTTGTTTGCTCTCCAGAACGACGCCCTGTTCGATGTGCAATTCGAGGTAGGCCGCGATATCGGATCTGCGCGCCTCGGCGAGCCGTTTAGCTGCACCGCCAACGCGGTCGATAGCATCGCCAAGGCGCTCCCCATTCGCAGCGGTGTAATCGAGCATATCAGGCAGCAATAAACCCGCCACGGCTCGGCTGCCGACGCAGGAAACACCGAAGTCGCTGGGCTCCTCGGCAAGGAAATCGACCACCTCGACGGCATGTAGCAATCTGTGCCCTGCCCCGAGCGCGCGCGTAACTTCGAGCGCGGCGACGAGGCCGGCTACTCCATCAAATCTCCCGCCCGACGGCACCGTATCGGAATGCGACCCAAGCATGATCGCGGGCAGAGCGGGATTGCTGCCTTCCATTCGACCGATCAGATTGCCGCCCGGATCGATCCGCACCTTCAGCCCGGCAGCAGCGAACCGATCCCGCAGCCAGGCACGACCTTTCAGAAAGAGCGACGAGAATGAGCGCCGCGTGTACGGCCGCTGCGGATCGGTGATCGCAGCGAGCGTCATCACATCGGCCCACAGCCGCTCCTGATCGACCGACCGGCCGGCTGGCATTAGCACGTTCCCTTTACGGCCGGAGTGACAAAATGCCCGACGCCGGGATTGCCCGTAACCTGTGTGCCGTCGAATACGGCACGCCCGCGCAAGAACGTCGCAACGGGCCTGTACGGCAGTTCGATCCCGGCATACGGACTCCAGCCAACAACGTTATGGCCGCTTGCCGCCGGGTCGTAGCGGTGCGGCTCGCGGGCCATCACGACAATGTCTGCATCACGGCCAATATCGAGCGCGCCCTTCCAATGACCGATGCGAAACAGCCGCGCTGGATTGGTCGCTAAAAGCCGCGCCGCGAGAGTCAGGCTCATTGCCCGCTCTTCCAATCCTTTCAGGAGCAGCGGATAAAGCACTTCTAGTCCGGGCACGCCGGATGCGTTTCTCAGCATGATAGGGTCGGTCTTGCGGTCTTCCGACCAGCTCACGTGATCGGTGGAAACGACGGTGATGTTCCCTGCAGCAAGATGATGCCACAGCGCATCTACATCACGTCGGGTTCGCAACGGCGGATTGATCTTGGCCTTTCCACCGAGCCGCTTCACGTCGTTTTCTTCATCGAGCGTCAGATAATGGATGCAGGCCTCAATGGTCGTGTCGAAGCCCTGCTGGCGATACGCGGCGCATAGTTCATAACCGCGGCCGATCGAACAATGCACGACGTGGCCGGAACAGCCGGTGGCGGCGGCGATCTCGTAGATCTCGGCGATCGCCAGAGCTTCGCTCAATGGTGGACGCGACAGGCCGTGGGCGCGATAGTCGGTGATGCCAGATGCCGCAACGGCTTTTTCCGCGGCACGCACGAATTCGTCATTTTCGTTGTGGACGCCGGCGATCAGCCCGCTGCGTGCCACTTCCGCAAAGCAGGCGTATAAGGTCTGTGGCGGAATGCGCGGAAAACGCTCCGGGTGCGTGCCGAATGTCGAGAACTTGAAACCCGCAGTGCCCGCTGCGACCATGTCAGCGATGTGCCGCGGACCATGGTCCGGGTGTACCGTGCCGTAAAGCGCAAAATCGACCCGCGCCTGCTCACCGGCTTCGCTGGCCTTCTGCCGCAAACGCTCGCCTGTGCAAACCAAAAAACCGTCGTCGTACGGCATGTCGACGATCGTGGTCACGCCGCCAGCGGCTGCCGAACGCGTCGACCATATGAAATCTTCCTGACCGCGTTGCGATTGCGAATGGACCTGAGAGTCGATGGCGCCCGGTAGGACAAGCGCGCTGCCGAAATTGTGGCGTTGCCGCGCCGCGGGCGCCGCGCCCTGCCCGATGCGCTCCACGACCCCGCCGCGGACGGCAACGTACCCGTCGTCCAGGACTCGATCAGGACGCACAACGCGGCCGGTGACGACCAAATCAAAGTCGCTCATTACTGCTCCCGATAGCTCTCCCTAATGTGTGCGGCCGAGAAAGGACTCAAATAATGAGGCATCAGCTTTGGCTGCGGCGGCGGGGCCAGAAAAAACAACCGATCCCGAAGAAAGGACACATATCGTATCCGCGATGTCGATCGCCCGCACGGTGTTCTGGTCGACCAGCACGACCGTTAAACCGCTCCGGCGTAGTTGCGCGAGAGCCTCGAAACATAGGTCGACCATTCTCGGCATCAGCCCGAGCGACAGTTCGTCAACCAACAGCAATCTCGGTTCGGCCATCAGCGCCCGGCCGATCGCCAGCATCTGCTGTTCGCCGCCCGACATGGAACCGGCTAATTGGCGGCGGCGGTCGCGCAATCTCGGGAACAGGTCATAGACGCGCTCGCGATTGATGGCGTCGCGGGCACGGCTGCGGCTGTAGCCGCCGACCGTAAGATTTTCCTCAACCGTAAGATCGGCAAACAGGCGGCGGCCTTCCGGCACCAGAGCGATGCCAAGCGAGGCGCGCTTGACTGCCGGCTCGCGAGTTATGTCGGTGCCGTCGAAAATAACCCGTCCCTCGCTGATGGCGGTGTGACCCATGATGGCCATGATGATCGAGGTCTTTCCCGCACCGTTCGGGCCGAGCAGCGCTAGGACTCCGCCGGCAGACAGATCGAAACTGATGTTGCCGGCCGCGCGGACCCCGCCGTAGCCGCAGCTTACCTCTTCAAGCCGCAGCATGGCTTGCTCCCATGCCAAGGTAGGCTTCGCGCACAGCAGGATCGGCAATGACCGTGTTGGGCGGCCCGTCGGCAATGATCCGACCCTGGTCTAATACGATCACGCGCGGACATATCCGCACGACCTCGGCCAAGTTGTGCTCGACGACTATCGTCGTCACACCGCGCGCGTTGATGGAAGCGATGACATCCATCTGCACCGCAGCTTCGCGCCGATTGAGTCCGGCCAGCGGTTCGTCGAGTAATATAACAAAGGGATCGACCGCCAGTGCGCGCGCCACCTCGAGCCGCTTGAGCTGTCCAAGCGGTAGCGCGAGCACCGGCTTGAGTTCGGCGCCTTTGAGACCGACGCTCGCGAGCACCTCGCGAGATCGCTCCTCCTCCATACCGCGATCCCAGCGCAAGAGCGCGTGGAGCGGATTGGCGGTAATCCGGTGACCCGCGGCAAGGGTGACGTTTTCCAGGACAGTCATGGACCGGAACGGACGCACGATTTGGTGCGTCATCGCCAGCCCGTTGCGGACACGCTTTGCGGTCGACAGGTTGGTGACATTGACGCCGGAAACAAGGATGCGGCCCCAATCCGGTGCCAGCAGGCCGGCAATGATTCGAATGAGAGTGGTTTTACCCGCTCCATTTGGGCCTATCAGGCCAACAAACTCGCCTGCCGAGATTGAGCAAGTCACATGATCGACAGCAATCACCCCGCCGAAGCGAATAGAAACCGCGTCCAGGTGCAGCGCGGCCGTCATTTTTTTGCACGCGCCATTCGCAGCATCGAACGGCCGAGACCGGCTAATCCCTCCGGTGCAAATCGCACCACCAGCATGAGCAAACCGCCGAAGATCAAGAGTCGGTATTCGTTGATGAACCGAAAAGCTTCTGGCAGCAGCGTCAGCATGATCGCCGCAGCAACGACGCCAAGTGTGGAGCCGGTACCGCCGATCACCACCATTGCCATCAACGTAACGGAGACCAGAAAGCCGAACGAATCTGGAACGATGAATTGGGTGAAATAGGCATACAGTCCGCCGGCTAGACCGGCGATCGCCGTCCCGAGCGTGAAGGCCACTAGCTTGTAGGCATAGACCGGAATGCCAATGGTGCGTGCGGTGTTCTCATCGTCACCGACCGCGCGAAAGCAAAATCCCATCCAGCTCCGGTTGACATAAATACTTGCCACAATAACTGCGACGGCAACGCCGACAATCAGGAGCGCGTTGCCTTCGCTGCCGAGTCCAGTCGGCGGAATGCGGCTGATGCCCATTTCCGCGCCAAGCCAGTGCTGCTTGCGGACGAAGCCGACGAACAAAAAGCTAACTCCGATCGTCGTTACCGCGAGGAAGTCATCGCGCAGCCGCAGCGATGCAAACCCGACGATGAAGCCAAGCACGCCCGCAACCATGATCCCGGCAAGAAGCGCGACGGGAAGTGGAGCTCCCGCTGCGGCTAGGTACGCGGCGGCGTAGGCGCCAGATCCGTAGAATGCCGCGTGCCCGAGGCTGAACTGGCCGCAAAAGCCGGTGATCATGTTCAGGCTCACGGCTAGCATCACATTGATACCGATGACGCCGAGCACGCTGAAGGCATAGGCGCTCATGCGGCAACGACTCCACCGAGGCCGCGCGGCCGAACGAGCAGGACGGCGATCAGGAACAAGAAAGCGATTGCGTCGCGGTCAAGGTATTGGCCTACGAAGATCGTGCCGTAGGATTCAACTACGCCCAACACAAGGCTCGCGATCAGAGTGCCACGCAGGCTACCAAGCCCGCCGAGCACGATGATGGCCAACGCCTTATAGCTCACGACGAATCCCATCGTCGGTTCAACGAAATTGTTGAGAAGTCCGATCAGCGCGCCGCCGAGTGCCGCGAGCGCCGAGCCGATCGCGAAAACAAGATAGCGGACCTTGACCGCATCAATTCCGAAGCTCGTCGCGATGCGCGGATCGGAGACTGTCGCCCGCCAGGCAATCCCGATTCTGCTGTGGACGGTGAAGAAGGCGAGCAGCGTCAGGAACACCACCGCGCAGATGACGATGGCGAGCTGGACCGAGTTGATTGTGAGGCCGGCAAACTCATAGAGCCGTGTCGGATAAGGATTATGCGAGAAGGTGAGACCCTGCTCGCCGAACGCAATCCGGAAGCCATCCTCCATGAAGACCAAAAGGCCGATCGAAGCAATCATGGGCACATAGGGAGGATAGGCAAGCAGCGGCTGGTATAGCAGTCGGTAGATCGCCATGCCCAGAAGTGGCGCAACCAGCAGCGCGGCGAAAATGCCCAGTCCGATATTATCGACACGGTTGGCAACAATTACTGCCGTGTAGGCCCCGAAAGCGTAAACGGCGGCATGAGCGATGTGCAGAATGCGAAGAAGTCCGTAGACCAACGTCAGGCCGACCGCCATCATGGCGTACATGCAACCGAAGACTAGACCGGTAAAAGCCAAGTCGACGTAATAATGCGCCACGGCTCAACCGTTGGGGAGCGAACGCGGCCACGCAGTCGCATTCTGGCATCGTGCCGTCATTCGGTCGGCGGAGCCAGCAGCTTGAGATCGTCGATCCAGGCGTAGTGCTGGAATTTGCCGTTCTTCACCACGTTGACATTAAGAGGCATGTTGATCTCACGCAGCGCATTGAAGCTGACCAGCGTACCGTCAAGATGCGGAAAGTTATGTGTTGCGGCCAGCGCGTCGCGCACCTTGGCGGGATCCAGTGAACCCGCTCGTCGGATGGCATCGGCCATCAGCCGTATGGCGGAATAGACTGTGGCACCCACGTTTTCACCGGCATAGCCGGCCCGTTTCTGAAACTCGGCGAGATATTCCTTCAGCTCGGGCGAGTCGCGATCCCGGTTCAAACCACCCACGACATAAACGCCTTCAACAGCCGGCCCGGCGATGTCCATCAGCTTCTGCGCATCAAAGGCCTGCGAACCGACGATCGGAGCTTCAATGCCCGCCGACCGCAACTGACTGACCAACGGCGCGCCGGTGAAGAAATAGCCAGTAATGTAAATGACATCCGGATTGTCGCGTTTGACGCTGGCGACGATCGGCCCAAACTGGCGATCCTTAAGCGAGTAGCTGTACTCGCCCGCGATCTGCAGGCCGAATTGGCCGACAACGCTCTTGAATCCCTCCAGCGTGGCCTGGCCATAGTCATTGTCCATGCTGATGATGGACACTTTTTTCAGATGTAGGTTATCGCTGATGAACTTGCCGGCAGCGCGGCCCTGCGGCGGTCCGAGATGCACGGTGCGGAAGACGTAATCGCCGGCCCGTGTAATGTCGGGATGTACGCCGTAGGCGGAGATGAACGGTACCTTCGCCTGCTGAAAGATCGGTGCAGCAGCGCGTCCGGAAGCTGAATAGCTGCCCGAGATGGAAAACTTCACTCCATCTTGCCCAACGAGCTTGTTTGCGGTGAACACCGCCTCTTCGGTCTTGGCCTGATCGTCGTAGGTCACCAGTTCGATTTTCTGACCGAGCACACCACCGGCCGCCTTGGATTTTTCGACCGCTATTTCGGAGGCGATCTTGGCGGATGCACCGTCGGTCGCAGCCGGGCCCGTCAGCGGGGCCTGGAAGCCGATCTTGACCTGCGCCAATGCCGATGAACTCATGCTGGCGATGGTCGACGATAAGACGTATGCGAACGCAATCATGGGCGCGGGTAGCCGAAACGGGGAAATCATTCGGAGATTCCTTGCCTGACCGGCGGTGAGAGTTCGTTTTCGAGCTTTTTAGCCCCTTTGTAACGCCGTCGTCTAGCGGCCGGCTCTGCAACTGGCTTCCGAGCTGGAGGATTAGACTGAGGGATAATTCATTGCCTCCGATAACACGCATTCTCGGAAGTAATTGGATGTCCCGCTTTGGCTCTAACAGCGGACATCTGATTCGATTTGCTCGGCGGCGCGCCCGCAGCGTTCTTATTCACCACCGGTCCACCCGGCGAGGATTTCCTGCTGTTTCGATGAGAAGATCCGCGCGAAAAAGTCCTTCGTCCGGTCCGTTATGTTGCTCGCACTGTGACGCACGGCACCCACAAAAGGATCGCGGCTGGGTATAAGGTGTTGAGATTGCTTGCTGGACCGTCAGCGACCTCGGTGAACGATCAGGCCCCCACTGCGAAGCTCCGCCATGCCGGACACACGGGTAAGAAAAGTCACGGTCTTTGTTTCCTCACCAAACGATGTGGCGCCGGAACGGGGCCGCATGCAGGCAGTCACTGCCAAGCTCAATCGCGAATATGAAGGTCTTGTTCAATTCGAGACGGTACTGTGGGAAGAGCATTTCTATACGGCCGACAAAAGTTTCCAGCCGCAGATTCCCGAAACGATTGCCAGCGACATTGTGGTGTCGATCTTCTGGACGCGCATCGGTACAGCGCTTCCCGCCGGCTCTCCCTGCATGCCAAATGGGAAATCCTATCCATCGGGGACGGCCTACGAGCTGCTGACAGCCCTCGAGGCCTCGAAGGCCAAGGGCGTGCCGGATGTCTATGTGTTCCGCAAAACTGCCGACGCGACCTTGCCGACGTCGGATGCGGAGCGACGCCGGCAGGCGCAGACCCAACTCGATGCGCTTGAGGCATTCTGGAGCGAGTGGTTCCGCGCGGAGAAGGGTGAGTTCAAGGCCGCGTTTCAAAATTTCCCAAGCACGGATGCATTCGAGCATCAGGTCGAGCTGCTGCTGCGCCAATGGCTGAATACACATGGTTTCCTGGGCCCGCGGGTCGCGTGGCCGAAGGAGAAGGGTTCGCCGTTCCGCGGACTGGCGCCGTTCGAGGCCGAGCATGCAGCCGTATTCTTCGGCCGCGACCGGGTGATCGACGAGGCCCGGCGGCGTTTTGCTGAGGCAGCAGGGCACGGCACTCCATTTCTGCTGATCGTGGGGGCGAGTGGGTCGGGCAAGTCCTCGCTGGCGCGCGCTGGACTGATCCCGCGTTTGACCACGCTCGGGTTGGTGGCTTCGGTTGATCTGTGGCGCGTGGCGCGAATGAAGCCAAGCGAGGGCCAGGCCGGCCCGCTCATGGCGCTGGCGACGGCCCTGCTAACGACGGATGCATTATCCGAATTGGCGCACGGCGATTATCCGAGTGCGGCCAGCCTCGCCGACAACCTGAGGCGCGGCGGAAGTGCTTCGGTACAACCGATCATCAGCGCGCTCGCGCGTGTCGCGGAAGACGCCCAACGGGAGCGTCAATCGGATCATGCACCAAAGCCTGCGCTTGTGCTGCTAGTCGATCAGTTCGAGGAATTGTTCGCCCAGGGAGTCAGTGATGCGGAGCGTGCAGCCTTTGCCGAGAGCCTTCGGCAATTGATCGCGACCGAGCGGGTCTGGACGGTCGCAACATTGCGTGCTGACCTCTACGAGCTGTTGTTGAAGCAGCCGGCACTGAAAGCTTTGAAGGAGGCTGGCGCAAGTCTCGATCTTGGCCCACCCGGACCAGCCGAACTGGCCGAGATTGTGTGCGCGCCAGCGGCGGCGGCCGGGCTGGTATTTGAGACGGATGCCCAGAAAGGCGAGCTTGGCGCGCGACTGCTCGCCGACGCCAAGACCGCCGATAGCCTGCCGCTGTTGCAGTTCACGCTGCGGCAGCTCTACG
>Ga0306920_100008600_pt1 | contig 13553 bp, 10 predicted proteins | sample flu12Cox44000170_FD_204666 | JGI IMG/M metagenome (GOLD analysis project Ga0306920, IMG submission 204666) | Lab enrichment of tropical soil microbial communities from Luquillo Experimental Forest, Puerto Rico - flux4day.12C.oxic.44.000.170 (v2)... | ecosystem: Environmental > Terrestrial >... | reverse complement strand
GAAACGCCAGTCCCAAAGCCAAACCGAGGCCGCCCATTAACAAACCCAAGGTTGCCTTTCGGACCTTGGTTCTGTCCCGCCCTGGCGGTGTTGGGTTCTGAATTTCACTGATATTTGAGACCCGGCTCGCCGCGAGCTCTTGATCAATTCGAGATTGCTCCAGGCTCATGGAGAAATAATTGTACTGGGTTTCCTGCAAATAGTACATCCTCTGCACATCCGTAATCGAAGCCTCCGAGGCGTACATTCTGGCTGCAGCACCTTGAATTTCATCCAACTGCATGTTGAGCATCCTGATTTTGGACGTAAGCCCTGAAACACGCGCCAATTCAGCATTCAATTCGGCTTGCGAACTCGAACGAGGGTCACTGGCGCTGTAGCGCCTGGGAGGAGCTTTTGCGATCAGGCCTGGATACTGATCTTCCAACTGTTCCTTTTTCTTTTCATTCGCACTAATTTGCTCGTCAATCTGTTTGACCCACGAGTTCTCGGGTGTGAACTGAATCAAAAGGTCTTGTTCCCTGGCTGAAAGCTTATCGAGCAGATTGCAAAGTCGTTTATACTCGGAAAGCTTGTCAGAGGGGATAGTGACCTCGTTGGTGGCTGCAACGTCGTTGGTCAGACTGGGTATTTCGGAATGGGTTAGTTTTGCCAACTCCGTAGCGGCCGCCTGGCGCTCAGCAAGTTCTGCCGCAGCCTGCAGGATGGCGGTTTGAATCCGGGCCATCTCTTCGCTGTAGATCTTCTTCGTATCCTCAATAGAAATGACTCCTGCGTTTGTTTTGGCTTTGCGTAGCTCTTCCTCGGTACTAACCAGATTCTCATGAAGCTTCGTAGTTTGAGCTTTCAGAAAATCGTTGAATTCTCCGAAATCACGATGAATTTCCATGTGCTTTTGATAATATTGCCTGATGAGTGAGTCGAGGACCGGTTTTACCACCGACTGGTCCGGGTGCTCAAAGACCATGTGAATGACGCTGCTCCTGCGAGGCACATCAAAGCTGAGACCTTGCCGAATCACTGCAGCAGCGTCGTTCTGGTTTGAGCCGCCGCCCACCCCCGCCAGGATTTTGCTGGGACCAACATCGTTGGCGACCGCAGAGGCGAGGTCGAAACTCCCCAGGACTTCCAACTCGGTATTCAGGATGGTGTCGCCTCTATCATCCGGACTGGTCACCTTGGAACTGTAGGACCCCATTTGTGCGGGGTTTTTGCTGTCGACGACGTACTTTATGAGCAGCCGCGCGTCTGAGCGATACGGCAGGGGCCAGTAGAAGTACACGCCTGCGGCGGCGGCGGCGGCAAGAAGGGTGATGATCACGATCTTCCATTTATGGCGGAAGAGCACGAACAGTATGTCATCAATGTTGATCCCCGCGGGCGGGGAACCATTTTGTGGTGCGTTCATGAGTTATTCTTTTCTGAGGCAGCTGATGCCCCTGTGGTCCCTACGACAAATGTGGATAGATCATCTGGCCGGCAAGCCGGAATAGCGGCGAGGGCAGACACCTAAAAATGCGGTTTATCGGTCCTTCGGCACGGTCACTTTCCCTAACAAATGAATGATGGTTGAGGTCGTACTTGGCGTATGAAATCGTGTGCTCGTCGGCACCGAGACTGAGTTTGAAACGGCGCAAACCTTCGTTGGACATCGAGGTCCTGCCCAAATGCAACGATTCGCACCCGCTACTCGCGCAATGCTCTATCGCTTTCCACATGAGCAGATTGTTGGGTCGCAAATGCTGAAAACGGTAATCAGACGCTCCGAACTTATAAATGACCCTCGATCCGTGTTTAAAAAAGACCGCCGCGGCCACGGGGCGTCCTTGCCAACGTGCGCTGGCCACGAAACCAAGTCCGGGGCGCAAAACGTGTCGGCCTATGTTTGCAAAAAAACGAAATGGTTGCGGCGGTACACCGTGTTTTCGGCGGGTTCGGCAGTGGAGAGAATAATATAGCGAGAGGGAATCCGGCTCGGTGTCAAAGGATATCTGAAGGCCTTCCTCCTCTGCTTTACGAATGCCACGACGCAGCGAGCCGGCCGTTCGTTTCAGAAGCGTTTCTGAATCGTGCTGAAGGTCAATTGAATGACTGTAAAACGAGAGGGATGGTTTGGCCCCAGGCCAATCGCCGGTGTGATATCGACACTGCAGGGATTGCCAACCTCGCTGGTGCCCCAGCTCCAGAGCGGCTTCGTATAGATCGGGCTCGGGAGTGCGGCTGGTCAAAGGCGGACACAAATCAGTGAAAGGAAGCGAAACCCCTCGTCGGCGAGTGCACCAACTGGAAACTTCCATGACGGGGAGCAACGCATGAATCTTGGAGCCGTTGACCTTGGTTAGATAGAAGGGACGATGCCCGTACGTGTCATGCAGAACCCGAGCCCAGCTGGTTGTGTGAAAAAATGAGCTGCCCGAGTGTTCCAACAAAAGCGAGTCCCATTCAGGATAAGCCCTGGGATCGACAGGCAAAACATCACCCTTAGCCAGGTAACTGGTACGGCTTTGCACCCCGTGAGCAGTTCCTGAGGTTCCGTTTTGCGGCGCGCGAAACTGCGCGGTACACACGCTCATTCAACAGCCCGATGACGGTTTTCCGGAACAAGACTTCCGGAACCGATAAGCTCACCAAACCTTACTTTGATTCCTACAGCTCCACAAGCTCGTAAGAAAAAATGTCCCCCCATGCTCGGGAGCGTACACAGCTCCGCACTTGCAGGACCGACCTGCTTCCCACCAATTTTTCCTCTGGCCTGCACCTACCCATCGGCTCTAGCACCGTTTGAGGGGGAGTGCCCAGGGACTGCCCTACGCCGCCGCCATTGCCAGGCGCGGCATTAAGTCTGCCACAGATTCGTCCTCGACGATGAGCGATTTTCGGTCAACTTCCGCCAAGGTAGTCTGTCCAAGAAAATCCAATAAAATCTGCACGCGCTGCCTCGCGGGTAAAAGCCGAACCACTATGCCTTGCGAGCCAAGCAGCGAACCTTCGGCAACCCTAACTTCCGACCCCACTCGTAACGGGTCCTGCAAAGCCATGGGCTCTTCAGATTCGAAACACTGACGCAGCTCCTCTATGACGTCGTTTGAAACCGTTGGTATCTTTAAACCGAAATGCACCAGGCTGCTGATTCCGCTGGAATATCGCACCATTTCCACCTGGTCGGCGAGATGGCATCGAACGAAAAGGTAACAGGGAAACAGGGGCTCGATGACCCTTACCACTCCTCGACGGGTAGCACGTTCTATCCGAAGGCGTGGGTTGAAGACTTCCAGGCCTAGTCGTGCCGTAAGATCGCGAGCGGCAATATGTTCGTGCTTGGGATGAGTCCGCGCACAATACCATGCCGGCTCGACCGCTCCCACTCTAGGCGACTCGTCCATTAATTCGCTGATTCTAGTCACAAATGCCTCATATACAAGGTTCGAATACTACGGACCGTGGTCCGCAGAACACCCGATGAGGTGCCGGTGACAACTTCTTGCGAGCAATCCTTGTGCCTCACATGTTCGAGAATAAACCTCACCTTGGGTCCTTTGAACGCTTGCATACTGACAAGCCTTACAGAAGGTTCGGGCCTCCAATTGTCCTGTTTTTAGACAAAAATCACCTTAGTCGTCCAAGCTGTTTTTGAGAGCTTCGGCAACCAACCCAACCTCGTCGGACCGGAGCTCGGGATACATAGGTAAGGAGAGCAATTCGCGGGCGCAGCATTCTGCCACTGGAAAGGATCCTTGTCCCAGCCCCAAAAACGAATATGCCTTCTGAAGATGGATTGGCACCGGATAATGAACGGCGCAATTGACTCCGTGGGCGGCCATACGCTCCAAGACGCGGTCGCGATTGCGAACACGAACTGCATAGATGTGATAGACATGCTGTGCATACGGCGCAACCCACGGACGCAACACCCTTGGGTCATCGGCCAACAATTGGTCGTATAAACGAGCCTTCGCGCGGCGAGCTTCATTGGCTTCATCGAGATGGCGAAGCTTGACGCTAAGAACTGCGGCCTGAATGCCGTCCATCCGGGCATTCCATCCAATGGCGGCGTGGAGATTCTTGGCAGCCTGTCCATGATCCCGAAGCGCCTGAACCCGCGAGCGCAGCTCCGACTCGGCAGTAGTCACCGCTCCGGCCTCGCCGAACGCACCAAGGTTCTTGCCAGGATAAAAACTGAAACAACCCATCACACCAAGGCTGCCAGCCCTTCGGCCCTTGTAAGCGGCGCCATGCGCCTGACAGGCGTCTTCAACAACGGGAGTCCCGTGTCGCGCGGCAATGGCCTGAATTGCGTCCATGTCTGCCATTTGACCGAATATGTGTACCGGTATTATCGCCTGGGTTCGCAGGGTAATGGCCCGCTCAAGTTGAGCTGGATCCATTGTGTAGGTCCGCTCATCGATGTCCACAAACACGGGACGGGCGCCACAGATGCTGATGGCCTCGGCCGTAGCCATGAAGCTGTTGGGCGTGGTAATGACTTCGTCACCCGGCCCCACTCCTAACGAGAGCAAGCTCAACCAGAGCGCGTCGCTCCCGCTGCCTACCCCCAGCGCAAAACGCGACTGGCAAAACGCCGCGAATTCAGATTCGAAACGCGCGACAAATGGACCGCCGGCAAATGCGCTGGACTCAGTGACTTGGCGAAACGCGTCGATGAGTTCAGGCATAAGCGGTTCATGCTGGACGCGTAAGTCGACGAATGGGACCCGCACATTCATCGAGACTTTTCACTCCTGTTTTCGTTGCCGCAAAATGCGCGCGGGGTTACCCGCCACAACCGCTGCGGCAGGAACATCCTTGGTGACGACGCTCCCGGCTCCCACAGTCGCTCCCTCTCCAATCGTGATCCCGCAAAGGATCGTGGCCCCGGACCCGATCGATGCGCCGCGCTTAACAGTTGTGGGAACACACGCCCAGTCGGCTTCCGTCTGCAGAGCGCCCGAGGCATTTGTTGCTCGTGGAAAACGATCATTGATAAACGTCACGCTGTGCCCGATGAACACTTCCTCCTCCAGAGTCACTCCTTCACATAGAAAAGAGTGACTGGAGATCTTGCACCGGTTGCCAACACGGACCCCTTTCTGGATTTCTACGAAAGTGCCGATTTTAACGTCATCACCTATCTCGCAGCCGTAAAGATTGGTAAAAGAAAAGATCTTGACCCGCTGCCCCAACCTCACATCCGGTGCGATGCAGCGGTACAAGGGTTCACTCATAGCTGATCAAGCAGCTACGAGATCCTGGCCTGGCGTTGGTAGGTGCAGGCCACCACGGCCGTTCCCATTGGATTTGCCGTTGCCGTTGCCATTGGCATGCCCGTTCTGGTGGCCATTGGTCCAAGGTGTCGTAGCTCCAAGATTGATCGACGCGCCCTGCTGACGCAGCGACTCGCTCGACGCTTCCAGGATCTTCACCACTTCCAAACCCAGCCGCCCATTGGTTATCGGCACCGCTCCCTGCGTGATGCATTCCAGAAAATGCTGGCATTCCAGCTTCAAAGGCTCGTCCTGTTTGATATACGGCACATACGAATCACCGTAATGATATGAATACGTAAACTCCGCAAAGGTGTCGTAGTGTGGTGGCACTTCCACTCGCGCATCGTAAATCTTGAGTTTCTCCAACGGCTCGGTGTCGTCGTAGACAATCATCCGCTGCGATCCAACCACCGTCATTTGCCTTACCTTCTTGGGATCCAGCCAGCTGTTGTGAATAAAAGCACACCGGTTCTTGCGGAAATTCAGGTGCATCATCGTCACGTCCTCGATGCCCCGCGTTACGTGACTGCTGCCCTGGCAGGATACACTCTGTGGCAGTTCATCCAGCAAATGCAGCAAAATGGAAATGTCATGCGGCGCCAGGTCCCAAGCCACATTGATGTCTTTTTGGAATAGTCCCAGGTTGAGCCGGCGCGCCGCGATGTATTGTACCTCGCCGATATCGCCCGCGTTGATGATCTCTTTCATCCGGCGCACGGCCGGTGAAAACAAAAACGTGTGTCCCACCATTAGTACCAGCCCCTGCCGTTCGGCCAGGCTGACCAATTCGGACGCCTCGGCTTCCGTGCGGGCGATGGGCTTCTCAATAAAAACGTGTTTGCCCACGCTCAAAGCCGCCTTGGCCATCGTGTAATGAAAGCGCACCGGGGTGGCTATCACCACCGCGTCGAGTTCCTTATCGTTGAGCAGATCCTCAAATTTGGTAGCGGTCGCCAGCTCCGGATACAGCCGCCGCATATGGGCGAGACGCTGTTCACTGGCGTCACAGAGAACTTTCAAATGGCAGTCGGGGGATTGCCTGAAGTTCCGAATCAGGTTCGGGCCCCAGTAACCACAACCAACAACTCCAACAGTGAGCATTTTTTTGTTCGTTCGCATAGGTAACAGTTTAACTACTAAAAGATTCAAGCGTGCCGGTGACGCGTGGTGCCGGAGCGGTTCTGTTGGCTACCTCCAGGTTGGAATATTGTTGCCACAACGCAGGCAAAGTCCTGGCCATGATTTGCAAATCGAGCCACAAACTCTGGCGCTGTGCGTAGGCGATGTCCAGGCGAACCATTTCGTCGAAAGTGGTGCGATTCTTGCCGCTGACCTGCCACAAGCCGGTCAAGCCAGGGGCCGCGTCAAATCGTTGCCAGTGCCAGGGCTCGTAGGCCTCGAACTCATACCGGATACAGGGGCGAGGCCCAACCAGGCTCATCTCGCCGCGGAGCACATTGATGAGCTGAGGCAGTTCGTCCAGGCCGCAGGCGCGCAGGACACGTCCGAATGGAACCACGCGTGGATCTCTGCTTTGATCCAGTTTCACCATGGGTGATTGCGACCTGATTAGTTCGTGGGCATGCCGCCGGTGGGAATCGGTCTCGGCGTTAACGACCATGGTGCGAAACTTGAGGCAGACAAATTCCTTCCCTTTATACCCAACCCTTTTTTGACGAAAGAAGACTGGCCCTGGAGACCCCAGTTTGACGATGAGAGCGACCAACAATCCGAAGCCCAGCACGGCGGGCAGCAGAACCAGCAGCAGACCGAGATCCAGCGCGCGTTTCCACCAAGCAATACCGCTGGAAGCGCGGGGTTCATTTGAACGCGATTGGTTCGGATTTTGCACGATTTCAGCTCTTGTCTTGGTTATGCGCTCCGTCCATTTGTTGGTCTGCCGGTCACGCGTTTATCTTCCTCTGCCTGAGCACAATCGCAACTCCGCCCATTACGGAGAATGATAGGCGGCATTACGGAACTGTTTCCGGGGAAACCCCGGGTGGCAAAAAAGTGGTTGGTGAGGCAACCACGAGTGGACACAAGTTAACACTCTGAAAAGGGAGCTATCGTGGTTATCGGGTCTAAGGAACAGACCGTCGGCTGGGAGGAGCGCCCGCGCTTCGTTTTAAACGCATCAAGGGCTTGAATTCGTGTGTATTAGTGCGCATTTGTGGTTTTCGCCTCAGAGGAAACACCCCCTTGTCAAAAGGTCTGATTTCGTGCATATAGCGATTTAATGACCGAGCGGCTTTTTCTGTGCGTCGCACTTTGGATCGGGTCTGCCGCGTACGCAGACCAGTTAAGATTAGACAAGTTGAAGGTTGGTACGACCACGTATACCAATGTGACGGTGTTGGGGGCCAACGCGACGGACCTTTATTTCAGGCATTCGCAGGGGTTCGCCAATGTGAAGTTGAGGTACGTCCCGGCGGACCTCCAAAGGAGATTTGATTACAATCCCAAGGCCGCCGCGGAAGCCGAACGCCGTCAGAACGAGGATGAGATTCTTTACCAAAATGGCCTGGCCGCGGCCGCCATGAAGCAATCGACGGCCTCAGGAGCGGGCAAACCCAACGGTTCGCTCGGCGCAGAAACCGGCTTGTCAGATCCTGTTTCAGACCGGTCGCTTCTGGGAAAATTGGCACCCAGCCTGGATGTCGAGAAATGGATTGGCGATAAGCCGTCTTTAGAAAACAAGTATGTATTGATCAGCTTTTGGGCGACCTGGAGCGCACCCTGTCGCCAGGCCATAGCCGATCTCAACGCACTGCAAAAAAAATACGCTGAAAAACTCGTGGTTATTGGGGTCGGTGCGGAACCTGAGAGTGCCTATGCTGACTTTTCCTCGCCCCACATTGAATATTCTTTGGCGGTTGATTCCAAAGCCAAATTGAGCGCCGCAGCGGGCGTGACCAGCATTCCATACGCTTTGTTGCGCGATCCCAAAGGGGTGGTTTTGTACCAGGGCCATCCCGCAGCCCTCACTGACAAGAGGTTACAGGCTATCCTCGCGCGGCCGGCAGAGTAGAGCCCCGCCTTAAACCGAAATCTGAAGGCCGAAGTCCGGGTCCGGAAACAAAGTCCACGGTTCAAAACGAGGTCTCGCTAAGTGTTCTCCTCAATATTCGTTTCGTTTCAACCGATTATGGGAAGAACTTGTTTAACATCTTAACGTTCTAACATCCGCTCGCTCTCTACTAGGGGGCATTGTTCGTCTTTGATGGGGTTCCGCCTACTAGCGGGGGTTCACTCGTGATGCGAAAAGGCAGGCTGGGATTGCTTGATGAAGAAAGTGTGTCTGCCCTTGGTCGGAATTAGCAAAGCGACGGGTGGGCTACTCCTTACCCTGACGTGCTTAGCTCGTTTTGCACATATAACAGCTAAAGCAGATTCAACCTACGTCTATGCCGTGCAGCTTAGCGCATCCGTGCAGACGAACCCTCCGGCCCTGGCGTTGAGCTGGGAACCGGACCCTTACGGAGCCACAAATTACATTGTTTATCGCAAGGCAAAGGACGCTACCGATTGGGGATTCCCGATTGCCTCGCTTCCGGGCTATGCCTCGGGATTCACGGACAACGCAGTCAGCCGGGGCGCGGCGTACGAGTACCAGGTGACCAAAGCAGGAAAAGTCGGCTACACCGGCTACGGGTACATTTACTCGGGCATAGAATTGCCTGCAACAGAAACCCGCGCAACTATAGTGCTGGTGACAGCCACTGAAACGGCGACGGCGCTTTCGGCCGAGTTAGCCCGCCTTCAGACCGATCTCATCGGAGACGGCTGGCAGGTCATTCGACATGATGTTTCGAGCAACGACTCTCCGCAGAGCGTGCGTGCCCTAATTCAGAACGACTATCGCGCCGACCCGACAAACGTAAATGCGGTCTTTCTCTTCGGCCACGTGCCCATACTCCAATCGGGTTACATGAACTACGACGGACACGGCGCCAGGCCCATGCCTGCAGACGCTTTTTATGGTGAAATGAACGATGATTGGCCGGTCGACCCCGCGAGCAGTCCCAACTATCTCCCTTCGAATGTCGCGCTGATGGTCGGCAGGGTGGACCTGGTCAACATGCCTGGCGTAGGAGCCAGTGTCCGCTGGCCAAGCGAGGTCGAATTGCTCAGGAATTACCTGAATAAGGATCATAACTGGCGGACGGGCCAGTTGAGCGTGCCACGTCGCGCTTTGATGGGCAATCGACGAGGAGATGAAGGCGGCCTTGCGGTGGCGGCCAGTGGCTATCGCAGCTTTGAACCCTTGGTGGGCGCCGGTAACACGATTGAGGCCAATATTAATGATGTGGCCCCGGCAAACCAGCGCTGGTCGTACATGCTCGTCTACGGGAAATATCTTTGGGCATACGGGTGCGGAGGTGGGCAGGACACAGCGATTGGATACCTGGGCACACATGACACCGATGACGAAGTGTGGAGCACAGATCTGGTTGGCTGGAACGCCCAAGCGGTGTTTGTAATGATGTTCGGCAGTCACCTGGGCAACTGGGATCATCCGGACAATATTATGCGGGCCGTCCTGGCAACCCCTCAAACCGGTTTAGCCTGTTGCATGTCGGGACAGCCGCATTGGTTTTTTCACCATATGGGGCTAGGCGAAACGCTCGGGTACAGCACCCGCCTGAGCATGAACAACAGCACTCTTTATCGGAACCAGATTAACCTCTTCCCCCGCGCTGTGTACATAGCCCTCATGGGTGACCCTACCCTGCGTTTGGCACCGCTGCCACCGGCCCAGAACCTGACGGCGCTCGAAGATCGAGCTGGCGTGCACCTCAGCTGGAGCCCAGCTGCAGCTAACGTGGCCGGATACCAGGTCTATAGGTCGGAATCGAGCACCGGCCCCTTCGTCCGTATCAATAACTCCACCGTCACTGACACGAATTTTACGGATGTCACAGCGTCGCCTGGCACGTACACTTATATGGTTCGCTCAACTGCTCTGCAAACCAATCCGAGCGGCAGTTACTTCAACCTGGGTGAAGGAATCTTCACAACCACAACTGTTTCAATCCTAACCGCACCGATCTCGGTTCAAATCAGCCCGGGAACTAACCAGATCGTGCTCTCGTGGGACGCCCAGGCCGGAGTTTCGTACCATGTCGAGGCCATTCAGGACCTAATCCTTGGTCAATGGGCCCCCGTAGGAAGCCCGGTTCAAGCCTCCGGAGCAACCTGCTCGTGGTCAGGACCGCTTAACAACTCCAGCTTTCACGGCTTCTATCGCGTAGTGAGTCCCTAAGCCGAACCGCGAAATGCCTGTGCGACCCAGGTCACACAAGATCCGCAACCGCGGATGGGCGCGGATAAGCGCGGATTTCCTTTTCATATCAGCGAAAATCAGCGTTATCCGCGGTCCGTCATCCCTCTTTCCCGTATTTAGCGTATTTCGCGGTTTAAATTTGTTTATAAATTGGCCCATTCCGCGGTTCGGTCACATAATGAGATCGCGTGGCAGTCGAAAATCGCATCGTCAAGGTCCAGAAACGCAATCGGGCACTCGTCCGGTTCGATGCCGCGAGGATTTTCGCGGCGATTATGCGCGCCGCGGAATCGATCGGCGGGTTTGAACAAGACCGCCTGGCCGGCATTAACGAAACCATCTTTGACGCCTGGAAAACAAATCAAGGTATCGCGGGCTTTCTGACCGACGCGGTGGTGATGCTGCTGAACTCCAATCCGCACCATTTGATCGCAAACTTTCCTCCTACCATTGAAACCATCCAGGACGCGGTGTTGCATGCATTACGAAGTTACGGGTTTCAAAACACTGCCGACGCATACGCCTGTTATCGGTGGGGGCGCCACTGGTTGCGAGAAGGCGCTATTAGCTGCGATCAGTTTATTGGAAATGGTGTTCCAAACACGCTAGTCGAAAAATCATTGGGATGGAGCCGAAGTCGCGGTTGCGCAACCGTAGCCGGTTTGAACCAACTCGTGCTGGGCGCCCGGCTCAAACCGCTCGTTGAGGAGTCCCTTGCCCTGTACGAAAAGTCGCTCGATGAAGCCGCGACGCAGATTCTTTCCCGGGTTGATGCCGGAAAGAACCTGCGGATGATCTGGATCAGCGGGCCGAGCTGCGCCGGGAAAACGACGACGACGCTCAAACTGGCGCTACGACTGGAGCGGCGCGGTTTGCGACTCCTGATGTTGAACCTGGACGACTATTTTTGGTCACTGGTCGAGCATCCGACGGATTGGATTAACGACCGCAATTACGAAACGCCGGAAGCCTTGGACATCCAGTTGCTCAACCAGCATCTGAAAATACTGTTGGAGGGCGGCCTCATCCAGAAACCGGTTTTTGATTTCAAGGAAGGCCGCAGACTGGCCAGCAAACCTGTCAGGCTGGAAAACGACCAGGTATTACTCTTGGATTGCTTGCACGGATTATACCCTCCCATGACCGAGGGCATCGATCCATCCATTCAGTTCAGACTATGCCTTGAGCCCCGGAGCGCCATCATGGAAGCTGACGGCAACACGCGTCGGTTGATTGCAGCGTCGGACATACGCTTGCTACGACGAATGCTGCGGGATGTCCGGCATCGCAATCACAGCCCCTTGCGCACGTTGTTGCACTGGCATTACGTGCGCGCGGGCGAACTTTTCAGCATTATGCCGTTGAGCGGGCTGGCTGATTACACCGTGAATACAGGGTTCGTCTTTGAACTCGCGTTGCTAAGGCCTTTTTTTTGCGGCAAGCGCAGCCTCATGCCTCAGCCGGAAGATTTCGCTCCGTACGCCGGATTCCTGGACGCGCGGATTAGGTATCATCGAATCAGCCGGATTCTCGACTCTGTTGAAGGCGTGTCCGAGGAACAGCTGACTGGTTATGATCTGATCCCAGGCGACGCGGTGCTACGTGAATTCATGGGAGGAAGCACAATCGCGATTCCACACAATAACTGAAGGGAGAAGAGGAACGCTAATTAGAGCTAATAAACGCTAATGGGGCGTTGCTCCGAGGGTTCCAGGAATGCGGGCTATAGTGCGCGGCGGTTGACTTCAGAGTAGTGGCCGGTAAGTTTAGACGGAGGTGATGACGTGAGAGTGATACTTGCATTAATCTTGGGCCTTGCGCTGGGCGCGGCGCTGGTTTGGTATCTTGGGCAGGGCAAACATAATTCGCAGGTGCAGTCGGTGACCGACCAGGTCCAAAGCGTGGCCAAGTCCGCCGGAGACGCGATTCAAGAGAAATTGAAATCTTTGAATCTGAGTCCGCAGGAGGTCAAAGACGAACTTGCGAAAACCGGCCAGGTAGTACGGCGCAAAGCCAAAGAGGCGGGTCAAGCCATCGCGGATGCAACATCTGACGCGCGCATTACCGCAGCAATTAAAGGGAAGCTGCTGGCTAACGGAGACCTTTCATCGTTAAACATTTCGGTCAATACAACAGATGGCGTAGTGACCTTGTCAGGTGCGGTACCGTCCGTCGAGGCGATTAGCAAGGCGATGCTGATTGCGATGGAGACCGACGGGGTAAAGCAGGTCATCTCGGCCCTGCAGGTGAAGTCGAAGACAGGGTGAACGGACTTTGTCGGAGCGCTTAGAGACTGACGTTCCATCGGCGTCAGAAATCGGGGAAACCATGGCAACAACTAACGGACATAACGCACCGGCAAATCTTCCTGGCGCCGTTAACCTGCAATTCGTCGAAGGCTTATACGAGGATTACCTGCGCGATCCAGCTTCTGTCTCGCCGGATTGGCAGCGTTATTTCGCCGAGCTCGCAGACGGTGAGTTTCGTTTCCCAAAGCCTCGCTTTCAACCATCTTTCCAGCCCTACAGCATTTTTAATCCTCCATCGAGCCGATCCACGCCCAAACGAGGCCGCCTGGCAGATCCGGAGGTCGCGGCGCTCCAGGATCGAGTTTATGTGCTAACGCGACTGTATCGGGTCAGAGGCCACCGCATCGCCCAGGTGGACCCGCTCGGATTACCGCGACCGGTTCCCGCAGAGCTCACACCGGAATTTTTCGGCTTCACGGACGCCGATATGGATGCGCCGGTGTACAGCGAGACATTCCAATACGATGGGCCGCTGACCCTGGGCAAATTGCTCGAACGGTTGCGCAACACCTATTGCCGCTCGATCGGCGTCCAATACATGCATATTGAGGACCTGAGTGTGCGCCGCTGGTTACAGCGCCGCATGGAGGCGACCGAGAACCGGCTGCAACTCAGCAGAGACGAGCAATTGCGAATCCTGACACGCCTCACCGACGCGGTGACGTTTGAGGAATTCATCCGGCGCAAGTTTCC
>Ga0306920_100008599_pt1 | contig 13556 bp, 8 predicted proteins | sample flu12Cox44000170_FD_204666 | JGI IMG/M metagenome (GOLD analysis project Ga0306920, IMG submission 204666) | Lab enrichment of tropical soil microbial communities from Luquillo Experimental Forest, Puerto Rico - flux4day.12C.oxic.44.000.170 (v2)... | ecosystem: Environmental > Terrestrial >... | reverse complement strand
TGCGGCTCGGTGGCGCCGAGCTCCCGATGCTGGACGTGGCGTTCGTGGACACGCCTTCGTCGCGCCCGGCGCTCCGCCCGCGCTGGCTCGCGCGCCGCGCGTTGCGCGCGGCGAAGCCGCCCAGGAAGGGCGACCCGCCCCCGCCCGACCTCGCGGCACTCCGACCGGAGGCGAGCGTGTTCCGGATCGCCGTGATCCTGCCGGACGAGGGCGAGTACGCGGAGTACGGCCGCGCCGTGCGCGCCGCGCTCGCGGCCGGGATCGACTACGGTCGCCGCGAGGGCCCGCCGCGGCTCACGCTCGACACGCTTGGCACCGGCGACGGGGACCCCGCGCTCGTCGCGGCCGCGTTCGATTCGGCCGCAGCGCGCTCCGACGTCATCGTCGGCGAGCTCCTGAGCCAGCCGACGCTCTCGCTCGCCACGGCGGCGAACGCGACCGGCATGACGCTCGTCTCGCCCACGGCGACCGACGACCGGATCGGCCGGGTGGGCCCGCGGGTGTTCCAGGTGGGCCCCGGCCCCGTCGCGTGCGCTCGTGCGCTCGCCGACGTGGTGCTGGGACACGACGCGCACGCCGTCGCCGTGGTCGGCTCGGCCGCGGGGATCCACGGCGCGTTCGCGGACGCGTTCGTGGCCGAGGTGACCGCTCGCGGCGGCAAGATCGCCCGCCGCGAGGTGGCGCGCACGGGCGGCGCCGAGGTGTTGCAGCAGGCGCAGACGCTCAAGGCCTCGGGCGCCGACGTGCTGTTCTTCGACGGCGCCACGCGCGACATCGAGGCGCTCGTGCGGGCGCTCGCCACCGAGGGCGCGACGCTGCGTCTTTGCGGTGGGCCGACGCTGGCGCCGGACGCGCTGCGCGCGAGCGTGCGCCCGCTCCTCGAGGGCGTCACCTGGGTGGCGGAGGACTGGAAGCTGGACGCGCGCGCCCGCGCCTACGTGGATTCCGCGGCCAGCGTCGCGCACAGCCGGCCCGGCTCACTATGGACGCGCGGCTTCCTCGCCGGTCGCCGCATCGCGGACGCGATCGACGCCGGCGCCCGCTGCGCGCCCGAGGTGGCGGCGTCGCTCCGGAACCACGATGCCACGCTCGCCGCCGCCGGCGCGCTCGAGTGCGAACGCGCCGGCGCGACGCTGCCGGTGTTCACGGTGCGGGGAGGAAAAGTGGTGACGGCGGGGGGCGCCGCACAACCCACTCAATAGAGCGAGAACGCGATCCGGAACGCGGCCCACACGCGGCGAGCCTCGTCCTCGACACGGTACGGGCGGTAGTGACATTGGAGGATGGCCCTCGCCGCGGCGTGCTCCAGCATCGGGTCGCGCGTGCCGCCCACGATCTGGATCGCCATCACCGAGCCCGTCGTGTCGATCTGCGCCACCAGCTCCACCACGCCCTCGATGTTCTTCTCGCGCGCTTCCTCGGGGTAGTCGGGGCGCACGAGCTTCTCGATGATCAGGTCCTCCGAGCGGATGATCGGCCCTTCGAGCGCGAGCATGCGCGCCTTGGCAAGCACGTCCTGCGGGTCCTGGCCCTCGCCGATCCGCTGCGGCACCGGGTCCTGGGGATTGGTCGACATGCGCCGCGCGTGCTTGCCGCCCTTCCGCGACTCCATCGTCAGGTAGGTGACCTCGAAGAGCCCGGGAGCCGCCTGCGGCGCCATCTGCTCGAGCCGGATGCGCTCCACCCACTGTCTGGGGCCCTCGAACCCGAACCGCTTGGGGTCGTCCATGAGCTCGTGGGTGACCTGGCGGCCGGCGACCGCGATGACCACGGCGAGCCCGCTCGAGACGGCCAGCAGCACGGTGGCCACCCGCCGGCGGTTCGCGAAGAACTCGCCGAAGTAGGTGTCGATTCCGTGCGTGAGGGGATGCGGCATGGGCGCTGGTATCCCGGAGCGCGGACGAACGTGGGAAGGGTCCGGTCGGGGAGCTCTCTTTAGGGCTCGGTCAGCGCGGCACTTGCAGCACGCGTCCGCGCTCTGAGTCTAGCAGAAGCGCCCGGATCCGCACGCCATTCACTGATATTTCCACCGGCAGCGGTCCGGGCTCGGTGCGTGCATAACGCGCGACGCCTGACGAGTCCGTGGCGACGACCAGCGCGGAGCCGAGCGTCACCGCCGCGCCGGAGAGCGGCGCGCCGTCGGCATCGAGCACGCGCAGCGTGTCGAGCGGCCACTCGGCGGGCGGTGGCGCCAGGTCCTGGGCGAGCGCCAGGTACAGCGCGTACGCCTCGGCTCGGAGCCGCCCGGAGGCGAGAAGCCTCGACTCGGCGCTGTCGACGCGAGCGGGCGAGACGTAGAGCGCCACGGCGCTCACCTGCGCGAGCGGGTACTTGGGCGACTCGGCGATACGCACCGTGTCGAGCCCGAGCGACGCGAGCGTCGCGGCCGTGCGCTGGCCCCAGCGCTTGCCGCCGCCGCTGTTGAAGTAGTAGCCGGCGACGGGCGGCGCGTTCGCGTGCCCGATCCGCAGGTAGCGCTCGGCGTGAAAGCCTTCCGAGACCTGCACACGCTCCAGCTCGCTCACCGCGTGGTCGCCGTCGCGCGTCATCACCACCGAGGCGCCGGCCGCCTCGAGCATGGCGGCGAGCGCGCGCGCCACCTCGAGGTTCAATGCCGAAGCACGTGTGCCGCCCGGCGCCGTGCCGGCGGCGTCATCGCCGCCGCCTTCCGGATCGAGCGCGACGCGTCGGCCGTGGAGCGCGCCGCCCGCCACGGCCGCGAACCGCGGCGGCCACAGCGTGTCCGCTTCCACGCGGCGGAAGCCCGCGAGCCGCGGCACGAGGAGCGCGCTCGCGGAGCCGGGCGGCAATGAGAGGAAGCCGTCGCGGTTGAGCCAACGTGGGCGTTGGGTCGCCGGCAGCGCGAGCGCCGAATCGGAGGGGAAGCGGAGCGCGAAGCCCGTGCGCGTGCCCGCGGGCGCATCCGCGACCCCGCACCTCCCGGGCGGCGCCGCGAGCGTGCCCCTGGCCGTCACGAGCCGAGCCACGAGCGTCGCGCGCGCGGCCGTCTTGATGCTCACGTTGCGCGCGCGTCGCAGGTAGCCCCACGCCTCGCCGTCCCACGCGTGCAGCGTCGTCTCCGCGGGCGTGAACATGCCGCGCGGCTCGCTCGAGAGCCGGACCGCGAAGCTGTCCGGCACCGGCAGGTCGTCGCGATCCAGCAGCCGCGCGTGCACCGCGAACACGCCGCGCGCGGTGGCAAGCGGCGAGCCCTCGATCTCGACGTGCACGCGCGCGGGCGGTTTGCGGAGCTGGAACCGCATGCGCTTCGCGCGCGAGGCGCCCTCGCCGGCGAAGCGCGCAGAGACGCTCGCCTCGTGCGTGCCGCCCGCGATCGGCGGCGTGCCGGACCACTCGATCCGCCCGCCCGTCACCACGGTGGGCACGGCGTCGCCGTCCACGCGCATCGTGGCGGCGTCGAACGCGCCGTTGATGCTCGCCACGAGCCGCGGCGTGGCGGTGAACGCGGTGTCGGCGCGCCCCGCGGCGTCGAGCGCCTCGAACGACACCAGCTTCGGCGAGTGGCGCATGAACCAGCGCGTGATCCCGAGGTAGAGGACTTCCGCCTCCAGCTTCCGCGTCGCGGGCGTGCGGAGCTTCTCCTCGGTGGGCGGGTAGGTGAGGTAGCTCACCTCAGTCAGGAGCGCCGGGGCCTGCGTGTTCCGGACCACGAAGAAGTTCCCGGGGATCATCTTCGTGACCTCGATGCCGAGGTTGTGCGTGAGCGCGCGGTACATGTCCTGCGCGGCGTCGTACGACGGGCCCTCGTCGCCGAGCTGGTAGTAGGTCTGCGTCTCGTTCACGTCGTGCGCGCCGCCGGGGTCGGCGTTGTGGTGGATGCTCACGAACAGGTCGGGATCGGCCGCGTTCGCGATGGCCACGCGCGCCGCGAGATCGCCCCGGAGCGACGAGTCGGCGGGGGTGAGGAAGTCGCGGTCGGTCTCGCGCGTCATGACAACTTCAGCGCCTCCGGCGCTGAGAAGCGTGCGGAGCTCCAGCGCCACGCCGAGGTTCACCTCCTTCTCGGTGAGCCCGTTGACGCCCATCGTGCCGGGGAAGAACCCGCCGTGGCCCGGGTCCAGGACGATGCGGCGGCCGCGGAGCACGCGCGCGTCCACCGAGTCGAGCGAGTCCTTCCGCCCGTCGTAGCCGGCGGCCGGGCCCTTGCGGACGGCGGGAGGCGGCTGGGGCGCCACCTTCGCGGGCGGGCCGCAGCCCGCGGCCAGCGTCAGCCCCAGGGCGCCCGTCGCCAGCGCGGCACAGGCGAGCGATCGCGCTCGCCCGGAACGGCGCCTCCCTGCGACCGTGGCCCGCATGCTCGCGACGGTAGCACCCGTGCAAACGACGCGGCAACCGCCCCTTGCGGCGTCGGATGCGGGCGTGCTACCTCTCCGCACTTGTCCGCGCTCCACCCAAGGCAGCAGACACGCGTTCGAGGCCGCACCGGGCGACGAAGGACGTTCTCCGGACGCGCCGCGAACCTCACGGGAGGGACTCCCATGAAGCTTCGCCACGGAACACTGCTCGCCGCCGTCCTGGCCGCCACGATCCTCGCCGCGGGATGCGGTGGAGGCGGGGGCGGCAACGACGAGCTGGTCATCGGCGAGTACGGCTCACTCACGGGCGGCGACGCGACGTTCGGCACGTCCACCAAGGCCGGCGTCGAGGTGGCGATGGCGGAGCTGGCGACCGAGTCGCAGGGCAAGATCGGCGGCCTCACCGTGCGGACCGTTGTCGAGGACGACCAGTCCCAGGCGCAGGAGGCGGCGACAGCCGTCCAGAAGCTCATCAACCAGGACCGCGTCATCGCCGTGGTCGGCGAGGTGGCGTCGTCGCGCTCGCTCGCCGGCGGCCCCATCTGCCAGGCCGCGGGCGTGCCGATGATCTCGCCGTCCTCCACGAATCCCAAGGTGACGCAGGTCGGCGACTGCATCTTCCGCATGTGCTTCCTCGACGACTTCCAGGGCCGCGCAGTGGCCCAGTTCGCGTTCCAGAACCTGGGGCTGAAGAAGGTCGCGATCCTGAAGGACCTGAAGAGCGACTACTCGGCCGGCCTGACCGAGTTCTTCGGCGACGCGTTCAAGAAGCTGGGAGGCACGATCATCGCCGAGCAGTCGTACCAGGCGGGCGACCAGGACTTCAGCGCCCAGCTCACCGCGATCAAGGCCAAGCACCCGGACGCCATCTACATCCCCGGCTACTACACGGAGGTGGGGCTGATCGCGCGCAAGGCGCGCGAGCTGGGCATCACCCAGCCGCTGCTCGGCAGCGACGGCTGGGAGAGCTCGCAGCTGCTGGCGATCGGCGGCGACTCGATGAACGGCTCCTACTACTCCAACCATTGGGCGTTGGACATGCCGAACCCGCGACTGCAGGCGTTCCTGAAGACCTATCGCGACAAGTACGGCGGCTCCGATCCCGACGCCATCGCCGGCCTCGCCTACGACGCCGCGAACGTGCTGTTCGGATGCCTGAAGAAGATCGCTGCGGACGACCCGGCCACGTTCAAGGCGTTCGGCTCGTCCAAGGCCGGCACGCCTGAGCGCAAGGCCGCCGAGGCGAAGCTGCGCGATCTGATCGCCGCGACGAAGGACTACGCAGGCGTCACGGGCACGATCACGCTGGACGCGAACCGCAACGCCTCCAAGCCGCTCGTGGTGCTGGAGATCAAGGGCGGCAAGAAGGTGTTCAACACGTCGATCAACCCCTGAGCCGATGAGGGTCCGGACGGGCCGCGGGTGACCCACTCGCGGCCCGTCGCCACGCATGAGCGAGTTCCTCCAGCAGTTGGTGAACGGCGTCACGTGGGGCAGCGTGTACGCGCTGATCGCGCTCGGCTACACCATGGTGTACGGCATCCTGCGCCTCATCAACTTCGCGCACGGTGACGTGTACATGCTGGGTGCGTTCATCGGCCTCTTCGCGTCGCGCTGGCTCCACGCGGGCGACCATCCGAGCCCGGGCCGGGCCCTGCTCGTGCTGCTCACGAGCATGCTGGCGTGCGCGCTGATCGGCATGGTGATCGAGCGGCTCGCGTACAAGCCCGTCCGCAAGTCGCCGCGGCTCTCGGCGCTCATCACCGCGATCGGGGTCTCGCTCCTGATCGAGAACGGCGGCGTGCTGCTCTTCGGCGCGAGCCCACGGTTCTTCCCGCAGATCGTGGTGCAGAAGCCGATCCCCCTCGCGGCCGGCGTCGTCATCTCGAACCAGCAAATCATTGTCATCGTGGTCTCGCTGGTCCTCATGCTCGCGTTGCGCTGGCTCGTGGTCTACACGCGCGTCGGCAAGGCGATGCAGGCGGTGAGCCACAACCACATGGCGGCGTCGCTCATGGGCATCTCCGTGGACCGCATCATCACGTTCACGTTCATGATCGGCTCGGCGCTCGCCGCGGCCGCCGGCGTGCTCGTGGCGCTCCAGGCGCCGCGAATCGAGCCGTACATGGGCATCCTGCCCGGCTTGAAGGCGTTCGTGGCCGCGGTCCTGGGCGGCATCGGCAACATCCCAGGTGCCGTCGTGGGCGGGCTCGTCATGGGGATCGCCGAGGTGCTGGTGACGGGCTACCTCTCGCCCAGCTACCGCGACGCCATCGCGTTCGTGCTGCTGATCGTCATCCTGCTCGTACGGCCGGCCGGCATCTTCGGCAAGGCCGTCGCCGAGAAGGTCTAGCCGCATGAAGCGCGCGCTCGCGCTGGGCGGCACGCTGCTCGGGCTCGTGGTCCTGAACATCGTGCTGCCGCGGGTCACGAACCCCTACTACTTTCAGGTGCTGATGCTCATCGGCATCAACATCGTACTCGCGGTGTCGCTGAACCTGGTGAACGGCTTCACCGGCCAGTTCTCGATCGGGCACGCGGGCTTCATGGCGGTGGGCGCCTATACGTCGGCGATGTTCACACTCAAGCTCGGTGCGCGGCTCGCGGCGTCGTGGGGGATGCTGCCGCAGCCGGTGGCGGAGGGGTTGGTGCTGCTCATGGCGCTCGTGGCCGGTGGCCTGCTCGCGGCGGCGGCCGGCTGGATCGTGGGGCTGCCGAGCCTGCGCCTGCGCGGGGACTACCTCGCGATCGTCACGCTCGGCTTCGGCGAGATCATCCGCGTCCTGATCCTGAACATCGACGCCATCGGCGCGGCGCGTGGCCTGCCGGGGATCCCACAGTACGCCACGTTCTTCTGGGTGTTCGGCTCCGCGGTGCTGGTGATCGTGGTCGCCCGCCGGATCGCGACCAGCACGCACGGCCGCGCGCTGTTCGCGATCCGCGACGACGAGGTGGCGGCCGAGGCGCTCGGCGTGGACACCACGCGCTACAAGGTGCTGGCGTTCGTGCTCGGCGCGTTCTTCGCCGGCGTCGCCGGCGGGCTGTTCGCGCACTTCCTGAGCTACTTGAACCCCAGCTCGTTTACGTTCATCAAGAGCATCGAGGTCATCGCCATGGTGGTGCTGGGCGGGATGGGCTCGATCAGCGGCTCGGTGCTGGCGGCGATCGTGCTGACGCTGCTGCCCGAGGTGTTGCGCTCCGTGAAGGAGCTGCGCATGGTGATCTACTCGCTCATGCTCATCATCCTCATGATCACGCGGCCGCAGGGGCTGCTCGGCACGCGGGAGCTGGACATCAGGGGCTGGCTCCAGAAGCTCATCGGCCGGCGTCCGGCCAAGGAAGCCACGTGAGCGAGGCCCTGCTCCAGATCGAGCACGTCACGATGCAGTTCGGGGGCTTGAAGGCCGTGTGCGACCTCGACCTCTCGATCGGCAAGGGCGAGTTGGTCGGCCTGATCGGCCCGAACGGCGCCGGCAAGACCACCGTGTTCAACGTCATCACCGGCGTCTACGCGCCCACGCAAGGCCGGATCGTGTTCGAGGGCCGCACCATCTCCGGGCAGAAGGCGTTCCGCATCGCGTGCGGCGGCATCACGCGCACGTTCCAGAACATCCGGCTCTTCACGCGGCTCTCCTGCCTCGACAACGTCTGCGTGGCCACGCACCCGCACCGCAAGACCGGGCTCGTGTCGGCGGTGCTGCGCACGCCGGCGTTCGCGAACGACGAGAAGGCGCTCAAGGCCGAGGCGATGGAGATGCTCGACGTGCTCGGTCTGGCCGAGCACGCGGACGAGCCCGCCACGAGCCTCGCCTACGGCCAGCAGCGGCGGCTCGAGATCGCCCGCGCGCTCGCCGGCGAGCCGCGGCTGCTGCTGCTCGACGAGCCGGCCGCGGGCCTGAACCCCCAGGAGAGCGACGAGCTGATGCACCTGATCCAGGAGATCCGCCGCCGGTTCCAGCTCACGATCCTGCTGATCGAGCACGACATGAAGGTGGTGATGGGCATCTGCGAGCGCATCGCCGTGCTCGACTACGGCTTGAAGATCGCCGAAGGCCTGCCCGCCGAGATCCGCGCCGATCCCAACGTGATCGAGGCCTACCTCGGCGAGGAGACACCGGCGTGAGCCAGCTGGCCGTCGAGAACCTGGACGTTTACTACGGCGCCGTGCACGCCCTCAAGGGCGTGTCGCTGCACGTGGAGGCGGGCGAGGTCGTGACGCTGATCGGCGCCAACGGCGCGGGCAAGACCACGCTGCTGCGCACGATCTCCGGTATCGTCCCCGCGCGCTCCGGCAGGATCACGTTCGAGGGCAAGGACATCACAAAGCTGCCCGCGCACGAGATCGTGGGCCTCGGCGTGTCGCAGAGTCCCGAGGGCCGCATGGTGTTCGCGAACCTCTCGGTCGAGGACAACCTGGAGCTCGGCGCCTACCGCCGCCGCGACCGCGACGGCATCAAGCAGGACCGCGACAAGGTGTTCCATCTGTTCCCGAGGCTCCTCGAGCGCAAGAAGCAGCTCTCGGGCACGCTCTCGGGCGGCGAGCAGCAGATGCTTGCGATGGGGCGCGCGCTCATGAGCCGGCCGCGCGTGCTGTTGCTGGACGAGCCCTCGCTCGGCATCGCGCCGCTGCTCGTGCGCGACATCTTCAAGACGATCGGCGAGATCAACCGCCAGGGCACGACCGTGCTGCTCGTGGAGCAGAACGCGCACATGGCGCTCGGGATCGCGCAGCGCGGCTACGTGCTCGAGACCGGCCGCGTCGTGCTCGAGGACACCGCCGCCGCGCTCGCAGCGAACGATGAGGTGCGCGCAGCGTACCTGGGCGGGTAGCCCAAAGTACCGGCATTTCCTGATTGCCGGGCTGTGCGCTCGCTGTATGCTCCACGGTCGGCGGGCCGATGCGTCCAGGACATCCATCCGGAGCCGAGCCATGGCGGCGCGCGTGAGTTTCAGCTGGCTCAGCAAGGTCGTCGGTGCCGCCCTCGCGCTCCTGGCTTCGGCGGCGCCATCGCTCGCGCAGCAGAACCCATTCGATCCCGCCTGGTTCCCGCGCCAGCCGCCGCTGCCCGGCGACGTGCGACTCCAACCACCTGCGGGAAGAGCCGACCTGGTCACCCCGGACCAGGTCCTCAACTCCGCATTCCTGCTCCCGTACGTCACGGGTAATGGCGCCGGCGGTCCGCCCGACCCGAGCAGTGCCTGTGGGCCCAGGGGGATCCTCTCGATCAGCAACACGACGGTCAGCTATTGCGCCAAGAACGGCAATCCCTACTACAGCGTCCTGCGCTCGACGTTCTTCGGGCCGAACCAGGTGCCTGATTCCTACGTCGATCCACGCGTGCTCTATGACCCGCAGTCGGCGCGATTCTTCGTCATGACGCTGGAGGTGCCGCTCTGCGATCCAAACGGTCCACCACCACCGCCCAGCAGCACGTTTCACGCCTATGTCCGTATCGCGGTGTCCTTGAACGATCACCCGACGCACGTCACGGACTGGATGCAGCGGACGTTCGACGTGACCAAGGTCGAGAACGCGGGGAGCGGCGAGTCTCACTATGCACCTGATTACCCCGGCATGGCGGTCGACGCGACGTGCCTGACCGTGACCGCGAACTATTTCGAGATGCCACTGCCCTGCCGGCTGTCGCAGCATGGCGTGGGGATCATCACGTTCTCGAAGGTGGCGCTGCTCGCGGGAACCGCCGCTCCGCTGATCACCTGGTCCGATGGCCTTGGCGAGTTCGCACTGAGCCCCGTGAGCGATCTCTGGGGAGGTCTCGGCGGCTCGACGACGTACTTCGTGGAATGGCCGAGCGGTGTCTCGAACGCCCTCAGGGTCTGGGCGCTGAGCGACCCGCTCCGCGCCCGCACGCTGAGCTTCACCACGATCGTCATCCCGGATCACGGGTTCGCCAGCCCCAACATGGGAGTCCCGCAGTGTCCACACTCCTCCGGGGCGACCGCGGAGCTGCGGAGCTGGGCAGGCACCGCCCAGGGGATCGCCCAGTGGGCGGACGGCTCGATCTGGTTCTGCGGAACCGGGACCGTCGGCGGCCTGCGGACGCGCGTCCACTACTACCGCCTGGCGCTCGATGGCTTTCCGGCGGGCACACCGGTGCTGCAGGAAGCAGGAGTCATCGACGGCGGGGCCGACGTGTGGAACTTCTCGCCGAGCATCGCGCCGTCGCCGACCGGCGCGCTCGGGATCGTGTTCACGCAGTCCTCGGCGACGATGTGTCCGCGGATGATGGCGGCCCTGAGGCCCGCCGGCGCCACTGCGTTCCTGGATCCCGTGGCCGTCGCGAGCAGCCCCGAGTTCTACGGCGACTTCGATGCCGCCCTGGACCTCATCAAGTGGGGCGACTACGCCGCCGTGAGCGTCGATCCGATCGACGGGAGCTTCTGGATGGCCCACATGGCGGGCACGACGGATCAGATCTATCCGCCATCGGGGGCGCTGCCGAGGAACCGGCAGTGGCTCGGGAACCTGATGTTCGATGATCTCTCGAGTGGTTGGCCCGCGTCGGGGAGGCTGGTCAGGCGGGGGCAGACCGCGGTGGAGAACCTGAAGCTCACCTCGGACGGACAGGCGGGAGTCTTCGCCTACTGGACCGACGAGCGGTCCACAGGCGCCGGAACGGTCGACGATCGCGTGCTCAGGATCGGGAACGCCGGGGACATCGCGCCCGGGTGGACGACGAACGGGACCTTCGACGGGAAGTCCTCGAGCCAGTGCCAGGGCGCGATCTTACCTGATGGCGCGGGCGGCGCGTTCGTCGTCCGCGGCTACGGCGCGAACCTGTTCGTGGATCGCAGGTCGGCGAACGGCCAGAGCCCCTGGCCGGGGCAGGTACAGGTCGGGACCGGGATCACCAGCTACCGCGCTGCAGCCGACGGCGCCAGCGGCGTGATCCTGTCCTACGCGCGATCGGGCCAGGGCATCAGCGTCCAGCGGGTCACGACCGCAGGAGTTCTCGCATGGTCGCCGCCCCCGATCGTCTCTTCGCTGAGCGCTCCGTCCGAGATCGCCCCGGACGGCGCCGGCGGCGCGTTCGTGAGCTGGACGAGCTCGGGGCACGTCTTCGTCAAGCGCGTGCTCGGAACTGGCTTCGTGGATCCCTCATGGCCCGCGAACGGCGTCGACCTGGGTCCGTCGGCGTTGTCGAAGCTGGTCCAGGACGGCACCGGGGGTCTGTTCGTCGTTTATTTCCGATCCACGGATCTCTATGCGGTCCGGCTCACGAGCGCCGGCGCGACCGCTCCCGGCTGGACGGGCGGCAAGTCGCTCGTCGTCGCAGCCGGCGCGCAATTCGAGCACGTGGCGGCGGGCGACGGCGCGGGCGGCCTGCTCGTGGCCTGGACCGACGGCCGGGACGTCGCCACGACCGACAACGACATCTACGTGACGCGTCTCGACGCGAACGGCGAGCGGGCGGCCGGCTGGGCCGCCGACGGGACACGCGTGTGCGGAGCGATCGGTGCTCAGCGGCGCCCCGCGCTCGCGGAGGACGGAGCGGGCGGCGCGCTGGTCACCTGGATCGACGCGAGAGCCACCCCGGACTGCACGGGACCTGGCTGCGGCGAGGACGTCTACTGGTCACGCGTGCTGGCGACCGGCTCCGTGGACCCGAGCTTCCCGGCGGATGGAAAACCGGTGAGCGTCGCGCCGGGCGACCAGGCCGACCCGCTCATCGTCCGGCCGGGCACGGGCACGGCGTTCGTCGCATGGCTGGACGGCTCGCTCGTGCCCGACGGCGATCCGGCGTGGGTCACGCAGGTGCTCGCGCAGCGGCTCGATTACGACGTCACGCTCGCGGCGCCGCCGCCGGTCCTGGTCGACGGCCTGAGCCGGCCCGAGCCGAACCCGGCCGGCGAGTTCGCGCGGGTGTTCGCGAGCCTCGCGCAGACGCATCCGGGTGGCCGGGTCGCGGTCGACGTCTTCGACATCACGGGTCGTCTCGTCCGCAAACTCTACTCGGGTCCCGCGGTCGCGGGCAGGACGGCGATCGTGTGGGACCTGAAGAGCGCCGCCGGGGCCGCGATGCACTCGGGCCTCTATTTCATCCGCCTGACGTCGCCGAGCGGCGTATTCACGCGAGGTGTCGTGGTGCGGTGAGGCACGGGCACGTGCCCCGGCACGCCCGCTCTGCTAGCGTGCCCGCCATGTCCGACTCCGTGTCGCTCCGCGCGCTGCCGTCGGTCGAGAAGCTGCTGGGGCACGAGCTCCTGGCCGAGGTCTGCCGCGACCTGCCGCGCTCGGTCGTCACCGACGCCGTGCGCGATACGCTCGCCGAAGCCCGCGCCGCGCTCAAGGCCTCGAAGGACGGCCAGGCGCTCGACAGCGAGACGCTCGCCCGCGCCGCAGCGCACCGTGCCCGGCTCGCGGGCGCGCCCGCGCTTAGGCGGGTGCTGAACGCGACCGGCATCGTGCTGCACACGAACCTCGGCCGCGCGCCGCTCTCCGAGCATGCGCGCCGCGTCGTTGCCGATGTGGCGGCCGGCTACTCATCGCTCGAGTACGACCTCGAGAAGGGCGAGCGTGGTGACCGCGGCATCGGGCCCGAGCGCTGGTTGACGAGGCTCACGGGCGCCGAGGCCGCGGCGGTCGTCAACAACGGCGCCGGCGCGATCCTCCTGACGCTCGCGGCGCTCGCGGCGGAGAAGAAGGTCGTCGTCTCGCGCGGCGAGCTGGTGGAGATCGGCGGTTCGTTCCGCGTGCCCGAGATCATGGAGATGAGCGGCGCGACGCTCGTGGAGGTGGGCGCCACGAACCGCACGCACACGCGCGACTACGAGAAGGCGCTCGACAAACACCACCGCGACGTGGGTGCCATCCTGCGCGTGCACAAGAGCAACTTCACGATGGAGGGGTTCGTCCACCAGCCGGAGCTCTCCGAGCTGGCGACGCTCGCCAAAGAGCGCGGCATCCCGTTGATCGAGGACCTGGGGAGCGGCGCGCTCGCCGACCTCTCGGCGTTCGGCCTCGAGCGCGAGCCCACGATCGCGGAGAGTCTCGAAGCGGGTGTGGATGTCGTCACGTGCTCGGGCGACAAGCTCCTCGGCGCCTCGCAGGCGGGCCTGATCCTCGGCCAGGCGAAGCTCCTCACCCGCATCCGCAAGCACCCGCTCGCCCGGGCGCTGCGTGTCGACAAGCTGGCGCTGGCGGCCCTCGAGGCCACGCTGCCGTTCTACGCCGACCCCGAGCGGGCCTGCGTGGAGATCCCGGTGCTCGCCATGCTG